>Ga0065165_1001974_pt1 | contig 19379 bp, 10 predicted proteins | sample AraplaMF_Cvi_mMF_FD_63813 | JGI IMG/M metagenome (GOLD analysis project Ga0065165, IMG submission 63813) | Arabidopsis root microbial communities from the University of North Carolina, USA - plate scrape MF_Cvi_mMF (version 2) (version 3) | ecosystem: Host-associated > Plants > Roots >...
CCGGACGTGCTGGTGCTGACCGTGGAACGCGCCATGCGGCTGCATGAGCTGCAGCAGGAGAATCAGCGCCTGCTCACGCAGCAGGAGGGCGAACCCACAGGCAAGCTCGTCACGCGTGACCCGCAGATGCAGCGCATCTGCCGCACCATCGAGCGTGTGGCCGCCAGCGACGCCACCGTGCTGCTGCTGGGCGAGAGCGGCACCGGCAAGGAACTGCTGGCGCAGGCCCTGCATGACGCCTCCCGCCGCAAGGGGCGCTTCGTGGCCATCAATTGCGCGGCCATCCCGGAGGCGCTGCTGGAAAGCGAGCTGTTCGGCTTTGAGCGCGGCGCCTTCACCGGCGCGAACAAGACCACCGTCGGCAAGATCGAAACCGCCCACGGCGGCACGCTGATGCTCGACGAGATCGGCGACCTGCCCATGTCGCTGCAGGCCAAGCTGCTGCGCTTCCTGCAGGAGCGCAACATCGAGCGGCTGGGCGGGCGCCAGGAGATCGCGGTGGATGTGCGCGTTGTTGGCGCCACCCACCAGGACCTCAAGGCCAAGATCGCCCAGGGCCTGTTCCGGGAGGATCTGTACTACCGCCTGGCCGAGATCGTGGTGGACATTCCGCCGCTGCGCGACCGCGTGGGTGATGCGGTGCTGCTGGCCCATGCCTTCCTGCGGCGCTTCTCGTCCGAGCAGCGGCGGCCCATCCTGCGCCTGAGCGACGAGGCGATCCGCAGCGTCGAGGCCCACCGCTGGCCCGGCAATGTGCGCGAGCTGCAGAACCTGATGAAGCGCGCCTCCATCATGGCCGATGGCGAACGCATCACCGCCGAGGACCTGGGCCTGGCCGCTCCGCAGGCCGGCACGGCCAGCGAAGCCGACCTGGACCTGCGCAGCGTGCGTGAGCGTGCCGAGCGCCAGGCCGTGGTGGCTGCGCTGGCCCGCACCGACAACAACATCGCCCGGGCCGCCGACCTGCTGGGCGTCAGCCGGCCGACGCTGTATGACCTGATGGCCCGCCTGGGGCTCAAGACCTGACCTCGCCGCGGGCACGGCCGGCCCACGAGCCGGCGGGCCTTCTTCGGCACACCGCACGCCATCCTTGCATCCGAGAGAGACCACCATGTCCCGAGATTCCAAGACCGGCCGCCTGGCCTTCGCTTCCGGAACCGCTGCCGACACCCGTTTCCTGCCCGCGCTCACGCGTGGCGCCGGCGCGCTCGCGCTGGGCTCGGCACTGCTGCTGGCCGGCTGCCTTGGCGAATCGGCACAGGACCTGGTCAAGTCGGCCCGCGAGCACCTCGACAAGAAGGACCCGAAGGCGGCCGTCATCCAGCTCAAGAATGCACTGCAAAAGGATGCCACGCTGGGCGAGGCGCGCTTCCTGCTGGCCCGCGCCCTGCTGGAGGCGGGCGACCTGCCTGGCGCCGTGATCGAAGCCGACAAGGCCAAGGCGCAGGGCTATGCCAGCGACGCCATGACCGCGCTGCAGGCCCGGCTGCTGCTGCTCCAGGGCAAGCACGACGAGGTGCTGGCGCAATACGCCGGCCGCCATCTCGCTGCCCCGGCCGATGAGGCGGACCTGCAAAGCACGCTGGTCGGCGCCCATGTGGCCAAGCGGGAGTTGCCGCAGGCACGGGCCGCCGCCGATGCGGCCCTCAAGGCGCAGCCGGACAGCCTGCCGGTCCAGCTCATGAACATCCGCCTGATGACCAGCGAGGGCCGCCTCAAGGAGGCGCTGGCGCAGCTCGACGCTTTGCTGGCCCGATCACCGGGGGCAGCCGAAGCCTGGCAGTTGAAGGGTGACCTGCAGGAGCTGGCCGAGTCACCGGTGGATGAGCGTATCGAGAGCTATCGCAAGGCCCTGGCCGCCGACAAGAAACTGCCGGGCGCCCATTCCGGCCTCATCAGTGCCCTGATGCGCAAGGGGGACAAGGCGGCCGCCAAGGAGGCCGTGGCTGCCATGAAAGCCGCATTGCCCGCGCATGCCCAGACCTTCTATTACGCGGCCATCTTCGCCCTGGATGCGGGCAACCTGAAGGAGGCGACCGACCTCAGCCAGGCGCTGCTCAAGGTGGCTCCAGGCAATGACCGGGCGCTGTACCTGGCTGGCCGGGTGGCGCAGGCCAATGGCGACATGCGCCAGGCCGAATCGAACTTTGCGAAGGTGGTGAGCACGGCGCCGGATGCGCCACAGGCCCGCATCGCGCTGGCGCAAGTGCAATTGCGCGGCGGCGACGCCGACCAGGCCTGGACGACCCTGCAGCCGCTGATGGAGGGTACGCCCGGACCGAGCGGCGAGGCGCTGGCGCTGGCCGCGGAGATCAGACTCAAGCAGGGCCGGGCCGATGAAGCCGAGACGCTGCTCTCGCGCGCCGCGCAGCTCAACCCGGCCGACATCACCAGCCGTGTGGGCCTGGCGCTGACCCAGGCGAAAAAAGGGCAGGAAGCCCAGGCCGTGGAGGCGCTGCGCAAGCTTTCCGCCGGGGACAAGGGCGTGACCGCTGACCTGGCACTCGTGAGCCTTTACCTGCGCAAGAAGGACTGGGCCCATGCCGGCGAGGTGATCGACGGCATCGAGCGCAAGACGCCCGACAGCGGCGCCGCGCCGGAGCTGCGCGGCCGCCTGGCGCTGTTCCGCGGCGACCGGGCCGGCGCCCGCGCGCAGTTCGAAAAAGCCATCGAGCGCGACCCCAAGGCCATGGCCCCCGCCAACAACCTGGCGGCCATGGACCTGCAGGACAAGAAGCCCGAGGACGCCGCCCGGCGCTATGACGCCGCCATCAAGGCCGACCCGAAGAACCTCAAGCCCGTCATGGCCCAGATCGGCGTGCGTGTGACCCACCAGTTGCTCAGCCCGGACGATGCCATCAAGCAGCTGACCGAGATTGCGCGCAGCTTCCCTGGCGAGGCAGCGCCGCGCCTGGCGCTGGTGAGCCTGCTGGTCAACAAGCAAGACCTCAAGCAGGCAGCGGCCGTGGCCCAGGAGGGCGTGATCGCCAATCCGGATTCGGCAGAGCTGGTTGACGCGCTGGGGCAGGTGCAGCAGGCCCAGGGGGAGCGCCAATCCGCCATCACCAGCTTCAACAAGCTGGTGACGCTGCAGCCGCGCTCGCCCCTGGGGCAACTGCGCCTGGCGGACCTGTACATGTCCAGCGGCCAGGCCGCCGACCGCGACCAGGCGGCCGGCGCACTCAAGCGGGCCCAGGCCATTGCGCCAGGCGACGCCGAGCTGGCGGAGAAGGTGACCGGCAAGGCGCTGGCCATCGGCCGGCCAGAGGTGGCCCTGCAGGCGGCCAAAGGTCTTCAGGTGGCCAGACCCGGCTTCGGCCTGGGCTGGAAGCTGGAAGGGGATGTGGCCCGCGCACGCAAGGACTGGTCGGGCGCCCTGGCCGCCTACCGCAAGGCGGACCAGCTGAGCAAGGACGCGGGCGCCACGGTGCCCAACACCGCCCTGGCCGTGGCCATGCACGGGGTGCTGGTGGAGTCCGGCAAGCAGGACGAGGCCCGCGCTTACGCGAATGCGTGGCTGAGTCAACACAAGCAGGACGCTCTTTTCAGGTACCACCTGGGCGATGTGGCGCTCACCAAGGGTCAGTACGAGCAGGCGGAGCAGTACTATCAAGGCGTACTTGCCGACACGCCGGACAACGCGGCCGCAGCCAACAACATTGCCTGGCTGAAGCTGCGTGCCGGCCGCAACGACGAAGGCCTGAAGTACGCCGAGAAGGCCAACCAGATGCGGCCCAAGGTGGCGCCTTACATGGACACCTGGGCCGAGGCGCTGGCGGCCAAGGGCCAGACGGGCAAGGCCATCGAGGTGCAGCAGCAGGCGGTGCAGCAGGCACCCAACGTGCCTGCCTACCGGTTGCGGCTGGCCCAGTTGTATGTGGCGGGCGGCAAGAAGGCCGAGGCGCAGACCGAACTCAAGCGCCTGGCCGACCTGGGAACACAATTCGAGCAACAAGCCGAGGTGCAGAAGCTGCAGGCGTCGCTCCGCTGAGCCGGAGGCCCCGCAGCTGACCGCACCGCAAGGGAGACGGTCTTATGAGCCAGATTCGTCGCTCCAGCCTGCGCAAGCGACTGCACCAGGGGCTGCGCAGGCTGTTTTCCAGCCTGCCACGCCCGTGGCGGTTCGCGGTCTATCGCCGCATGGTGGATTGCGACCCGGCGCCCAGCGAACGCCTGGAGCTGAAGGTCGCGGAGACGCAGGAGGAACTGGATGCGTGCTTTCGCATCCTGCACGACGCCTATGTGGGTAGCGGCTTCATGAAGCCTGACCCCAGCGGGCTGCGCGTCACCATCTATCACTCGCTGCCCACGACCACCACTTTGTGCGCCAAGTACGACGGCGTCGTGGTGGGCACGATCTCCATGGTGCGCGAGGGCGTGTTCGGCTTCCCGCTGCAGTCGGTGTTTGATCTGGAAGGGGTGCGGGCCAAGGGCGGCAAGGTGGCGGAGATCTCGGCCCTGGCGGTGGCTCCCGCGTTCCGTAAGACCGGCGGCGCCATCTTGTTCCCGCTGATGAAGTTCATGCATCAGTACTGCACCGAATACTTCGATACCCGGCACCTGGTGATCGCGGTGAACCCGGACAAGATCGAGCTGTACGAGGCGCTGCTGTTCTTCCACCGCCTCAAGGAGCAGACGGTGGCGAACTACGACTTTGCCAATGGGGCGCCGGCGGTGGGCGCGACGCTGGACCTGCATGAGGCCGAGGCCATCTTCGCGCGCGGCTACAAGGGGCGCCCGGCGCGCAAGAACCTGCACCAGTACTTCTTCCGCCAGACGCTGTCCAACATCAAGCTGCCCGAGCGGCGCTACCACACCACCAACGACCCGGTCATGACGCCGGAGCTGCTGGACCACTTCTTCAACAAGGCGGTGCAGGTCTTCCCGCAGTTGCCGGATCGCAAGAAGGCGCTGCTCTGGTCGGTGTATCAGCAGCCGGAATTCCGGTGGCTGTTGCCGATGCTCAGTGGTGGCGGCGAAGACCTGGGGCGTGCGCTGCGGCAATACCCCCGCTATTCAATGCGATGCCCGGGCCACATCGATCTGCCGGCGGCCAATGGGCTGCCCGCGGTGGGGCATGTGCAGCTGGACGTGATTGAAGTGTCGGCCCACGGTTTCCAGGCTGAGTGCAAGCAGGAGTTGCCGCTGCATGTGGAGGGGCACGTGGAGATCGAACTCGGCCACAACACCCGCTCGCTGCTGGTGGCGCGTGCGGTGCGCAAGCGTCCGACGGAGCAGGGCACCTTCTACGGTTTCAAGATCGACGAGCCGGACCGCAACTGGCGCAGCTTCGTCTCGGAGCTGGAGATGGGCCAGACCGCCAAGGACCTGGCAGCATGAGCGCCCGCGATCCTGCGCACGGGGGCCAGCGCCTGGTGGCGTCGCGGCGGCGTTTGCTCGGCATGGGTGGCGGCGCATTGATGGCTGGCGCCTGGCCCGTGGCGGGGGCGGGCCTGGGCCTTTGGACCGGTGAGGCGGCGGCCCAGGAGATGTCGAGCACGCTTCCGGACCTGATCGACAAGAGCCGGCAGGCGGTGGTGGCCGTGGGCACCTACAGCGCCACGGACAACCCGCGTTTCGGCTTTCGTGGCACCGGATTCGTGGTGGGGGATGGCCGCACCATCGTGACCTGCGCCCATGTCATCCCCACGCCGATCGACAAGGACCTTGCCATCCAGGTGCCAGGCAGCGGCAACGCTTCCGGATCGCCGCAGCTGCGCACCGTCAAGCTGCTCAGGCGCGATGCGACGCGGGACCTGGCCGTGCTGGGGTTGGAGGACGGCAAGCCCCTGGCGGCGACCTTGCCGCTGGCGGATGTGGAGGACGCGGCCACGGCGGTGCGCGAAGGCGTGGCGGTGGCGCTGATGGGCTTTCCGCTGGGCACGGCGCTCGGGGTGCAGCTGGTAACGCACCGCGGCATCGTGGCCGCCATCACCCGGGCCGCCTTGCCCGCACCCACGTCCGGCAACCTCTCCGAACGTGCCATTCGGCAGCTGCGTGCGGGCGACATGGAATTCCTGCAGCTGGACATTACCGCCTATCCCGGCAACAGCGGCGGCCCACTCGTGGACATCCGTACCGGCAAGGTGGTGGGGGTGGTGAACATGGTGGCGCTCAAGAGCACCCGCGAGTCCGCCCTGAGCGCACCCAGCGGCATCAGCTATGCGGTGCCGGTGAAGTACCTGCTGCCCTTGATGAGCCCCTGAGGCGCCTGGGCGTACGCAGCCATCAGTTCGGAGCTCTGAGCAGGCGACGCGCCAGGAGGGTGCGAGCGTCTCTGCGGCTGTCGCTGATCACGTGGATGTAAACGGTGCTTTCGGTGACTTCATAGACGATTCGGTTCATCCCTGCCACCATCTGGCGAAAGCCGTTCATGCCGAGTTCCTCCAGCGTTTCCGTCACGGAGCCACTCATTGGAAAGACCTTGAGCTGGCTGATCGCGTCGCTGAACTGGGCTTTCGTCCTTTGCCACGCTTCTTGTCCAAATGACCGTATAACGTAGCGGCGAATCTCGCGCAGATCCTCTTCCGCCCCGCGCAGGATGACAACTCTCACAGTGCGCTCGGGTCGTCCAGGTCGGCGAGTACCTCGTCCGCATCCCTGAATTGCCCCAGCTCAATTTCGCGTTTGCCAAGAGCCAGGATCTTGAGCAGTGCCAGAGTTTCTTCCTGGCGTTCGTAAGAGAACACATCCATCACTACAAGCTTCGCTTCGCCATTTTGGGTAATCACCATGGGTTCGCGGCTGGCCGAGATCTCCTTGACGATCTCTGCGGCGTGGCTCTTCAAATAGCTGATTGGCTTGATGTGTGTTGAATATTTCATCACAGGAGCGGGGGTGGTGGACTGAATTTGATCCGTATTCGGTCCGATTCTAACCCGCTAGTCGCCCTCAGGCGGCCATCCCGCAGCTTGAAGCGCGCGATGATTTCGGACAGGGCCTGGGCCTGCTGCCGCAGGCTCTCCGCCGCCGCAGCGCTTTCTTCCACCAGGGCAGCATTCTGCTGGGTGCCCTGGTCAATGGCCGCCACCGCGGCATTGACTTCGCCAATGCCGGTGCTTTGCTGCGCGGTGGAGGCGTTGAGATCGCCCATCAGGTGGGTGACCAGGCGCACCTGCCGGACGATGTCGTCCATCGTGCGGCCCGCTTCCGACACCAGGGCACCGCCCGCGTCCACCTTCTGCACGCTGTCCGAGATCAGCGTCTTGATTTCCTTGGCTGCATTGGCCGAGCGCTGGGCCAGCGCCCGCACCTCGCCCGCCACCACCGCAAAGCCGCGGCCCTGTTCTCCGGCACGGGCGGCTTCCACCGCCGCATTCAGCGCCAGGATGTTGGTCTGGAACGCAATGCCGTCGATCACGCCGATGATCTCGTGGATGCGGCGGCTGGACCCGTTGATCGCTTCCATGGTGCTGATCACCCGGCCCACCACTTCGCCGCCCTGGCCGGCCACCTTGGCCGCTTCACTGGCCAGGTCCGTCGCCTGGCGGGACGTCGTGGCGCTTTGCTGCACCGTGGAGGTCATGTGGGCCATCGACGAGGCCGTCTGCTGCAAGGCACTGGCCTGGGATTCCGTCCGCGCGGACAGGTCGTGGTTGCCGCTGGCAATCTGGGAGGAGGCCGTCGCAATACTGTCCGCGGCTTCGCGCACGTTGGTCACCATGCCCGAGAGGTTCTGGCTCATCGCCTTGAGCGCCGCCAGCAATTGGGCCATTTCATCCTGGCCGTTGACATCGATGTCCTGGCGCAGGTCGCCCTGGGCCACCGATTCCGCCAGCCGGATCGCCTTGGACAGCGGACGCGTGACGGCATTGCTGATGACCCAGCCCAGCAGGCCAGCCACTACCGCGGCCGCCAGGGCCGTCATCGTGAGCAACCAGCGGTCATGCGTCAGCCCTGCCGAGGCATCGGCGCTCTCGGCGGCGGCCTCGCCGTCCTCATAGGCAATGAATTCGCCGGTGGTCTTGAGCAGGGCCGCCAGCAGGGGCCGGCACTGCGCGTTCATCTTGGCGATGGCATCGTCTCGCTGACCCTTTTGGGCCAGATCCACGATGGCCAGCGCGACCGCGCCGTACTTTTGCTCGACGGCTTCGACGCGGCCAAAGAGCTCCCGGTCCCGGCTGGTGGCGGAGGAATCCTGAATATCCTTCCTGAGCCGGGCCAGGCTGTCACCGACAGCCTGATGGGCTTGCGTCACCGCTGCCAGTTCGACGGCCCGGTCCTCGGCGGTCGTCACCAGCACCAAGTTGCGCGCCGAGATGGCGCGGGACTTCGCCGCGGTCTCCAGCTCGGCCACGAGACGCTGCCGGTGGCCCACACCCTCCAGGTAATCCTGAAAGCGTGTGTTGGCATGGTTCAGCCACACCAGGGCTGCACCGGCCACGACCGCAACGATGACGGCCATGAGCCCAAAGCCGGCCCAGAGTTTGGTCTTGACCTTTAGCGACGACAGCTTCATTTGGGTGCCCCTCTTCAGACGGAAAAAACGATGAAAGTCCGGCCGCCGTTTGCTCTTTTGATGGGAGCGGCCGTCGTGACCGATGTTCATGGATATTCGGTCAAGCTCGTCACGATTTGAATGCCGAACCGGCGCTGCGGCGAGTCGGGGGACACTGAAACCGCTGTCGGTCGTTTGCCTACAAAAAAGGGCTGGAGGCCCGATGGCCACGGGCTTTTCCGCCTCATCCCGAGGCGCTGCGGATCAGCAACCGAAGGCGTGGGCCAGGCCCGCCACTTCCCGCTCGAAGACCATCCGCTCGCGCAGCACGGCCTGGCGAGCGGGCAGGCTCAGCGCCAGGTAGAGCTCGTACTGCGTCATCAGCTGCCGGGCCCCGGCGAACACCTGGTCCACCTGGTCCGGCTTGTAGTAGCACTCCTCGGGCAGCACATAGTCGCGGGAGGCGCCCACGTCCAGGGCAAAGACGCAGCAATCGCGCATCAGGGCCTCACGCGCCAGGCGGTCCTTGCCGGGGAAATTGCCCAGGTCGATGAACAGCTTGCTGCGCCCCAGCGCTTCATAGACCTGCGCACGGCTCATGCCGCGGATCAAATGCACCTTGCACTGGTTCTCACGCTCCAGCCGCGCCGCGATGGCGCCCACGTCGTAGAGCACCTTGTGGTTGGCGTTGAGGGCGATATCGGTCTTGGGCAGCCCCTCGCTGGCCAAGGCGCCGGGGGTGTAGTCGGACAGCGGCAAGGTACGGGTGCACCCCAGCGCGCGGATCACCTGATGGGCATAGCCCGACTGGTAGGTATGCAGCACCCGTTCGCTGCGCAAGGCATTCAGGTTGATCTTCTGCACCGACAGGTACTCGAAGGCGTTGTCGATGCTGAGCCACCAGACCATGGGCGTGCAGGGGTGGAAATAGCGCAGCCAGTGCACATAGGTCTCCGCCAGCACGACGCAGGTGTCGGCATTCATCACGATCTGTTCGGCCAGGCGAACCTGGTACTTCTCGTAATCGGCCACCGTGTTGGGGCGCGGCTGCAGGCGCAGCGCCGTGTCCGGGCCCAGCCCGTTGTTGCGGTGCAGCTGGTCGATGGCCGCCAGGTCGCTGGGCAGCACATACCAGACCCGGGCGTCATGGCCTTGGCGGATCAGCGCGTCGGAGAGCTGGTGCAGGGCTTCAGGCCCGCCAGTCTGCACGCCGTGGGGAATCAGGATGATGATCTGTTTCATCGCATCTCACCGTAGTCGTAGTCGGGTCGCCAATGGCGCGCTGGCGTCAGCCGGCCGGCTTGGCGCCTGCATTCAGGGCAGCCAGGCGCTGCTGCAGCTTGTCTGCAGCGGCCGGCGCCAGCACCTGCAAGCCCGGCAGCAGGTAATTGCTGCGGCTCTTGACGATGCGGTCGGAGAGGTGGTCCACCAGGAACTCCGGCATCTCCCGGTACACCGAGGGCAGGTGGAAGATGCCGTGAAAGCCGAAGGTCGGGAAGGGCACGGCCGGAAACTCCACCGAGAAATGCTGCGCAATGGCCTTGGGCGCAAAGCGGCAGCCTTGCTGCTCCAGCGTGCCCCGCATGCGCCGGCAGATGAAGAGATCTTCCGCCTCGGTGGGGTCGGCATAGTCCAGCTGCGCCACGGCTTGCACCAGGCGCTTGGAGCGCCAGGAGAAACCGCCATTGCCCACGTCGTTGTGCTCGTAGTTGGGCCAGGGCGCGCCGATGTAGTCGTAATGCAGGAAATGCGGCGAAAACTGGTCGGCATTGATCACGAAGCCGTCGTACTGGATGACCAGCACGAAGTCAGCGCTGAGATGCCGGGCCAGTTCCTTCGTCACCAGCAGGTTGTATTCAGTGATGGAGCGCAGGGTCGGAATGCGGATGACCGGCAGCCCGGGCCACAGCTCGGGGCGGTCCGAATAGATCAGCACCTGGGAGAACGGCAGCCCGTGTTGCTCCATGGCCTGCATGCTGTGGATCAGCGCCTGGCGGGCCAGGACATGCAGGTCGGTGTCGATGATGGCAACAGCCAGGCGAGGCCGGGTGTCGCTGGCAGGGGCGCTGGACGAAGCGGTCATGGCAGCCTTTTCAGCACAGGTCCAGCAACTGGCGGGTCACGGTGGCCCAGGAAAAACGCTGGGCCAGGCGCTGGCGGGCCGCTTCACGGCGGGCCGGCGGCGGCAGGCGTTTCTCCACCACCTGCAGCATGGCTTCGCGCAGGTCTTCCAGGTCGGGCACCACAAAAGCGCCGCCCACCGGCTGCGGCGCGTCGGCTGGCGTGCCCGGCCGGGTGAAGAGGCGATGGCACAGCTCTGGCGGCGTGAAATCGTCGGTGGCGCCGCCGCCACTGACGATCACATGGGTGCCGCAGCCCATGGCCTCCAGCACCGGCAGGTTGAAACCCTCGGCCCGGTACGGCGAGACATAGGCATCCGACACGGCGTACAGCGACCGGATCTGCGGCAGGTTCAGGCTGGTGGACAGCACGGCGATGCCGTCCCGCACCACCGGCAGCCCGAGCTGCGGCGCCCGCGCCGCCATTTCGGCGAACACGCGCTCCACGGAGATGCCGTACAGCCCCTGGTGGTCCTTGAGGATGAGCCGCACCGGCAGGCCGGCCAGCCGGAGTTCGGCAAACGCCAGCAGCAGCACGTCGATGCCCTTGTTCCAGGTCGCCACGCCCACGTTGGTGAAGACGGTCTCGTCAGGACGGATATTGAGCGCCTGCCGGGCCTGCTGGCGCTGCTCCTCGCCCATGGGCAGGAAGGTGTCGGTCTTGTAGCCATGCGGCACCACCTGGACCTTGTCCGGGTCAAAGCCGTATTCCACCAGCCGGGCCTTGGACCAGCGGGTGGGGGTGATGACCAGGTCGTCGCCCTGCGTGAAGGCGGCAGGGGTCAGCTCGGGCGGGTCGAAACTCTTGCCGCTCAGGCCGAATTCGGTCACCACGAAGGTCAGGTGGCGGCGGGCCAGTTCGGGGCGGCCCAGCCGCACGGGGGAGGCGATGCGCAGGCAGGTATCCATGACCTGCTCACCGGGGTCGGGCAGGCCGTCGATGATGGCGCGCTCTTCCGCCGAAAAGCCGGAATCGAGCTTGCTGCGGTCCCAGTGGGGCAGGAAGAAGGGGGCGTCCCGGTGGAAGACCTGAAAGCGCGGGTCTTTCACCATCTCCAGGATCTGGTTCTGGTTGACCATGGCGATGGAGTGGTTCACCCCTCGCCAGCCCTCGATGCACAGAGTTTTCAACGCGTAGTCCTTCCGGTTCACCCCAAGGACCGCTGCCAGGCCATGGCGCGGCGCCTTTGCGGCTTCGCGTTGATTGTGTCGCCGCGGTGAACAACGGCAAGCCCTGAAAAGCCACGCTAGCCCCGCGCATCTTCGAGAGGCGGACGGCGTCCTGCCGCCGGCTGCGGCGTGCAGCCGGTCGGATGCCGGTCAGACGCCGGTCAGACGCCGGTCAGATGAGGGCGGCGGCGCCCGCTTCGTCGTCGGGGTGGCGCTTGATGAAGGCGGCCTGCAGCAGCAGGCTCGCGCCGTCGGCGCCAGTGCCTCCAGTGCCCCCACTGCCGGCCGCGGCGGCGGCGTGCGACAGCAGCCCGCCCGCTTCCGCACCGGCCTTTGCGGCGGGGGCCAGCAGGTCGGTCATGTCCGGCAGGGTGCTGGCGGCGGTGTGGGACGCCGCAGCGCCGCTGGCGTTGCCGGCGTCGCTTTTGGCGAACCAGACGTCCGCCATCTCATGGGTGACCCCGTCGGCGGTCTTGTACCCGCTGATCAGCCCGACCAGGTTGCCGTGATCCTTGGCGGTGCTGCCCTGCGCCTGCAGGTCCAGCTCCACGATGCCCAGTTGCGCCAGGCTCACCAGTTCCCCGGCATCGGTCTTGCCGTTGCCGTTGGCGTCGGCCCAGACCCGCAGTTCGCCGAAGGCCGCGTCTGCCGCCGTCAGCTTGTGGTCATGGTTGCTGTCCAGCGCCTGCATGGCCTCGTAGCCGTTGGCCGCATGCCGGCCGCCCGCCAGTACCGTGCCACTGCCAAACAGCTCGGCGCCGGAATTGATGACGCCGTCCCCGTTGATGTCTCGCGCCAGCAGCCCGTTGCCGCCGGCCATCCAGCCCCACTGCTGTTGCTGCCCGGTGCCGTTGAGGTCGAACAGCACTCCGTGATCGGCCGACACCGTGGACAGGCCCGCGCCGTCCAGGTTGAGCATGATGGGCGTGGCCAGGAACAGCGCGTCAAGCTGCTTGCCGGTCATGGCGTGGATGGTGTCGGAGCTGAAAGCCATCACCTGGTCCATGCTCAGGGCGGCCAGATCGCGGGTTTCGAACCCCAGCACGGCGTCGCTGCCGATGGCATGGATCTGATCGAGTGTCAGGGCCTTGGCCTGGTCACGGGAGAGGGCGGTCAGGTCCTCACTGGACATGACGGCAAAACCGTCCGAGCTGATGGCGGCCACTTGAGCGGTGGTCAGCGCGACGATGTCCCGGCTGTCCAGCGCCTGGATGGCGTCGGTGTTCATCGCGGCGATCTGCTCGGTGTGCAGGGCGCGCAGCACCTGCGTGCTCAGGCCATGGATCTGGTCCGAGCCAAGCGCGGCGATCATGTCGGTGCCCAGGCCGTTGAGGGTCGTGGACGTGAAGCCCTTCATGGCCGCGGAACCCAGCGCCGCGAAGTCTTCAGTGGCGAAGCCGGCGAGCTGGCTCAGGGTCAGCTCGGCCACCTGCGCACTGGTGAGCAGGTGGATCTGGTCGGTGTTCAGCGCGGCAAAGTCCCCGGCATCCATGACGCGGATGGCACGGCCAGGCAGCAGGGCGATGTCCTGCGCATCCAGCGCGGCGATCTGGTCGCTGGTCCAGGCCAGCACCTGGACGTTGGTCAGGGCCGCCACCTGCTGGGTGTCCAGCGCGGCGATCTGGTCGGTGTGCATGGCCGCGGCCTGCTGGAAGGTCAGCGAGGCTACCTGGCTGGTGCTGAGCGCCTGGATCTGGGCCAGGCTCAGCCAGCCGATCTGGTCGGTGCTGAGCGCGCGCAGCGCCGTGGTGTGCAGCACCGCCAGGTCCTGCGTCTCCAGCGCGCCGATCTGGGAGGCATCCAGGGCCGCCAGCTGCGACGAACGCAGGGCCGCGAACTGGGTGGTGGTCAATGCTTCCAGTACGTCGGTGGGCATCGCGGCGATCTGCAGCGAGCTCAGCGAGGCGATCTGCTTGGCCGACAGCGTTGCAATCTGGCTGCCGTCCAGCGAGGCGAACTGGTCGCTGCCCAGCCCGAGCAAGGCGGTACTGGAGATCTTCGTCAACTGCGCCGGTGACAGGTGGTCCAGCTGGTCCACCGTCATGCCCATCAGCTGCCGGGAGGTGAGGGACGCCAACTGCGCGTCCGTCATGCCCGCCACGCTGTCGCCACTGAGGGCCGCGATCTGGGCAGAGTTCCAGCCGGCCAGGGCACGCGTACTGATGGCGGCCACGTCCACCACCTCCAGATTGGCAATCTGGTCGGTGGTCAGGGCGCCGATCTGGCGTGAGGAGAGCACGGCATATTGCGCCGTGTTCATCGCATTGAGGTCGCCCTGCGACCAGGCGGCGAGCTGGGTGGTGGTGAGCGCCGCGACCTGGTTGGTGCGCATCGCGTCGATCTGCGAGTCCACCAAGGCATTGAGCTGGGCAGTGCCGAGGGCCTGCACGGCCGTCACGCTCAGCCCGATCACGCCCTGGCTGGACAGGGCGTCGATCTGGTCGGGCGTCAGCGCCGACACCTGGGCGGTGCTGAGTTGCCCGGTCTGGCTGCTGCCGAAGGCGCCCACCTGTTCCCGGGTCAACTGGCCGATCTGGGTGCTGCCCAGCACGGCCAGATACGCCGGCTTGATGGCCGCCAGCATCTCCGGCGCCAGTTGGCCGATCTCATTGCTGGCAATGGCGGCGATCTGGAAGGAGGTGAGGGCGGCAAAGCTGCCGGTGCCCAAGGCATTGAGCTGATCGTGATCCAGCTGCCGCACCTGCGCCGTGCTCAGCGCCACCAGCTGGCTGGTGCGCAGGGCAGTCAAGGCGCCCGGCCCCAACGCGTCGAACTGGTCGGCGGTCAGGCCCTTGATGGCCAGCGTATTGATGGCCGCCAGCGCCTCGGTGCTCATCGCCTGCACCTGGTCGATGCGCAGGGCGCCCACCTGGGCCGAGTTCAGTACCTGGGCCTGGGTGGTGGTGAACGCCCCCACCATGCTGGCATCCAGGGCCTGCACCTGGGCGGTGCTCAGCGAGCGGATGACCGTGCCCGACAACGCGCCGAAATCCTCGCTCTGAAGCAGGGAGACCTGGTCGGTCGTCAGTCCACGGAACTGCTGGGAGCTGAAGGCCGCGAACTGGGTCGTGGTGAGGCTGTTGAGGTCGTCCGGGTTCAGCGCCGAGAGCTGGCTGGTGGTCAGCGCCCGCACCTGGGCGGTCGTCAGGGCGGCGAGCTGGTCCGTGGTCAGCAGGTCCAGCTGCTCGCTGGTCAGCGTGGCAATCACCCGGGTCGACAGGGCCTGGATGGCCCCGGTGCTCAGCGAAATCAGCTGGTCGGAGCTCAGGTCGCTCAGCTGGCGGGTGCCGATGGCGCCGGCCTGGCTGCTGCTCAGGGCGGCCAGCTGGCTGGGCTCCAGGGCGGCCAGCTGCGCCGGGCTCAAGCCCTTCAGCGCCGTGCTGCTCAGGGCGGCTAGGTCTTCCGTGGTCAGCGAATGGAGCTGATTGGCGGAGAGGGCGCTCAGCTGGGTCGAGCTGAGCGCGTGCAACTGCGCCGTGGTGAGGGCGGCAAGGTCGTCGGTATCAAATGCCGCCAGCTGGCGGGTGGTGATGGCCTGGATCTGGGTGGTCTTGAGCGAGGCCAGTTGCTCCGCGTCGAAGGCCGCCATGACATCAGGGCGCAGCCCGGCCAGCGCGGCGCTGCTGAGCGAGCGCAGTTCATCCGTGCTGAAGGAGGGCAACTGCTCCGAATGCAGGCCCACGAGCTGCACGGAGGTCAGGCTGGCCACCTGCTGCGGCGTCAGGCCGTTCAACTGGTCCGAACTCAGCGCGGCGATCTGCGTGGAGTCCAGGGCTCGCAGGCCCTTGGTCCCGATGACGCCCAGGTCTTCCGCTTCCAGCGCGGCCACCTGGGCCGTATTGAGCGACTTGATCTGCAGCGTGCCCACCGCGCTCATCTGCTCGGTCGTGAGGGCGGCGAGGTTCTCCGTCCCCAGGGTGCGGAACTGCTGGCTGGTCAGGGCGCCGATCTGGCGCGAGTCCAGCGTGACCAGGGCTTCGGAGCTCAGATGCGAGACGGCGGTCGTCGTCAGGTTGCGGACCGCCTCGGTGTTCAGGGCGTGCAGCGCATCGCTGCTGAGGCTGTTGAGCTGGTCGGCGGTGAGCCCTTTGCTCTGGCTGCCGCCCAGGGTGCCGACCTGGGCGGTGTCCATGGCATTGAGCTGGTCGGTGCTCAGGGCGCCGATCTGCACCGTGTTCAAGGCCTTGACCTGCAAGGTGCTCAGGGCGGCCACCTCGTCGGTGGCCAGCAGGCCGATCTGTGTCGAGCCCAGCCCGCGAATCTGCACGGAGGTCAGCGCCTGGATCTGGGTGCTGTCCAGGGCGCTGAACTGGCCGCTGTCCATGCGGCGCAGCCGGTCGATCGTCAGCGCGGGCACCTGGTCGGTCGTCAGCGCGTGGATCTGGTCCGAGGTCAGTGCCTGGACCGTCAACGTCGTCATCGTCCGGATCGCCGCCGTGCTGATGGCCTGCACGTCGGTCAGTTCCATGGCCGAGAGCTGGCCCGAGGCCAGGGCGCTCAATTGGCGTGCGCTCAGCGCATGGACCTGGTAGGTGGTCAGCCCGACCACCTGCGCGGCCGTCAGAAGCGCCCACTCCTCACCGGTCAGCGTATTGAGCTGCGTCGTGGTGAGGGCGGCGATCTCTTCAGGCGTGAGCGCGGAGACGTCGAACGTGGCCATTCAGGAACCGTGGCAATGCAGATGAGATGAAGCTTGAACGATCAGGGCACTACGTGGTGCATGGATTTGAACCCACAAACCCGCCCTCCAGCGCCCCTTCCACCCGCGAGCGCCCTCGAACGGCCCAAGCGACCGCTCAAATGCCCCCGCACCGAGAAATATGACCACCCAGCCGCCCCGAGGGCACGGCTCAACTGGCCCTAGAAACACCCCCACCGAAGCCACCTTTATGCACGCAGTCGCGCCGAACGCGCGCAGCGCCGTTCAAGCGGGGCTGGGATTAGCGACGAGGGCCGGCGCCGGGCCGCCCCAAGCCGGCCCGCAGCCCCCTTGGGGGGCGGCATCACCGGACCCGAGGTCCGGTGATGCGGGGGCTTTAGATCAGCGGAGCTACTGCGTTGTCGTCGTCGAGCTTGGTCTTGGCGATCGCCGCCAGCAGGTCATGGCTGACCGTGCCGGAGGTGGCCGTCGTGGACACAGCGCTCGTCGTCTCACCCAGCAGGCTGGTGCTCGGCGCCGCCAGCAAGTCACCCAGGCTCGGCGCGGCGGCCGATCCGGTGGCGTGCTGTGCGCTGCCGTCCTTGGCCAGCCACACGTCGGTCATCTCGTGGGTCGAGCCGTCCGCCGTGGTGTAGCTGGAGACCAGGCCCATCACGTTGCCGTTCTCCACCGCCGTGCCCTTGGTGGCATTCAGGTTGAGGTCGGTAATGCCCAGCTCGGCCAGCGTCTTCAGTTCACCCGCGTCAGTCTTGCCGTCGTGGTTGGCATCCACCCACACCTGCAGCTTGCCGTAGTTGGCATCGCCGGCGTTGATGTGGCCGTCATGGTTGCTGTCCAAAGTGCCCAGGGCCGTGAAGCCGTCCGCGCCCTTATGGCCATTCACCATGGTGCCCGCACCGAACAGTTCCGCGCCGCTGTTGATCTTCCCGTCGCCGTTCAGATCCATCACCAGCAGGCCGTCGTTACCGCCGACCCAACCCCACTTGTCGTTGTGACCGGTGTTGTTGAGGTCGAAGTTGACGCCCTGGCTGGCCGACAGCGTCTGGATGCCGTTGCCGTCCAGGTCCAGCATGATCGGCGTGGACAGGAACAGCGCGTTGTGCTGCGCATCCGTCCAGCCGGCACGCTGCTCCGACGTGATCGCCAGCGACTGCTCCATGCTCATCGACGCCAGATCCTGCGTGTCCCAGCCAATGAACTGGTCCGAGGTCATCGCCATGATCTGGTCGGTGGTCAGGCCGTGCACCTGGACCGAGGTCAGCGCATGGATGTCCTCCGAGCCGAAGGCCACGATCTGGTCCGTCGTCAGCGCATGCACCTGCGTCGAGGTCAGCGTCGCGAAGTGCGTGCTCGTCAGGGCGCCGATGTCATCGGTCGTCAGGGCCGCGATCTGGTCAGTGCCCAGGGCGCGGATCTGCGCGGTCGAGAACTCGTGCACCTGCTCCGTCGTCAGCGCGGCAATCTGGTCCGTGCTGAAGGCATGCACTGCCGCCGTGCTCAGGGCATGGATGCCGGCCGTGGTGATCGAGCCGATGTCAGCCGTCTCGATACCCACGATCTGCGAGCTGCCCACGGCGCTCCACTGCGAGGCCGTCAGCGCATGGATCTGATCCGAGCTGAAGGCTTCGAAGTCGGCGGAGCCGAAGGCCACCATGTTGGCACTGCTGATCGCTGCCAGGTCCACCGTGTCCAGTGCCGCCACCTGGTCGGTGGTGAAGGCATGGAGCTGAGCCGAGTTCAGGGCCACCACCTGTGCCGACGTCAGGGCCGCGACGTCATCGGTCGCCAGCTGGCTGACCTGCAGCGTGGAGAAGGCCGAGACCTGCTGCGTGCTCAGCGCGGCGATCTGGTTGGAATCCAGGGCTTCCAGCTGGGCGCTGTCGAGCGAGCGGATGGCCGCCGTGCTCAGGGCACGCAGGTCCGCGGTTTCGAAGGCAGCCATCTGGCTCGTCGTCAGGCCGTCCACCTGGGCCGAGGTCAGCGCCGCGGCCTGGGTCGAGCTCAGGGCCACGATCGCATCGGTGCTCAGGGCGCCGATCTGGGCCGAGTTCAGGGCCAGGATCTGCGTGCTGGTCAGCGCGGCGACGTCCTCGCTGGTCATCGTCGAGACCTGCGCGGTGGTCAGCGCCTGCAGCTGGCCGTTGGTCAGCGCGCGGATCTGGACGCTGGTCAGCGCGTTCAGGTCGTCGCTGGTCAGGTTGGCAATCTGCGAGGTCGTCAGCGAGTTGACCTGGTTGGTCGTCAGCGCGGCGATCTGGTCGCTGTTCAGGGCTTCCAGCTGCGCGCTGGTCAGGGCGCGCAGGGCCACCGTCGAGAGCGACTTCAGGTCACCCGACTCGATCGCGGCCATCTGGTCCGTCGTCAGGCCCAGCACTTGAGCCGAGCTGAGCGCACCGACCTGGCCGGAGGTCAGCGCCACCACCGCTTCGGTGGAGAGCGCGCCCACCTGGGCCGAGTTCAGCGCCTGGACCTGGTTCGTGGCCAGGGCCGCGACGTCCTCGCTGGTCATCGTTGCGACCTGCGCGGTCGTCAGCGACGCCACCTGGGCCGTCGTCAGCGCCTTGATCTGGGCGCTGGTCAGGGCATTCAGGTCGTCGCTGGCGAGGTTGCTCACCTGGCCGGTCGTCAGCGCGGCCACCTGCTGGGTGGTCAGCGCCTGGACCTGGTCGGTGCCCAGGGCATCGATCTGGTCACTGGTCAGGCTGCGCAGGGCCACCGTGGACAGCGCCTTGAGGTCACCCGTCTCGATCGCGGCGATCTGGTCGGTCGTCAGGCCAGCGACCTGCTTGGAGCCGAGGGCGGCCATTTGCAGAGACGTCAGCGCAACGATCGACTCGGTCGCCAGCGCACCCACCTGGGCCGAGCTCAGCGCGGCCACCTGGTTGGTCGCCAGGGCGGCCACGTCGGCGGTTTCCATGGTGCTGATCTGACCGGTGGTCAGCGCAGCCACCTGGGCGGTGCTCAGGGCCTTGATCTGGGCGCTGGTCAGCGC
>Ga0065165_1001975_pt1 | contig 19363 bp, 15 predicted proteins | sample AraplaMF_Cvi_mMF_FD_63813 | JGI IMG/M metagenome (GOLD analysis project Ga0065165, IMG submission 63813) | Arabidopsis root microbial communities from the University of North Carolina, USA - plate scrape MF_Cvi_mMF (version 2) (version 3) | ecosystem: Host-associated > Plants > Roots >...
GGCGCAGGCGAGGCGCGGACCCTTCTCGGACATGCGCTGCCCAATGCCATGATCCCGACGCTGACCATCATCGGATATTCCTTCGCCTACCTGATCACCGGGGCCGTGCTGACAGAAGCCGTGTTTGCCTGGCCGGGTATCGGCTCCTACGCGGTCGACTCGGCGCGCACGCTGGACTATCCGGCCATTATCGGCGTGTCGCTCATCGGCGCATCCGCCTTCCTCCTGGCCAACCTCGTCACCGACGTGGCTTATGCCTATGCCAACCCCCGTATCCGGCTGGAGTAATCCCATGTCCATCTCGATCGGTGCGCGACAGCATTGGATGCACGGCATCACTTTTCGGCCGGTCTTGGTCGTCGGCCTGCTCATCGTCGGCTTCTGGATCTTCGTGGCCCTGACCATCGATATCTGGACGGTCTACGATCCGCTCAAGCTCGTGGCCAGGAAGTTGCAGTCCCCCTCGCTGCAGCACTGGCTCGGCACGGATGCGCTCGGCCGGGACGTGCTCACCCGCACGCTCTACGGCGCGCGCTATTCTATCGCGATTTCCCTGATCGTCGTCGTCTGTTCGGTCGTCATGGGCTCCCTGGTCGGCGCGGTCGCCGGGTTCTTCGGCGGCTGGATCGACAGCATCCTGATGCGGTTTGTCGACATCACCCTCTCCTTCCCGCCGGTGCTGCTCGCCATGGCAGTCGCAGCCTCACTCGGACCCGGCCTGCAGAATGCCGCGATCGCCGTGATTGCCGTCTGGTGGCCCGTCTATGCGCGGCTCATGCGCGGTCAGGTCCTGGACGTCATCTCGCGCGACCATATCGAGGCAGCGCGCGCCGGCGGCGCCTCGTCCTATCGCCTGCTCACCAAGCATATCTTGCCTCTTTCCTGGACGCCGACGATCATCAGCGCCACGATGGACTTCGGCCAGGTCGTGCTGCTTGCCGCTTCGCTCAGCTTCATCGGTCTCGGCGCACAACCCCCGAGCCCCGAATGGGGCGCGATGATCTCCGACGGCGCGACGCATTTCTATTCCTGGTGGATCGCATTCGGACCCGGCATGGCCATCCTTTCGCTGGGCCTCGGCTTCAACTTCATCGGTGACGCCCTGCGCGACATCCTCGATCCGAGGGAGCACTGACCATGTCCGGCACCGTCCCCCTCCTGCAGGCCCGCGACCTGCGCGTCACGCTCAAGAACGGCGCGGAACTCGTCCGTGGCGTCAGCTTTACGACGCAGGCCGGCAAGGTTCTCGGAATCGTCGGCGAATCCGGCTCCGGCAAGTCGATAAGCATGCGCGGCGTGATGGGTCTTTCTCCGCCGGGATCCAAAATCTCCGGTTCCATCAAACTGCACGGCGAAGAACTCGTCGGCGCACCGGAACGCCGGATGCGGCAGCTGAGGGGCAGCAAGATAGGGCTCGTCTTTCAGGATCCGATGACGGCGCTTAATCCAGTGATCTCGGTCGGCAAGCTGATCGCCGAAGCGTTGCTCCTTCACAATCCCGGGCTGTCGACAGCAAAAGCCAGGCAGCGGGCTCTAGAACTTTTGGACCTTGTTGCCGTCCCGCAACCGGAAGTGCGCGCAAACCAGTATGTCCACGAGTTTTCCGGCGGGATGCGCCAGCGCGTGATGATCGCCATGGCGGTCGCCAACAATCCGGAAGTGCTGATCGCCGACGAACCGACGACGGCGCTCGACGTCACCGTGCAGGCGCAGATCCTCGAGGTGCTGAAAGACCTGCAGCGCACATTCTCGATGGGACTGGTCCTCATTACTCACGACCTCGGCGTGGTCGCCGGTTCTGCCGACGACGTCATCGTGATGTACGCCGGCAAGATCATGGAAAGCGGCCCTGTCGGGGATATCTTCTACCGGACGCGCCATCCCTACACCCGTGGCCTGCTCTCCTGCCTGCCGACGATCGCGGGGGGCCGGGACCGGCTGGAGCCGATACCGGGCAGTCCGCCGCTCCTGAGCTCGCGGCCGAAGGGCTGTCCCTTCCATCCACGGTGCTCGATCGCACGCGATCTCTGTCGGACGGAGGAGCCGCTGCTAAGGCCAGTCGACAACGTCCTGACGGCCTGTCATTTCGCCGAGGAACTGCGCAACCAGACAGCGGGCCAGCCAATAGCGGAGGCCAAACGCGTATGACGAAGCTTCATCCGCAACCGTCGGACACGGACAACCCCGTGCTTTCGGTCAGAAACGTCACCAAGGACTTCGACATCAGGGGCGGGCTCTTCGGCTGGAGTTCCGTCCGCAAGGTCAAGGCGGTGGGCGGCATCTCCTTCGATCTTGCCAAGGGCGAAACGCTCGGCCTAGTCGGCGAATCCGGGTGCGGGAAATCGACGCTCGGGCGCTGCCTGCTGCGGCTCGTCGAGCCGACTTCGGGAGAGGTCAGGTTCAGGGGAACCGACCTCGCGTCCCTGTCGCCGGGCGAGATGCGCGAGTTCCGGCGCCATCTGCAGATCGTGTTTCAGGATCCGCTGGCTTCGCTCCACCCGCGCATGAAAATCCGCGAAATCATCGCCGAACCCCTGCGCCTGATCGGCGTGACCGGCAAGCCGGCATTGCAGCGCGCCTCCGCTTTGCTCGATCTCGTCCGGCTTGCGCCTGAACATGGCGACCGCTACCCGCACGAACTATCCGGCGGTCAGCGCCAGCGCGTTGGCATCGCACGGGCCCTGGCGCTGGAGCCGGAAGTCCTCGTGCTTGACGAGCCGGTTTCGGCGCTCGACGTCTCGGTCCAGGCCGGCGTGCTCAACCTTCTGGAGGAGCTGCAGCAGAAGCTCGGCATCGCCTATGTTTTCATTGCTCACGATCTCGCCGTCGTGCGCCATGTCTCGGACCGGGTCGCCGTCATGTATCTCGGCAAGATCGTCGAGATCGGCAATGCGGCGCAGATCTACGAGACACCGGCACATCCCTACACGAAGGCGCTGCTCTCGGCGGTGCCGCTGCCAGACCCGGATGTCGAGCGGGCGCGCCGTCGCATCACGCTAAAGGGCGACGTACCGAGCCCGCTCAACGTGCCCTCCGGCTGCCCGTTTCGGACCCGGTGCTGGAAGGCGCAGGATGTCTGCGCCAAGGTCGTTCCGGCGCTTGAAGGGATCGAGGCCTGGCATAGCGCCGCTTGCCACTTTCCCGAAGCGCCGCCCTCGGGAGTCGCGTCCGACAGGATTGAGCAGGTGACGATATGATCACTGAACTCTCCGCACACGATCGCCTTCTCTTTGGCGCCATCGCCGACGACCTTACAGGCGGCCTCGAACTGGCTTCGATGCTCATTGCGCGTGGCGTGCCGACGACGCTTTCCATCGGCGCCAGCGCGCCGGCGCGCTTCGGCGTCGCCCATGTGTTTGCGCTGAAATCGCGGGTCGCGCCGGTGTCCGATGCCGTGGCCTCGACGATGGAAGCACTGGACCAGCTCATTGCGCGGGACGTCCGCCAGGTCTTTTTGAAATACTGCGCCACGTTCGATTCCACTCCCGCCGGCAATATCGGCCCGTGCGCGGAGGCGATCATGGACCGCCTCCGCGCGGAACAGGCGCTTTTCGTGCCCGCACTCTGCGAGACGCGGCGCACCGTCTATCAGGGCCACATGTTTGGCGGGGCCCAGTTGCTGGCGGAATCACCGAAGCGTTTCGACCCACTCACGCCCATGACGGACTCGAACCTCGTACGTGTCCTGCAGGCCCAGAGCCGACGCACGGCCGGACTGGTCGACTACTCCGTCGTCGACCAGGGAGCGGAGGCTATTCGCGCCTATTGTGAGACGGGACGAGGCGAGGCATCGCTTCTGATCGCCGACACGCTCTCCGAACGCCATCTTGAGTCACTCGCCGCGGCTTCGGCGGACTTCCCCCTCCTTACAGGCAATTCCTCGGTTGCCGCATACCTGCCGCCGCTCTGGCTGGAGCGCGGACTTCTCGAGGCACCGGCACCGATCATGCTCGATGGCATCGACGGCCCCGGGGCTGTCCTGGTGGGGAGCCTCGCACCGCAGACGGCAGCGCAGCTCGACCATTTCGCCCGGTCCAACGACGTTTTCACCATCGATATCGAGCGCAGCTATGCAGGCGATGACGTGCTGGTCGAGGCCAAGGCCTTTGCAGCCGCCTCGGTTGCGGCTAGCCGCGACTTCGCGATCAGCACCGCCCTACCGCAGGAGCGCGTAGATACCCTTCAGGCTGCGCGCGGACGGCTGGAGATCGGCGGAAAGGCGGAAGACATCCTCTCCGAGATCGCGCGCTACATCACCTTTGAACTCGGCGTACGGCGACTGGTCGTGGCCGGTGGCGAGACGTCCGGCTCGGTCGTGCGGGCACTCGGCATCACCGACCTCGACATCGGCCCGTATCGCGAGCCGGGCTTCTCGCGCGCGGTGGCACTACAACCCTTCCCGATCGCCCTGATGCTGAAATCCGGCAAACTCGGCGGCATCGACATCTTTGCCACGGCGCTAGCCGACATGCGCCATCCGATCGACGAACAAGCCGATCTCACACGCTGGCCTCCGAAAGGCTGATCCATGACCCAGACTGTCCTGCACCTCCGCCAGTCGCTGATTGACGCATCGCTCGACGCCGAAAGCCAGCGGCTGAACAGCGGCACGACCGGCAACATGAGCATCCGTACCTCTAACGGAATGCTGATCACCCCGACAGGGATTGAGCCGAAATCGCTTCGGACGGATGCGATCGTCGCAATGGATTTCGACGGCAACTGGCAAGGCGATGTCAAGCCGTCGAGCGAATGGGCGTTGCATGCCGCTATCTACAAAGCCCGGCCGGAGGTGCAGGCTGTCGTGCACGCCCATCCCGACCATTGCGTCGCGCTTTCCTGCGCCCGCATCGGCCTGCCGGCCTTCCACTACATGATCGCCGGTTTCGGCGGCGACGACGTGCGCTGTTCCCGATACGCCACGTTCGGCTCGCCGGAGCTGGCCGATGTGACGGTCGAGGCGATCGAAGGGCGAACCGCCTGCCTGCTGGCCAATCACGGCATGGTTGCCGTCGGCGGCTCGCTTTCGGAAGCCTACGGGCGGGGCATCAAGCTCGAGACGCTGGCGCGGCAATACATGCTGTGCCGCTCCGTGGCCGATCCCGTCCTGCTCACGGACGACGAAATCGTGGCGGTCAAGCAGCGCTACAAGACCTATGGCCGGCAGCCCGTTCTATCGGCGCAATAAATCGAGTGCGTGAAATCGACCGGGCCGGCGCAACCGGTTCCGGCGTGCATGCGGCGCATCGCCCGGCACGAAACATGAGGAAGAGAGACATGCAGCAGATTCTCATCAACAGCCGGGACAGCGCGCTGCTGGAGCGCGCCTCCAAAGTGGTGCCGGGCGGTGTCTGGGGTCACATGGCCACCCGTGCCATCGGTCCCGGTTACCCGCAGTTTTTCTCCAGATCCGAAGGCTGCCGCGTTTGGGACGTCGACGGCAACGAATATCTCGACTTCATGTGCGCATGGGGCCCTAACGTGCTCGGTTACAAGCATGCCGAGGTCGACGCTGCGGCAATTGAACAAATCGGCAAGGGCGACATCGGCAACGGGCCGACAGAAGTCATGGTCGAGCTCGCGGAAATGGTTGTCGACACCATTGAATATGCCGACTGGGCGTTGTTCCAGAAGAACGGCACCGATGCGACGACGGCCTGCGTAACGATAGCCCGTGCCGCGACCGGCAAGCGCAAGATCCTCGTCGCCCGCGGCGCCTATCACGGCGCGGTGCCGTGGTGCTCGCCCTCGCTGGTCGGCGTCACCAGCGAGGACCGCGCCCACGTCATCGTCTTCGACTACAATTCAATCGAGAGCCTCGACGAGGCGGTCGCGGCAGCCGGCGACGATCTTGCCGCCATCCTGATGACCGCCTACCGCCACGACGTCAATCGCGACCAGGAAATGCCGGAAGCCGGGTTCCTGAAACATGCCCGTGCAATCTGCGACCGGTCCGGCGCCGCCCTGATCCTCGACGACGTTCGCGCTGGCTTCAGGCTGGACGTCCGCGGAAGCTGGGCACAGTATGGCATCAAGCCCGATCTCGGCGCCTATTCCAAGGCCATCGCCAACGGCTGGCCGCTCGCCGCCGTGGCCGGCAGCCGCCGCATGATGGAAGGCGCTTCCAAGGTCTTCGTCACCGGCTCGTTCTGGTACGGCTCGGCCTCCATGGCAGCGGCCCTGAAAACCCTGCATATCCTGAGAACGACGGATGCCCTTGCGCATACCGAGGCGATGGGACAGCGTCTGCGTGACGGTCTTTATTCAATTGCCGAGAGACACGGATTCGAGCTGAGCCAGACCGGGCCGCTGCAAATGCCGATGGTACGGTTCCACAACGATCCCGACCTCGCGATCGCCAACGCCTTCTGCGCGGCGGCACTCCGCCACGGCCTCTACCTGCATCCTCGCCACAACATGTTTCTCTGCGCAGCCCACCAGCCGGAGGACATCGACCGGGCGCTGGAGGCGGCGGAGAAGGCGATGCGGGACATTCCCGCCATGTCGTCGCACGCCTGAATAACCGGATGCTGCCGGCGGACGATCGCACTTGTTCGCCGGTCCCGCTCAGCTGCCGCCAGACGAGGCTCCTATGACCGACAATCTCGTTTCATGCGTCCTTGCTCAGGGAGTGGCGATCGTGACGCTGTGCAATCCGCCCGTCAACGCGCTCTCGAATGGCCTGCGTGCGGCTTTGCTATCCACCCTGCAGGAGCTCGCAGAGAGCGATCATCTCTCGGCCGTCATCCTGACCGCGACCGGTCGCGTCTTCATCGCCGGCGCCGACATTACCGAGATGGACCTTCCGCCGGAGCGGCCGTATCTGCCCGAGATCACCCAGGCGATCGCACGGATGCGGGTGCCCGTCATCGCAGCCATAAATGGCGCCTGTCTCGGCGGCGGCCTGGAGATAGGCCTCGCCTGCGATGCGCGTTTTGCGGCGCCCGACGTGCTTCTCGGTCTGCCCGAGACACGGCTCGGCATCATTCCCGGCTCCGGCGGCACCCAGAGACTGCCGCGCCTCGTCGGCCTGGAGCGCGCCATCGAGATGATCTGCGCCGCAACGACCGTTGACGCGGCGAAAGCGAAGGAAGCCGGTCTCGTCGACGAAGTTGCGGACAATGTCCTCGCCTATGCCGTCGCCAATGCCGCAACGACGCCCAAACGCGACCTTGGCCGACAGGAACATGCCGCGCCCGATGCGGGCGGCATGCTGCAGCTTCGCCGGTGCTTCATCGACAACCGCCGCAGCAGCGACGCCGTTCGCGCCGCCTTCGACGTGCTCGCGGCGAGCCCCACCCTTTCCTTCGAAGAGGGCCTTGCGCTGGAGCGCGAGACATTTCTGAGGCTTCGCGACAGTGCTGCCGCCCGCGCCCTCCGCTATGTTTTCAAGGCAGAAAGACGTGCGGGCCATCTTGCCGACACGGCGACGATACAAAAGATTTCCCGCGTCGCTGTCGCAGGCGGCGGCACGATGGGCTCCGGCATCGCGCAGGCCTGTTTGTCTGCCGGACTTCACGTCACGGTGCTGGAACGGGATGCGAAGGCGGCGGATGGAGCGCTGGCGCGCATCGAGGATGCCGTCGACGCGTCTGCCCGGCGGGGCCGGATTACGCCGGAACAAGCGAAGTCGCAGCTTTCGCGCCTGAATGTCGGACACGATCCGGCGGCGACGGCGCAGTGCGATGTGCTGATCGAGGCCGTGTTCGAAGACTACGACGTCAAGCGGGCTCTCTTCGACGCCGTCAAACCGCATCTCAGCCCCACCACCTTCGTCGCCAGCAACACGTCCTATCTCGATATCGACCACCTTGCGCGGATCGCGCCCGATCCCGGCAGCTTTATCGGAATGCATTTCTTTGCGCCGGCATCGGCGATGAAGCTCGTCGAGGTGATCCCCGGCGCAGCGACGACGCCATCTGCCACGGCAAGCATCGTGCAATTCGCGCGCCGTCTTGGGAAAGTCCCCGTGATCGCCGGGAATGCGGAAGGCTTCATCGGCAACCGGATCTTCTCGGCATATCGCCGCGCCATGGAATATCTGGTCGAAGACGGCGCCAGTCCGCTGGCGATCGACGAGGCGCTGGAAGACTACGGTTTTGCCATGGGGCCGTTTTCCGTATTCGACATGTCGGGCCTCGACATCGCCTGGGCGATGCGCAAACGGAATGCTTCGACACGAGATCCCGGGCAGCGCTATGTGCGGATCGCCGACCGGCTTTGCGAAATGGGCAATTTCGGCCGCAAAAGCGGGATGGGATGGTACGACCATTCCGGCACGGAGCGAAAGCTCAACGCAAATGCCGTCCGCCTCATCGAGGAAGAGCGTCAGGCCAAGGGCATCGTCGGTCGGGACATAAGACCCGACGAAATCGTCGAGATCGCGCTTGCAAGCATGCGACGCGAGGGCGAAGCTCTTCTCGAGGAGGGTATAGCTGCATGCGCCTCCGATATCGATGTCGTCATGGTCCTGGGTTACGGATTCCCGCGCGACAAAGGAGGACCGATCTACTCCGCCGCATCGCCCACCCTGAATTGAACTGCGGGCCAGGTGCCGCGGGTGGTGCGTCGAGGCATGTCCTTCTAACGGGATCAGGCAGTGGGCAGGCTGAACTGACCGTCGTCGTCCAGCTTTCCGGTTCGGCTGCGGCTTCGAGGCCATGCCCCGAGAGGATCCCTTGCCGCGTCGAGATCTGTCGTCAGATGCGAATAGAAACTGATGGAAGCTCGATAATTTCTGTCACACCCAACAGCCCCATATTCCTGTGCAATTCACTTGAAAGAATACTTGCGGCTTTTTCGACACCGGTTTGTGAGCCTACCGCCGCGGCGTAGAGGAACGGCCTCCCCACGAACACGAATTTAGCACCAATCGCGAGGGCCTTTACGATATCTGTCCCCCGACGAATACCACCATCGATCATCACGACCGTTTCTGATCCCACTCTGTCCACTATCGCAGGCAGAGCTTTCATCGGGGCTATAGCGCCATCAAGTTGCCTGCCGCCATGGTTGGAAACGATGATGCCATCCGCCCCGCGCTCTACGGCCATGGCTGCATCTTCGGGATGAAGTATGCCCTTCACGACTAGGTTCCCTGTCCATCTTTGCCTGATCCGGCTGAAATGATCCCAGCTCAAATGATCCTTCTTGCCGAAATCGCGCATGACGTTCGACGCAATGATCGGCGCACCGCGCGTCGCATACGAATTTTCGAAATGGGGGATGCCGTGCTTGAGTATCGTTCGTGCGAACGTCCCGATCGTCCAGGCCGGATGGGTCAATCCCTGCCAGGCAAGACGAAGGCTTGGTCGAAGAGGGGTCGAGAAGCCAGCGCGGATATTGTTTTCGCGATTGGCCAGCACGGCGGTATCCACCGTCAGAACCAGGGTTTTGTAGCCTGCCGAAGCCACGCGATCTATCAATCCATCGATCCGGTCCGGCTCTCCCGGAAGATACGCCTGAAACCATGACCGGGGTGCAGCTTCGACGATCTCCTCCAGCCGTATCAGGGATGAGCCGCTCATGATCATGGCAATCCCGGCATCCTGCGCAGCCTTGGCAAGAACGAGATCGCCGCGATACGCCATCAGGGCGCTTATACCCATCGGCGCTATCCCAAACGGCGCGCTCCATTCCTCGCCGAACAAGATCGTCTTCGTGGTTCTGGCCGAAACGTTTCTCAGCACCCGCGGAGTGAGGCTTATGTCCCTGAACGCCTCGGCATTCAAGCGCAAAGAGCCATTCGTCTCGCTCGCCCCGGCAATGTACCCATAGAGCGGCGCGGGCAGATGACGTTTCGCCAGAACCTCAAAATCATCAAGAGACAGGACATCGAGCAAGCGATGCCCTGCCGATGCAAAGAGATCGGAAACCATGATTTCAGCCTTCACCGATAACCAACTGGGCGGCGCTTCGACTTGCCTCGAAGACGGTGACCTAGGGCACCTCTCGGCGCCCTTTTCTGTCAGTCTTCGCTCGCCTCGAAAGCCGCTTTTCTGTTCTTGCGAATGGTGGGCAGGATCAGCGTGAGAAGCATCGCGGCGGTGATGACCAGGAGGAAGGCGCTGATTGGTCGCTCGAAGAAAACCAGCCAGTCACCCTGCGACAAGAGCATCGCACGGCGCAGGTTTGTTTCCAGGAGCGGGCCAAGAACGAAACCGAGAAGCAAAGGACCCGGCTCGCATCTTGCCTTTCGCAGGACGTATCCAAGGATACCGAAGAGGATGACCAGCGCCACGTCGAAGCCACGATTGCTGACGCTGTAAACGCCGACACAGCAAAACAGCAAAATAGCCGGATACATCAGGCGGTAAGGGATCTGCAGAAGCTTCACCCATAGTCCGATCAACGGCAGATTGATGACGAGCAGCATGGCGTTGCCGAGCCACATCGAAGCGACCAGACCCCAGAACAGTTCCGGCTGGTTCTGGATGACCGACGGGCCGGGGGTAATGCCGTGGATCGTCATCGCGCCCAGCATCATGGCCATGATGGAGTTCGAAGGGATACCCAGCGTCAGAAGCGGGATGAACGACGCCTGCGCACCTGCATTGTTCGCAGCTTCTGGACCGGCAACACCTGCAATCGCTCCGTGACCAAACTTCTCGGGCGTCTTCGAAATGCGCTTTTCAACCGAATAAGCACTGAACGCGCTCAACGTCGCGCCGCCGCCCGGCAGAACGCCCAGGATCGTTCCAACACCGGTGCCGCGCAGAACCGCGGCCCAGCTGTCCTTGAATTCTTCACGGGTCGGCCACAGCCGACCGATCTTGCTTTGCAGAACGCCGCGGATTTCCTTGGATTCAAGGTTGGTGGCAATTTCCGCGATGCCAAACAGACCAACAGCGATCACGACGAAATCGATGCCATCATAAAGCTCGGTCGAGCCGAAGGTCATGCGGGCCGAGCCGCTGTTGACGTCGATGCCAACCATGCCGAGTACGAGACCGAGGCAGACCATGCCGATGGCTTTCACGACAGAACCATGGGCGAGAATCGTGGCAGCGAGCAGCCCGAAGATACACAACGCGACGTATTCGGCCGGTCCAAAGGACAGTGCGAAGGCAGACAGCGTCGGTCCGGCAATGGCCAGAGCGATTGTTGCAACCGTGCCCGCGAAAAACGAGCCGAGCGCGGCAATCGCCAAGGCGGCACCCGCCCTGCCCTTTCGAGCCATTTGGTAACCGTCGATCGCGGTGACCACCGCCGAGGCTTCACCCGGGAGATTGACCAGAATGGCTGTCGTCGAGCCACCATACTGCGCGCCGTAGAAAATGCCGGCCAGCATGATCAAAGCCCCGAGCGGCGGCAGGAAGAAGGTCACGGGGAGAAGAATTGCCACGGTCGCGGTCGGGCCGATACCCGGTAGGACGCCAATCAGGGTTCCGAGAAGCGCGCCGATGAAACAGAACATCAGATTGGTGGGTGTCAGGGCCTCGGAAAATCCGAGCATGAGGACGTCGAGAAAAGCCATCGAAATAATCCGATCAAATCAGGAAAGGTCGTCAGAAGGGCCAGATCGGCATCTGGACGCCCAGTCCGTAAACGAAGAGAAGCGCGCCGGCCGTCGTCAGCACTGCGGTCGAGATGAAAATCTCCTTCCAGCGCGATTCCGGATCGGCAAGACTTCCCACAACCAGAAGCCAGATGGTTGCCGCGACAAAGCCGAAGCGTTCGGCTGCAAACGCAAATCCTGCGATGGCGGCAACCAGAATAAGCAGCGGCTTGAGGTTAACCGCATCCAGTGCCTCATGTGGCTTTGACAACGCCTTGATGAGGACGATCGCGCCGATGAGCGCAATGATGGCGCACAGGGACTTGGGAAGAAAGCCAGGGCCCATCATGGCCGGAGTGCCGTATGTCAGGTCACGCCCGGCCCAAAGGCCAAGCGCTCCCAGAAATATCAGTACGCCACCCGCAAGAATGTCGGGAAAGTCCCGACCGTTTGCTGCAGGCTTCGTGCTCATTGCTGCACCCAAGGTGTTGTGTCCCAGATCTTCTGGAAGCGAGCGAGACGGGTGGGCATTTCCTTTTCCCAGTCAGGGCCGCTGAGATAGGCCAGTGGCAGCGCCATCTGCTTGGCCTGCTTCTGGAACTCGGGATTATCCAGCGTTGCCTTGACGGCGGCGGCGAAACGGTCGGCGATTTCAGCCGGCACTTCGCGGGGAGCCGCGATGCCGCGCTCGGAAGTCATCTCGACGTTGAATCCGGATTCGATGGCGGTCGGCACGTCTGGAAGCTCAGGCGAACGCTCCTTGCCGAAGGTATTGATCATCCGCAGGCCGGACGTATCGTTGCCGCCGAACTCGCTGACGTTGAGACCGCCGCCGGTGACCTGTGAGCCAAGGATCGCGGTGCGGGTTTCGCCGGCACCGTTGAACGGAATATGTGTAATCTTGGCGCCGGCTTCAGCGCCGAGAATGATGATGGCAAGGTGATCATCCGTGCCGATGCCGGACGAGCCGAACGAAACCGCACCGGGCTTTGCTTTCGCTGCTTCGACGAATTGCGCGATGGTTTTGATTTCCGACGCCGCAGGAACGACGATAGCGGCCGGGTCATCTACGATACGAGCGATCGGCTTGATAGTCTTTGGATCGTAGCCGAGCTTTCTCTGCACCTGCATGGACAAGAAACCGGGCGTGTTGATGTAGGAGAAGGTGTAGCCATCCGGCTTGGCCTTTGCCAACGCCGTATAGGCGATTTCGCCAGAAGCGCCGGGGCGGTTTTCGATGACGATGTCTGCGCCCAGTTCCTTTTCAAGATAGGGCTGCATGGCACGCGCCATGACGTCTGTGCTGCCGCCCGGCGCGAAGGCAACGATCATCTGAATGGGTCGATCCTTCGGCCACTCGGCATGCGCCGAGCCAATCGTTGCAAGCAAAGTGCCGGCCGCCAAAATCGCCGTTCTTATCGTATTCATTGATATGCTCCTCCCACGGAACGCTATGCGGGCCCGGCACCCGCTCTGCAACTAGCCGGGATTTCCTCCAAGCGCAGCGCTGAGTTTGCGCGCTGCAGCGCGGAGAATTTCGAGATTTTTCGAGACGGCCTCGTCGTTGAAACGCGATGGCGGACCGGTCAAAGCCAGAGAGCCGAAAAGGGTTTGTCCATCGCGGTAGACCGGGACAGCGACGCTCGCGACCTGTGGGTCGCGCTCACCGATGGTGACATGAAACCCCTTCGCGCGAATATCGTCGTAGAGCTTTCCGCTGGCACCGGTGAAAGCCAGGATGACACGCCCTGGAGCGCCACGATCGAGCGGCATCGAATCGCCGACACGCGCCGAGTGGCGGATCGATTGCGTGGAATCGTGCCTGTGGAGGCAGACGCGGACATCGCCTTCCTTCACGTAAACCGCAGCGCTCTCGCCGCTCTCATCGCTGATCTGGGTAAGCAAGGGCTCAACGATCGCAGCTGATTTGAACGTGGATTGATACAGCCCGCCGAGACGCACGAGCTTTGGGCCGAGCCGCCAGCTGGCATCATCATTGCGAACGAGCATGGAGGATTTGGCAAGCGAGCGCGCGATGCGCAGCACCGTGGATTTGTCGAGTTCCGTGCGACGCGCAAGCTCTCCGAGCGTCAACGAATAGTCGACGTCGGTGAAAGCTTCCAGCATCGAAACAGCGCGTTCGACAGCTGCGACACCTGAAGAATTGCCTGACATTGGTTCAACCTCCCGAGAAAAAACGTTGTACCAGGTACAACATCTTTTCATCTAGTACAATAACCGATAATGAGGATTCGTCAACCGTCGCTCACCTGTCAGGCGACGCACCGAAGTTCGGGAGGGTTTAGTGAACGAAATCAATGCAGGAGAAGCTGCTGCAAACCTATCATCGGCAAAGGCGAGAGGTTTCAAGGTTCTTGTGACCGGGGCGGAATTGGCGCCTGAAGCAACAGAACTTCTTAAAAGACATGCAATCGAAATCGTTTATGCGGATGGCTACAGCGGCCCGGAAAATCTCGCAGCGATCGCCAGATCGAACGCGGTCGATGCGATCCTCGTCAGACAAGGCCAGATAAGCGATCAGGTCATCGCCTCCTCCTCCCGTCTTCGCGTCATCGCAAAACACGGCAGTGGTGTGGACAATATCGATCTCGACGCCGCCACCTCCCACAACATCCCGGTTCTGCGCGCCCTCGCGGCGAATGCCCAATCGGTCGCAGAGCTTGCGATCACCCTTTCCGTGACACTGATGAAAGACATTGGCAGGCTGAGCGACACCGTGAAGGGCGGCGCATGGCCGAAGACGACATATGTCGGACGCGACCTCGCGGGCGCCTGCTTCGGCATTATCGGCTTTGGCGAGATCGGGCGCAGGACGGCGAAACTTGCGCAAGGGCTCGGTATGGAAACTATCGCATACGACCCGTTTGCGAAGGATGCAGATGGCACGCGCGTAAGCCGCGACCTGTCGGACGTGCTTGCGCAAAGCGATATCGTCAGCCTGCATTGCCCGCTGACACCGCAGACCCAACACCTCATCAACGCCGAGCGGCTGAAGCTGATGAAGTCCACGGCCTTCATCGTCAACACGTCGCGCGGCGCCGTTATCGACGAGGCTGCTCTTCTGGATGCGCTTGAAGTTGGAAGCATCGCTGGCGCCGCACTCGACAGCTTCGAACAAGAGCCGCCTGCGACCGATCACCCGTTCTGGGCTTTGCCAAACCTGATCGCAACCCCTCACGTGGGCGGCGCAAGCCGATCGGCGCTCAGGAACATGGCCGTACAGAGTGCGCAGCACATCGTCGATGTCCTGACTGGCCTGCCCTTTGATCGGCGGGCGCTCGCCAACCAAAACCTCGCTCAGAACTAAACCGCCAGATATGAAAACGGAGGACGTGAAATGTTGGGTTTCAGAGTATGCAAGCGCAAGCAGAACGTCAGCGCTGAATGGGTCGAGAAATTCAGAGCTCTGCCTGTCGCCAATGTGAGCGATGTCATGTCCCGCATGACAGCGGGCGGTGCGCCGCTGCGACCTTTCTATACGGGCCCGAGGATGGTCGGCGCCGCAGTGACGGTCAAGGCGCGTCCCGGCGACAACCTGATGGTCCACAAGGCACTCGACATCGCCGAGCCGGGTGACATCGTCGTTGTCGATGCCGGCGGTGATCTCAGCAATGCGATCATCGGGGAACTGATGGTTGCGCATGCAGCGCAGCGCGGCCTCGGCGGCATCGTCATCTTCGGCGCCATCCGCGACAGCGAGGAACTTCTAGAGGGCTCCTTCCCGGTCTTTGCCGCCGGCGTCACTCACCGCGGCCCCTACAAGGATGGCCCGGGCGAAGTGAACGTCCCGATTGCCATCAACGGCATGGTCATCGAGCCGGGCGATCTCATCTGCGGTGACGCCGATGGACTTCTTTCCGTCCCGCTCTCTTCTGTCGAAGACGTTTTCGAAGCCGCATCCAAAAAGCACGCGGCGGAAACAAAGCAGATGGAAAACATCAAGCTCGGCAAAAACGACCGCGCCTGGGTCGACGCGTCTCTCGCACGGCTCGGCTGTGTTATCGAAGACTGAGCAACACGAGGCGTGGAATGCCACGCCTCGTTCAGCCCGAGATGTCGGCCGGGTCATGGTATGATGAGCCTTGGTGCCACCGCTCCGCGCCTTCCGACCAGTTCATTGCCAGACGGCAATCTTCCATCTGCTTTGGCGCATATGCTTGATCTCGCTACCTAGGCCATGTAAGAGGCCCGCAGGACAAAAACGTTGGATAATCTACGAAGTTCTCACCCAGCTCCAAAAATTGTGCGCGGCTTAAGCCCATACGATTCGTGATGTTTTATACCGTGCACGACAAGTATTCAGACTGTCGAAAATGATAAAAAAACTTTTTGGAACGCCGAAAGCAAAGAGCGGCAAAAGCAGCAGCCGGGATTTGGTCGCGCTTGCCGACCGGCATAATGCGCTGAAGGACTGGCCCCAAGCCGCACAAAATTACCGCCAGGCGCTTAAGCTTGACGATGATCGTCCTCAGATCTGGATTCAGCTCGGTCACATGGAAAAGGAAAGCGGCCGTGTGCAAGAAGCCCGCGTCGCCTACGAGACCGCGATATCGAAAAATCCAGTCGACACGGACGCCCGCCTTCATCTCGCTCACCTGATGATGCGGCAAGGCGATCTGCTGCGTGCATACGGTCTTCTGAAAGAAATCTGGGATCTAAACCGCGACCCCACAGCGGAGGCCGAGCTTTGCCGGTTGATCGGGACCAGCAAGTCCTACGAAGCCTTCATGACCGCCCTCGGCGGAAGTTTCGATGCGGAATTCTACCTCGCCAACAATCCGGATGTCGCGGCCTCGGGCGTTGATCCGCAACATCACTACGCTGTCTTCGGATGGAAGGAACGGCGCAAAGGGTCAGCGTCTCAGCTCGATCTGGCTGGCGACCCGTTCAAAAAGCCGACCTATGGTGCGGATCAATGGGTTGCCGTCAGCGTCGTGATTCCGACGTTCAATCGCGCCGAACTGCTGGGCAAAACTCTCCGCCGTTTGCTCGATATCGTTCGCAACGACCCCATCGAAATCATCGTGGTGGATGACGGATCGACCGACGCCACGCCGGACGTTCTGGCCGATCTAGCTTTTAGAAATCCACAGCTGCGATACATGTCGGTGAAGAACTCCGGCCCGGGCCGCGCTCGGAACATCGGGGCAGCTGAAAGCCACGGAGAGATCATCCTCTTTCTCGGCGACGATACGCAGCCTGTAAATTCGGAGCTGTTCCGCGCACATTATCAAGCTCACGCGGTCAACAAGGATCTCGGCCACGCGGTTCTCGGCAAAATCATCTGGCCCAACGAGAGGTCCAGCATGCCGAATGCTGTAATGTCTCTTATCCAGGGCGATGGCCAGCAGCAGTTCGGCTACAAGTTCTTAAAGCCGTGGCAGAGATACGCTCCCTGGTTCTTTTATACGGCCAATGTTTCGGTCAAGCGCAATATCGTTTCCGACTGGAACTCGGAAGGGTTCGATCACGACTTCACCCTCTACGGGTTTGAAGACTCCGAGTTTGCCTACCGGATGAGCAAGAGACATGCCGATTTCGGCGTTTTTTACTCTCCCAACGCGGTGGTGGAACACTATCACAACTATAACACCGAAGGCTTCATTCGCCGGCAGGTCGCCTGCGGGATGATGATCGAAGTCCTGCTCAAAAAGCATCCTGAACTGGATGCACTGATTCTCGGGCCCGACCTGCCGGCCATCCTAAAAACCCCGTATAGGCCAGACGAGGTCGTTGCTCCGCTCCATCACTATTCGACAGTCGTTGAAGGCATCCGCGCCTGGGCCCTGGTTATCGACCATCATTACGGACTTGGCAGTCAGAATTGGCACACCGACTTTTTGAATGCCGTATTCCGTCTCTCGCTGCTCGACAGTTATATCATGCTATGCGGAGAAAACCCGACCGCCCAGGCTGCCGCCTATCGTTTCCTGCTGAGCGATTTCCGGGTGCAGATGGGCAGGGCCATTTCGACGGAATTGCTGGGCGACATGAACTTCGTAAACCTGCTTTGATCGATATAAAGAGACCTACTCAATGATTTCTGCGGTCATACCGGTTTATAATCACGAGAACTATTTAGCGGACGCGATTCACTCCTGCTTGTTGAGTAATGAAATCACGGAAATTTTGATCTCCGATGACGGATCGACAGACCGAAGCAGAGAGATCATTCGCCTCTTCGCGACAAAGTTTCCGGACAGGATCCGCGATCTTACCGACGATCCGCCGACGAATATTGGAGCGCATAACCGGATCAACAAGCTTTGCCGAGAAGCAAGTAACGACTGGATCGCAATCCTCAACTCCGATGACCGCTTCGAGCCCGGCAGGTTCAGGAATTTCAAGGAATTTACGCGTTATACGCGCGCCGACTTGATTTTTGGCAACTGCGCCATCGTCGGGCCTGACAACGAACTGCTCGGCTACAAATATGGACTTTACACGCCCGAATATCCCGTCCCCGCCAGGATCGACGTGGCTAACGTATTCAAGGACAATCTCTGGCTTCCGGCACTGCTCAACCAGAATTTTATCGCCACCACGTCGAACGTCGTTTTCAGGAAGAGCCTTTTCGAAGCGCTAGGTGGTTTCAGTGCCTATCGGTACATCCACGACTGGGATTTTCTCATCCGCGCGGCCGCCGGTCATAACGTCGTCTATAATCCCAACATGTGGACGAACTACCGCATCCATCCGTCCAATACGATTTCAGAGAGCGCCTTCAAAGTCAGGGCTGAGGTCAGGTCGATGATGGCGGAGCTGCTGGTCAGACCTGAAATTTCGGGTCAGATTGCAAAATACAGCGCGGACATGGTGGCCGCTGCGTTGGAGGGCAATCGCTATCTCGAAGACAGAAGTGCGATGACACTCGTTTTCTCCGACCCTTATCATCCCAACGCCAATCGCTTGAGCGAGCAGTTTCCCGGTTGCCGAACCGTGCAGACCCTAGAAGAAGCGATTGGACAATCGCAATATGTCTACGCGCCAACCTCTCTTGACGACGTGCTGTCGCATAACGACATCGTCAATCTGCTGATCGCCGCTGCGCGCGGCAACCTTGACTTTTGCGTCTGCAATATCGCCGGGGGCGATAGCGGCGCTTTTGTCGGCGACATATCGAATGCGAGCATATGGCGTCCTTCCGTATTGGCCGACTTTAGGGCACAGCGCAAACTGTCGGGACGTAAAGGGAAGTTGATTTCTATACCGAGGACCAAGGCGACACGTAGTTCCGCACTGGAAACTGTGTTTTCAGGCATGCAGGTTTCGCTCAACGATGGAGACATTGTGCTCGATGGATCGTCAGCCGATACGGCTGTCCCGTTCTATCTCAGCGACCTGTCGCAGCAAGAGCTGATCCGCGCTCCGGATCAAAGGCCGGTTATTTTCGTATTCCCAGCCGTCGTCGCGGTGGGCGGCGCGGAAAACGTCTTGATAGAGCTGATGCGGCATCTCAAGCGGGACTATCGGTTCATCATTATCAGCACCGAAAGTCTCACCGAGACGCAGGGCAGTTCGGTGGAGCTGGCGCTCGAACATGCCGAGGGCTATTTCGACCTTACGCAGCTCGGCACGCCTGATGAATTCCTCCAAATCCTGGCGTGGATGAAGGCCGCCTACGTGCCAAAGCTGTTGTTCCTTACGAATGGCAGCATCTGGCAGATCCAGCACTCCTGGCAGCTTCGCAAACTGTTTCGCGATACAGCGATCGTCGATCATCAGGTATACGATTCCAAGTTTGGATGGGTCGAATGGCTTGCCTATCCGAACGTGCGCGGGTCGGACAGGTTTGTTGCCGTTACCAGAAAGATCGAGGAGCACTTCCTCAACGAGTTGCAGCTC
>Ga0065165_1001977_pt1 | contig 19345 bp, 21 predicted proteins | sample AraplaMF_Cvi_mMF_FD_63813 | JGI IMG/M metagenome (GOLD analysis project Ga0065165, IMG submission 63813) | Arabidopsis root microbial communities from the University of North Carolina, USA - plate scrape MF_Cvi_mMF (version 2) (version 3) | ecosystem: Host-associated > Plants > Roots >...
CAATGATTGCGCCGGCAGCCAGACCGCCGATAATCGCCCCGGCATTGGAGCCGTGGTGGCGGTAATAGCGGCCGCGGTAGTAGCGGTCACCGCGATAGTGGTGGCGGTCGCGGTCCCAGCCGCCGCGGTGGCCGCCCCAGCGACGATCGCCGTGGCGCCAATACTGAACCTGCTGGACTTCGGGGGACTGCTGTGCCGCTTCAATTTTCGGGGCAGATGTCACCGGGAATGCCTGAGCCGGTAACACGCCGGTGAACGCTGTCATGACGGTGACAGCAAGGATGGCCAGTTTCTTCATTGTCTTCTCCTTGAAAGTTTCCTGACAAGGAAACGATTTCAGGAGCTTCCGGACGCATCGGCGTCGGTCACATTGCAGTGAGCACGGTTTTCCGGCTATCGAACCTGGTCAAGCAGCCGTTTGCATTCGAGAAGATCGAACAGGGCTTCCTGCAGAAGCGCCCGATCCTCCTTGCCGACGCTCGACTTGCCGATCGAAACGTCCGGCATTTCATCGTCGCCGACGGAGCCGAAGCCGAAAAAGCGTCCGCTCGCCTTGACCCGCGGGCGACCGACGATCTGGTCATCCTCGGCCGTGGCGATCTTGGGCTCGGCCTGCCGTTCGCTGTTGGCGGCCATGATGGCCTCCATGGTGGCGACATCGCCGGAGGCGATAGCCGAAACAAACTTGTTGCCGTTCGTCTTCAGGAGCTTCTGGACGCCCTTGATCGTGTAGCCGTGGTCATAGAGAAGATGGCGGATGCCCTTCAGCAGATCCACGTCTTCCGGGCGATAGTAGCGACGTCCCCCGCCCCGCTTCATCGGACGGATCTGCTGGAAGCGCGTCTCCCAGAAACGCAACACGTGCTGGGGCAGGTCGAGATCGTCGGCGACCTCGCTGATCGTACGGAAAGCGTCCGGGCTCTTGTCCAAGTGTCTCTCTCCAAGCAGCGATCGTCCGCCAGGCTGGCCCGGGGAACGGCGCCTGCGGAATCGGTTGCTAGTATGCTACGAATCGCACGCATCTCAACGGTTTGCACCGCGAGTTTCAAGCATGTTCACAGGATTGGTTTGCGATCGACCGCAGATCAGCTGACGGGGCTGACCGGCTTCAACTTGGCCTTGCGCAATGTGTGCGCCTTGAGAATACGCTGCTTGAGCACATTCGAGGCCTTGAAGGTCATGACGCGCCGCGGAGAAATCGGCACTTCCTCACCGGTCTTCGGATTACGGCCGATCCGCTCGTTCTTGGCACGGACCTGGAAGGTGGCGAAGGACGAAAGCTTGACCACCTCGCCCCGCACGATCGCATTGCAAATCTCGTCGATGACCGTCTCGACGAGTTCGGCCGACTCGGTCCGGGAGAGCCCGACCTTGCGAAATACTGATTCCGCCAGATCCGCGCGCGTCACTGTCTTTCCGGTCATGATCCCCGCCCGATTTTAAATTGATCTGATCAAATCGGCCAGAGAGTATTTTGGTTAAGGGCAAGGGTCAAGCGTCTGTCCCCAGTCGCTTATTTGCCTTTTCCCCGGTTACCAGCGGACCAGCAGCGCACCCCAGGTGAAGCCGCCGCCCATGGCCTCCAGCATCACCAGGTCGCCCTTCTTGATGCGGCCGTCGTCGCAGGCGACGGACAGAGCAAGCGGAATGGAGGCGGCCGAGGTATTGCCGTGCATATCGACGGTGACGACGACCTTTTCGATCGGAATGCCGAGCTTCTTGGCGGAACCGTCGATGATGCGGCGGTTGGCCTGATGCGGCACCAGCCAGTCCAGGTCATCGGCGGTGGTGCCGGTTGCCGTGAAGACGCCCTCGATCACGTCGGTGATCATCCCGACGGCATGCTTGAAGACCTCGCGGCCCTCCATGCGCAGATGCCCGACCGTGCCCGTCGTCGACGGGCCGCCGTCGACATAGAGTTTTTCGCGATGGGAACCGTCGGAGCGAAGCTGGGCGGCGAGGATGCCCCGGTCGGCGACCGTCCCCTCTTCTTCGCGCGCCTCGAGAACGAGGGCGCCCGCCCCGTCACCGAACAGCACGCAGGTCGTACGATCCTGCCAGTCGAGGATACGGGAAAAGGTTTCGGCGCCGATCACCAGCGCGCGCTTGGCCATGCCGCCACGCAGATGCAGATCTGCGGTCGCCATGGCGTAGACGAAGCCGGTGCAGACGGCCTGCATGTCGAAGGCGTAGCCGTGCTTCATGCCCAGCCGGTTCTGGATCTCGACGGCAGTTGCGGGAAACGTGTTGTTCGGCGTCGATGTCGCCAGCACGATGAGATCGATGTCGTCCGGCGTCAGTCCGGCATTGGCGAGAGCCGCACGCGCCGCCTGCTCGCCCAGCGATGCCGTCGTCTCGTCGTCGTCTGCAATGTAGCGCTGACGAATACCCGTGCGTTGCACGATCCATTCATCGGAGGTCTCGACGATGTCTTCCAACTCGCGATTGGAAAGCACGCGCTTTGGCAGCGCGGCACCATAGCCGCAAACAACTGACCGGATCATACTAGCTCACATCCTGTGGTCACGCAGCTTCAGGGCCGGCGGGCGGCTGGCGCTTGGCGTGATAGAGTTTCAAATCGTGGGAGATCTTGGCGTTGAGATCGTTGCGGGCCATGTCGTAGCCCACGTCGATCGCCGCGGCAAAACCGTCCGCATTGGTGCCGCCATGGCTCTTGATGACGATGCCGTTCAGGCCGAGAAAGACGCCGCCATTGACCTTGTTGGGGTCCATCTTTTCACGCAACCGGTCGAAGGCCGGCTTGGCGAGCAGGTAGCCGATGCGCGCCAGCAGCGTCCGAGACATGGATTCGCGCAGCAGCGTTGCGATCTGGCGGGCCGTCCCCTCGGCGGTCTTCAGTGCGATATTGCCGGTGAAGCCTTCCGTGACGACCACGTCGACCGTACCCTTGCCGATATCGTCGCCCTCGACGAAGCCGTGATAGGCGATGGTCGGCAGGTTCGCCTCGCGGATCAGGCGACCGGCCTCGCGGACTTCCTCCTGGCCCTTGACCTCCTCGACGCCGACATTCAGCAGACCGACCGTCGGCCGCTCGACCTCGAACAGCGCCCGTGCCATGGCGCCGCCCATCAGCGAAAAGTCGAGAAGCTGCTGCGCGTCTGCGCCGATCGTCGCACCGATGTCGAGAACGATGCTTTCACCCTTCAACGTCGGCCAGATGCCGGCAATCGCCGGCCGTTCGATATTGGCGAGGGTGCGCAGACAGAATTTGGCCATGGCCATCAGCGCGCCGGTATTGCCGGCGGACACCGCAACGTCGGCTTCGCCCAGTTTGACGGCTTCGATCGACCGCCACATGGTGGAAACGTAGCGACCGCGCCGCAGCGCCGCGCTCGGCTTTTCCTCCATGCTGACTGCCAGCTCGCACTCGTGGAACACCGAGCGGGCATTCAGCTTGGGGTACTTCGCCAGCAGCGTCTCGCACTGGCCCTTCAAGCCAAAGATGAGGAAGCTAACATCCGGATGACGCTCCAGCGCCTTGGCCGCGCCGGGAATGACGACCTCGGGACCGAAATCGCCGCCCATGGCATCAAGAGAAATTCTGATCACGCGTCCCTGATCCTTATGTTCGCCGTGAGCACGGGCCTTGGCACCCATGCCGCAGCTCTTGCACCCCGTGGCCAATGCTCATGATGGGCCCGGCCGGCGAAATCGTGGCCAAAATATAGTTTTTGTTCTCCCTAGCAACAGGGCTCAGTCCTTTTTCCAATCTTTGAGGACCGCAAAGGGGTTTGGACGCTCGTTCGTGCCCGTCCCGTCGCCTTCGATATGATCGGCAAACTCGACGCCCTTCTTGCGCGGATAGGGATCGATGGCGAGCGCTGCGAACTCGGCCACCGCATCGCCGACATCGATCGCGTCGCCCTCGAAGGTCTCGGGAAGATCCGGGCCGTCGGGATCGACGACCATTTCGGCCGCCTCGCCGGTCACGACCCGCGCAAGCTTGGAGCCCTCCGGCACGAAGATCTGCTCGAAGTGCTCGTTGATGACCGAATCGACCGGATCGAGCGTCACGACGCAGGCCTGGGTGATCTCGGCGCGCACGTCGCCCTTGATGCGCACACCGTCCTTTTTCCAGCGATTGACCTGCAGTTCGGCCTTCAGCGACTTTACGGCCTCAACCTGCCAGAGTTTCGCAAGGCCCTCGAGCTCCCGCTCGCTGGCTTCCAGCTTTACCGTCACGGCGTTGCCGGAAATGTGCCCCACCTTGACGGGGTAGGAAAACGGCGGCGTCGCGCCGCGGATCGTCTTGGTCTTCATGTTCGCCTCATTGGCCCGGATCAGGCAGGAACGCCTGCCCGCGAGCGATATCGTCTTCCGGCAGGCTCGAAAGCTGCTGCTCGGCCCGAAGCATCCAGTGGGCAAGTGCCAGCATGTCGGGCGCGCTGTCCTTCTGAGGATGGATGTTGCGGCGGAGCGCTTCGGCAAGACCGTCCGCATCGCCGGCGTCGATCGATGCCGAATACGCCTCCAGCCGGCCGTAGAACATGCTCGCCAGTTTCTTCATGCGCTTCGGCACGCCCTGGTCGCCAATGCCGAGCTCGCGGATCGAGTGATCGATGTCCTGGAAAAACGCATCGATGATCTCCTGGGCGAGCCCGCGGCTGCTGCCGTCGGATCGTCCGGTACGCCTGAAGAACAAAATCATCACTACGGACAGCATTTCGAAACGGCCCATGACCGTGTCGGGCACGCCCATATCGCTGTAGAAGAAAGGAACGCGGGCCGACGATGTCAAGGCGGCGTACTGCCGATCGACGATCGTCTGGTTTTGGTTCTTCTTCCGGAACAGGCTGAAGATCATCAAAAAAGTCCTGTCTTGCCTTCAGGATCGGGAAATGTCGGCGCCGCGCCATGTTGCATGCAGGCGAAAGCTGGTTTACCGAAGCAGGCACGAATTGCAATGCCGTTCCGCCGGGGTGCGAGCGGGCTGGTCAGCAGCCGCCTTCAGGTTTCCGCCGGGCCGCCCTAGGCTTCCCCGGAATAGCCACAATGGTATGAGCAGCAGAGTGTCCGGCGCAAACCGGGCGTGTCGAGATGTGGGGGATGCCGTTGAACAGGCGGATTTTCGGGTTCGAGATGAGAGCAGTGAACAAGACAGCGATGGCTTTGCTCATCGCATCGGCGGCCCTGACCGGCTGCACCTCCATGCAGATCGGCGATACGATCTACAACGGCTACGTGATGGACGAAGAGTCGCTGAAGCTCATTCCGGAAGGATCGAGCCGTGAACAGGTGTTGCTCACCATGGGCACGCCCTCGACGACCGCGACCTTCGACACCGAGGTGTTCTACTACATCTCCCAGAAGCGCCAGCGGGCTGCAGCCTTCATGAAGCCGCATGTGGTGGATCAGACCGTCCTTGCGATTTATTTCAACAAGGACGGGGTGGTAGCGCGCCGCGCCAACTACACCATGAAGGACGGCAAGGTCTTCGATACGATCAGCCGCACGACGCCGACCGGCGGCCGCGACCTGACCTTCCTGCAGCAGCTGCTGGCAGGCGGAACGGGCGCAGCGAGCAGCGGCGCCAATGCCGTCAAGAGCATGTTCCAGAGCATGGGCGCCAATTAAGCGCCCTGACAGTCTAACAAAAAAGGCCCGCGGACTTCTCCGCGGGCCTTTTTGCATGAATGCGACATTGTCGCCGACGTTTAGCCAGCCAGCACGGCCAGCAAGAGCAGCGCGACGATGTTGGTGATCTTGATCGCCGGGTTGACGGCCGGGCCCGCCGTATCCTTGTAGGGGTCACCCACGGTATCGCCGGTCACGGATGCCTTGTGAGCGTCCGAACCCTTGACGTGGCGGACCCCATCCTTGTCCAGGAAGCCATCCTCGAAGCTCTTCTTGGCATTATCCCAGGCCCCGCCCCCAGAGGTCATGGAGATGGCGACGAACAGGCCGTTGACGATCACGCCCAAGAGCGAAGCACCGAGTGCTGCGAAGGCCGAGGCCTTGTCTCCGCCGGAGACGAGAAGCACTCCGAAATAGACGATGATCGGCGCCAGCACCGGAAGCAGAGACGGTATGATCATTTCGCGGATGGCGGCCTTGGTAAGGATGTCCACCGCGCGCCCGTAATCGGGACGTTCTGTGCCCTGCATGATGCCCGGCTTTTCGCGAAACTGCCGGCGAACCTCCTCGACGATCGAGCCGGCGGCGCGACCGACGGCTGTCATGGCGATGCCGCCGAACAGGTAGGGAATGAGTCCGCCGAAGATCAGGCCCGCGACGACGTAGGGATTGGACAGGCTGAACGAGATCGTCCCGACGCCGGCAAAATAGGAGTACTGGTCCGGGTGAGATGCGAAATACTGCAGGTCGTTCGAATAGGCCGCAAAGAGGACCAGCGCGCCGAGGCCGGCGGAGCCGATGGCATAGCCCTTGGTGACGGCCTTGGTGGTGTTGCCGACCGCGTCGAGTGCATCGGTCGACTTGCGTACCTCCGGCGACAGATGCGCCATTTCGGCGATGCCGCCGGCATTGTCGGTGACGGGACCGAAGGCATCCAGCGCGATGATCATGCCGGCCAGGCCAAGCATGGCCGTGACGGCGATGCCGGTGCCGAAGAGACCGGCAAACTGGTAGGTGGAGATGATGCCGCCGACGATGACGAGTGCCGGCAAGGCAGTTGATTCCAGCGACACGGCAAGACCCTGGATGACATTGGTGCCGTGACCGGTAACGGACGCTTGGGCGATCGAATTGACCGGGCGCTTGTTGGTGCCGGTGTAGTATTCGGTGATGACGACGATAAGCGCCGTCACCACGAGGCCGAGAAGTCCGCAGATGAAGAGGCTGGTACCGGTGATATCCTTGCCGGCCACGGTTCCGATCGAGCCCCAGCCCACGGTAGCGGACGTCGCCAGCGCCAGGCCGACGATCGACAGCGCCCCGGTGGCGATCAGGCCCTTGTAGAGTGCGCCCATGATCGAACCGTTGGCGCCGAGCTTGACGAAGAAGGTGCCGATGATCGAGGTGACGATGCAGACCCCGCAGATCGCCAGCGGATAGAGCATGGCGTTTTCGAGGACCGGCATGCCGGCAAAGAAGATGGCCGCCAGCACCATGGTGGCGACGACGGAGACGGCGTAGGTCTCGAACAGGTCGGCCGCCATACCGGCGCAGTCACCGACATTGTCGCCCACGTTGTCGGCAATCGTTGCGGGGTTGCGTGGATCGTCCTCCGGAATCCCGGCTTCGACCTTGCCGACGAGATCGCCGCCGACGTCGGCGCCCTTGGTGAAAATGCCGCCGCCAAGGCGCGCGAAGATGGAGATCAGCGAGGCGCCGAAGCCCAGCGAAACGAGGGCATCGATGACTTCGCGGGAGCCGACGCCGAAGCCGAAGCCGGCCGTCAGGACCCAGTAATAGATGGTGACGCCGAGCAGCGCGAGGCCGGCCACAAGAAGGCCGGTGATGGCGCCCGACTTGAAGGCGATGCCGAGGCCGGCGGCGAGGCTATGGGATGCGGCCTGCGCGGTGCGCACATTGGCCCTGACGGAAACATGCATGCCGATAAAGCCGGCAAGCCCGGACAGAACGGCACCGATCACGAAGCCGAGGGCCGCCGTGCCCGAGAGAAGGATCCAGGCCAAAACGGCCACAACGACACCGACAACCGCAATAGTCATATATTGGCGCGCCAGATAGGCTTGCGCGCCTTCACGAATATATCCGGCGATTTCCTGCATGCGCTCATTGCCCTGATCGGCAGCAAGCACCGAACGCGTCGCCCACGCGGCATAAATGATCGACAGCAAACCGCAGACGACCACACCCAATAGAACCGTCATGCCCTTTTCCTCTCCCTGATTGCCGGCAGCGGACGCCACCGGCCTGCAATCTGCGGCGGCGAGTCCCCTCCCAGGAGCCCGGCGCCATGCGCGGCGAGATTGCGGTGGAGAACAACAGCCGTCAAGCCCTGCCGGGCTTGAACATCAGGGGGATGGGGCGCGTTTTCGCGAGAAGATCAAGGTCAGGACGATAGCAAGGCACACGATGGCCACTGGCCAGATTACCAGGTTGATAAAGGACCAGCCCCAGGCGACGAAAATCTTGCCAGAGGAGAAGGACGACAGGGCCACCGTGCTGAACAGGACGATGTCGTGGAAGCCCTGGACCTTGTCGGCCTCGTGCGGCCGATAGCTCGAGGCAACGATCGAGGTCGAGCCGATGAAGCCGAAGTTCCAGCCGATCCCGAGGAGCACGAGGGCGCCCCAGAAGTTCCACAGGGCAACGCCCATATGCGCCACGACGGCACAGCCCATCAGTGTCAGGAGACCGGCGGCGACCACCTTTTCGGCGCCGAAGCGGGAGATCAGCATGCCGGTGAAAAAGCTTGGGCCGAACATGGCAAGCACGTGCCACTGGATGCCGAGCGCCGCCATCTCGGTCGGGAAGCCGCAGCCGATCACCATCGCCAGCGGCGCGCCGGTCATCACGAAGGTCATCAGCGCATAGGTGCCGATGCCGCAGATCATGCCGCTCATGAAGCGCTGGGTGAGGACGATTTCGCGCAGCGGCCGGGATGGCAGGCTCGCCTGCGTCACCGCACCGGCGGTCGGCAACCGGAGAAACGCGAGAATGCCGACGGCAAGCAGCCCGAGCGGGATCAGTGCCATAAACGTGCCACCGAAGGTGACGGGCGCCAGCCAGTCCTTGGCCCAGATCGCCAACTGCGGACCGACCACGGCCGAGACAATGCCGGCTCCGAGGATCCAGGAGATCGCCTTGGGCTTGTAGGAGGCGGGAGAGGCGTCGGCTGCGGCAAAGCGGATCTTCTGGGTGAAGCCGGCGCAGATGCCGATCATCATCAGGGCCAGCGCGAAAAGCCAGAAACTGCTGCGGATCAGCGCAATGGTGGCAAGTGCTCCACCCGCGACACCGATCAGCGCACCGGTCATGAAGGCCGCTTTGCGGCCGACGATGCGGGCCGCAAGAGCGATGAGGACCGCGCCGAGCGCGGTGCCCACGTTGAAGCCGGTGACGGGCGCGGTGGCGAGCGACTTGTCGTCGGCCAGGAGTTGGTACCCGGCCAGCGACCCGACGGAAATGGCGAGAGGCGCTGCCGCCCCAAGCACGGCCTGCACGGCGGCCAGGAGATAGACGCGGCGGCGCACGACGCCCATATCGCCGTGAGCGCCCTGTGCCAACACGTCCATTCTGCCCCCCGGCGCTACTTCTTGGTGTCTGGCCGTACCTGCTTGGCCAGGCGGTCGAGAACTGCATTGACGATGCGCGGCTCTTCGTCGCTGAAGAAGGCGCGTGCAATCTCAACATACTCCGTCACGATGACCGCGATCGGAACGTCCTTGCGCTCCAGGATCTCAAACGTGCCGGCGCGCAGGATGGCGCGCAGCGTCGAATCCAGACGCGACAGCGGCCAATCCTCCTGCAAGGCGGAGCGCACCAGCGGATCGATCTTCGTCTGGTCGCGAACAACACCGGAAACGATGGAGCGGAACCAGGAGGGGTCGGCCTTGAGATAGGTGTCGCCGTCAAGTTCCTGGCCCAGCCGATGCGTCTCGTATTCGGCAACGACCTCCAGCACGCCGGTGCCCCCGATATCCATCTGATAGAGCGCCTGGACCGCCGCCAGCCGGGCAGCGCCCCGCTGGTTGGCAGGCTTGACGGGATGTTCGCCTTCCTTCGTCATCCGCTCAACCACCGTTCAACCTTTCGCGCAGCTTGATCATGGTCAGCGCCGCACGGGCGGCAAAACCGCCCTTGTCCTTGTCCGTACGGCGCACGCGCGCCCATGCCTGGTCTTCGTTTTCGACCGTCATGATGCCGTTGCCGATGGCCAGCGATTCCGAGACGGCGAGATCCATCAGGGCCCGGGAGGATTCGTTGGCGACGATGTCGAAATGATAGGTCTCGCCGCGAATGACCATGCCGAGCGCGACAAACCCGTGATATTCGGTGCCGCCCTCCTCCGCCGCATCGAGCGCCATGGCGATCGCCGCGGGAATTTCCAGCGCACCCGGAACGGTCACGACGTCGAATGTGGCACCCGCTTCCTGCAGCGCAGAGGTCGCGCCTTCCAGGAGAGCGTCCGCCATATCATCGTAGAAGCGGGCTTCGACGATCAGGAGATGAGGTGCGGGTTCGCGCGACATGATCTTACCTTTGTTTGTAGTGGACGGCCCCGTAGACAGGCCGCCAGCGAGCAGGTGCGGGTCAAAACACGCCCGCAGCAGAATGGCAAGCAAATTTGCAGAGGCCTGCCTTGCAGCAGGCGTATGACTTCATTGTAGAGGCGCTGGCCAGACGGGTCGTCAGTCCTTGCCGAACTCGGCAAGACGGGCAGCGTAGCGCGCCATGGTATCGACTTCCAGATTGACGAAATCGCCCGCCTGCCGGTCGCCCCAGGTGGTGACGCCGAGCGTATGGCGGATCAAGAGAACGTCAAAATCCGTGCCCTGCACCGCGTTGACCGTCAGGGACGTGCCGTCCAGCGCGACCGACCCCTTCGGAGCGATAAACCGGGCAAGATGATCGGGAGCGCGGATACGGATGCGCACCGCCTCGCCTTCCGTGTCCACGCTCAGGATTTCCGCCTTGCCGTCGACATGGCCTGAGACAATATGGCCGCCCAGTTCGTCGCCGATCTTCAGCGCCCGTTCCAGATTAACCGGCGTGCCTTCATTCCAGGAGGCGATGGTGGTGAGGCGCAGCGCCTCTTCCCATGCCTCGACCTCGAACCAGCGCTCGTTGCTGCCCTCGCCGGGCAGATTGGTCACCGTCAGGCAGACGCCGCCATGTGCAATCGAGGCTCCCATGGCGATTGTCCTGGGGTCGTAGCTGGTCGCGATGCGAAGGCGCACGCCTTCGTCCATCGGCGTCTTTGCGGCGACCTTGCCCACGTCGGTGACAATGCCCGTAAACATCAGATCGACCTTTCATATTCAAAACACAGATCGGGGCCGTAGCGTTCGGCGCGGATCAATGCAAAGTCCGCCGGCATATTGGAGGGCGTGAGAGGCGATTCAAGTCCACCCTCGCCGATTTCGACCGGTCCCTGCGACAGGATGATCCGGTCTGCCAGACCGTCTGCGAAAAAGGCCGCGGCAACGGTCGCGCCACCCTCGACAAAGAGCGAGGAAACTTCCCGGTCCGCCAATACATGCAGGAGCTCGGTGAGGCTTTGCATTTCAAGCACTTCGACGCCGGAGTTTGCCAGGGCATCGCGTCGCAACTGCCGCTCCGGCTGCGCTTCGGCTGCGGTGTCGCCCACAGACGCCACGATGACGGGTACCTGGCGGGCGCTGCGCACCAGATTGGAGGTGATCGGCAGTTCGAGCCGCCGATCGAGAACGATCCGGATCGGCGAACGCCCGCCCATTCCGGGCAGCCGAACGGTCAGTTCCGGATCATCTGCCAGGGCGGTACCGATGCCGACCAGGATGGCGTCGCTCTCGGCGCGCAGCACATGCACCTGCGCCCTCGCCAGCGGTCCGGTAATCATCACTTCCTCGCCGCGGCGGCCCAGCATACCGTCGGCCGAAATCGCGAGCTTCAGTGTGACTTGGGGGCGCCTGCTCGTCCTGCGCGTGAGGTAGGCTCCAAGGGCGCGCCGGGCTTCGTCCTGCATCAGGCCGACGTCCACCTGAATGCCAGCGTCGCGCAGAATGGCAACGCCGCGACCCGAGACACGCGGGTCCGGGTCGGGAAGGCAGGCAACCACACGCGCCACGCCGGCAGCGACCAGCGCGTTGGCGCAAGGTGGCGTATGGCCGAAATGGGAACAGGGTTCGAGCGTGACGTAGGCCGTGGCACCGCGGGCAGCTTCACCCGCAACGTCCAGAGCCTGGGTTTCGGCATGCGGCCGTCCGCCGAGCGCCGTGACCGCTGCGCCGAGGATGACGCCGTCCTTGACGATCACGCAGCCGACGGAGGGATTGTCCTTCGTCATGCCGAGATGCCAGCCGGACAGGCGCAGGGCCGCGCCCATGAAACGCCGGTCTTCAGCAACAGACACGTTCAGTTCTCCACGCCCGGATCGCGGGCGATCTTGGCGTTGATCTCCTGGATCACCTTCTCGAAATCCTCCGCATGGGAGAAATCGCGGTAGACGGAAGCGTAGCGAACGAAGGCGACGTCATCGAGGCTCTTCAGCGCCTCGAGCACCTGCAGGCCGATCTGCTCCGAGCTGATCTCGCTTTCACCGGAACTTTCCAGCCGACGGACGATGCCCGAAACCGCCCTTTCGATGCGGTCGCCGTCGATCGGCCGCTTGCGCAGAGCGATCTGAAACGACCTTACCAGCTTGTTGCGGTCGAACGGTACCTTGCGGCCGGTCTTCTTGGTGACCATCAGCTCGCGCAGCTGTACCCGTTCGAAGGTCGTGAAACGACCGCCGCAATCGGGGCAGATCCGCCGACGGCGGATGGAGGTGTAATCCTCCGCCGGGCGGGAATCCTTGACCTGCGTATCTTCCGAGCCGCAATAGGGACAGCGCATTCCTTCGCCTTACATGTAGGGGTACATGGGGAAGCGGTCCGTCAAGGCCACGACCCGGTTGCGGACATCGGCTTCCACCCCGGCATTTCCCTCGTCCGAATTGGCGACCTTGAGGCCGTCGAGGACTTCGACGATCAGGTTTCCGATTTCGGCGAATTCAGCTTCCTTGAAGCCGCGGGTGGTGCCAGCCGGCGTGCCGAGGCGGATACCCGAAGTAACGAAGGGCTTTTCCGGATCGAAGGGGATGCCGTTCTTGTTGCAGGTGATGAAGGCACGGCCAAGCGCCGCCTCTGCCCGCTTGCCGGTGGCGTTCTTTTTACGAAGGTCGACCAGCATCAGGTGGTTGTCGGTGCCGCCGGACACGATGTCGAGGTTATGGCGGGTCAGCGTATCGGCAAGCGTCTTGGCGTTCTTGACGATCTGCGCCGCATAATCCTTGAACTCGGGCTTCAGCGCCTCGCCGAAGGCGACTGCCTTGGCGGCGATCACGTGCATCAGCGGGCCGCCCTGGAGGCCCGGGAAGACTGCCGAGTTGAATTTCTTGGCCAGATCCTCGTCATTGGTGAGGATCATGCCGCCGCGCGGTCCGCGCAGCGACTTGTGGGTGGTCGTGGTCGCGACATGGCAATGCGGAAACGGCGACGGATGCTGGCCGCCGGCGACGAGGCCGGCGATATGAGCCATGTCGACCATCAGATAGGCACCGACTTCGTCGGCGATTTCGCGGAAACGCTTCCAGTCCCAGATGCGGGAATAGGCGGTGCCGCCGGCAATGATCAGCTTCGGCTTATTGGCACGGGCCTTTTCGGCCACGTCGTCCATGTCGAGCTGATGGTCTTCCTCGCGAACGCCGTAGGACACGACGTTGAACCACTTGCCGGACATGTTGACCGGCGACCCATGCGTCAGATGGCCACCGGAATTCAGGTCGAGGCCCATGAAGGTGTCACCCGGCTGCAGCAGGGCCAGAAACACGGCCTGGTTCATCTGCGAGCCGGAGTTAGGCTGGACGTTGGCAAAGCCGACGCCGAACAGCTTCTTGGCGCGCTCGATCGCCAGTTCCTCGGCGATATCGACGAATTGGCAGCCGCCGTAATAGCGCTTGCCCGGATAGCCTTCCGCATACTTGTTGGTCATGATCGAGCCCTGCGCTTCCAGCACGGCGCGTGAGACGATGTTTTCGGAGGCGATCAGCTCGATCTCGTGGCGCTGGCGGCCCAGCTCCTTCTCGATCGCGCCAAAGATTTCCGGATCGGAATCTGCAAGCGGGCGGGAGAAGAAGGCGTCGTTGTTCGACATGGAGAGCTCCTCAAGCAAGGGAAGGCGATGTGAGGGGTCATATCTCCCCCTCGGAGGCAGAGCAATACGGACAGCGACATTTGCAGGCTGAACTCGGACGGAGACCTCCGAAAACGCATATGGCAGCCCGTTTTCGGTGCGGCCTCAGGCCGCCAGGTGCTGGGCAGCCATCAAGGCCAAACCTATGGACGCGGTTGGTGCTGTTCGAAGGGTTGCAAAGATCAAACCCGCCCCCAGACATGCGAATGGCCACTGTTTAGTGGCCATTCATCACCAACCATCATGCACGAAAGCCTACTGCGGAAGCACGGCGTCCTGGTCGATCGAACCCGGCGACTTTTCCATGCCGGCGGTCGTCTGCAGCGCAAGCTCCTGGTCGCCGTCCATCTGGTAGATGTCGTCGCGGAACTGCACCACGCCATCCTTGGCGGACCAGGCGCTGATATAGGAGAAATAAACCGGCACTTCCTGCGACAGCTTGATCGGCGTGTTGACGCGGCTGGCGATCACGCTCTCGATGCGCTGGCGCGGCCAGTCCGGATTTTCGCCCAGCAGCCAGACCGCAAGATCGCGGACGTTCTGCACACGCACGCAGCCCGAGCTGTCGAAGCGCATCAGCTTGTTGAACAGGCCCTGTTCGGGCGTATCGTGCATGTATTCGTTGTTCGGGTTGTGGAAGTTGATCTTGGTGGACGCCATGGCGTTGTTCTTGCCCGGATCCTGACGGAACATCAGGTTCGGGGCCTTCTCGGCGTTCCAGTCAACCGTCTCGGGCGCCACTTCCTCACCCTTGCCGTCGAGCAGGCGGATGTTGTTGCGGGCGAGATAGGTCGGGTCTTTGCGCATCAGAGGCACGATGTCCTTCTGGATGATCGAGCGTGGCGCGGTCCAGTAAGGGTTGAGGATCACCTCGTAGATCTTTGAATTGATGATGTGAGTCGGGCGGCTCAGCCGGCCCACGATGGCGCTGTGGCGAAGTACCACCTGCCCGTCCTGAACGGCTTCGATGTAGGTCGCCGGGATGTTGACCATGACGTGCCGACGGCCGAGATCACCCGGGAAGGTCTGAAGGCGGATGAGGTTGGTGTTGAGCTGCTGCAGGCGCACGTCCGCGGGCACGTTGAGCGCCTTGATGGTGTATTCGCCCAGCACGCCGTCGGCCGGGAGGCCGTGACGGGCCTGGAAGCGCTTGACCGCACCATCGACATAGCTGTCGAACGAGCTGGAAATGCCTGCCTCACGCGGCATGTCGCCGACGATCATCAGCCGCTGCCGAAGCGCCTGCACCGAGGGGTCGACGACGCCGAGACGAAGGCGTCCCGGCTGCGCGTTGACCTGCGGCCAGCCGCCCGAAGACACGATCTGCTGGTACTGGGAAATGGCCTGCTGAATGTTGGAAACCGACTGCGGGCTCAGAATAGGGGTGTTGGAGACCGTGCCGCCGGCCGTGCGCGACACCTGCGCGTCGAACTGATCGTCCCAGGTGCCACGGCCGCGCGCATTGATCAAATCGTTCATCGTGTCTTGCGCCAGCACCGGCGCCGCAATGGCGGCCGCGCCGGCCGATAAGGCGGAACGCAGGAGCGTCCGGCGGGAAACAAGTTCAGATCCGATCTTCTTCGACATCATTCTATCCATCTGATCCCAGGGCAAAGGCAACAGCTACGGGCATATGGTTAAATAAAGCGCAAAAGGCGCCGACTTCGGACAAGTTGCCCCGTCTGTCGACGCCAACGCGAGATTATCCGCCTGCTACATCATCTGGCGGTCACATAGCAATATGGCCAATTCGTGTCTGGTACGGCACGCGTCACGAAGGCGTGTTGAAGCGTCATCGATCACGCCGAAAAACCCATGTGACGCGCGAAAACCGGAGGCGCAGGGAGCGCTCCGGTTCCGATCGCTTGGAGGTCTGGTCGTGCCTGTGGCAAGCCCGGTGGATCAGGCAGGCCACGTCGGCATTACAGGCGATACATGATCTGGTCGTTCCAGAAACGGTCGAGGCGCTGCAGCAGCTTGTTCATCTGCGAGAACTCGGTTTCGCCGATGCCGCCAACCTTTTCGATCGATCCGATGTGGCGCTCGTAGAGCTTACCGACGGTTTCAGCGATCGACTGGCCTTCCGGCGTCAGGCTGATGCGGACCGAGCGACGGTCGATGCGCGAACGCTGGTGATTGATGAGCCCGAGGTCGACCAGCTTCTTGACGTTGTAGGAAACGTTGGAGCCGAGATAGTAGCCGCGGGAGCGAAGCTCACCGGCGGTCAGTTCGGAATTTCCGATGTTGAACAGCAGCAGGGCCTGGACGGCGTTGACGTCGTCGCGACCCTGGCGGTCGAACTCGTCCTTGATGACGTCGAGAAGGCGGCGGTGAAGACGCTCCACCAGATGCAGCGATTCCATGTAAAGCGAGCGGATGGTGTGCTCATGCGTATCTGCAACGGCCGCAGCCTGCGGCTTGACTTTGGTGTTCAACATGACTGCCTCACTGTTTTGTTTGGCGGTGTGTTTTTGATAATCCCGCCTTGAGGTAGACACTACGGCAGGCCGATAAAATTCGACTTAAAACGTTGGGTTAACAGGTGGTTATCGCAATTTTTCGGCGGCGACGGATGCCGCGAGCAGAGCTGCCACCGTGGAGGCAGGCCAAGCAATAACAATGACTTGACGCTGAAAAACAGCTCGAATCCGGCGTTCAAAGCTTTAATTACAAGGTTAATCGGTTCTTACCCGCTCCGCCTTGCGGCGTTCTTCGAGCCATAAAGACAGCCGAAAAATCAGGTAGAGGGCCGCAACCAGGCTGTGCAACAGAGGCACGAGCGTGTTGTGGCCGAAGGTCTGCGGCCAGACCGTATACATGAGCACCTGCGTCGCCGCGGCAATGGTCCACAGAACGGCGCCCCAGGACACCGCCAGCCAGAGACCGAGCGATGCGACCGGGAAAAGGACGGCAAGCGCCGAAGCGGCGACCTTCCAGGGCAGGTTGAGCAAATCGAAGCGAGCCATGCCCCGCAGCGAATAGCCTACCAGCATCCCCCAGTACTGCAGGCCGAACCACAGGCATGCAATCGCAATCATCCGCAGGAAGATCACGAAGAGGATTTCTGTCAGCGTCCGGCGCGGCACATGGGGTGAATCAGGGTTCATACGCCGCACACTAGCGACGCGTCGGCCCTGCCGCCAGTGCCGCCTCCGGCCGGCGAGCAGCAATGCACAAATGTTCAAGACGGAGTGGCCGCATCCTTGCTAGCGACGCTCAAGCAACACAGGAGCAGGCATGACCATTGCAGACCGCCGCTACGCAGCCATCAATTTCGCCGACAAGCTGAAACTGATCCCCGACCTCTGGCAGCCCCGTGTGGTTGCCGAACTCAACGACAACCAGTTCAAGCTGGTGCGCATCCAGGGCGACTTCCTGTGGCACGACCATCCGGAGACGGACGAAGCCTTCATCGTGATCGACGGCCTGTTGCGGATCGACTTCACCGATGGCTTCGTGGAAATCGGCCCTGGCGAAATGTTCGTCGTCCCGAAGGGCGTCCGCCACAAGCCGTTTGCGGCGGACGAGGTACGGATGATGCTGATCGAGCCGCGAGGGACGATCAATACCGGTGCGGAAGGCGGCGAGCGCACAGCGCAGAACGACCTCTGGATCTAGTCATTACCGGTCGGCACGGCTTGCGGCGAAGGCGCGCATTCGCAAGCCGGCCCGCACGTGATAAAGGCTGCCCAAAGCAAGGATATCAAAAGAGGCAGCTTCATGGACAAGACGCATCTGGTCGACGAGATCACCGGACACCGGCGGATGAGACGCAACCGCAAGGCGGACTGGACGCGTCGCATGGTGCAGGAAAACCGGCTAACGGTAGACGACCTGATCTGGCCGATCTTCATCGTGCCGGGCACCGGTATTGTCGATCCGATCCGGTCGATGCCGGGGGTCAACCGGATGAGCGTGGACAAAGCCGTCGAGGCGATCCGCGAGGCGGCGGATCTCGGCATTCCGGCGATCGCCCCCTTCCCCGATGTCGAGATGAGCAAGCGCGACATCTCCGGCTCCGAGATCCTTGAAGCCGACAATCTGATCCACCAGTTCACACGCGCCGTCAAACAGGCGGTGCCGAACATCGGCCTGATCACCGACGTCGCTCTCGATCCGTTCACCAGCCACGGCCATGACGGCATCCTGCGCGACGGCAGGATCGTCAACGACGAAACAGTCGATCAGGTGGTGCGGGCCGCGGTGATGCAGGCAGATGCCGGCGCCGACATCATCGCTCCGTCGGAGATGATGGACGGCCGCATCGGCGCGATCCGCCGCGGGCTCGACGCCGCCGGCCACCAGGATGTCGGGATCATGTCCTATGCGACGAAGTTCTCCTCCGGCTTCTACGGGCCCTATCGCGACGCGATCAATACGGGCGGCCTGCTGAAGGGCGACAAGAACAGTTATTACATCTCGCCGGCCAACGCGACGGAAGCGATGCGCGATGCGGCGCTCGACGTGGAGGAAGGCGCCGACATGCTGATGGTCAAGCCCGGCATCGCCTATCTCGACATCTGTTGGCGGATCAAGGATGCGTTCGGACTTCCCACCTACGCCTACCAGGTCTCCGGCGAGTACACGCAGATCAAGGCCGCCGCGATGAACGGCTGGATCGACGGCGAGCGGATCATGATGGAGACGCTGCTGTGCTTCAAGCGGGCGGGTTGCGACGGCATCCTCACCTATTTCGCCATGGACGTGGCCAAGAGGCTTTCCACAGGCGCCTGAAGATGTAGCCGGTCGATGCTCAAGAATCTTGTTGCGCGCGGCGCGCGTCCCCATATCCTGTGGGAACAGGAGACACCCGCGCCATGAGCATCGACCCCAACCCTACCCTTGCCGCCCCCGAAGACTGGCGCGCCTATAGCGGCGTCCTGTCGCGACGCGTCATGGCGTTCGTGATCGACTACCTGATCGTGCTCCTCCTGTGCATCCCGGCGGCCGTGGTCGTCTTCTTTCTGGGGATCATCACGCTGGGTCTCGGTTTTATGCTCTACCCGGCACTTTTCGTGATCGTGGCGCTGCTGTACTTCGGCTTTACGCTCGGCGGCCCGAGCCAGGCGACCCCCGGCATGCGGGCGATGGGGATCGCCCTTGCCCGCGTCGATGGCCGACGGATGGATTTCCTGACGGCGATGGTGCACACGGTGCTGTTCTGGCTGATCAACTCGGTGGTGACGCCGCTGATCCTGCTGGCCGGTCTGTTTACCGAACGCTCGCGTCTGGTGCACGACATGCTGCTTGGAACGGTGATGGTAAGAACCTCCTGATCCGCTCTCCCTGAGCAAGCAAACCCTGGCTGCCGCGCAGTAACAAACATCATAGTGTTGACGTTTTACGTTTATGCGCCATGCTACTCAGCCTAACATCTGGACGACGGGACCGGTCGCGGCACCATGAATACGCAGGCATCGCCTTCACCGCAGTTCTACCTGACGGCTCCGGCTGCTTGCCCCTACCTTGCGGGGGAACTGGAACGCAAGGTGTTCACCCATCTGGTCGGCCCGCGCGCCGC
>Ga0065165_1001980_pt1 | contig 19323 bp, 11 predicted proteins | sample AraplaMF_Cvi_mMF_FD_63813 | JGI IMG/M metagenome (GOLD analysis project Ga0065165, IMG submission 63813) | Arabidopsis root microbial communities from the University of North Carolina, USA - plate scrape MF_Cvi_mMF (version 2) (version 3) | ecosystem: Host-associated > Plants > Roots >...
CTAATCAGGCGTCGATTTGAGCAAGCGGTTTCCGCTCAAGCTCTGGTGGGGCGTCGCCAAGCGGTAAGGCAACGGTTTTTGGTACCGTCATCCCTGGTTCGAATCCAGGCGCCCCAGCCAACGTCTCCAGGGTCCACCGCAGTCTCAGGTCGTGCCATACTCCGGAACACCAGTGAACTACTGATTGCACTCGGTGATACCTTGCTTTCCCACAACGAGTAAGGAATGTTCGCTCGCGCACAGCGCGCCCAAGCCATGACTGTAGAGTTCCGCCGAACGATGATGAATCCCACTGAAATTGCTGACGCCCTTGACGCTATTGCCAACGCCCGGTTCGATCCGAATGAATTTGGCTATGCATTCACACAGGCAACCGACAATGCACAGGCGACCGTTGCAAAGTTGCGGGCGGGATCGACCAACAGGTCAGATATTCCGGGCGGCGTTCTGCTGAATGCTAAGTTCCATTATGCCCCGGCTCTGCCGGGCATGGCTGTGGACATGCTGGATGCCTTGCGAGCGTCGAAGCGCACGGCGAAAGCCAAGCCTTCAATCCTGATCGCCACAGATGGCGAAATGATCGCCGCCGAGCATCCGAAATCCGGCGAGACCCTGCATTGCCCATTCCGCGAGCTCGGCATGTATTTTTCCTTCTTCCTACCCGCAGCGGGCAAGGAGCGCTATCGCGCAGCGGAAGAAAATCCGGTCGACATCAAGGCAACCGGCAAGCTGGCCAAACTCTATGACGCCTTATTGAAGGCAAATCCGGAATGGGCGAAGCCAGAGCGGCGCCACGCCATGAACCTGTTCATGACGCGGCTGATCTTCTGCCTGTTTTCCGAGGATGTAGGCGTCTTCAAGGAGGACCAGTTCTCATTCGCCGTCTTCTCCTATGGCGGCAACAAGGGCGAACATGCCCGTGATGTGCTCGTTCAAGCGTTTACCGCAATGAATCTCCCGAAAGGGCAGCGTGACGAACTTCCTGCATGGACGGAAAAATTCGAATACGTCAATGGTGGGTTGTTTGCCGATGCCATCGAGGCGCCGGACTTCGATCCGATTTCCTTCCGTTACCTCCGCGACGCCGCCGAACTGGACTGGAAGCTGATCAACCCGGACATTTTCGGCTCGATGATCCAGTCGATTGCCGACCCCAAGGCCCGCGCCGAACTCGGCATGCACTACACCTCGGTGCCGAACATTATGAAGGTACTGGGCCCGCTGTTTCTGGATGATCTGGATGCGGCGCTGGAAAAGGCTTGGGACAAGTCGGCGGCGCTGAAGGTTCAGCTTCACCGCCTATCAAAAATACGGGTTTTCGATCCGGCTTGTGGTTCCGGAAATTTTCTAGTCGTCGCCTATCGCGAGATGCGCGAACATGAAAACCGTATCCTCAAGCGGCTCGGCGAGCTGGAAGGCAACGAACATTTCGCGATGTTCTCTTCGGTGAGCCTGAACCAGTTCTACGGCATCGAACTGACGGACTTCGCGGCCGAAACAGCAAAGCTAGCGCTGTTCATTGCCGAGTATCAGGCAAATGCCCGTTTCGCCGATGTATTTGGACGGATGCCTGCGCTGCTGCCGTTGCGAGATGGCGGACGGATCGCTAACGACAATGCACTCCGCTTAGATTGGGAGAAAGTCTGCCCTCCGCCTTCCGGCGATGAAGAAGTTTACATTGCTGGAAATCCACCGTTCCTCGGTGATAATTCCAGAACGGATGAGCAGAATGAAGACATGGACTTTGTTCTATCAGGACATCTTGAGGCGCATCGTCGGCTCGACTTCGTCTCGTGTTGGGTATTCAAAGCTGCCAACTATATCCGTGGCCGAGCCGCAAAATCCGCACTGGTTTCAACCAATTCCATCTGCCAAGGCCAGTCTGTCGGCGCTTTGTGGCCACATGTCCTACTAGGAGGGGTTGAAATAGGATTCGCCCATACCTCCTTCAAGTGGCGCAACAATGCATCTTCGAACGCAGCTGTTATCTGCGTCGTTGTCGGCCTCAGGAACATAAACAAAGACAAAAAGCGACTGTTTCAAAGAGACGTCGAAGCCGAGGCGGTTAACATAAACGCCTACCTGCTGGATGCTCCTAACCTGTACGTCCATGCAGAAAGCCGGTCGTTGTTTGGTCTACCCTATATGGAGTATGGCAATAAGCCGACGGATGGCGGCAATCTAATCTTCAGTGCTGAAGAGCGGGCTGCCCTTGTCAATGATTATCCGGAAGCCGAAAAATTCATCAAAAAGTTCATGGGTTCCGATGAAGTTTGCAATGGAAAGATGCGCTTTTGCCTGTGGGTAGCAGACGAGCTCGCAAATGAGGCTGCGACAATTCCGCCGATTAAAACTCGCTTTGATCAAGTGGCCGCATTCCGTTCCGCCAGCAAAGCAGCGCAGACGCGACCCGCCGCTGCGTATCCGCACAGGTTTCGCCAAGCTCAGAATTGGGCCAAGAACCACGCTATTCTCATACCCCGCGTGACATCCGAGCGGCGACCGTATCTACCTGTTGACTTGGTCGGTGCCGATGTAATTTCCTCAGATCTTAATAATGTTTTGTACGATGCTCCAGACTGGAATATTGCGCTTATCGGCTCGCGTTTGCACCTTGTTTGGATCGCAACGGTATGCGGTAAGCTGAAGTCGGACTTCCGCTATTCCAACACGATGGGCTGGAATACCTTCCCCATTCCCAAATTCACCGCAGAACAGTTGAACCAGCTTTCGACTTCCGCACGTCGTATCCTGAAGACACGCTATCAGCATTATCCCAAAACGATTGCTGATCTGTACGATCCGGACGAGATTCCGGATGATCTACGCGCGGCGCACCGGGACAATGATGAGCTGCTAGAGAGCATGTATATTGGCCGCCCCTTCCGCAATGATACCGAGCGGCTGGAAAAGCTGTTCAAGCTTTATGCGGCGCGGGTAAAGCAAGGGGGGAAGTAAATGGTCGAGATGGTCAATGTGCGCTATGCCGGCACCGGGCAATCCAAGGCCACCAATGTGCTGGGGCAACGCCCTATGCAGGCCCGCGCCTATGCCGCCCGTAGTGCGCAGTTTCTGCTGCTGAAGGCGCCGCCCGCTGCGGGCAAAAGCCGCGCGCTGATGTTCGTGGCCCTCGACAAGCTGAACCATCAGGGGCTTGCCAAAACCATCGTCTGCGTGCCGGAAACCTCGATTGGTGGCTCCTTCCGCTCAACCGACCTCAAAAACTATGGCTTTGATGCCGACTGGGAGGTGGAGGACCGCTGGAACCTCTGCCTGTCCGGCATGGAGGATGGCTCTACGGCGCAGAAGGTGAAGGCTTTTTCAGAGTTCATGCAGTCTGACGCCCGCGTGCTGGTCTGCACGCACGCCACCTTCCGCTTCGGCTTCGAGGCGGTGGAACGGACGCAGGGGATCGAAGCCTTCGACAACGTCTTCCTCGCCATCGACGAATTTCACCATGTCTCGGCGGCGGACAATAATCGACTTGGCGAAATTCTGCGGGAGATCATTGCGCGCGGCCAAAGCCATGTGATGGCCATGACCGGCTCCTATTTTCGGGGAGATGCCGTGCCTGTGCTGCGGCCCGAGGACGAGGCGCGCTTCACCACCATCACCTATTCCTACTACGAACAGCTTGAGGGCTATGAGTATCTGAAGGCGCTCAGCGTCAATTACAGCTTCTACCGCGGTCAATATATCAACGGGCTGCCGGATGTGCTCGACACGACGCTGAAGACCATCATCCACATTCCCCATCGCGGCTCGGCGGAAGCCTTTGGCGAAAAGAATGATGAGGTAGGCCGTATTCTCGATCTCATCGGCGAACATGTAGGCGTCGAAGACGGAACAGGATTCGATCTGATCAGAACACCGGACGATCGTATGCTCAAAGTCGCCGATCTTGTTCATGACGGCCCGGAGCGCGAGGGCGTGAAGGCAGCGCTCTCCCGGGAGATCAAGGGGCCGAATGGTAAGCGGGATGATGCAGCCGATCGCGCCAAGGTAAACATTATCATCGCACTTGGCATGGCGAAGGAAGGCTTCGACTGGGTGTGGTGTGAACACGCGCTGACTATTGGCTACCGGGCGTCGCTGACGGAAATCGTGCAGATCATTGGCCGCGCAACACGCGATGCGCCAGGGAAGCCGAAGGCCATTTTCACCAATCTGGTTGCGGAACCCGGTGTGGAAACGACCGCCGTGAAGGACGCCGTCAACGACATGCTGAAGGCCATTTCCGGCTCGCTGCTGATGGAGCAGGTGCTGGCGCCGAACTTCAAATTCTATCGGAGGGAGGATGGCGACATCCGGGAACCGATCAGCGATGACGGCCAAGGCACCATCACTATCGGAATCAAAGGCCTGATGGAACCGCCGACGGACAGGGCGCGCGAAATCTGCGAAAACGATATGGCTGACCTGATGGCGACCGCCTGCCAGGCTGTTGATGCCCGCATCGTCTCCCCGGATACGGCACCGGAAGTGGCGACCCAGATGCTGCTGACGGACATTATCGAACATCGCTATGAAAACCTGAGCGACGATGAGACCGAAGCCATCCGCCAGAACCTCGCCGCCCGCATGAATCTGCTGACACTAGCACGCCAGGAAGCGGAGCGTGGGTTTCAGGAAGCTGCCGCGCCCTTCATCGGCGCCGATCCGTCGGCAGATGCCGCTGAACCAGCCGACAGTGTCTCCGGAGAGCCTGAAGCAGAGGGCAAAGGCGATGACATGAGGGCTGCACCCAATACCCTGCTCGCGATGGTGCGCCGCTTTATCAATGTCCGAGAGCTTGACATCGATCTCATCGACAGCGTCAACGCCTTTCAGGAATGCTTTGAGGTAGCATCGCGCAGCTTTGACGCTCGGCTTCTGTCTCAGGTGCAATCCGCCATGGTAGCCATGCGGGTTCAGATGACGGAGGAGGAGGCGCGCACTCTTTGGCCCCGGATTAAGCGTTTCCGGGCACAGGAGGGTCGCGAACCGAATGTGCATGCCTCCGACGCGCTGGAAAGGCGGATGGCTGAGGCCTTGGCATGGCTGAAGAATCGCAAAGCACAGATGATGCGTGAGGCTACGAACTGATGCCGCGTCCGACATTAGAGGAGATCTTTGCTGAACCGGATGAATTCGGTCTGCTTGCTGTCAAGCTGAAGCCGAAGGCTGCTTCATCTAGCAACAACGGCGTATCGATCGTGAAAGACGTGACGCGCTTTTATGAAGAGCACGGACGGTTGCCGGACGCCAATGCGGCCAATCATGAAGAAATGCGGCTCGGCACGATCTGGGAAAGTCTCGTCAAGGCGCCCACCGATGAGCTTCATCAGGCTGACAGGTTTGGGTTGTTGAATCTGAAAGAGAAGACAGCCGAAGTTTCATGGCGGGATGAAGTAGAGGAGGACATTCCGGACTCGCTCGATGACATCTTCGCCGATGATGGTCTCGATGTTCAGCCGGAGCTCGTCCAACTCATGCACGTGACGCCGGCTGCAGAACGCCAGGTGCCAGATCACCGCGCCGATTTCGTTCCGTGCATGGATTTTGACCAATTCGCTGGCCTGTTCGAGACCATGCAACAGGCTCTCGACAGCGGTGCGCGGGAAGCAACCCTGATCGAAAAATGGGCAGTCATCGAACCCGTGGAGGGAGACTTCTTCATCCGCAATGGTCTTCTGGCCTATATCGCCGAAAAGAGCGAGAGCACGCAGCGCGGCGGGGCACGCGATCATCGCCTGCGGGTGGTTTTCTCCAACGGCACCGAGAGCGATCCCTTGATGTCTTCGTTTCGCAAGTCGCTGAACGACGACAAAACAGCACGGGTGGTCCAGCGCCTCGGCCTGGGGCCATTAGATCCGGATTGGGAGGCCGACAAGGTCGCTTTGTCGGGTACGGTCTATGTCGCGCGCAGCCTCTCAGAAGACCCCGCTATCAAACCGCACCGCGACATACTCTATAAGATCGGAGTGACATCACAGGATGTTCGGCGACGCGTGGCAGATGCACGCAACGATCCGACTTTTTTGCTCGCACCCGTCGAGATCGTAGCGACTTATGAATTGCAGAACCTGTCGCGCTCCAAGGTTGAAAACCTGCTTCATCGCTTCTTCGACCTGGCGCGGCCTGGCGAACTCTTCATCATCGATAGATTTGGCAAGAAGATAAAGCCAAGAGAGTGGTTTTACGTGCTGCCTGAGCACGTCGGGCAAGCGGCAAACCTGATCAAGGAAAGTCAGCTGCATCTCTATCGATACGATCGTGAGACTCAGCGGATTCTAAAGCGGTCTTAACCCTAGAACTACAGCCAACATATTCTCGACGGGAAATCATTCTCTGCCCATGCTTGATGGCAATATAACAGGAAAAAAAGGAGATGGCGCCTGCCGACTTAGTGTGTTGGTCACATCTTCTCGGCTCCCTGCCGCCGCATTAGCGCGAGGGAAATTATTCCGCATCGGCGGCAGGCAGACGTGGGATAGTCGCTACTCCGCAGCTATCGTCAGAACGGCTTCGGCCTCGTTGTCGTCCGCTTCAACGCTTTCTCCCTCATCTGCGACGTTCCCCGTATACGCCTTCTTGCCCATGGCCCTTTCTATCAACGCCAATAGCGCGAGCTGCCGTTCCTGCATGAACTCCGCGAAACGATCCCCCCGCAACAGCTCGGGATCAATGAGGTGGGAACGCAAATGCCGGTCCAGCACGTCTGCAGCGATGGCAAGAGAATCAGCTTTTCCCTTTTCGAGCCCGGCTAAGTAGATTGAAGGCGCGTCGCCGCCAATGATGCGGTTGGTGCGATAGGAAAGCGGCGTCTTGTTGATGATGGAATCGTAGATCTGCGGCTTGATCTTACGCTCCTCGCACCACTGCCTCGGGAAAATATGGTGAATGTCGACATTCTCGCTAAAGAACACCGTATCGCTGAACTTCTGGCCGGAACGGAAATCAAGTGCGCCTTCGCCCATCAGCAACACATGCATGCCCTTGTAGGCCGCAGAAAGCCGCATGCGCATAGTCTTCAGACGATCGGAACGGAAGATCGTTTCGCTGACCGTGGCTGGCTCCGCTCCACCCCTCAACCAAAAGGGTACTTCGATGAAGTCTTTGGCGATACGGGTATCGACCGCGGAGCCATAGAGCTCGCCGAAAACGCCGTTCCAGAACCATTGACGAAGCTTTTCCTTCACCGCCATGTGTTCAAGTGCCACTTCGCTATCGGCGAGTATCGCGGCCAACGGCACGATCTGCGACTGGTAGGGAAGGTCGTCGACCTTGTAGAAGTTCAGTTCATGTAGGAATTTGGCGGCACGCTTGAACCCTTCCTCCGCTCTATCCGCGTAGGCCTTATAGGCCGATAGAGGCAAATTCAGCAGCGCTTGGCGGTTGCCGGTGACCTGTGGCAGTTCCTTGCCCTGTTTGCCCTCCGCGTCGGCGCTTACCCGGCGATCCCGGGTGTGGAACAATGAGATGACATGCAGGAAATCGGTATTGGCCACATTGGCAAGAATGCCGGTGTTGCGTCCCGCTGCCGCGAGGGTTTCGGCGAGGCGTTGATGGCGACCCTTTAACCCTTCGCCTCCATACCAATCCTTGCGCAACTCGAAGCCTTCTGCCGCATACATGGCCGTGACAAGTTCGAAGGCGTCGAGCGGCTTTCCCCCCGTGTTCACCTTCTCGAAGACCGTGCAAACCGCTTCCTTGCTTGTAGTCGAATCAAGCGTAATGACGGGAACTTGGTAACCCGAGAAGTTCCTGACCACCTGATCGTGAAATTCGGTGATGATCGGCCAAAGCTCGCCGAAGCTGCCATTCTTGTTGCTGTAATTGATGAAATCCACTTGCCAATCGTTCCAGGAAAACATCATAGCGAGTGGGAACATCAAATGCGCGAATTCCAGCTCCCTCGTCGAGAGATCCAAGACGATCTCACGACCGAAATCCGTGCGAATAATCTTGTCCTCGGGAACGCCGATTATCGCCTCCTCGCGATTAGCGACCTCATCGAGCGCCTTGCGAATATCAATGTAGAACCAGCGCTTAACCCTCTTGTTTTTCGGGGTGATCGTCTGGACGACCTGATTTCGCAGTGTCACCTGGTATAGTGATGTCATCCTCTGCTGCCCGTCCAGCAAAAGCACAGAAGGTTCCACCGATTTTGCTGCATCCGGTGCCCCCTCGACGGGGCGCGGTTTAAAGTTCACGCCGCCGCCAGTTTGTAGCGACATTAGCGCGCCAACGGGAAAAGCACGGGAGACAGATGCGATCAGGCTCTTGATCCGATCCTCATCCCACACCCAACTTCTTTGAAAATCCGGAAGCTGCAGGTTGCCCTTTTGGCAATCGACCAAAAGTTCGTGCAGCGAAATCGGGTTAGTCTTGAACGTCGCGCCTATCATCGTTCCCCCAAGAAAATCAAAATCCAGCGACGGTGAATCACTACGGTGTGCCAATCCTAGAGTTGTTGCGGAGATATGAGCAAGTTCAATTGTGGAGAGTATCTCTTTAACCTCCTATACCGCTTGATTGCATGGCTGCCGTTTGGTTTAGTCCCTACGTTCGGCTCATAGTCATGGAGCTGGCGGGGCGGGGTTAAGTGGTTCAAGAAATTGGTCGGTACGTTGTCGGGTTCATTCTTTCGGCAGCGAATATTCTCGTAAAGGATAGTGCGGCTCCGGGGATTGTTGCACTCGGGCTGGTTATATTATTGGCTTTGTGTGCGTTGATCTTTGTTTGCAAGGTGGCGAGCCAGAAGAAGGCGGTCACTTGGCTCAAGGCGCAGATACAAAGCAGCCCCAGTGGCGCGGAATTTAGCCGTAACATCGATCGTCTCTCTGCTGCTATCGACGAAGGCGGGCGCAATAAATATCGGCGCCATCTTGCTACAGTTTGGAATAAGTATCGCGAAACGCTCGTGCCTCACGAAGAGAATGGCAAGATCATTTTGCGGAATGCGGTCCGCCCTTCCATGTTTCTGAATCCTGACGATCTGGGGTTTAGCGTGGGATTTTGGCGGATTGTTCCAGGACTGTTCGTATCGAGCGGGCTGTTCTTGACATTTCTCGGATTGATTGCGGCACTCCAAACGTTAGGTGGGCGCGCCACAATTGACAGCGCGGCGATGCAAGAATTGCTTTCTGTCGCGTCTGCGAAGTTCATCATGTCCCTCACCGGACTGTTCTGCTCGATCTTTTTCACCATCGTTCTGAGAACTGCGTATGGACGCCTGGAAGAGGCGATCCACGAGCTTTGCGGCGCGATCGAGAAGCACCTCACCTATATCAGTCTCGAAGCGCTTGCCACCGAACAGTTGAACGCTACACGTGAGCAGCGGGAGCATTTCCGACTGATCGGGATGGAGTTGGTTGCCGAGATTGGTCGTCCGTTGCGGGAAGAACTTCCTGCAGCCATCCAAAGCTCTATCGCCGATGCGATGGCTCCGATCGTCGAGAAAGTCGGCAAGATGGGTGCGGAAGGCGTTGGGGACATGGTTTCCGGTCTGTCGAACAAGCTGACTGATTCGATCGGCCTCGCACTTTCTGAAGTGAGTAACAAGATTTCGGATGCGAGCGACAGGCTCGGCGCATTGGCGGATCGGCTCGACCAGAGTTCTGGCCGGATTGGATCGGAAATGGAGGGCGTGACCGAACGCGTTGCGCGGGCAGTTGAGGACTTGCGTACGGCGCTCATGAACACAGCGGAAGTCACGGGCGGTACATTCAACGAAGGTGCGGAAAAGCTCCTCTCGGTGATGAACCAGACACTCGAAGGCATCAGGGACAACACCGGTGAGGGAGCGCGCGCCATGTCGGCCGCGGCCGAGGATATGCGTCAGGCGGCGGCGTCCTTTAAGCAGGAGATCGAGGCAGCGACCCGCGTCGGTACGGAGACCGCTCAGGAGCGGATGAAGCTTGCCAGCCAGCAGGTAAGCGATTCAATCGGCAACGCCGGTAAGGATGTTGCCGAAGTTTTCAGCCGAACGAGCGCGGAGATTGCAAGGGTTGCCGAAGACGTTTCTCAAAAGGCGGGTGCTGGTTTGCTCGCTCCCCTGGCGGAAATTGGAACGAGGCTCGAAAGTCTGGTTAAACAATTGGATCAAGGTACATCGGATATGCGACGCATGTCCGATGGCGTGAAGACCGGAGCTGAGGCGTCAGAAAGAGCCGCGGCTAGTTTCAAGGGAGCCGCCGCAGAGCTGGTCACTGCCGCCAGCCCGGTGAAATCGATCGTCGATCGGATGGACAATTCAATTCGACAGCTGACCGACAGCACGCAGCATGTTGCAAGCACGATATCTCGTTCCGCGGAGGCAACGGCCGAGTCTGCGGCATCGGCACTTGCCGCCGCGGGGGAAATACTTGGAAGCGAGGCGAAGGCGATCGAGAGCGCGCTCGGCAGCGTGACCACCATGCTGGAGAAGCTGCGAGGGCAGGGCGACCGTTTGGACGACATGGATGTTAAGCTCGGTCAAGCTTTCAACCTTTATACGGAGAATGTCGAGAAGGCAGTCCAGGGCATGTTCGGGCACGTCCGTGATTTGCAGGATCGACTCAATCCGGCGCTTGATACGATGCGGGATATTGTCGAGCAGGCTGAGCAGTTCGCGCCGCAATCGCGGAGAGCTTGATGCGCGGCGGTTTTCGAACCCGCTACAGGGAAGAGGAGGAGGAAAGCGCCTTCGTGTCCATGACTGACATGACTGTGAGCTTTCTTTTTATCGTCATCCTTCTGCTCGCCTATTTTGCGAGTCAATACAGCGATAAAAATATGGTGCCGAGACCGGATTATGAGCGGGTATCGCAGGAGCGGGACGACGCGCGTCGAGAGAGGGACGATGCACGCCGTCAGATAATGCGACTTCAGATGCTTCTTAGCCAGCGCGAAGCCACGATTACGGAACTACGGGAGGAAATCGACGTCAAACAGAAGGAAATTGACGATCTGCGACACGAAGTGGAGCAATTGAAGCAGGAGCTCGAAAAGCTTCGCAAAATCGATCCACTCGAAACCTATCTGGCGCTGTCAGCAGTGGAACGACGACGCATCCTGGAGACCCTACGAGATCAACTGAAAGTGGATTTTCCAGACCTCGAGGTTGTCATCAGTGAAGAAACCGATGCCCTTCGGTTTCAGGGTGATGGGCTTTTCGCGACAGGCTCGTTTTCAATCCGGCCAGACCGCCGCGCCATCGTTGAAAGCATTGCAACCCGGCTGGCACAGATTCTTCCTTGTTATACTGTAGGCACTCGATCAAACTGGCGGCCGGAATGCAATCCCGGCAACGCCATTATTGAGGCATTACAGATCGAAGGCCACACGGATTCCACCGGAGACTTTACGGCCAATCTTGCCCTGTCGACCAATCGCGCCAACAGCACGTTCTCCGTGATTGTTGGAAAATCGCCCGAACTCGTCGAATTTCTCAACTTTCGCAAGCAGCCCGTTCTTTCCGTCGCTGGCTATGGCCAAATGAGACCTGTCAAAGACAACGCGACGAAGGAAGGCAGAGACACGAATCGTCGTGTCGACCTTCGTATCATCATGTATACACCAAGCAAGTCCGAAGAAATTGAACGCATAAAAGATGCGTTGACCGTAAACACTCTGCGAAAGGAAGCGAATTGAGCCTTTCCACAGCTCTCGGACAGAATCGTCAATTCACCGGTCCCGCGCTGCCATCCTTGAATCCGCTGCGCTCCAGAACCGAGCGGATTTTGTCCCGATGGCCCGATGTCGTGGCAAATCCGCCCGATAAGGATCGCGAGAACCTCGTCGCGATGGTCCGAGAGCGCCTTGAGCGCGATCACTGGGAAGACACGAAACTATCGCTGATCACCAGCGCCGGCAGGGCGCTGTTCGATGAGGAGCGCCGCGAGCGACCGGACCTCGCCGGACTGCGGGATTTCTATTATCGCGAGACGCAGGCTTCGACGCGAACCAGCTTCCTCAGCGCTATATTTGCCATCTACATGGACAGTTTCGATCCAGAGGCAGATCACACATTGAGGCTCTCCGACGCGCTGTCAAAGGTGAAGGACCGCCTAGGCGCTCGTTGGCGCATGCTCCTAGACGCCGCGCCGGAGATGTTGTCCCCAAAAACGGTCGCTGAGGCCATCGCGCGCAAAATGGTCTCAATGGATAATCTCTGGACCGGCGTACAGACGATGGGCATACGCAGTCCCCATGCACCCGGTTTGATGAACGCGGTTCACCTAGCTTATCTGAAGCAGATCGAGCCCGATCTGGACAAGCGGGCTGAAATGGAGCGGCTTGTCGAATGGTTGAAGCCAGAGGGTAGAGAAGCCAAGACCACGGGTGCTGGAGAGGCTGTTTCGGCATTGCTCGGGCACTGGGTCAATCGTACCCCCTCGCAAGACAACCTACGCTATCTCACCGAAAATATCATCGGCATTTATGGTGATCCTCGGGTCCAGCGCGGCGGCATCTGGTCAGCTGTGCCAGAACAGAGAATGGCTGTTATTCTTCGTTGGCTGACCGGAGAAAATATCCGTTTCTTCCTGGATGTCGTATCGGCGGTTGAAGACAGCCACATGTGGGAGCCTCGCAGGAAATTCTGGCTTGGCCTGCATAACAAGGGTCGGGTGGACGCCGCATGGGTGGCTTTCAGTGTTTCCGCAGAGCGGGAAGCGAAACGGCGCGGCGGTGGGAACGGAACCCTTAGATTCGGATTGCAGACCGCTGGCGGGGGCAGGTCAAACACCTCGCTGCTCGTACTCAAAATAGGCAGAAAAATCGTCATCGAGGGCTCGCACAGCTACAAGGTACACATTTTTGACGAGGCGGACCAACGGGCACCCGCCCTGTATCAGTGGCAATATGATTGTGAAAAAATCAGGCTTATCCCCCGTTCGAAATCGAAGTCACATGTGGGCGATTGGCAAAGCTGGGTACTGGAGCAAATTTAGGTCTTTCCCATGAAGCTTTCTTTATCCACGTCGCCAGGCGCCATCGTCCTCACTGTAAAGGATCAGAGCGCAAGTCTTCTTCACCGCCTCGTTCGCCGGAACTCAAAAGCCGATCTCCAGTATCTGAGTGCGGAAGAACGGCCGCTTGCCTACGCCATCGCTGATCTGCGCGCCGTTGCAGATGGGCTTGGTGAACCTTTGTCAATCGATTCCGATCGAATCGTGATGTCTCATCGCATCGCCGCATCGATTTCCGGCGAGGCAGGTGAGTTGCTTGGATTGCCTCCATTCGTCGACATGATACTTAAGACGGATGTCGAAGGCATCGTCGGCTCATCTAGCTTCCGCCTCCGCTATGAATGGTCCCGTAACGGCCAACGTCAGTTGCCGCATCGTACGGGCGCAATCCTTGATACTGCGCAGGGAACAAGGCGGCTGCCTCTTTGGATGCTCGACGCCATTGAGATAGCCGATTCCTATCACTCCGGTCAGGGCGACGCCACCGACTGGGAAGCGCTCGGGCGCTTCCGCAAGGCGCTCGATCCCGGCGCCTCGGGGGGCGATGGCGATGAAGCGTCGCGTATCTCCATGACCGATTTTCTAAGCGGTCTTGAAGTGCGTCTCGTTGACCGTTTTTCCATCTCCCCGAGGGGCGAATCGGACTTCGACGTGGTTCCATTTTCAGGCGATACGCTGGACACCCATGGCGTCACCTCTGGTTTCGCCGAAGCTTCCGAATCGATGAGCGAAGTCGGGGGGGCTGACCTACAAAGGTTCCAGTCCCTGGTCAGAGGACGCGGCGCCCTACCTGCCTATCGTCTGTCTCCTGGGCGCTATGTCGTTGTGGAGCGCTCGGCCGCGTCAGCACTCTCGGTCATGGCTGACATGCATAAGGCAGCCCCCGATGAGCGCCGCGCTTTTATCCAGAACCCACTGCCCAAATTGACCGAGGCAATCGAGGCTGAGCTTCGCCGCTCAGGAAAGCTGGACGGATTGTCGCCCGAGGCGGAGCAGGAAGCCATCGAAGCCGCAATCGGCCCCGTTCTAGTAGAGACGCAGGAATTCTCTGAGCGCGTAACGGGCATCGTGAAGTATGAAAAGCCGGATCTCGGGGAGTTTGAGCAGAGTAGTACAACGTGGCTGCCCGAAGAATTCGCCGGTCGCTTGGCCGAGGCGCTAGGACGGCAGGATGCAGCACAGCTCCAAGCCCTGCGTGAGCGCGTCGCCGAAGCCATCGAGACGCAGAAGCCGACGGTGGAGTTTGAGGACTTGGTCCTGCCGGCGCGTGCTGAGATGCTCAAGCTGCTGGACGATAAGCTCGAGCAAATTGACAGCCGGGCTGCCGAGAAGGTTGACGAGGCTGATGTCGAGAAGGCGGGACCCTTCGTTTTAGAAACAGAGGTCAATTACGAAGAAGTCAAATGGCACGCGGCGCTGAAGCCGAGAACATCCGATGTCTCCGATGACCTGTCGGATGCAGTTCGCACGTCGCTCAAATCTCATCAGGTCGAAAGCTTGGCCTGGCAGATTCAAGCTTGGCGATCGGGATTGCCCGGCGTGCTTAATGCCGACGAACAAGGGCTCGGGAAGACGCTCCAAACAATCTCGTTCCTAGCATGGCTGAAAACGGCGATCGCTCGTCCCGAAGCCAAAAACCGTGGGCCTGTTCTCGTTGTAGCGCCGACTTCCCTCTTGGAAAATTGGGAACAGGAAGTCAGTCGGCACATGGACGAACAGGGGCTCGGCCATCTCATTCGCCTCTACGGTTCCAGTCTCGGAGGGCGCAAGCTCACCGGCGCCAGGGGTACGGATACCGAAAGCGGTGAGGCCAAGCTTGATTTCGGTGCACTGCATGAAGCGGTCGCCGAGGGGAGAGCCCATCGGTTCTGGTTGCTGACAACCTATACTACGCTGACCAACTACCAGCACTCGTTTGCACGCATCCCCTTCTCCGCAGTGGTCTTCGACGAAATCCAGGCCTTGAAGAACCCGATTAGTTTGCGTGCGGTTGCCGCCCGCTCGGTCAACGCCGACTTCAGGATCGGGCTGACGGGCACTCCCATTGAAAATAGCACCGTCGATCTCTGGGCTGTCATGGATCAGTTGGCAGCCGGTTCACTTGATAGCCTCAAGGAATTCCGCCAACGGTACCTGAAGCCCGAAGAAGGCAATATGGCTGAGCTATATGCCCGTGTTTTCGAGCGCCGCGGCAGTGTGCCGCCATTGGCAATCCGTCGTCTGAAGGAGACTGTCGCCACCGATCTTCCGGTAAAATCGAGGTTCATCCATCCCCGTCTGATGCCCGATCTCCAGGCGCTTGCTTATGACGACGCCCGGCTGAAGCTGGCCCGTGGAGGATTGGGCGCGCAGCTCAAGATGCTACATCATATCAGGAGTGTCTCGGTCCATCCGTCTCTGGACGCAAAGATGAACAATGACGACTTCGAGCACTCTTCTGGTCGCCTCCACGCGACGATGGAGATATTGAGGCGCATCAAGGCGAACGACGAACGTGCGCTCGTCTTTATCGAACATCGGAAGATGCAATACCGCTTCATTGAGCTTGTTCGGAGTGAGTTGGGCCTCGGTCGTGTCGATCTCATCAACGGTGAGACTCCGATCTCCCAGCGGCAGGCGATCGTAAACCGGTTTCAAAGACATCTGTCCGAAGATCAGGGTTTCGATCTCCTCGTCCTTGGGCCTAAAGCGGCCGGTACGGGACTGACACTTACCGCTGCAACACATGTCATCCATCTGTCTCGTTGGTGGAACCCGGCCGTAGAAGAGCAGTGCAATGACCGCGTTCACCGCATCGGCCAAACTCGGCCTGTGACGGTACATGTGCCTATGGCGGTTCACGAAGGTTATCGCGAGCAATCCTTCGACTGCCTTCTCCAGAGCCTTATGATGCGCAAGCGACGCCTAGCGAGTTCAGCGCTATGGCCCATGGGCGATGTAGACGACGATGTCGCAGTCCTCCAGCGGGGAATGGCAAGCGAGCGGCTACAGGCTGAGGCCGATCCCGTCGGCAAGGCAGTGGCAGCGATGTTCGCCCGCGACGAACTGGTTGTCCCAGCACGTGAGCCCGACGGGTCTTATGCCTTCCACTGAGCCGAGATGAGAACTTCATGAGTGATACGCGCGTCTACAAAGGCCGAGTGATTGGTGCCTCTTGGATCAGTCTGATCTTGGCTGGGTAGAAAGATTGGAAGATGCGTTCCACTGCAACCTCCCATCGGAGATGGTTTGGCTTTATCTGGAAAGGCTTGGGATACGAATGCCAGTCAACCCCGCGAGCTTCTCCACCAGCGCCTCCTGAAACCCAGCATCATTCACCTCAGCCGCCGCCTCCCGCCGCTGGCGATGATACCAATACCCACCGCTCACCTTCGCAGCTTCCGCATCGCTTGCCGCAAGCCACGTCTGGGTGAGATGCCCCATCTCCAGATCATCCGGCGCGCCGGCGCCGCCCATCTTTGTTGGCACCCAGCCGGGATCCACCGCGTTGCTGAGCACATCCGGCCAATGGCGGGCGACGGCGGCGGCGAGGGTGGCGATGTAGAGCTTGCTTTCCGAGTAGGCCTGGCTGGCGTTCCACGGCCGCGTCTTCCAGTCGATATCGTCAAGGGCGCTGCCGCCGCTGCGGTGCATGCCGCTGCTGAGATAGATCAGGCGATCGGGGCGGGTGATCCAGGCGGTGAGCAGATAGGGGGCAAGCACATTCACCGCCAGCGTCTTGGCGTGGCCATCAGGCGTTTCGCCCCGGCTCCGCTCGAGGTAGATGCCGGCATTGTGGATGACGGCGTCCATGCGGCCGATGGCGTTGACCTGCTCGGCAATCGAGCGCGTTTCGGTGGTGCTGGCGAGATCGCCGATGACGAGGCCGAAGGCGGTGGGCGAAATCTCGGCGAGGGCCGCGGCGCGCTCGCGGGAGCGGGCGTGGAGGACGACGTCGTGGCCCTCCTTCATCAGGGTGCGGGCGGCGGCGAGACCGAGGCCATCGGTGGAGCCGGTGATGAAGATGCGGCTCATGCGGTGTCCTTTCGCGGTGGCGTGGAGGGCGCAGAGTGCTTGGTTAGGAGTGCTCAGGTCAAGCCCGATCCTCGGGTCTAGCCCGAGGAGGACGGAGAGTGGGGAGACGCGATTGGCAAGCGGCGGGACGTCGGAGCAATTCCTCGTTCCCTCAGTCTTTTGAGGTCAATCTCGCTGCCTCGGCCCGGTCTGTTATCACGCCGGCGATCGCGTCGATCGGGTCTCGATCGGGCGATACGTCTGCGAGCTCATCGGCGACCTTGCCGGTCAATGCCAGCACCTTGTCGCAAAGCTCGTTCAAGCGGCGGCGCAACAGCGGCGTGCCGACGCCGGCTTCTCCCGCAAAGGCCTTCCAGCCCTCGGCATCCATTTCGACAAGTGTGGCGCGCCTGCCAATTCTCATTGCCAGCTTTGGTGACAATTCCGGATAGATCACGGTGGAGAGGAGGTCATAGAGTTTTGCCAGCCGCGGGCCTTGGCTATCGTAAAGGATGGAGAAGTTCTTGCCGTGGGCATCGGCATTTCCGGCGATCAGGTTGAAGATGGCCGCGTCCAGCAGCTTCAGCACATCGACAGCCGGCCTTGCCGAGATCCGTCTTATGAGATCGAAGCAATCCTTGAAGGTCGGCCCGCCTTCACTCGCATATTTCGTTTCCGGCGGTACGCCGAGCGCCTGGCAGAAATCTTCCTGATGGATGCGATGAACCAGTCCGCCGGCGCCGCGCACGCGGTCATATCGTTCGACCAGAAGGAACGGGCGTCCCCGCACATATCTCGGTTCGACGGCTGCGACATCGAGCCCGATGGCGCCAGCAAGCCTCATCACGAAAGCTTCGTTCTCGGTCGTCGCGTTGAAGCGGGCGATCGGCGGCTTCAGAATATGGGTTGTGGCCTGACCGGGCAGGGGAAGCCCGATCCGGCCATCGATGAGAACAACCGGCAGTTTGGATTGCGCGCCGGCGAGCGACAGTCTGAGGCCTTCCTCGCCAGCCAGGAGAGGCCGCACGGGCAGCGCCTCCAACACGGCAACGATGCCTGCTTCATCAAGGGGCACGGGCTGGCGACCTGCAATCGGCCCTGTCTCCGCCGGTACCTCACCTTCGGCAAGCAGTTGCAGCGCACCGGCGACATCGCCGCCGAGGTGATCGAGAAGCGCAAAGTCATTGGCGGGAGACACGCCCAAGGCCCGTGCTGCGGCCAGGCGCTGGCTTTCCTCGGGCAGCAGGCCGCCGAAAAACGGCCGGCATTCCCGTCGGGAAAATCGCTCCGGTCGTTTCGGCAGAGAGGCGGAGAGCGGCATCGTTTTGTCATCGTCAAGCCAGGCTTGCGCATAGACAAAGCCGATGTCGCCGTGTCTGTCCTGCGTGAATTGACCGACAATGCGGCCGTCCCACCAGACATTGAGAACCCTTGATGTCATTGCCGGCGCTCGCCGGGAGCCAGAATGTCGAGGGAGCAGCCGAGCGTTTGCAGAACCTGCATGACTTTGCCGATCTGCGCTGTGGGCTTGCCGGCTTCGAGGTCGACGATAAAGCGAAGCCCGACGCCGGCAACGCCGGCAAGTTCGTCCTGCCGCAGGTTTTGCTCCTTGCGGGTGCTTCGAACCAGGGCGCCGATATCGGCTGGACTTGTCACGTGTTTTGGCATGTGGTTTTCCCGATCGGGAAAATATAGCGAATGTGGAGCCTGTGTCTAGGGAAATTTACCGGTCGGGATATTTCGAGGGATGCGGAGCGGGTTGATGCGCCAAATTTCCCGCTCGGTAAAATAATTGGTAGGCTCGTTGGGCCTGCGTGGGTCCTCGGGTCAAGCCCGAGGATGACGGAGGGTGGGGTGGGACTCCGGTTAAAATGGTAAAGCCGTCAGCTCACCGGCGCCATTCCCCCCCCCCAACGCCACTCCACGCCCTCTGCCCATACCACTCCAACACCACCCATCACCCCCGCCGCCTTTCCGCCCCCGCCGCAATCGTCTGCACCAGCTCATCCACCTCCCGTGCCAGCCGCTCCAGCGGCAGGCCGACGAAGCGGCCTTCGAGGCTGATGCTGACGACGCCGTGCACGGCGCCGAAGAGGGTGCGGGCGCGGATGGCGCGGTCTTCGGGGGGCATGTCGGGTTGCAGTTCGGCCAGCGGTTCGGCGATCACATCCATCAGGAAGAGGTGTTCGTCCAGATGCCATTGCGGCGTCGGGCTGGTGTCCGGGGGCGAGTGCTCGAACAGCGCCTTCCAGAGGTTCCGGTGTTCGACGGCGAAGTTCAAATAGCCCTGCGCCAGGTTGCGCAGCCGGTCGGTCGGCGGCCGGTCCTTGGCTTCATCAAGGGTGAGCCTCGCCTCCAGCGCCTTCAGCGTTCCCGAATTGACGTGGATGACGAG
>Ga0065165_1001983_pt1 | contig 19290 bp, 19 predicted proteins | sample AraplaMF_Cvi_mMF_FD_63813 | JGI IMG/M metagenome (GOLD analysis project Ga0065165, IMG submission 63813) | Arabidopsis root microbial communities from the University of North Carolina, USA - plate scrape MF_Cvi_mMF (version 2) (version 3) | ecosystem: Host-associated > Plants > Roots >...
CTTACTTGCCGCCGCGTAACAGAAGAGCGCAATGAATAAATAACACACTATATCAAGAATTATACTCTTTTTCATATTCATATAATATTATAGTATACCTTTTTAAAACACATGACAATAACATCGCAATCGACTCCCAACAATGAAGTCAACATCAATATTACTCTAAGAAAATATAGAATTACACAAATCACTTTATTCAGAATCGACCGCTCAGTTATCAGTGTGGTGTGCGTGTGCCTAAAGAAAATCCGGAGAACCTTAAAATCCTCAACTAAAACCCAATAGAAATTCCACCATCATTCATCCTCCGTAACATTATAATGCAAAGCTGTTACTCCTGGTTAATAAGTCAAATTTAGCACATGAGTTAACGCGTGCGTTTACGTTTAATGCAATTCGATGTATCATATTCAAACTTTCTGCGATACATCGTACTCCTTCGTGCTGCCGTTAAATTTGTTATGTAAAGATTGCTACGAACGATGTACTATCAGTTATGCAGAACGTATTTTATTGACATAAAATCGCTCGAATTATACTACACATTTTTATAACGCAATCCGGATTTATGAAATATGACTCGATAATTCTGTAACATTAGTATAGCCCCACACTATATTTCAAATGTGATAACATATACACTCACCGCAGCGCTACACCCCAATACTTAGAGAATGCTTCGCGCAGGGTTCGTTTGGAGCTATAACCCAGGTGTCGGGCGATGGCGGCTACGTCGTAGAGCCCGGAGGCGGCCATTTCTTTGGCGCGCTTCATGCGTACGGTGGTGAGGAAGTCCTGGGTGGTTATGCGGAAGAGCTTCTGGAACTCTACTAAAAAGCGATAGGCAGGGATACGGTGGGAGGCCGTGAACTGTTTGATGGGATACCGAAAGCCGTCGGATTCAAGGACCCAGTTTACGAAGTCGTATACTACGCGGCGGTGTACGCTCTGGTCGGATTGGGTAGTTATGGTTTTATTGGCGTATAGCGGTAGCATGGCTACGAGGAGTAATTCCATGGCTTTGAGTTCGAGGTATTGATCTTCGGCGTACAGACTTTTGGTGTGATCGAAGTCGTTGGCAAGGAAGAGCATGTCCATGGTGGCGAGTATAAAGTGTGGGTAGAGACAATAGTTTCTGCGATTGGTTACTGCCTTGAGTAACTCACCTACACGAGGGTGGGATTCCACACTGTAGTCGGTTATACAGGAGGTGTGGTACCCTACGAAGAGGAACATATACTCGGTATTTGCTTTTAGGTGGAGTTCACATACAAATTTGTTGAGTGAGCATACGTTGTAGTGGTACGTGGGTAGCTCCACCCCGAAGCCGTTAAAATCTCCAGCGAGTTGCCCTTTCTGGACGATGAGAATGCCCTGGTATTGATCGGTACCTTTGATAGTAAGTACGGTATCGTTGGACGATTGAATCAGCGTTCGGAACAAGGTTACGCGTCGGCGGTCGCTTTCGGTAATGGAGAGGGTTAGGTCGTTTGCTTGTGCGGTGTAGACGGTGGATTGGTCTCCGTGTTCTTTTATAAGGTTTATAGCAGCATCACGGCAATAAAAATTAACGGAATCCATCGCCCTGGTTTTTACATCAGTTTTCATACCAACAGTTTTTAGTTAAGAGAACGGTTTACGCACGGCAATCACCGCGCGTGCTTATAATAACGCAGACTGCAAGTAAAGCTGTATACTGACTGGCGAGCTATACTCACGAATATATTACTAATGCTGTGAGAATAGCGACCGGTAGTAGGCGAAAATGTTCAACTGATCGAATGCGTGATCACAATTAGAAATCAGAAGTTACGCATTCATAAATGCAGGGCTCCATGCATGCGATTTGCTGCTCAATTACGGTTTTGACTTCACTACATCATTACCCAATTCGAACGGCCACTTCTTCTCAACCCAGGCTTTGAAGCCGTAGGCTACGATGCCGAGGACGATAACAATAAGGCCGCTGATCAACATTTTAAAGCCGGTGGATGCCAGGATGCAGGCCCAGATGATGATGGCGACGATAACCGGTAACGGGAACAACGGCATTTTATAGGGGAAGTGTTTGCGTTTGGTGTTGCTCAACAGCAGTAAGCCTATGGCCTGGCCGATAAACTGCACCAGGATGCGCATGGCCAGCACAGCATCGATTACATCGCTGAGGCGGAACAGCAGGCTGAACACAAAGGCTATGGAGCCCAGCGCGAGCAACGACACATACGGAAATTTACCGGTGGGGTGCACATAGGCAAAGGCTTTGAAGAAGGCGCCGTCCAGCGCGGCGGCATAGGGTATGCGGCTGTAGCCGAGGGTGGCCGAGAATACAGAAGCGAACGCCACGAGCAGGATAAGGCATGTAACTATTTTGCCGGCCGTGGGGCCGTAGAGTTGCTCCATGAACAGGCTGATAACGTAGTTGCTCTTCATAGCTTCCTGCCACGGTATTACACTTACTACGCTGATGTTCATGCATACATATAATACGAAGATTCCGAGTATGGAAAGGAACATGCTGCGCGGTATGTTGCGTGAAGGGTCTATAATTTCACCGCCCAGGTGGCATACGTTATAATAGCCGAGGTAACTGTATACGGTTTTGACGGATGCGAAGCCAAGCGCAGCTACGAAGCCGTAGCTGAGTGTGAGGCCGTCGTTCATGTGGCGCACGGGCTCGATGAAGTTGCCATGCCACAGGCCGCTGCCGATGATCCACGCTATGGTGCCAATAACGGCTACCCAGAGTATCACGCTGATGCGGCCTATCTGTTCGATTTTACGGAACAGCAATGCGATAACGGCTACGACTACGGCACCACTCACGGCCTTGAATTGTAACGGCGATAATTTAACAAGGTATTGTAAGTACGAAGCAAAGCCGATGGCCGCAGAGGCGATTACGAGTGGCGCCTGAATCATGGTTTGCCATACGAGCAGGAAGCTCATGAGGCGGCCCATTTTATTTTTCGGATAGGTTTCTTTCAGGAAGTTGTATGATCCGCCCGCGAGTGGGAACGCGGCACCGAGTTCACTCCACACCATGGCATCGATAAACGAGAGCACCGCGCCGGCGAGCCAGGCGTAGATGAAGTAGGGACCGTTCATGATGCTGATAACCATGGGGAGGGTTATAAACGGGCCTATGCCGACCATGTCGGTCATATTGATCGCAGTAGCGTGAAGAAGGCCGAGGCGTCGTTCTTGTGTGGGGGCAGACATCAGATTCGGTAAAGATTTAAGATACGATAATTCCGGGGTTAGACCTTGAACTACCCGAAACAGGTTTTACCGGCGCACAGTTCCGGCCCGGTAGATTTAAAATACATTTCATTCAGGGTCAGTGCTTCTTAAAAAAAATCCAATAGCTTTACTATCGTCACAAAACCGCTATACGTTATGGAACCGAATACCCCACCTACTATTCCTTCTTTATACCAATGGGCCGGCGGCACGGCAGCGCTGGAGAAGCTGACCGAAGTATTTTATGCCCGGGTGTTGAAGGACGATCTGCTGTACCCGGTATTCAGGAATATGTCGCCGGAGCACAGTAAACATGTTGCTCACTTTATTGCCGAGGTCTTTGGTGGGCCGAAGCAGTATACGGGCGACGACCAGGGCAGCCATTCAATTATGGTATCGCACCATTTGGGAAAGATGCTGACGGAAGACAAGCGCAAACGTTGGATGGAGTTGTTGCTGCAGAGTGCGGACGATGTAGGGCTGGCCAACGATCCTGAATTCCGGTCGGCGCTGGTGGGCTACCTGGAGTGGGGCAGTCGCATTGCGGTTATCAATTCGGTTGTTACTGAGAACCCTATTCAGGAAGAAGCACCGATGCCTACCTGGGGTTGGGGCGAAACGGGCGGGCCGTATGTACCAGCCAATACGCCTTGAAAGGAGTCTTTACTAACGCTCTGAGATTTTTTTTCTTTTGTCTATGCAACCTTTCGGGCTATAGTTCTATCTTAGTAGGCAAAGGTGAAACATATAATCTATGAAAGGTACGTACCTGGGCGAGTTTGAGGAACTCGTACTGCTTACTGTGGGCATTCTGTTTGACGATGCGTACGGTCTTGCGATTGTTGATGAGCTCGACCGGCAAACCGGCCGCAATGTGATGATGAGCGCGGTGCACAAGTCATTGGTGCGTCTAGAAGAAAAGGGCTACCTCGCGTCGCGTATGGGTGGCGCCGCTGAGGAACGTGGTGGCCGCGCCAAACGTTTGTATACGCTTACCGCGGCAGGTAAGCGTGTCTTACAAGATTCACGCGATATGCGCAATACGATGTGGAAACAGGTACCGAAAATCGTGTGGGAGGGCGGCAAAGCATGAAACAATCTGTTAATACACCACCCCGCTGGGCCGAGCGCTTCTTTCGCTGGTATTGCAACGACTACCTGGCCGAAGCCGCGCTGGGTGATTTTATAGAGTTGTATCAACGACGCCTCGCCCGTATGAGTAAACAGCGCGCGGACCTGTTGTTTGTATGGAATGTGATGACGTTTCTACAACCCTTTGCTATACGTAAACGATCTGTAACACCAACCTACCCCATCGCTATGCTTCAGAACAATATCAAGATCGCCTGGCGGTCTATGCTCCGGCAAAAGATGTATACCGCTATCAAGATCGGCGGCTTCGCACTCGGCCTCGCTACCTGTATGATTATTGCGCTGTATGTGCGCCACGAGCTTACATACGACCAGCACTATGCCGCCAAAGACCGCATCTATCGTTTATACAATGAGTACCGCGGCGATAAGCTCGAAGCGTGGACATCTTTTCCAGCTTCGGCCGCCAAGATCTTAAAAAGCGACTATCCGGAGGTAGAGCAATCGGGTCGCCTTATACCGTATGAATGGTACGACGCCGGTAAGAACCTGGTGCGCCGAGACGACCAAACGGAGAATACATACGAAGAAGGTTTTGCCTATGCCGACCAGAGTTTGCTCGATATACTCGAAGTACCGATGGTATACGGCAATGCTATGCACGCGCTCGATAAACCGAACACGCTCGTGATCTCGCGCAAGATGAGTGACAAGTATTTCCCAGGCGAAGATCCCACAGGCCGCACACTGATACTGGACGACGACCCGAAGAAAGCCTACAGCATCGGCGGCGTGATGGAGAACTTCCCTGCTACGTCGCACCTGGAATTTGATTTCCTTATATCGCTTGCCGAGGTTGAGTTCTGGCCCGGCGAGCAAGACAGCTGGTGCTGCTGGAATTACAATGTCTACACCCGGCTTAAACCCGGCGCCGATGCGAAAGCGCTGGAAGAAAAGCTGCTGACTATGCGCGATACACATTATGTACGCTACCTTGAAGAACAAAACGATCAATCGGCTTCCGACGTGCGGAAGAACCATCTGTTTCGGATGCAAGCTATAACGGATATCCAACTACATTCTACAGGTGTCTATGATATTGTACCGCGTGGCGATATACGTTATATCTGGTTGTTCAGTGCTATTGCGTGTTTTATTCTCTTGCTTGCATGCATCAACTTTATAAACCTCTCTACCGCAAGATCTGCCAACCGCGCGAAGGAGGTGGGGTTGCGTAAGGTTGTAGGCTCGTTGCGTGGCTACCTGGTACGGCAATTCCTCACGGAGTCTATTCTTTACAGTATTGTATCGTTTATACTGGCTGTTGGCATGGTGCTGCTGGCGTTACCGTACTTCAGTCTGCTGGCCGGCAAGGCGCTTACGGTGCCGTGGACGGCCTGGTGGTTGGTGCCCGTACTGCTTGGTTCGGCTCTACTGGTCGGTGTTATAGCGGGACTGTATCCATCATTCTATCTGTCGTCGTTCAGGCCTATTGAGGTGTTGAAGGGCACTCTGCGCCAGGGAGCCCGTAGCTCGGGCTTACGCAGCGCCATGGTGGTGTTTCAGTTTACGACGTCGATCGTGCTGATTATCGGTACGTTTATCATCTACCGGCAGATGAGTTTTATTCTGAATGCACGCCTGGGATTCGATAAAGAGCATATGGTTATGATTCACGGCGCCAATACGCTAAAAGACCAGAAGGTGTTCAAGGACGAGCTGCTGCGGTTGAGTGCTGTAAAAGGCGTAACAACGACCAGCTATTTACCGATACGCGGCACGATGCGAGACAATAACGGTTTCTGGGTAGACGGTAAACAGAAGACCGAGAAGTCGATCGGTGCACAGAACTGGACGGTAGACGAGGACTATCTCAGTACGATGGGCATTAAGCTTGTTGCCGGTCGTAACCTGGACCCGAAGATTGCATCCGACTCGCAGGCGGTGGTGATAAACCAGGCTATGGTAAAAGCGCTGAACTTAAAGGAGCCGCTGGGCGCCCACGTGGCATCCTGGGCACGCTTTACGGTTGTGGGGGTAGTGGAAGACTTTCATTTCGAGTCTATGAAAGAAAAGATCGGTCCGCTGTGTCTGCGGTTGAACAAAGGCGGCGCTATTATGATGGTAAAAGTAAATAGCGACGATATGCAAGGGGCCGTACACGCTATTACCAAAACCTGGAACCGTTTCATGCCGAACCAGCCTTTTCGCTATACGTTTATGGACGAGAGCTATGCCCGCATGTATGACGATGTGCAGCGCACCGGCAATATCTTTGCAACCTTTGCCATACTGGCCATTATCGTGGCATGCCTCGGTTTGTTTGCCCTCTCGGCGTTCATGGCCGAACAGCGCACGAAAGAGATTAGCATACGCCTAGTGCTGGGCGCTTCGATAAACAGTATCTTCCGACTGCTCACGCAGAATTTCCTGAAGTTGGTAGGCCTGTCGTTTGTGCTGGCCGCGCCGCTGGCCTGGTACCTGATGAGTGCGTGGCTTGCCGACTACGCATACCGCACGGAACTGTCGTGGGATGTATTTGTACTCTCGGGCGGTATTGCCGTGCTGATTGCGCTCTTTACGGTAAGCTTCCAATCGCTGCGGGCCGCGCTGGCAAACCCGGCGCAGAGCCTGCGGTCGGAGTAATTTCTATTGAAACTTTGTTCCCGAAGGAGGTTCGCTGCGTGGCAGCGGCCTCTTTCTTTTTTGTGGGGATTGCCTAAGGCTTATACCGATATATATGATCCTAAAATAACACAGCTATATGCTAACGCGTATCAGAATATATTGTGTTCGCGTTTTTTACGGGCAATGAGTCTTCCCATTTCGCTTGGATCGTGGGCGAGTTCGTTGTTTTTGTTGAATGGATCCCATCGTCTGGAATCGTCGTCGTGTGTAGATTGGTATACCTCTTCCGTAAAGAACAGATAGTGGTCCTCGTCACGCTGGAATCGTATTTTATACAATGCGGGGCGCATATTGTAAACTTTGTTGAGTACGGTTACATCTTCCCAGTTTTTTGTAATGGTTTCGGAACCCTGATGGATCAGAATTTTTCCATCGGCAAATTCAACGCGTACCATAGTACTCCAATACAAGAACGGTAGAAGGAGGAGTATCAGGCCAATCATACCGGCGATCAGCGCACCTGCATTATCGGGTACATCGGTATCGGCATCAAATGTGTCCGCAAAAAAGCAGGCACGCACGGCATAGGCTATTAAACCTATTCCTAATACCAACGGAAGGTATTTGCTAACGTAGTATGATACACTGTTTGTTTTCATGGGTATAAGGGTAGTCTACTATTAAATACTGAGAGCTTCTTTTTTACGCCGTATAAACCGGCCCATATCGCTCTGGTCGTATGCTGAACGTTCGCGTATATCTTTCGGGGCCGGTTTGCTGAAGAACATGGAGGTGTAACCGGTATTGAACAGGAAGTACCCGGGACGGTCGTAGATTTTTAGTGTATACAACGCAGGGCGTACCCACCCTACCCGGCTGATGTGCCGCACGTTACCCCATGGAACGGTTATTACTTCGGCACCGCGGCTTATGATGATGGTTTGCTCTGTGAGCTCTGCCAGGACCAGGCTATTACGGTACGTTAATGGAATACACATAACCCCCACACCTATAACACCGCCTACCACCAGCAATACGACATCGCGTACTGTGCTAACGGTCTGCCCTGCGGTAAACAAGGCGTTCAATACAGCGCCTACTATAGCTGCACCTACCAGTACAGGCGTATATTTAAACAGGTGGTAGATTCCGTGGTCGCTTTTCATTGGAGTAGTCCTGCTTCAAAGGTACAGAAAGCCGATGCCGGAAAGAATTAACGGCAATAGAAAAATGCGATTTCGCCACGCGGTATTATTGACTATCATTGCCGCCGAACCAATCGATTGAAAATGATTACGAAACGACGAACGTTTATGCTGTTGGCGGCGCTGTTTATGGCGTGGCAGAGTTATGGACAAGGCTTTTTGAAAGCAAACGGAAAGACTATTGTAGACGGCAAAGGCCAGGAAGTGATTTTGCGCGGTATGGGCCTGGGCGGCTGGATGCTGCAGGAAGGCTATATGCTGAAGGTGCAAGGCATAGGCCAACAGCAACATGTGATACGCGGCGAGCTGGAAAAACTTATCGGCAAGGAAAAGACCGACGACTTCTACCGGCGCTGGCTGGCCAACCACACGCGCAAGGCCGACATCGATTCTATGGCTGCCTGGGGCTTTAACTCGATACGCCTGCCCATGCACTATAACCTGTATACGCTGCCGGTAGAGCAGGAACCCGTAGCCGGGCAGAACACCTGGCTCGAACAAGGCTTTGCCATGACCGACAGCCTGCTGCGCTGGTGCAAGGCCAACAAGCTTTACCTGATACTGGACCTGCACGCCGCCCCCGGCGGCCAGGGCAACGACCTGAATATTTCGGATCGCGACCCCGCCAAACCCTCGCTGTGGGATAGCCGCGCCAACCAGGAGAAAACCATCGCGCTGTGGCGCCGCCTGGCCGAACGCTACGCCAACGAACCGTGGATCGGCGCATACGATATTATAAACGAACCCAACTGGGGCTTTACCAATGCCAACGATAAGAACGGCTGCGGCGAGCAAGAGAATGCACCACTGAAGAAGCTGATGGTGGAGATAACGAACACGATACGCGCGGTAGACAAGAACCACATCATCATTATTGAAGGCAACTGCTGGGGTAATAACTACAACGGTATTCTCCCTCCGTGGGATGCCAACACGGTGGTGAGCTTCCACAAGTACTGGAATTATAACGACCAGGCTTCGATTCAACAGTTTATCGACATCCGCAACCAGTATAACGTACCGGTATGGCTGGGCGAATCGGGCGAGAATTCCAATGTGTGGTTTCGTGATGCGATACACCTGATGGAGACGAACCACATAGGCTGGTCGTGGTGGCCGTTGAAAAAGCTGGGCGGTAATAACCCGGTGGAGGTGAAAACACCGGCGGGCTATGAGCAGACGCTGAAGTATTGGGCAAAGGAAGGGTCGAAACCTGACGGCGCAACGGCAGCCGTCGGAGCGCTGGAGCTGGCCGAAAACATCAAGATTGAAAACACGGTGTTTCGCCCGGATGTGATCGACGCGATGTTCCGCCAGGTGCACACGGATAAAACTAAACCGTTTCGTGAACACACTATAACCAAAGCGATAGCGGCGGCCGATTACGACCTGGGGCGCAACCGCTATGCGTATTTTGATCGCGACAGCGGCAACTACTATATCGCTACCGGTGGCGAACGCACTACCGGTAACAATGGCTACGCCTACCGTAACGACGGTGTGGACATTAAAACCGACAACTCCGGCAGCCCTTACATAACCGATACCCAGGCCGGTGAATGGCTGCAGTACACACTGACGGCGCCGGCCAACGGCACGTATACACTTCGGCTATCGGTAGCGGCTACCGCAGCCGGAGGAAAAGTATATGCGCAGGTGAACGATGTGAAGACCAAGGAGACTGCCATACCGCAAACCGGTGGCGCCGAGCAATGGAAGACCGTAAATGCAGGCACCGTTACACTAAAGAAAGGCAGGAATGTGATACGGATCTATACGGTAGCCGGCGGGTATAATTTTAAAAGCCTTGAACTGATTAAGCGCTAAAACGCAGATGACGATACGTTCCGCATCCGGCAATACTCTACTAAGCCTGCACACAGCCTGGCCTGACGAGCTGGGCAGGCCTGTACAGTTTGCCGGGTATACGGTTCTCTTTTTAGCGAACGGCACCGGAGTCTTTCATGCCGACTTCGGTGCTTTTCGATACGAAGGCCCCACCCTGTTATTCGCCACGCCGACGCAAGTTATTTATTTGCAACAGGATATACCTGCACCGTTTGCCATGCTACAGTTTCACGGCGACTTCTATTGCATTGAATACCACCGCGCCGAAGTTGCCTGCAACGGGTTACTGTTCAATAATATCTATATCGAACCGACCATGGCATTATCGGCCGATGCTATGAGTGTATTCCAGCAACTGCTACTCCAGTTAGAAAACGAACTCAATCAACCCGCGCCGGCAGACATTGTGCTCCGTGCCTATTTACAATTGTTACTGGCCAAGTGCAGCAGTATAAAGGCGAGTACACCGGCGTTAGTCTTACCACCACAAGATGAAGCCATGGAACATTTCCGTACGTTGCTCGAAGCTCACTACCTGACGCTACACAAACCGTCGGACTACGCCGAACTGCTGGCCATGGCGCCCAACACGTTTACCAAGCGGTGCACACGCTATTTTAAGAAGACGCCCTCGCAGCTCATACAGGAGCGGTTAATATTGGAAGCAAAAAAGCAACTGCACCTTACCCGCAGAAGTATTAAAGAGATAGCTCACGCGCTGAAATTTGAAGACGAGTACTACTTCAGCCGTGTCTTCAAGAAGTTTACAAACCATTCGCCCCAGGCATTCCGCGATTCGGTGGGTATTTCCATCGTGGCAGATTTGTCCAGCTAACATCCTTTTTTGTCCATGTCTACGCGGAGGCGTTTCTGCTAGGTTTGCTTCATCAAAACAAACACAGCAATGAAAACCTCACTGGCAAAAGCCATCGCCACCCTGGATGTTCCGGCCAAAACTATGGTCCGTTTCGGCATTGTGGTGGTCTTTCTCTGGATCGGCCTTCTCAAATTCTTTACCTATGAAGCCGATGGCATCGTTCCGTTCGTGGCCAACAGCCCGTTCATGTCTTTCTTCTACAATCACCCGCACGAATACAAAACGTATATGAATGCGGAAGGTGACTTTATACCCGCCAACCATGACTGGCATATCGCCAACAATACTTACGGCTTTTCGCAAGGCCTCGGGATCTTTCTGGTAACGGTAGCAATGCTCGTGGCACTGCACCGAGCCGCCCCGTTTGCGAGTATGATCGGTAGTATACTGGTGTTTATTATGACGCTGGGTACGTTGTCATTCCTGGTAACGACACCCGAAAGCTGGGTACCACACCTGGGTGGGCAGCAGTGGGGCTTTCCGTACCTATCGGGCCGCGGCAGACTGGTTATAAAAGATATTGTAATCCTGGGAGGCGCGCTGATAACCATGACAGAATCAGCCAAACTCTACTTAAGCCGAAGCGCCGCCCTAAATACCATACTTAACCATACTATTTTATAATTCCCAATACTTCTTCAATTCGAGTTTATGAAAGCTATTAACGTTCCCACCCGCGAAAATGTAAGCGAAGAATCTCAGGTCATCTTCGACAATCTTCAAAAACAAATTGGCAAAGTTCCCAACCTTTACGCAACTATTGGCTACTCTGCGGCGGCCCTAAAGGGTATGCTGGCATTTGAAGCCACACTCAACACGAAGGTATTCACACCGAAAGAGCGTGAGGCTATATACCTGGTGGTGTCTGAAGTAAACGGTTGTCAATACTGTTTGGCAGCACATACACTCATGGCCATAAAGCGCGGTTTTACGAAAGAAGACACGCTGCAACTGCGTCGCGGTGAAACAGCCGATGCCACACTACGTGCGCTTGTACAACTGGCTAAATCCATAGCCGAAAACAAAGGTAAGGCTGCTGCCGAAGTAAAGGAGCAGTTCTTTAACGCGGGCTACGACGAGGCTGCGTTTATTGAACTGATAGCGCTTGTAACACTTCGCAGCTTTACCAACTACGTGTATGCCAGTACCGAGGTACCCGTAGATTTTCCGGCGGCAGAGCCTCTTCATTAAATACTACCGTTAGGTTGTGGTCTATATAATCCTGGAGCGATAACGCTCCAGGATATTTTATCTCGTGTCGAATAACGACAACCCGTTCGCGTCGGTTGTTAACAGGTCGCTCGTGTAGTCGAAGAAGGGGCGGATGCTTTTATAGATTTTGTTTACGTTGTCTACGAAGTCGGGGGCGGTTACTTCTTTGTCGGTGAAGCTGTGTTCGAACCAGTATTGTTTGTAGCGGAGTAAAGGCAGTGCGGGGTCGTCGGCACTGAAGCCGCGGGGTGTTGTTTTTACCTGGTCGCCCTGCATGGCGCCGAAGTTATCGACGATGGCTTTGCGTTTAAGGAGTTTGGTCCAGTCGGAATAGTTGGCGGAGATGTCTTCGCGAATGCGTTTGAGGTCGTCGGTGCCGGGGTTGGCAAAGCCGCAGGCAATGCGGGAGTTGCCGGGGCGGATCCAGATGTAATAGCCACCGCGTAGTAATGGCTTGCTGCGGCGCAGGTAGCCGGCAAAGCGCGCGGCGTAGGGCGACTTGTCTTTGCTGAAGCGTACGTCGTTATAGATTCGGTAGAGGCTCTTGCGGCCCGAGGGGTTCTCGATGTGGTCGTGCGCATTCATGCGGGCCAGGAGGCCATCCATAAACTGCTCGGCATTTTCTTTGGCACGTTCGTATTGCGACTTATGTTCGGCAAACCAGTCGCGGTTGTTGTTTGCAGCGAGGTCTTTCAGAAACGTAAGGGTGGATCGTTCAATTACCGGCGTGTTGCGGGTGGCCATAGGGTTTGGAGTATGTGGTTACAAAGGACAACAACACGAATGGCAAAGAAAAAGATCGTCGGTATAGCGTTAACAGAAAGATTTTATACGCTATCCGTTCTTGCATTGCATGGGCGATACACCAAAACGGCGCTTGAACGCGGCCGAGAAATGGTTGGCATTCTTATATCCGGTTTGCCGGGCCACTTCGTGTACATACTGGTTTTCGTGACGTATGCGCTGATAGGCCCACGCCATACGCGCTTCGAACAAATACCCGAACACGGTGTTGCCCACATACCGGCGGAAGCCCTGCTTGAGTTTGAATTCGTTTATGCCGAACTGCCGTGCCAGGCCTTGCAGGGAATGGTCGTGCAGAAAGTGCAGCGCAAGGTAATCGCGCACGGCAAAGAACAGCTCCTGATCTTTTTTATCTGTAGCCGGTGTAGGCGTGTGTACCCGCCGGTATTGGTCCAGCTGCAGTGCGATGAGTTCGAGGGTTCGGGCTTCGAGCATCATGTCGCGCAGGCTACCGGGCAGACTGGTCTGCAGCATGCCGGCTACCAGGGGACGCATCGCGGCGTGTAGGGGAACGTTGCTGTGGTGCACGGGCTCCTGGTGCTGCAGCTGCCGGCGCAATGCGCCGAACCAATCGCACGAGTCGTGCAATAAACGAATATAGTATTCGCGATCGATGGCAACGTGTATGTAGTGCACATCCTGAAAGATCAGCGAGTATTGTTTGTGCGGGGCATACAGATAGTGTTGTTGCCCATCGCTCAGACTGCTGCGCATGGCACGGCCGCAGAACGAGCCAAGGATGTGGCCGCGCAATACAGCACACAGGTGCACTTCGTTTGCCATCGGCTCATGATCGTAATCAATTTGAAAAGGTTTATGCAGCCTGGCGCTGGCTTCGTAAAACCGCATAGCGCGCAGGGTTACATTCTTTTCGCGGTAACTGCCCCAGGGGTGGTTGGCCGAGGCCTCGAAATCAAATTCCGGTGCGCCGGGCACCTGCAGGGCCTGACTGAAATCAGTTATATGCAGCGTATACGGTGAGTTCATAAATCCGTTTGGCGTATCAAATGCTCCGTTTAACGTACGACGTCTGAACGGGGTTATTCGTTACATCTGCTTAAAAACAAATCTCGTTTATGTTGAAAAAGATCGCGAAAATTCTGGGAGCAGGCGTAGGCATCCTGTTGCTGCTGGCCACGCTGTTTTACATTAAGGTTTACTTCAGTACCGAAAAAATCTATAACCGGAAACATGCCATTGTACTTCAGGACCTCGACCTGAACCCCGACTCTGCATTGCTGGCCGATGGGCAACGGCTGATACAGGCTAAAGGTTGTAACGACTGCCACGGCTCAGACCTGGGCGGTAAGGTATTTATAGACGACCCGGCCATGGGCTTTATCACCGGTCCCAACCTTACCCGTGGCAAGGGCGGTTTGCCGGCATCGTTCACCGCCAGGCAGTGGCTTATGGCTCTGCAACACGGTGTGCATCCCGACAGTACGACGCTGTTTATCATGCCCTCGTACGAATACACACAACTTTCGGAGCACGACATGCGTGCCATTATAGCATACGGCTTGCAGCTGCCGCCGGTAGATCGTGTAGTCCCTCCAAGTGCGATGAGACCTCTGGGGCGGATTCTGACAGACCTTGATAAACTGCCCATTGCGGTAGCCGAAAAAATAGATCATAGCAAAACCTTGAGCAAAACGGTAACACCCGAGATCAGCGCTTCCTTTGGCGCGTACGTGGCGGTGTCGTGTACGGGTTGTCATAAAACAAACCTGAAGGGTGGCGATGCTGTGATACCCGGCTCTCCGCCGGTTGCCGATATCACCTCGTCGGGCAATGTAGGCAAGTGGTCAGAAGAGCAGTTCATTAAAACGCTGCACTCCGGCATAACGCCCGAGGGCAAGACACTCGATTCGAAGTTTATGCCCTGGCCTGCCACGCAGGCCTATACGACGGTTGAACTAAAAGCGCTCTATACATACCTGCGAAGCCTCTAAAAGCCAAGCGGCACCGCGCTGAGGTAGACGCGGTGCCGGCTTCCAGGTCAGGATATTGTTGATCAGTATCAGCCCGCGCTCAGGCGGTCTTCGGTTTTTTGTTGAGTATGTATACGGCGGCAATGCCCAGCAAGCCGCCGGCTACCGAGTGCCACTCGGGTACTTCGTTCAGGAACAGCCACGAGCCCAGCGCCGCCGAAAAGGGAACCATAAAGATAAAGCTGCTGGCCTTGCCCGCACCGATGCGCGAGGTAGCCACAAAGTAGAAGGTGGTAGCCAGCGATGTGGTTATGGTGGCGCTGAAGAACAGGTTGCCCCAGAATTTAAACGATGTGGTTTGCACCAGCACCCCCGTGGCGGCCGGGCCGGCAAAGGCAAACATAATGACGGCGCTTACGGTATACATCCAGCAACTGAACGCCACCGGCGAGCCATAGCGCGACGCCCTTGCTGTAACCAGGCTTAACGCCGACCACGATACGGCCGCCGCCAGGAAGTAGATGTTGCCCGCGCTCCACAGCGATCCGGGATCTGTAAAAATCTTTAACAGTACCGCGCCGGCAATCAGCGCCAGCACAAGCCCCAGCACTTCGCGCTGCGATGGTCTGCGTCGTGCCGTAGCCAGCATGATACAATACGATAGTATAGGGTTTAATACGGTAACCAGTATGCCGCCGGCACCGGCTTTACCATGTACGAGCCCTTTAAAGAACACATAGGTGTAGAACGATATCAACACTGCGGCCAGCAGCAGGTCGCCCAGCCCCGCTTTGCGGATGGCAAACTGCTCTTTGGTAAACCACAGTATGAGCACCAGCGATACGGAGGTAAGCGCAAAGCGGAAAAACGATATGGTCAATGGATCGGCAAAGCCTGCCAGGATCTTGCCCGACGTCCAGCTGAAGCCCCAGCACGTCATACTCAATATCATACCCAACAGAAATAGTCGTTGGTTGGGCGCGGCATCTTCTTTCATACTCTACTCCTTAAACGAAACGGGTGGAAATATACTACGCCAACCCTGATTACCGTTGTTCTCTGCGGCGGGACTTTGAAAACACAGGTCTGCAAACGTACGCATCAAATAAAAAAACGTCACGATACACTCAACCGATAAACGTTTTGTATTTTACATATCGAATTCCCTCTTAGCATGTTAAAACACCTCAGCCTTATAGTCCTGCTCTTTTATACCGGACTTCGGGCACAGACCGCCAACGAACGTTTCGTAAGCTATACCACCACACCCGCCGCAGTAACCCTGTATTGGAAAGACGCCTCCGGCCAACCGCTGAGGAGCCTGCAAAACCTGAAGCAACACGTAGAGAAGAACAAGCGGAAGCTGGTATTCGGCATGAACGCCGGTATGTATCAGACCGACTACTCGCCACTGGGCCTGTATATTGAACAAGGAAAAACCCGGCATAAGCTCAACACCCGGCTGGCACCCAACGGCGGAAACTTTTACATGATGCCCAACGGCGTGTTCTACACCACTACCGACAACAAGGCAGTGGTATGCACGACTCAGGACTTCAAACCGGGCGCCAAAATAAAGTACGCTACGCAGTCGGGCCCCATGCTGTTGATCGATGGCGCGATACACCCCACGTTTCAGAAAGGATCGTCTAACCTGAACATACGCAACGGCGTAGGTATACTACCCGACGGCCGCGTGGTGTTTGCCGTGTCTAAAAACCTGGTAAACTTCTATGACTTTGCCCAGTTCTTTGCGGACCTGGGGTGTAAGAACGCGCTGTACCTGGACGGCTTCGTATCGCGGGCCTATGTGCCCGACCAGAACTGGACACAACTCGATGGAGACTTCGGCGTGATGATCGGCGTTACGGAATAATGTGAGTTAACGGTATACTTCGGCGGAAGATCTGTACGGTTCATGTGTATTATTTGCCCAGTGCCAATGCGGCTTTCGAGAGTTTCCAGAGCTCGTCGCGCTGGTCTTTCATCTGGTGCAGTGCTACCTTACCGGTGTGGGTAACTTCGAAGAAGCGCTTGCGGCGCCCGCCCCGCTCCTGTGTGGGTTCGCCCAGCCACGATTTGAGATACCCCTTCTCTTCGAGCCGGGTAATGGTGGAGTGCAGTGCGCCGATGCTGATGGAGCGATTACTGCGATTTTCCATGGCTTGTTGTATGGCCACCCCATAGGCTTCTTCGCCCAGGCTGGCAATGGTTAGCAGCACAAGTTCTTCAAATTCACCAAGAAAACCTTTCATACAAAAGCGATTTAGGGGTGTATACGATCAAAGGTAACGATATGCTTCTATTTTTAAGAGGTAATTATTGCAAAAAAGAAAGGCCGCTTGAAACGGCCTTTGGCGGGGTATTGCTTGGAATGGGCATTAGTACGATGTATGTGGCGCTTTTTCTTTGACAGGCCGGCTCAGCGCACAGACGGCCAAATGAGCATTTCTGCCCGGCTTCGACAGGCTATTGTCGAGGCATATAGTGTCATACGAAAGTGAGTAACAATTTGTTTCTATAACAAGAGTCTTCATACCCCTGAAAGGAGTATATATCCGTGGATATATTTTAGCGAGTTGTTAATGAAGTGTTAACGCCCGCTTTCAAGCCGGGAAGATACACAATGGCTCACAGGACGCGACCGCTACTGCACGATCAATCGACGTATGGGTTACTTTTGTCGACCATCGGGCTATCGATACAGGAGGCCTTTATAGGCCAGATACATTCTGCTGTTGGTGACTGGCCTAGACAATGATCTGTTCTTGCAGGTAATTTACGCAACACGTATCTTGTCTTACAACCCAACCGACCACGATGGCCTACCAGCTTGAACTTGCCGACCGAATCCGCGAGCTATTGAATACCACACTCCCAATTGAAGAAAAGGAGATGTTCCAGGGACTTTGTTTCCTGGTAGACGATAAGATGTGTATCTGTACACGCGAAGACCATTTGCTATGTCGTATTGGCGAAACACAGGTGTTGATTGAGGTAGAGAACGGCAACTGCAGACAAATGATTATGAATGGCCGGACCATGAAAGACTTTGTGTGGGTAGATATCGACAGCCGCATAAACAACCGAGACCTGGCGCGTTGGGTAAATCTATGTATGGCGTTTAATCCAGAAGCCAAATCGTCGAAGAAGAAGCCCACGGCACGGAAGCAGGCTACAAAGAAGTCGGCCGTGAAGCGCACGATAAACGCTAAAAAGACTGCGGTAAAGAAAGCCGCCAGAGCCGACAAGAAGGCGTCGGCACGTAAAACTCCGGTTAAGAAATCATCGGCCAGAAAATCACCCGCAAAAAAGAAAAAGAAATAAAGGGCTATCTTTGCGGCACACACGTGATTGGTTACCCCACACCCGTTATACCGCATCTACGCCCTGCATGACTACCGTAAACCTCCAGTTCATAGACGCTCTGCTCGGCCCCCTGGTGGGCAGCGCAGACGACGATGCACAACGGGATCGGTACCGAAACGTTAACGCCGATAACGAGTACCACGTAAAAGCTGTTATTGCAGAAACCATCAAACCGCGTTTCGACAACCGTCCATGGCGCTACCGAACCGCCGCCCGCAATGCGCTGGCCTATGCCCTACTGCAACCAGACTTCGACTTCGCCACGGTTTATACCAACAACCGCATAGCCTTTCCCCCACCCCATACGGCCCGCCTCTTCTTTGTATGGCTCTGGGAAATACTCTTTCTGGAAGAACCTCTTCGCCTCGACCCCGAGTACAGACAAGCCCCGATAACCCGCGATTTTAATGAGCCGTTGCAATGGGGACGCCATATGTAATGTTGTAAAACCGATTTATGGAATCTTTACCGTTGCTGCATCTATGTGGAAATTCCAGCTATGAAGCCGTTCCTCATTATCCTGTTTCTGATTTGTACATTGCCGGCAGCGGCGTGTTCGTGCCGCGAATTCTCTATAGCCAACAGCTACAGCCAGGCAGAGGTTGTATTCTATGGGCGTTACCTTGGGTTGAAAGATAGCGTGGACCAACGCTTTAAAACCAGTTCACAATTCGATCAGTTTACGGTAGAGGCTATATACAAAGGTCTAACCCCAGGCGATGAACACGTTGTAAATAAATACCTTAAAAATATTGTAATATCGTTAGACAGCGATTGTGGTGGGGACAGCTGCAGCGAATGCTTTAAAACCGGAACCTATTATATCGTATATGCCCGTCATGAGTTTGGAAAGTTTAAGGCAGGGACCTGCCTGTTCTCACGCGCAATACTTAACGGTGACTTTAAGACATGGGATGGCCACGATGAAAAAGCAGAACTGCTGGCACTGGCCGCCCGTGATGAAGCCGCCGCACAACGCCCGATGACCGGTTATACCTTTCTTTTGCCCGGCGTACGAAACACCATGTATCCGGGAAGGGAGAGAGAACCGTATAACTTCGAAATGAAATATCTTGAAAAG
>Ga0065165_1001985_pt1 | contig 19283 bp, 16 predicted proteins | sample AraplaMF_Cvi_mMF_FD_63813 | JGI IMG/M metagenome (GOLD analysis project Ga0065165, IMG submission 63813) | Arabidopsis root microbial communities from the University of North Carolina, USA - plate scrape MF_Cvi_mMF (version 2) (version 3) | ecosystem: Host-associated > Plants > Roots >...
GAAATGATAGGAAAGGGTTGCTACCTATTGTCCACATACACAGGGAATTGTTGGACTTCAGATACTTACCCCAGCCAGAAAATCAAGGCAGAGAAGTATGAGCGAAGACTCCGGACGAACTGGAAAATATAACGCATGACTGTAAGAATACGACACAATAACCCTCAACGTAAATCGTTATAATCACGCCCGTTCCTTCTACGAGAAGCAGGGCTTTGCCGTAATCAGAAAGGTAGACATTCCCGTAATCCCTGATGGATAAACCTCGAAACACGCATCGCCTTGGCCCGCCGCGCCATTAAAACCAGCAGGTTGCCCGCGCAATGAGCCTATTTCCCATCCAGGTTAATCCCAACGTCTACCGAAAGGCCAGGTCCAGGGCCTGCCTTTCCAACGAACCATACGACCAAGCCGCGTAAATGGCTTCTCGTAAAACATATAAATGCAATAGCTTGAAACCAGCGTAACCGTGATTTTCAAAGCAAACGAAAATACCGGTGCCATAGGCTCAAGAGATAAACGCACCATGATCACACTTAACACGTTATAAACGAGAGGATGAATAAGATAAATACAATAACTGCAATCCCCTAGCAACGTCAGAGGCTTCGCAAGAACAACCGGCAGTACAAAATTTATCTTATAAAATCCGATACAGATCATAAGACAGCTAAGGGTAAAAGCCAGTCGGTTTACCCCCGTGACAAGATCAATCCAATCGCCTTCAGCCGGCACCAGAATGAACAACGCCAGACCGGCAACAATAAAAACGATAGCTACCCCGTTAGGTATTGCAACCGTTCGAAGAGCATAACCTATAATCATTCCACTCAAAAATAAAAAAAACTGGTTTAATGGATTTACATAATCACGCCATTGTGCAAACAAGGATTGCGACGGATCCATACGGAAAACTGGAAAATACAGATAGATCAGGAAGGCAAAGACACACGCTAAAACAAACTTTCGCCGGCTATCACGCAATAAAAACATGTAGGGAATAAAGAGTACATAAAACACAAGTTCATTCCCAATAGACCACGTACCAGTAGCGACCGAATGATCCCAATCAACAAAACCGAACAAACCGGTGAGATTGAGAAACAAAGACTCCACAGTCGGGAACTTACCTTGCCATAACAGCGTGAACAGGGTTACAAGCCAAAGCAATGGAAAAATGCGGAAGATGCGCCTTACAGCAAAGTCCGCCGTAGATACCGAAGGTTGTTGCCGAACATCATAAACGTAACAAAGCGTCAAACCGCTTAAGATGTAAAATATCGAAACACCGTAAACTCCTATACGTGCAAGAAAAGAATCTGAAGTAGGATTTCCATATAGCCAACTGGAATAATGAAAAATCATAATACCGAACGCGGCCAGCCCGCGTAGGTAATCCAGATAATGCAGACGACCAGAACCAATACGTGGGGCTAGCGCTTGCTGCTCTGATGCATTTCGTTCCATCGATGGTTAAGTATGTGTACTGAATAGACGACAGTTATTAAAAAGTAACCGCCAAAATGTGCATCAATACAACAAAATCACGTGGGAAAATAAGTAATGTAAACGTTTTTTAGATTAGGAATTGCTTCAAGATCTGTAAAATTACAAGAATGTACGAAATCCATAACGCATCCCAGACAGACATACCACTCATCCAGCGATTGGCCGAAGCCTCCTGGTGGCCAACCTACTCGCCTATACTTAAAGATGACCAGATTCGTTACATGCTTGACTTGATCTACGCACACGACAGCCTCGCCCGGGTGATGAACGATGGTTCACAGCAATTCATCATACTCTACAACGGAAACTTCGCCCAGGGCTTCGCCGCTTATGGTCCCCAAAGCCCTGGTATCGTAAAACTCCACAAACTGTACGTATTACCCGAAAACCACGGAAAAGGCTATGGCCGCATACTCATCACAGAAATAACGGGAAGACTCCGAACCAACGGTATACAAACGCTCACCCTCAACGTAAACCGCTACAACCCTGCCCGCTCATTCTACGAAAAGCAGGGGTTTGCCGTAACCGGAGAAGTAGACGTCCCCATCGGCCCCTATTGGATGAACGACTACGTTATGACACTCCCCCTCTAGAATCGCCAAAAAGCAAAATCCTATTGCACATACTGATTGTTAATCGTTAATTGCTGTCTACACGTAACGTAACTTGACAACACTGTGCTCTGGTATCGCGAATTCGGACTAACGGAAATACTATTCATCGCAGCCTTCGTCGTGCTGTACGCGCTCTATATGCTGCGCATCGTACGCATCGCACGGGGACTGGGGACTTCATACGCCAAAATATTCATCAAACTCGCACTGCGAACCCTGTACTTCGCGCTGTTCATCGTCGCCATGCTCGGCCCATCCTATGGCGGCTCCAAAAAAGAAGTCAAATCCGTCGGCAAAGACATCATGATCTGTGTCGACCTGTCCAAGTCCATGGACGCGTTTGACATCCAACCCACACGCCTCGAAAAAATCAAGTTCGAAATGAAACGCATCATCGATGCTTTCAACTCCGACCGCGTCGGCATAATCATCTTTTCGTCAGAAGCATTCATGCAATGCCCACTCACCTACGACCAGAACGCGCTGAACCTCTTCATCGAAACCATGAACACCAGCCTCGTGCCCGCCAGTGGCACCGAATTCGGCCCCCCATTGCGTATGGCCCTCAACAAAATAAAAGAAGAAGATAAAAACGGCCCCGCCAGCCAATCCAAATCCAAAGTCATAATCCTCATCAGCGATGGCGAAGACTTCGGCGAAGACACGGACGACGTCGCACAGGACATCGACAAGGCTGACATCAAGCTCTTTACACTCGGAATCGGAACCGCCAAAGGCGGAAACATTTACGCCGGAAATGGTGTTAAACGCGATAGAACCGGTAACGTAGTCGTAACCAAACTCAATCCCGATGCCCTGCAGGCCCTCGCAAAAAAAACCGACGGCCAGTACTTCGAGATAAACGACAGCAAAAACGACGTAAACCGACTCATCAACACGATCAGCAACATTGAAGGTGAAATGCGCGATGCCCGGTTTGTCGACGTCAGCGCCAACAAATACTTCTTCGTACTCGCCCTGGCAGCAGCATTGCTGGTGCTGGATATACTTATTAACGTACCAACAATACGCATCTAACATGGCTGAAAAGCAGCAAACACCTGCTCGCAAAAGCTGGAATAAGACATTTACCATCGCAGGCAGACAATACTCCTACCTGCTCGTGGCAGCCCCCATACTCCTGCTCACAATAGCCCTGGCAGTGCTGGCCGGCAGATTCCTCCTGCAAAACAATACCGTCGCAGAAGCCAACAGCCTCAAAAGCCGCGCAAAACACGAGTACAACCGCCAGGAGTTTGTAAAGGCAGTAAACACCTACAAATACCTCGTCGACTCACTTCAGATAAACGAAGACGAAGTATCCTTCAACTACGCCAATGCCGCCTTCCTGGCATCCGGCTTGGCTTTGCCACCAACCGACATACAGATCGCCAAACCCGACAGCACAGCACCAAACTATAGCGACATAGCCTTGCAGGAATACAGCAAATTAGCCGCATCCGGCCGCACCGCCATAGCCTCCAAAGCCGCCAACCAACTCGGCGTAACCAACATCAAAGCGTCCGAACGTGGCCCCGCATCCGATGCCAACGCCATCGACTCGGCCCTACGCAACTCGCTCAGCCACTTTCGCGAAGCACTCCGCAAAGACCCCGAAAACGACAGCGCCCGATACAACTACGAACTCGTAAAAAAGCTTGTAGATTACCCCGAACACATTGTAAACCAGGTAAAAGACCTCGTAAGCCGCCGCCAGTATAAACCTGCGGCAGAACTGTTGGCCTCCGCCATGCGACGCGACAAACGCCTTAAACAGCAACAACAGGAACTCATGAAACGTCTGAAAGACGTTGTCGGCATCGACTCACTCGATACCAAAACATCACTGTAAAGCCCCTCACTATGAAAACGCTCATAACACTCTTGTTTGCCTGCATCGCCGGTACAGCCCTCGCACAGGGCCAGATCGACGTAACCGCGAACCGGAAATTTCATGAAGGCTCAAACCTCTACATCAACGGCAAGCCCGAAGAAGCACTCGCGTCCGTAAAAGACGGGCTGCGTGCCGAACCCAAAAACGAAAAACTACTGAACCTCAAAAAGCTCCTCGAGGAAGAAAAGAAGAAAAAAGACCAAAAGGAGAAGGAACAGAAAGAAAAAGAGAAGCAGCAACAGCAGCAGAAAGACAAGCAAAACAAAGATCAGCAGAACAAAGACCAGAAGGACCAGGAGCAGAAAGACAAAGAGAAAAAAGAGCAGGAAGAGAAAGAAAAGAAAGACCAGGAGCAAAAAGACCAGAAAGACAAAAAGCAGGAAGACAAAGACGATAAAGACGCGCAGAAAGAAAAAGAACAGAAGGAAAAAGAAAAGCGCGAAAAAGAACAACAAGAAAAGCAGGAGAAAGGCGACGACAAAAAACTTCCAAAAGAAGTACAGCAGAAACTGCAGGAAATGAAGATCAGCGAAGAGAAAGCGCAAATGCTGCTCGACGCCATGAAAAACCAGGAAGTACAGTATCTACAGCAAAACAAACGCAAGGCCAGCAAGCCGCGCGAAAAAGGAAAACCAGATTGGTAGATAACCAAACGTACCCTATTTTAGCGTACTAAAACGTTTGCATAAGGGCAAACTTCAACATTATTCGCATGAAAGAAGTATATATTATCTCGGCTGTGCGTACGCCCATCGGCAGTTTCGGCGGCAGCCTCGCATCACTTTCGGCTGTTAAACTTGGTGGCATAGCCGTAAAAGCGGCCGTTGAAAAAGCTGGTATAAAAGCAGGTGACGTACAGGAACTCTTCCTCGGAAACGTAATTTCCGCAGGCCTCGGTCAGGCTCCCGCAACACAGGTAGCCGCAGCCGCAGGCCTGGGCTTCAACATACCCTGCACACTCATAAACAAAGTATGCGCCTCGGGAATGAAAGCCGTAATGCTCGGAGCCCAATCCATCATGCTCGGCCAAAACGACATCGTCGTGGCAGGCGGCACCGAAAGCATGAGCAACATCCCCTACTACCTCCCGCAGGCACGCACCGGCTATAAATTCGGAAACGGCCAACTCATCGACGGCCTTACCTTCGACGGCCTCACCGACGTATACAACCAGTGCGCTATGGGCGTATGCGCCGATAACACCGCCAAAGAAATGAACATCAGCCGCCAGGACCAGGACAACTACGCCATACAGTCCTACAAACGCTCTTCTGACGCGTGGAGCGCCGGCAAATTCAAAGACGAAATTGCTCCTGTAGAAATAACGGACCGCAAAGGCAACGTAACCCTCTTCGCCGAAGACGAAGAATACAAAAACGTTAACTTCGACAAAATCCCCGGCCTTAAACCCGTCTTCACCAAAGACGGTACTGTAACCGCTGCCAACGCCTCAACCCTCAACGACGGCGCCTCCGCCCTCGTGCTTATGAGCAAAGAAAAAGCTACTGACCTAGGGCTTAAGCCTCTGGCCGTAATAAAAGGCTTTGCCGACGCCGCCCAGGATCCCATGTGGTTCACCACCACCCCTGCACTGGCAATCCCCAAAGCCATGCAACTCGCCGGCGTAGACAAAAAAGACGTAGGCTACTACGAAATCAACGAAGCCTTCTCAGCCGTAGCCATCGCAAACGCCATGAAACTCGGCATCGACCCGAACCAGGTAAACATAAACGGTGGTGCCGTAGCACTGGGTCACCCACTCGGCGCCTCCGGTGCCCGCATCATCACCACCCTGATAAACGTACTGAACCAGAACAAAGCCTCGGTGGGCGTAGCCGGCATCTGCAACGGCGGCGGCGGCGCATCAGCCATCGTAATCGAGAAGAAATAAGAGTTTACCCGCATCGCTAGAAGAAATCGCCCACCATGCCATATAGGTCTGGTGGGCGATTTCTATCCCGGAATAGTCAAACAAAGCCCATACACTACATCAGCTCCAATCCCCTCCTTCCAAAAGCAATATCTATCCCCTCTATCCGTTATCTTTGGCAAACGTATTTTTGATCCAAGGACACCGATGAACAGACTCTTAATGGCTTGCCTACTACTCCCCTTCACCACACAGGCACAGAAAGAAGTCCGTACATACTACGACGCCCAGCAAAACCACGTTCAGGAAGTGTACACCACCGCAAAGGGCGACAGCGAGACCATAAACGGCAAATACCAACGCTATTACGAAAGCGGAACCCTTATGCTCGAAGGAACCTTCAACGATGGCAAAAAAGCCGGCCTCTTCACCGAATACCACGAAAACGGTAAGCCTGCACGCAAACTCTCCTTCGTAAACGGCCTCCGCCACGGCCCTGTACAGGTGTTCAATGAAGACGGCCTACCCGTACAAAAAGCCTACTACCAGAACGACCGGCTCACAGACAGCGTACAGCTTTACTTCGACAACGGCGCCGTAAAAGGTCAAACCTTCTTCGTAAAAGGAAAACCCGAAGGCCTCGTACGCGAATACTTTCCCCAGGGCGGCATCCAGAAAGAAATAGAATACAAAAAAGGCAAGCCCAACGGCATAACCCGAACCTTCTATACCGACGGCAAAGTAGAATCCGAAGCCAACTACAAAGACGGCATCCTAACCGGCTTCTATAAATCATATTACACCAACGGCCAGGTAGAAACCGTTTCCACCATGAACGAAGGAGCCAAAAACGGAGCCTTCAAAACCTACGACCGCGAAGGACACCTCATCCTTGAAGGCGCCTTCGTTGCAGGTAAACTCCATGGCGACAACACCGGCTACTTCGCTGACGGCGCGATACAGCACAAATACCACTACGCCGACGGCAAAAAGACCGGCACCAACTACGACTACTTCCCCGACGGCAAAACCGAACACCGCGAGCAGGTCGCCGCAAACGGCATCGACGCCACCCGCGAAACCTTCGACACCAACGGTCAGCTCGTAAGCGTAAAGAAATATCGCAACGAAAAGCCCCACGGCACCTGGACATACTACTTCGAAAACAGCAAAACTGCACGCCTCAAAGAATCTTACCTTGACGGTAAACTCAACGGTGTACGCTACACGTATGCACCTACCGGCAAACTGCTAAAAGAAGAAACCATCAAATTCAACCTCTTGGTCGGTCCAACCCGCACCTACTACGAAGGCGGCAGCCTCGAATCCGTAACTGAATACAAATCCGGCCGCAAACAAGGCATCTACACAGCCTACCACCCCAATGGCTCCCTCAAGGAGCAGGGCGAATACGCCGCCGGGAAGCAACACCGTGAATGGAAAGAGTTCGACACCCAGGGTAAACTTGTTAAAACATTGACGTACAGAGCCGGAGTCGTGGTTCAAACCGTCATCCCTCCGAATAAATAACCAGACGCGGGTTCAAAAAAGATTTTAAAGGTTAAACCATAAAGCCTTAAATTGCGGCTTGGAACAATTTCCCATGCAGGCAATTAAAGAAACAACCTTCAGCTTCCCGGGGCAAACCGGCTTTTACAAAGGAAAGGTGCGCGACGTATATTACTTCGGCAACCTGATGGCCATGGTAGCGACAGACCGTATTTCGGCCTTCGACGTTATCCTGCCCCGCGCTATCCCCGACAAAGGCCGCGTACTCAACCAGATCGCCGCCTTCAACCTGAATGCCACAAAAGACATTGTTCCCAACTGGGTTATTGCCACTCCCGATCCCAACGTAACCATCGGCTTCACCTGCCAACCCTTCGCGGTAGAAATGGTTGTACGCGGTTACCTGGCCGGACACGCCGCACGCGAATACAAAGCTGGCAAACGTACACTTTGCGGCGTAACACTCCCCGAAGGACTCCGCGAAAACGACAAACTGCCACAACCCATCATCACCCCCACCACCAAAGCACAGGTAGGACACGATGAAGACATATCGCGCGAAGAAATCCTTCGCCGCGGCATCGTGTCAGAAGCCGACTATACTACACTCGAAGACTACACCCTCAAGCTCTACCAACGTGGCACCGAACTGGCCGCGCAACGTGGGCTGATCCTGGTAGATACCAAATACGAATTCGGCAAAAACAACGACAAGATCTACCTGATCGACGAAGTCCACACACCCGACTCCTCACGATACTTCTACGCCGAAGGTTACGAAGAACGCCAGAAATCAGGCGAGCAGCAAAAGCAACTCTCCAAAGAGTTCGTACGCCAGTGGCTTATCGAAAACGGTTTTCAGGGCAAAGACGGCCAGACCGTACCCGAGATGACCGATCCCATCGTAAGCTCAATCGCAGCCCGCTATCAGGAACTATACGAGAAAGTTCGTGGCGAAGCATTGGCTCCCGTAGATTACAACACGCTCACGCAAAGAATTGAAGCGAACATCCTCAATTCAATAAAATCAGCTAACTTAGAAACCAAAGTTTAGCTACTGTAGAGTACTAGCACAACTGAAAACCTTTACCGATTACCGATGAAATACACAATTGACAAGCAAGAGAAATACAGCATGCTGAAGCTGCACGAGGAGAAGCTGGATTCCAGCGTTGCCCCGGGCTTGAAATCGGAACTCATTACGCTGCATGCAGAAGGCTCGCGCAATATTATTCTTGACCTTTCTGAAGTAAAATACACCGATTCTTCCGGGCTTAGCGCACTCCTGGTTGGCAATCGTATCGTGCAGGAAGAAGGCGGCATATTCGTACTTGCCTCCCTCTCCGATCACACGCTGAAACTCATCAAAATATCTCAGCTCGACAGCGTACTGAATATTCTGCCAAAAGTAGAAGAGGCCATAGACGCCGTATTCATGCACGAAATTGAAAAGGACCTCAAAGCCGGCGACGGAAACTAATCATACTCCCGGCTTTCATGTTTCCAAATGACCAGAACTCTGTTTTGGTCATTTTCGTTTAGGCAGTACGTTAAAACAAACGCGCGATAACTCATACTTACAGGCTTATACTTTGTCATTCAAGATAACCATCCTGGGATCCAGCGGCGCCATGCCGGCCTATGGCAGACACCCTTCCGCACAACTCGTAGAAATCCAAAGCCGCTACTTCATGGTAGACTGTGGCGAAGCAGCCCAGATGCAGCTTATGCGCTTCCAGGCAAACTTCCACCGCATTAACCACATCTTTATAAGCCACCTGCACGGCGACCATTACCTCGGACTCATGGGCCTCATCTTCACCATGCACCTGCAGCGCCGCGTAAACGACCTCCACATCTATAGCCACCGTGGCCTCGACGAAATTATAACTACCCAGCTACGCTACACACGTTCAGCCCCCGCGTTCAAACTCATCTTTCACCGCCTCGAAAAAAACGTACGCGAAGTAGTCTTCGAAGACGAAGCCATCACCGTAGAGACCATACCACTCTCACATAAAATACGATGCTCGGGCTTCCTCTTCCGCGAGAAAGTAAAACCGCGCCGCATCGATAAATCCCGCCTGCCGCAAGGCCTCATGCTCCAGCAAATCGCCAACCTCAAAAAAGGACATGACGTGCTCGATGCCGACGGCCACATCCTGTACCACAACCACGACCTGACATACGCCCCGCGTAAATCCAGATCGTATGCCTACTGCTCAGACACAGCCTACCTCGAAGGCATCGTAGAGCAGATCAAAGACATAGACCTGTTATACCACGAAGCTACCTTCACACAGGAAGAAGAAGCGCGCGCACGCGAAACCCTGCACAGCACCGCGGCACAGGCAGGCACCATTGCCCGCATGGCCAACGTAAGCAAACTATTGATCGGTCATTTCTCAGCACGTTACCGCGACCTCGCCCCCACCCTCGCCGAAGCGCAAGCCGTATTCCCCAACACGTTGCTCGCAGAAGAAGGCATGGAAATCACCATACAAGACTAACCACATCTATGGAACCTACACTCGAACGTAAGCAGCACCGGCTCTTCAACATACTCTGCGGCATATTCATAACCAACGCCATACTCGCCGAAATCATCGGCGCCAAAATATTCTCCGTAGAAAAAACCATCGGTACCAACCCGGCCCACCTCAATATCCTGGGCTTTACCATGGACTTCAACCTTACAGCCGGTGTCATCATATGGCCCGTAGTGTTTATAACCAGTGACCTTATCAACGAATACTTCGGAAAACCCGGCGTAAAACGTATAAGCTATTTCACCGTAATACTCATCGCCTATAGCTTTGCCGTGCTCTTCCTTGCCATCGTGCTCCCACCCGCAGACTGGTGGCTCGACGCCAACAGCAAAGACGCCGCCGGCAATGCCTTCAACATAAATTTTGCCTTTGGTAAAATCTTCGGGCAGGGTCTACGCATCATCATAGGCTCCATCACAGCCTTCCTCCTCGGCCAGTTAGTAGACGTATTCATCTTCCAGAAACTCCGCAAAGTTACCGGCCACAAGCGCCTCTGGATTCGCGCCACCGGCTCGACCCTTGTATCACAACTTGTAGATAGCTACGTCGTACTGTTCATCGCCTTCTATGGCGTAATGCCCACCGACCAGATCTTCGCCATCGGCATCACCAACTACACCTACAAATTCATCATTGCCATAGTCCTTACCCCCATAATATACCTCGGCCACGTACTCATCGACCGCTACCTCGGCAAAGAGCATGCAGACAAACTCTCGGCAGAAGCAGCAGGCAATAGTGAAGGGTTCTTTTAAAGATATAAAGACATAAAGACACGACACAGCCAACACGAACACGTCGCCACAGAGTATCATCTGGACACACCTGGTCTTCATGGCATTAGAAGTCATATTAGCCGCGGCAGCAGGAGTTATGGCGATCTACACGGTATCGTACAGTTCGATGCTATAGTACAAGCATCACACTCCTCCTGGACTCGACAGGTGTGCCTTTACCTGACGAACTAAGAATATTTCTTCCACCACCCGGTGTATTTCTCGCTGTCAACAGCGAACTACTTTTTTGAAGAGGTAACGCCCTGCAGAAAAACCCTACCGCCGCCGCACGTTATCGCATATCACGGCCGTGGCAATCGCCGCATTCAGCGACTCGGCCTGCCCGTACCGGGGTATCGTAATCCGGTCCGTAACATACTTCTCCACCTCCGGCGATATGCCGCGCGATTCGTTACCAATAACAATAAGGCCACCGTTGCCAAAGTCGGTACCGTGCACATCGTGGCCATCCAGAAAAGCACCATAAACGCGGTGGGTTACCTGAGCCAGATACTGCTGCAGGTCAGTATAGAACACTTCTACCCGGGCAAACGAGCCCATCGTAGAAGAGATCACTTTAGCATTATAGAAGTCCGCTGTTTCTTCTGAAGCAATTATGCGGGAAATACCAAACCAGTCTGCCGTGCGGATAATCGTACCGAGGTTACCCGGATCGCGAATATCGTCCAGCACCAGGGCGAACTCATTACCACCAATCGTCATCGGTTTGCTCGGCCGCATCCGGGCGATAGCCAGTACCGAATCGTTACTTTGGTACTCTCCCAACCCCTCCAGCTCCCGGGGCGAAGCGGCAATACACTCCACCGATTGAGGGAACCGGCCAGAGGCAAGAAATTCTTCCGTACCCACTACCGTTACCACCTCAAAACCAGACTGCAACAATTCCTGAACGCTCTTGGCACCTTGCACAATAAAACATTGTTCCTGTTTGCGGTATTTCTTTATTTGCAGGGATTTGATAAACTTGACTTTGGCCTTTGAGAGCATTGAATAACAGGTTGATTCCGAAAATTAGATATTTTCTCGTAATACTCGGCCTTTCTGCCGCATTGGCGGGCTGTTTGGGCACAAAGCACCTGAAAGACAACGAAAAACTTCTCTACCGCCAAAGCGTAAATACTCCCCGCAAAGTAAGCGGCGAAGCCCTGCGCTCGCTCTATGCCCAGCGCCCCAACCGCAAATTACTCGGCCTGCCTATAGCTCCCCTTGTAGGCATCTACTACTGGGGCGAACGCAACTACGACCAGGAAAAATACATCCGCAAAAAGGACAAAATCGAAAAGAAATTCGATAACAAAATTCAGGCTACCACCTCCGAGAAAAAGATCAACAACTACCAGTTCCGCAAACAAAAGAAACTGGACCGCGTAAACTCCTTCCTAGAAAATGGGAACCTCCGTATGCAATGGGGCGAACCCGTATCCGTATACGACAGCGCCATGGTGACCCTCACCCGCGAACGCTTTCACGACTACCTCTTCAACAAAGGCTACTTCCAAAACAAAGTAACCTCCAAAATCTTCGCCCCCCTCGGACGCTTCGTAAACGTTACCTACAAAATAAACACTGGCCCGGGCTACGTAATCGACTCCATCCTGTATGAAATGGAGGACACAACCGTGTTACGCATCATAAAAGAAAATCAGAAACAGAGCTTCATCAAAAAAGGCGACCTGTGCGACCAGGACAAAATAACCCGTGAACGTGAACGTATAGACTTACTGTTGCGCGATCACGGCTACTACGACTTCAGCCGGCAGTACATCGACTTCGACATCGACTCCTCGTTCTTCCACCCTGAAAAGAAAGTGGCCATCATGATGATCGTAAAAGACCCGGCCAAACGCGGGTACCACAAACAGTTTACAGTAGACTCTGTAAACTTCATAACCGACGCCGGTATTGTCCTGCCCGGCTTCACCCGTAAGAAACGATCATACCGCGACATCCAGTACCAGTACTATACTGACAATTTCAAGCTCAACATCCTGAGCCAGCGCGTGTTCCTACGGCCGGGCGAGCTATACAGCCGTACTAAAACCATCAACACCCAACGCCAGCTGGCCAACGTAGACGCCTTCAAATTCATCAACATAAACTACGACACCGCCAAGGGCCGTTTCATCGCCAACGTATCGTCCAGTCCATTACCCCGGTACGAGTGGACAAACGAGGCTGGTGTAAACGTAACGCAGGGATACCCCGGACCTTTCTACAACATCTCGTTCAAAAAACGGAACATCTTCCGTGGTCTTGAATCATTCGACCTCAGCGGCCGTTTCGGCTTCGAAGGTGTAGCCTCGGCAACAAGCGACCAGAACTTTTACAAAAGCACCGAAGCCGGCGCTAACGCATCGCTTACTTTCCCGAAATTCATCTGGCCTTTCAGCGAACGCACCCGTTTCAGACAGGCACAGTATAACCCCAAAACCAAACTTACCATCGGGTACGGGTATACCAGCAGGCCGGAATACATACGCACTGCGGTAATCCTCAATGGAACCTACTCCTGGCAGAACAACAGGAACCGGTCCTTCTACCTCACACCGTTCTCGATGAGCATCATCGATGTCTCCAAAATCTCACCCCAATTTGGTAACCTGCTGTTGGAACAGGTTAATCTTGGCAATTACAGCCTGTTGTATTCGTTCGTTCCGTCGTTTGTAAACAGCATCATATTCGGCGTAACCTGGAACTACAACAACTACGGAAACCTGGAAAAAAATTCAGGCTTTGTACGTGCTCAAATTGAAAGCGGTGGCACAATCTGGAATTTAATAAAACCAACCTTTATCGAAGATCAGGGGTGGTCGTATTTTAAGTATTTGCGGCTAAGTGTGGACATGCGTCGCATCAACATTCTGGACCGTAATACTATACTGGCCTACCGGTTCAACTCAGGTATCTCCTATTCTTACGGCCCCAACCAAAGTTTGCCGTACGAAAAGTTCTTCTTTGTAGGCGGTAGCAACAGTATACGTGCCTGGCGTCCACGCCGTCTCGGTCCCGGTTCACTACAATCCAACCGTAACGCTAATCCCGCAGCCAATGGCTATTTCAACTATAGCATCGAGCAACCTGCGGAAATCCTGATCGAAGGAAGTATAGAATTACGACAAAAGCTCTTTGGCTTCGTCAGTGGCGCCGTATTTGTCGATGCTGGTAATGTGTGGACTTTCCGAGAGCGTAACCCTACCCGCACCTCCATCGACATTACGCCACTGGATCCCATCAGACCACAACCCGAACCACAGAATCCGAATACCGTACCGACTGGTAAATCCAAGTTCTATATCGACGAATTCTATAAACAGGTTGGTATCGGCACAGGTTTCGGTTTGCGCTTCGACTTCACATTCCTGATCCTTCGTCTTGACGTGGGTATAAAAGCGTACGATCCGGCACGCGAGAAAAGCGACCGTTTCGTGCTTGACAAAGTACGGTTCCGTAAGCCCTACGCTACACAACAGGAAGACGGATCGTATACAAACTTCCGTGAACCTGTTATCTATAACGTAGGGATCGGTTACTCCTTCTAAGGAATATTTATTAGAACGCCAGCAGATTGCCGATCTCGCGCGCAACCTTATCGGCATTCGGCAACATCATACGCTCCAACGCCGCGTTGAGCGGTACTGCCGGCAGGTTCGCCGCACCCAATGTCCACACTGGAGCATCTAACGCTGTAAAGCAATGACGATTGATGCGCCCCGCGAGCGACTCGGCAAACGAATTGAGCAAAGGTTCCTCCGTTAGTACAAATGCACGACCATGCTGCTGTACCGCCGACTCAATGGCATCCCAGTCGAGCGGATTAAGTGTACGCAAATCCATAATCGCCACACGCCCGGCAAAAGCACGCGAAGCTTCAAGCGCCCAGTAGACGCCCATGCCATACGTAATAATCACGCACGTCTCACCTGCGGCAATACGATCGGCATCCACCTCCTGTACGATTCGCGCCTTGCCCAACGGTACACAATAGTCTTCATCAGGCTCTACAGTCTTCGCCTCCAGCGTACCCGGCACCTTAGACCAGTACAGCCCTTTATGCTCCAGTAAAACCACCGGATTAGGATCGTAATACGAAGCCTTCAGCAGCCCCTTCATATCGGCGGCATTCGAGGGATACACCACCTTGATGCCGCGAATCGTTAACAATGTAGACTCTATACTACCGGAGTGATACGGCCCGCCACCGCCATACGCGCCGATCGGCACACGAATAAGGGACTGAATCGGAAACTTCCCTTTCGACAAATAACAGCTCTTCGATAGCTCCTCAACCAGCTGGTTCATACCCGGCCAGATATAATCTGCAAATTGGATCTCCACAATCGGCTTGGCCCCAACAGCCGACATACCCGCCGTAGATCCCACAATATAAGCCTCCTGTATCGGCGTATTGAACACACGCTCGTCGCCATACTTCTGAGCCAGCGTGGCCGCCTCACGAAACACACCGCCGAGTCTGCGACCAACATCCTGACCGTAGAACAACGCCTCCGGATGTTTACGCAGAATCTCATCTACCGCATGCAAGGCCGCATCCACCATAACCACCTTCTCACCACCCGCAGGCGTGCGCACACCGGTTTCCGCTACAACAGGTGTCGGAGCAAACTCATGCGTATCATAGTCATCAATATCCGGGTCGGGCGACGATACCGCACGGGTATAATCCGCCTGTACCCGATCCGCGGCGCGTTGCTGTAGTGTTTGCAATACATCCGCTGGTATATCATGCTCCAGCAAATACTGCTCAAGCCGGGGAATAGGATCGTATTGACGGTGCGCGTCCAGATCCTCACCGCGATACCACTCACGACGCACCCCCGAAGTATGGTGCCCTAACAATGGGCACTTCGCGTGTACCAGTATCGGAGCACGATGCTTCCGTACATACGCAAAAGCCTTCTTCATCCCGAGGTACGAATCCACAAAATCAGCACCGTCTACTGCCATGCGTTCAAGACCTTTAAAGCCGGCGGCATACTCATACGCATCCATCGCCCGCATCTCTTTGCCGGTAGCCGAAATGCCCCAGTCATTATCCTGGATCAGGTAAACAATAGGCAAACGCTTCAGCACCGCCATCTGAAAAGCTTCGGCTACCTCACCTTCCGTAACTGAACCATCACCCAGTGAACACACTACCAATGGAGCGTCACCCAGCGCATCAATCCCCTGCGAAGCCAGATAGGCCAGACCATGTGCCATACCCGTAGCCGGTATAGCCTGCATACCCGTGGCCGAGCTTTGATGCGGTATCGTTGGGAAACCCTCACGCCGTAACGACGGGTGACCATAATAAGTGCGACCACCCGAAAAAGGATCATCGCGTTTAGCCATAAGCTGAAGCATCAACTCATACGGCTGCATACCAATACCCAATAGAATAGACTCATCGCGGTAATACGGCGCAACATAATCCTGCGCGCCAAGTTGCATACCGGTAGCCAGTTGTATCGCCTCATGGCCACGCGACGTACTGTGAACATAACGTCCACAAACTTCACGGTTCTCATCATAGGTCTCCGCCATGCGGCGGGCCGTGCACATCAGTTCATAAGCCTTCAGCACAACGTCGCCATCCACCTCCATCTTACTCCGCTTCTTTACCTTGGTCATATCTTCCATACTGTAAACAATCGTTTCTTTGATCCTTCAAATATAGCAAATCCGCCATCTTTCAAACGATTGTTCGTAATCCTAAAGCACCTGAATACTGGTACGCCGGGCACAAAACTGGCGATCGTCAAACCCGTTCACCTTTGCACGCAAACGCCACAAAGCCATCGTATAGTCACATAAAATCACGCCTGTTTCGCGTTTTAAACGCCAGCCCGATACCGTCGCAACGTAAACTATTCACTATTTTTGCTGCCATGCTTACAAAAGACGCTATTCGCGCGTGGCTGATGGATCTTCAAACCGACATCTGCCATAAACTGGAGGAAACCGACGGAAAAGGAAAATTCATAAGTGATCCCTGGGAACGTCCAGGTGGCGGCGGCGGTGTATCTCGCGTCTTTACTAACGGCAACATCATTGAAAAAGGCGGTGTAAACTTCTCCGCGGTATGGGGTCCCGCCCCTGAACACGTTCTCCGCTCGCTTAACCTCCCTCCTGGCCAACATCCTGAATTCTTCGCTACCGGTGTATCAATTGTAATCCACCCCAAAAGTCCTCGCGTACCCATCATACACATGAACGTGCGCTACTTCGAAATGAGCAACGGCAACTGGTGGTTTGGCGGCGGCATCGATCTGACCCCTCATTACGTTGATGTAGACGATGCAAGCTATTTCCACAAACAACTCAAAGCCGTCTGCGATAAACACAGCCCATCGTACTACCCCGAATTCAAAAAGTGGGCTGATGATTACTTCTATATCAAACACCGCCACGAAACCCGCGGCATTGGCGGTATCTTTTTCGATTATCTTAAAGACACCAATGGCTTCACCAAAGAGTCGAGGTTTGCTTTCTTACAGGATGTAGGCCGCAGCTTTGCGCCGCTCTACACCCACTACATGAAAAAGAACCACGCCATGCCCTACACGGAGCGCGAAAAGCAGTGGCAATACCTGCGCCGTGGCCGATACGTAGAGTTCAACCTCGTATGGGACCGTGGTACAAAATTCGGCCTCGACACCGATGGCCGAACAGAATCGATCTTAATGAGCCTTCCCCCCCAGGCCCAATGGGAATATAACTATCAGCCCGAACAAAATTCAGTCGAACACCAAACACTGAACCTCCTCAAAAAGGATATAGACTGGATCAATAAAGGCTGAGTATAGCAAGGGAAATAGAAAAAAAATGGATTCCATAGTAAAGCGGATTGTAAACGTTGGTACAAACGACACCATGCCAAAGCTTCGCGCGCGCGCCATTGTTATGGCAAACACCATCGCGCTGATCTCGGCTGGACTTTGTTTCATTGTGCTGCTCTACTTTCTGCGAAACGGTTGGTCGTGGATCGACTCCGTAATCTTTATCGCCGTAAGTTGCCTGTGCTGCGTTCCGCTCCTTAACCGGCTCGGTGCTGTAAATGCCAGCCGCTTCATACTCGCCGTAACCATGCCCGCAGCAAGCGTTGTCATGGCGCTCGTGCCACGCGTACTCAACCCTGATCGCTTCGATTACACACGTAGCGCCGGGCTGTACAGCATTATACTGGCAACATCCGTAATATCCGTACTCGTGTTCTCTTCTCGCGAACGGAAGCTCATGCTCGTAACCCACAGCCTCAATTTTATCACGTTTGCCTCGCTCGACATAATCCTGCGTGTGTTCAGTAAAGTACATACCCTGCCCACCCTGCAGGAATACCTCTCCGCCAACATCATCCTGTTCAGCGCATACTGGTTGCTTACCGGCAGCGTATTCTCACTCAAAAACATTATGGACGAGTATGAAGTACGCAATGAATTGCTGATTAGCCGCCTCAACGAAAAAAACCGCGAGCTCGAAAACTCCAACCGCGAGCTGTACGAACTTAATAAAAACATTGAAACCCAAAACGAAGAAATCCAGGCACAAAGTGAAGAGCTCATCCAAAGCCAGGAAAGCCTCGTACTGGCACACAACGAAATAGAACGCCAAAGGTACGAGCTGGAAATACACAATAAATTCCTGGCCAAAAGCCTCGACGAAAAGAACCGAGACCTCCTCTATTCGAACCAGCAACTCATCTCACAAAACAACGAGCTACAGCAATTCTCGTATACCGTATCGCACAACCTCCGTGGGCCGGTAGCCAGCATGTTGGGGCTTGTAAAAATTCACGCACTGGCTAAAACACCAGCGGAAGAAAAACAGATCCTGGCATTGATCGAACGATCCGCTCAATCGCTGGAAACCATCATCTGGGATCTCAACAAAATTATCGATATCCGGAACGACAAATTCTCGGCATTCGAAATGGTCTCGCTGGATCAGGAACTCATGCTGATCTGCCAGTCGCTAAACGCATTCATTCAAAAGAACGACGTGCAGATCGAACAACACTTTAATCTACGGGAAATCATATCCATTAAAGCTTACGTAAACAGCATACTCTACAACCTCGTAAGCAACTCCATACAATACCGCTCCCACGATCGCCAGCCCCGCATCAGCATATCATCCACTGCTGAAAACGGAAACGCCGTGCTAGAAGTAACCGATAACGGTATGGGTATCGATCTGCAGCGCTACCAGCCCGACCTCTTTAAACTGTACAAACGCTTTCATACGCATACCCAGGGCAAAGGCCTCGGCCTATACCTGGTAAAACAACAGGTAGATAAACTGAATGGGCATATTGAAGTAGAAAGTAAACCCGACACGGGCACTACCTTCCGTGTAGTACTGCCCGTGCGGTAAGAATATCCGATCAATTACAGGCTGCGAAGCAATGGCACGCTGCTTACATTACCAACGAATGCACCTGCGTTGGACGTAGCAATATCAATAACCGTAGACACCTTGTTCTCTCCGGTGCGCGGATCGATAACAACATTGCTTTCCCGCAGCGTAAGAGGCTGCCCG
>Ga0065165_1001989_pt1 | contig 19227 bp, 20 predicted proteins | sample AraplaMF_Cvi_mMF_FD_63813 | JGI IMG/M metagenome (GOLD analysis project Ga0065165, IMG submission 63813) | Arabidopsis root microbial communities from the University of North Carolina, USA - plate scrape MF_Cvi_mMF (version 2) (version 3) | ecosystem: Host-associated > Plants > Roots >...
CGTTGAAACCAAACTCGGCGATTTCGTGCAGGTTGGTGCGGGCAGCATTATTAACGCTGGAACAGAGGTTGAAGACGAAGTGTTCATCGGTTCCGGATCCGTCATAGTAGGCGGCATTACCATTGGCAAAGGCGCGCGTATAGGCGCAGGGTCGGTGGTGATCGCGCCCGTAAAAGCCGGTGAAACCGTATTCGGAAACCCGGCGCAGAAAGTAAACTCCTAGGAACGCCTTTAGGCTTCCTGCGGGTACATGAAATTAAATTGTTAAACAGGAAGTCTAACGGTGCGTATAATGGCAAAGATTTCAGATACCGATCTTATTCTCAATCCCGATGGCAGTGTATACCATCTGAACCTGCTGCCAAAACACATCAGCGACATCGTCATAACGGTGGGCGACCCCAACCGTGTGAACCAGGTGACTGAGCACTTCGATGATGTCGAGTTCGAGATGAACCGTCGTGAATTCATCACGCATGTTGGCAAATACAAAGGGAAGCAGGTTACGGTTATCAGCACAGGAATGGGAACCGATAACATCGAGATCTTTATGACCGAACTCGATGCATTGGTAAATGTAGATTTGGTAACGCGCGAACCGAAAGCCGAGCGCAGACGCCTGAAAATTGTGCGTATAGGCACTTCCGGCGCCATGCAGGAAGATATTCCTGTTGGATCTCACCTCGTTAGCGACTATGCCGTAGGTTTAGACAACCTAATGAGTTTTTATTCGTTAGAACAAACTGAATTCGAGCGTAACGTTGCTTTGGATATACAGAAGAATACGGGATTGCCGTTTTTACCTTACGTTGTGAAAGGATCGGACGGGTTGCGCGCTCAGTTCGGTTTCGACATGATAGAAGGTAATACAGTAACGACCCCGGGGTTTTACGCGCCACAAGGGCGCATTGTGCGCACCCCCATTCGATATCCCAAACTGCTGGAAGATTTGAACTATTACCATAATCGCACCAGCGATTTCTGGCTCACCAACTTCGAGATGGAAACTGCGGGCTATTATGCCATGGGTCGTTTATTGGACCACGATGTGTTGAGTGTAAACGCGATCATTGCCAACCGGATTGTGAATAAGTTTTCACGCGATCCGAACCATGTAATCGATGCTCTCATCAAGAAAGTTCTGGAGCGGCTGTAGACAGCTCGATCGGTTTAATTAGTTACATTTTTAATTTAAGTTTTATGGCTTACATCATGGTTGATGTAGAGAGCGATGGGCCTATACCCGGAGATTACTCCATGATCTCGTTCGGGGCGGTTCTCGTTGAAGAAGGGTTGAGAAAAACCTTCTATGGTCAGTTACGACCAATATCAAATAAATTTGTTCCTGAGGCACTGGCCGTATCGGGCCACTCGCGTGAAGACGTTATGCAATTCGATGATCCGAAAATCGTGATGGCACGTTTTAAACAATGGCTTTCCGAAGTCTGCAAAGACCGGCCGATCTTCATAAGCGACAACAACGGTTTCGACTGGATGTTTGTATGCTGGTACTTCCATCATTTTCTGGGTGAAAATCCGTTTGGCTTCAGTTCTCAGAATCTGGGAAGCCTTTATAAAGGTCTTGTTAAAGATGGCTTTAAAACCTTTAAACACCTTCGGAAAACAGCCCACACCCATCACCCGGTAGACGACGCACGCGGCAATGCTGAAGCGCTGCTCACAATGAAGCGAACGATGGGCCTTGGAATAAAGCTTTAATGATTCGGAAAGACTTATGGTAGTTGCTTGCTGTGAGTCTTTTGTGTTTGTCAGGGGGCTTGCCACGCGCCGGATTGATCTTTCCTGAGCGCGCATAGCATTTGCATCACCTTCCTGTACAAGATAGGTTTCACTGGATTGGAAAGTAAGGCCTGCCTGAAACAGGCCTATAGCATGACGTTAGCGTCCATGCGCATGATATGTCGCCCTGCACTGAGGGGATCGTCGTTGTAGAAGCCCGAGAGGATTCTGTGGGCGATCTGTTCGATGATCAGTTCTTCGTCTGTTTTCCCACTTTTGCCTTGCCAGTACAGGCGCTTGGGATGTTTCTTCATATCCTCCACATAATACCGGGCGTGCTGGTATTGCTCGTTGGTGAAGGTAATGGTAAAGCAGGTTTTTACTTTTTGAGTGCTCATACCCAGTACGTTGGCAAAGCGTGTGCCATAGCAAAAGGCTGTTGGCGAGGGCGTAAACGCGGTTGGGGCAAGTGAACTCCGCCCGCGGTCGGGCGAAAGTGTCCGCCGGTGAAACGATTTACCTGCATACTGGCGTTTGTCATCTAAATGGGCCTTCTTGCGGGCTGGTTGCGGCTGCAGTAGCCGCGATAGCGCGTAGCCTTTTACTTCTTTTGCTTCTACCGGAAACAGGATGAGGAGCTTTTGGAATGAGCACAGGAGGATTCGCAATTAACCGTAATTTAGAGCAGCTATGAGAGATTGTACGATTTTCACGCTATCGAATGGCATCCGGGTTGTTTACCGGCAAATGCCTTCTACCGCTATTGTGCATTGTGGTATTATTCTGAACGTGGGGAGCCGCGACGAAAACCTTGATAACCAGGGTATCGCGCATTTTTGGGAGCACATGGCCTTTAAAGGTACCCGCAAACGCAAAACACTTGACATTTTAAATAGCCTTGATTCGGTAGGAGGGGAACTCAATGCCTATACCGATAAGGAAAAGATTGCCTTCTACGCTTCGGTGCGCAACGAGTACTTCGAGCGTGCTGTGGACTTGTTGAGCGACATTACCTTCTATTCGGTCTTTCCCGAGAAAGAACTGGAAAAGGAGCGCAGTGTGATCCTGGAAGAGATGGCAATGTACCTCGATAGTCCAGACGATTCGCTGCAAGACGAGTTCGAGACCGTGGTGTATAAAAAGCATCCGCTGGGTATGAATATTCTGGGCCGTGAGGACACTGTTAAATCGTTTCGGAAGAAAGACTTCGTGGCGTTCCTGAAAAGTCATGTGAACCCGTCGCGTATTGTTTTTTCATGTGTCGGTAACATTCCGCTGACGGATGTTGAGCGCATGGCAAAGAAGTACATTGAAGGATTCAAAGGGTTCGGCCCAACGCTAAACGGCAAACGAGCGAAGTTCTCGGTTTACAAGCCAGACGAAAAAATTCTGCGCCGCACGATAAAGCAGGCTAAGTGTGCTATTGGTCGCGACGCCTATCCGATGAAGCATGCAGACCGGATACCGTTGTACATGCTGGTGAACATGTTGGGCGGACCGGGTATGAATTCGCAGCTTAACCTGGCGTTGCGTGAGCGTTACGGCTTCGTATACTCGGTCGATGCGCACTACATTCCCTACACAGATACCGGCATGTTTGTTGTGTTCTTCGGCACTGAACCGAAACAGCTCGATAAGTGCATAACCCTGGTGAAGCGTGAGCTGGAGAAGATACGCGACAAGCCGTTGTCGGTACGTAAGCTGGCATCGCTCAAAGAGCAGATAAAAGGACAACTGGCCCTGTCGGAAGAAAACAATCTGAACCTGATGCTGATGATGGGCCGCAGTGTGCTGGATTTCGGCACCGTGCCCGGGCTGGACGAGGTGTTCGAAAAAATACAAGCTCCCACAGCGCAGAAGCTCCAGGAGATCGCACAGGATATTTTTGATGAGAAGAAGCTGAGCTTCCTCACCATGATTCCGGAGTAAGCCCGAACAATTGAAAACGGTTAAGACTTAGAGAAACAATGGAAGTTATTCATGAAGGACTGCAGCAGTATTCAGAGGACCATACCAGCCGGGAGTCTGACTTACTCCAAAAGGTAAATCGCGATACGCATGCGCAGGTATTAATGCCGCGTATGCTTTCGGGCCATTTGCAGGGACGCCTGCTGTCTATGATAAGCCATATGATACGGCCCGGCCGTATACTTGAGATTGGCACATATACCGGCTACTCTGCGTTATGCCTGGCCGAAGGGCTGGCCCCGGGAGGCACGCTGATCACGCTTGATATTAATGAAGAGCTGGAAGACCGGGTACGCGGGTACTTTAAAGCATCGCCGTTCGGGCAACAGATCGACTACCGTATTGGCGACGCGCGCCAGATCATTCCAACCCTTGACGGTGGCTTCGACCTGGTATTTATCGATGCAGACAAGGCCAGCTATGGGACGTATTTTGATCTGGTGATTGACCGTGTGCGGCCGGGAGGCTTTATACTGGCCGATAATGTATTGTGGAGTGGTAAAGTATTGCAGGAGAAACCGGACAAGGACACCCGGGTGCTTTTGGAATTTAATCGTAAAATTAATGAGGATCAACGGGTTGAAAACGTACTTCTTCCTATTCGCGATGGTATAATGCTGATGAGAAGGGTATCTTTGTAAACTTTTTAACCTCTCATTTTTTTAACTTTTACTATGAAACGATTTCTGGCGCTATTTTTTGCTTTGGGGTTAATATTAACGGCAGCAGCGCAAACAGCCATCACGGCCCCCGAAGTTCCGCACAAGATGCAATTTGCCGATCTGACACTCACCATACGCGATGACGCTCGCCGTGAGATTCAGAAAGATGTTGATGCCTATACTAAGTATCCTAAGTCGTTCAATGTAAAAGTAGAGCGTGCGCGTACATATTTCCCCATCATTGAAAAGGTATTTGCCGAAGAGGGCGTGCCCGATGATATGAAGTTCCTGGTTATTCAGGAGAGTGCGCTTATTGCCGATGCGGTATCGGTATCGAACGCGGTAGGTTTCTGGCAGTTCAAAGATTTTACAGCAATAGAGATGGGGTTGCGCGTCGATAAGGAAATCGACGAGCGTTTAAATATCGTTTCGGCTTCGCGTGCTGCGGCCCGGTATCTCAAAAAGAATAATGGATATTTCAATAACTGGCTGTTTGCGCTGCAGGCTTACCAGATGGGGGCCGGCGGTGTTTTGAAAGCAGAGAAAGACGCCAAAAGTGCCAAGAAGAACATCGAGATAACGAGCAATACGTACTGGTATGTTCGGAAGTATCTGGCGCATAAGATTGCTTATGAAGCTGCTGTCAAAGAAGGCAGTGGACAGATCAAGGTGATGACCTATCAAAACAAAAGCAAGAAGTCGCTGGATGATCTTGCCAGGGAAATCTCTGTCGATCAGACAATCTTACGAGAGTATAATAAGTGGACGAAGTCTGGTGTGATACCGGATGACCGTACCTATGCGGTTGTTATTCCGTTTCAGGGCGATGGTCGTAACCTGAACCTGCCGGCGTCTGACGTGGCAGTTGCCTCTACGGCAGGACAGAACGATGCGCAGAGTACTCCTGTGGGTGAGACGCGTCGTGGTATATTAAAGATAAATGGAATACAGGCTATCATGGCCAAGGCTGGCGATAAACCTGCTGATGTGGCAAGTCGTGGCAAAGTGGAGCTTTCGGATTTCCTGAAGTGGAACGATATGAGCGTGAGCGATCGGATAGAAGGCGGACGTTATTATCTGCTCGGGAAAAAACGTGCACGTGCGCAGGAGGCATATCACAAGGTGCGTGCCGGTGAAAGTTTGTGGGATGTGAGCCAGCAATACGGTGTACGGATCAAAAAACTTAAGCGTTACAACCGTCTTTCGGGTGAACAGATCAAGGCGGGAGAGGTTTTATGGCTGGCATCTATGCGCCCTAAAGATTCGGATAAAGCGGGAGCGATTGCCAAAACGGTAGAGGTAGACAACAGCGAGACCTTTGCATGGGACGCAAGCGAAACAACGGCGACTAATACTGCGCCCAAGCCGGTGCAATCACCGCCAACGTCTGCGAAGCCGGTACAAATCGCGCCTGTGGTGTCGACTCCTGTTCAAACTCCGGTAACGACTCATGCTCCTGACAGGGTGGTCGTAAATCCCCCTAAAGTTGAAGCTCCTGTATCTCAGGACGTTGAGCAAACCGAAGGGGCGGCTGTGAATTTGCGGGAAACGGTGGATTCTGTTAAAACCTTACAGCGCGATACGGTGTTCCCAACGAAATCGGATTCAATTCACGTAACTGTTCCAAAAACAGAAGAGGTGGTTGTTCCGGTGAAAAAGACGGAGCATATTGTTCAGGCCAAGGAAACCTTATATGGCATTGCCCGCCAGTATAACGTAGGCGTGATGGATCTGGTGAAGTGGAACAGCCTTGATTTGCAGCAGGGTATACGCCCCGGGCAGATCTTAAAGCTTTCTGATGGTCAGCCCGTTATAGAAGAGCCCGTGGCAACAAATAAGCCCGTTGACGTGGTTGAACATGAGGTGAAAGCTACTGACACGGTCTACAGCATAGCGCGTAAGTATGGTGTAACTATTAAAGAGCTTATGGATTGGAACAATAAGAAAGATTTTACTCTATCCATTGGCGAGCGGCTCAAGATTCCGAACAAGTAGCGGATGCATAACGCAATTTTTTGCGTTTTCCCTCAATTTATTACCTGCCCGGGGGGATTTTCACGGACGCCTTACCAAATAATTTAAAAAAGGATATTTTTGTGCTTCGTGTAAAAGATTGTGTAGCCTGATTATCCTTTATTGAACTATTGATGCAAACCGATACAAAAGCCATAGATCTAGTAATGCTTGTCGATGATAATGATACTGATAACTTTATCAGTAAACGTATCATTGAAATCACAAAATTTGCCAAGCGGGTAGAGGTGAAGGGATCGGGAAAGGCAGCCCTCGATTATCTTCGTGAGAATCAGAATAAGCCGGAAGATCTTCCGAGCCTTATCTTTTTGGACATCAACATGCCCATTGTAGACGGCTTTGTATTTTTATATGAGTTCGAGAAGTTCAACGAACTGGTTCGTAATAAATGTAAGGTTATTATTCTTTCGAGCTCTGACAACAAGCGCGATATCGATAAGATTGTGAACAACAATCATGTGATCAAGTTCATTACAAAACCGTTGACCGAAGTAGCGTTGGATGAAATTAAACTGAACAACATTTAGATTTCATTGTTTGGGTTTTAAATCATTATTTTAGGTTTAAAACCCAGCATTATGAAAGATAAATGTGCCCTCTTTTTTAGTATAGTTTTTTTGTCATTACTGTCCCTGGGAGCATCTGCTCAGGTGATACAGCCGGATACACTTTCGCCCTGGAAGAAGAAACTGGTTTTCCAACTTAACTTCAATCAAGCCGCCTTTTCGTCGAACTGGAAAGCGGGTGGTATAAATTCGGTTGGCTTAAACAGTTTGTTTAACTATAAAGCAAACTACGCCAAGAATCGTAACACCTGGGATAATGAGATTGATCTGTTGTATGGTTTTGTAAACAACTCAGGTCAGGGCTTTCGTAAAACACTGGACCGGATATTCCTCGATACCAAGTACGGCTATAAGTTAAACGACAACTGGGATGTGTTTACCTCACTTAATTTCCTCTCGCAGTTTGCCAAAGGTTATCGTTATGAAAAGGATGCGGCAGGCCTTGAGCGTGCCATATTGATATCTGATTTCCTTGCGCCGGCCTTTATTACGTCAGCATGGGGTGTGGAATATCATCCGAAGCCTTACTTCAAAGTTCGTATGTCGCCTTTTGCGCCACGCGTTACGATTGTTAACAACCCGGAGCGTTATATCCCAGCGGTTGACTCGGTTGCGCCCTATGGCGTTACAGCTCCTGACGAGACCCGCTTTGAGTGGCTGGCGTTTCAGGCATTGGCCGACTTTAATAAAGACATTGCCACGAACGTTAACCTGAAGGTGCGGTATCTTATGTTCGCTAATTACGAGACGCTGGAGTTGAAGACGATAGACCACCGTGTGGACCTGACGTTGTCGGCGAAGGTGAACCGTTTCATTACGGTGGGGCTGGCCGGCATTCTGTTATACGACTTCGACCAGGACAGTGGTGCCCAGGTGAGCCAGGCGTTTAACCTCGGCTTTGCTTATTCATTCCAGAATTACAGCGACAAGAAATAACGATAGGATAGCGCTACTACTTAATTTCAAAAGCATGTCAAAAGATAAATTCACAGCGGCCATTAACGGTTCGTATACCACTGCTTTGCCATCTATTTACATGGGCAGCGGTGTTTTCGAAGGCGAGATTGTTACGGATGCGCGTGTAAACCTGTCGTTGCGGATGATGAACCGCCATGGTCTGGTTACCGGAGCTACCGGTTCGGGAAAGACACGAACGCTTCAGGTGATGGCCGAACAACTGTCGGCAGCGGGTGTTCCGGTGTTTATGCCTGACATGAAGGGAGATCTTTCGGGGATGGCCAAGGCCGGTGTGGTAAACGATAAGATTATCGAGCGTGCCAATGCGTTGGGGATTACTTATACACCCAACGGTTTCCCAGTGGAGCTTTACTCGCTGAGTGGTAAGCTCGGTGCGCAGATGCGTGCTACCATTACGGAGTTCGGCCCGGTGTTGTTGAGTAAAATACTGGAGCTTAACGATACCCAGGCAGGTGTGCTGAATGTGCTCTTTAAATATGCTGACGATAAGAATCTGCCCATTGTAGATTTTGCCGACTTGAAGAAGGTGCTGAACTACTTAACGGAGGGACCAGGCGCTGCCGAGATCAAAGGCGATTACGGCAAGATATCAAGCTCTACAGCCAGCACAATTCTGCGTAAGATCGTATCGCTAGAGCAACAGGGCGTAAGTCAGTTGTTCGGCGAGACGTCGTTCGATGTGGAGGATCTATTCGAGAAGATTGATGGCCGGGGTGTAATAAGTTTGCTCAATGTTGCTGATATTCAGCAACAGCCGGCAATCTTTTCGACATTTATGCTTGCGTTGCTGGCCGAGCTTTACCAGCGGCTTCCTGAAGCTGGAGATCTGGATAAGCCAAAGTTGATCTTCTTCCTGGACGAAGCCCACTTGCTTTTCAAGGATGCGCCGAAGGCTTTTATGGACCAGATCGAACAGGTAATCCGATTGATTCGATCGAAGGGTGTTGGTGTGTTTTTCTGTACGCAGTTAACGCAAGATGTTCCGGCTACTATTCTATCGCAGTTGGGTAATCGTGTTCAGCACGTTATCCGTGCGTTTACTCCTAATGATGTAAAGGCCCTGAAGGAGACCGTGAAGACTTTTCCGAAGTCAAGTTTTTATACTTTAGAGGAGCAGTTTACCCAGTTAGGCACGGGGCAGGCGTTTATTACGGTGCTGAATGAGAAGGGTGTGCCTACGGAGACGGTTGTTACTCACCTGGTTCCGCCGGCATCGGTTATGGGGCCTTTGACGGCTGCCGAGTACCAAGAGCATTTGAATGCGTCGGATATGTATCGGAAATATAAGGATGCGATTGATCCGGAGAGTGCTTTTGAGATTTTAGGAAAACGGATGGACGAGGCTGAAGAGGCTGCGACTGAAGCGAAGGCAGCCAAGGAGCAGGCGAAGCAAGCCAAGGCGGCGGCGCCCCGGGCATCGTCGCGTAAGGAGAAGTCTACGTTTGAGGAGGTTATGTCGTCGCCGGTGGCGAAGCAGGTAGGGCGTGAGCTGGTGCGTGGTGTTTTTGGGATGTTGTTCGGCTCTCCATCGCGCAAGAGCAGTCGTAAGGGCGGGCTTTTTTAGAACTTATATTTTACTCCACTGATATTAACCAGGCCGGTTTCTTTTGTTGCGTCAGCAATGAGGTGCCAGCCTGGTTTTTTTTATTAGAAGTCAGTGTCGAGATTGAGTCTGTCTTTGAGTTCGCGAAGCATCGGGTTTTTATTGACGAGGTAGTCGAACTTTTCGCGTGATGTGTAGAGTACTTTGCGCGCGTCGGGCTCGCGGTGTTCGCCTGTTAGCTGTATGGTTGTATTACGGAGCTTTTCGCGTATGTAGGTGATGAGGTCTGTGCGAATGTTGTTGAGGTCCAATTCCTGCACGGGGTTATGCAGGTGTACGATGATGGTGTTGTTTTGGAAATCGTACGGCTGTGAGAGCAGCATGTATTCTGTGGGTACTTTTCTACGCTGCTCGGTAAATTCATTCCATGCTTTCTGGAGCTGTTCCGGTGTAAACGGGTCGTTGTATTCTAAACGAATTTCCGTTGTTTCAATCGTAACTTCTTTTTTAGCACCGACTTTAAGCAGGTCGGTTAGTTTGACTGTTTTCGGGGCAGTCTTGCCCTTTACGGGTTCGCCGTAATCCTGTTTTGCTGTTATAGGAGGAGCATCCTGCTGCGGGCCACGGCCTGAGGCGAGGGGAGGTGTTTCTGTAACTGGCGGCGGTACTACGGCTGCAGGGGCTGTTTGTTGCTGTACAGCTGGCTGAGCCGGAGGTGCCGTTGGAATTACTGCAGGTGCGTCGCTACCGGATTCGTCGGAATCAGAGTCTACACTAATTTTTTTTTTAAGCCTGCATCGGCAGGGACACCATTGGCAACGAGCTGCCCTACGGGGATAACTGCGCTAACGTGGGCCATCTTCATCAGTGCAAGTTCTACGGTAAGCCGTTGGTTCTTGCTGCCTTTGTATGAGATGTCACACTGATTGGCGAGGTTAAGCCAGGTAAGAAGGAGTGACGGCGACGCTGTTAAGGCCTGTTGGCTGTATTTTTTGCGAACGCTGTCAGGCACTTCCATTAATTGGGTGGTGCGGGCGTCTTGCGATACCATGAGGTTTCGGAGGTGCTCGGCGAGACCTACGATGAAGTTATGGCCATCGAATCCTTTACGGAGAATTTCGTCGAGGAGGATTAGCGGCTGGGTGTGGTTTTGAGTGAGTAAGGCGTCCACTACCTGGAAGTAATAATCGTAATCCAGGATGTGCAGGTTGGCGAGTGTGGATTTGAAGGTTACTCCTTTGCCAGAGGCGTAGGTAACCATGAGGTCGAATATGGAGAGGGCATCGCGGAGGGCGCCGTCTGCTTTCTGGGATATGAGGTGAAGGGCTTCGACTTCGGTTGGAATTCCTTCGTGATCTGCTATTTTCTTGAGGTGATTCGCGATGTCGCTGATCTGGATTCTGTTAAAGTCGAAGATCTGACAACGCGAAAGGATGGTGGGGATCACCTTGTGTTTTTCGGTTGTTGCCAGTATAAAGATGGCGTACGACGGCGGTTCTTCCAGTGTTTTTAGGAAGGCGTTGAAGGCCGCGTTCGAGAGCATGTGCACCTCATCAATGATGTACACTTTGAATTTTCCGAATTGCGGAGGGTATCGAACCTGGTCGATCAGGTTCCGGATGTCTTCAACGGAGTTATTGGACGCGGCATCGAGTTCGAAGATGTTGAGCGAGTTGTTTTCGGTACGTTCTTCGAAGCCGTTGATAAGACGCGCTACGATACGGGCACAGGTGGTTTTACCCACACCGCGGGGACCGCAGAACAGGAGCGCTTGAGCGAGTTTGTTGTTATCGATTGCGTTTTTGAGGGTGGTGGTGATGTGTTCCTGACCCACTACTTCATCAAAGCCCGAGGGGCGATACTTCCTTGCCGAGACAACAAAATTTTCCATCGCGTGCAAGATAGTCCGAGGCGCAAAAACTTCCCAGGATTGGCAGGAGGTTTTTTGAATGTGGTTTTGGGAAGGAGCGGGATGCATGAGGGAAAGCCCGTTTAAACAGAAATGTGCCGGGTTGAGGATATGGGGGAATTATTTTCGTGTTATATTTGTAATCTTTTTGTGAAGAAATTCCGTTAAGGAACTGCCGGCAGGGAAGTTTGCCGGGGATGTTATTTGATATTGGGGCCGACCGGTTTTGACAGGATGTTAGAGGTCGTATGTAAGCATGCAGGCTCATGGGATGAGAGCCTTAAAAGATAGTCCTTACTTATACCTGGCGAGTCTAACTTTGCCATGGCTGCCTAATTTAGCGGAATGCTAAATTACGCCTCGTCCCGATAAGATCGGGAAAGCCATCATCGCTCAGCATTGTAGTTTTGCAGGTGCTGGATAGCGGTGTCGTAATGCAGAATTGCTCCGCGTGATGTTGCTAAGCGCGGTTAAGACACAGTAACTAAGAGGATGTTTAGGCCGTTGCCAGCCTTGTATCTTCCGACAATTAATGGTCAACTAAGCATGTAGAAGATACACTGTCTTCTTCTCTGGACGAGAGTTCGATTCTCTCCGGCTCCACAACTACATTTCATTTACACGGGTAATCAGGAAGCATCAGCTTCCTGAAGGTAACCGTCTTAAAGCCTACTTGTCATTGATAGATGAACGGTAGGCTTTTTTTGTTTACCACAGTTTTGATATTGCCTGGGCTTCCTCTTTCGAGATCCGTTAAAACAGGATTGTTGTGGAATAGATTGATGTTCTTGAGATTGTGTATCTTTCATACGTGGTGCCCTGCAGTACACGACTCATACTTATTAAGGAATTCTTTAATCTGTTCTTATGAAATTCACCAAACTCGTTCCGAATGTTTTTTATGTGGATGTCAAGGAGGCATTGAAATTATTTGTTGATTGTCTTGAGTTCCGGATTGAGCATGACGAGCTAGCGTCCAATGCTCCGTTTTGTGTTGTTGAAAAGGACGGGTTGCGGATCAATCTATTTCAGAATAGCGTGTTAGCCAAAGAGCATAATCCTGAATTCAGGCTTGTTACTGATAACATCGATGAGGTGTATGTGAAAGTAAGCTCCACGCATCCGGAGTTTCTTCATCCTAATTTAAAAAAGGTTACTCTTCGGCCATGGGGCGCGAAAGAATTTGCGTTAATGGATAAGCAGCTCGGCATTGTTATTCAGCAATGGTGAGGCTGTTCTGACTTTTTTGCGTTCGCGCTCTCTTTAGTAATCATCAGTTTTTATTGGGAAAAATGCGGTTGCTCTCTTGCGCAAGTAAGTGCTTGCTTTTATATTTGCAAGCACTTACTTGCGTATTATGAAAGCCAGAAGAGACGTGTATCAGGCAATTGCTGACCCTACCCGGCGGGAGATTATCAGTCTTATTGCTTCGCAGCCGTATAATGTTAATTCGATTGCTGAGAAGTTTGCTATGACGCGGCAGGCGGTATCGCTGCACGTTAAGATATTGGTTGATTGTGGGCTGGTGGTAATTCGGCAAGACGGGCGTGAGCGATTCTGTGAAGCGCGGTTGGATGAACTCAACGAGGTACAGACCTGGATAGAACAGTCCAGAAAGCTTTGGGAGAAACGATTTACTAAACTCGATACGTATTTAGCTGAACGAAAAGCAAAAGGCGATGAAAAGAAATGATGAAGAACTTCTGATTACTCATTTATTTGACGCTTCCTGCAAGGATGTGTTCGATGCATGGACGGACCCTGAGCAACTGCTTGAATGGTATGCACCCGATGGGTGTACGATCGAGTTCAAGTCCATCGATGTGCGGGTGGGTGGTGAGTTCCATTCCTGTATTCATGATCCGGTGCACGGGGAGTGTTGGATTAAGGGTGTTTATCATGCGGTGGAAGTTCCTGAGAAGCTGGTTTTCTCTATGGTTCTTAGCGATGCTCAGGGGAGTGTTGTTAGTGCGAATGCAGCAGGAAAGCCGGAGGATTGGCCGCAGGCTATTGTTACCACGGTGACTTTTATCCCGGTAGGAAATCAGACAAATGTTACGTTGCATCAGACGGTACTGGAAGTTGAAGCGAAGAAGACAGGCGCGTATCAGAGCTGGTTCAGTATGTTTGAACGTCTGAGTAGTTTGTTGCTTCCCCGTGTTAAACGTTAATGTGTGTGCCAATGGTTAAATTAAGTGCTTTTATGCTGCTCTGTATAGTTATGGGTAGCTGTTCTAATTCTTCGAAACAACAATCCAAGGAATCTATGAGTATCAACAAGGAAACAGTAACGCGTTACATGGCGGGGTTTAACGAGAAGGATCATGCGGTGATTCTTTCGTGTTTAACCGATGACGTGGTGTGGGAGCTGCCTGGTGTGTATCTTCATTCCGGGAAAGCTGCTTTCGATAAGGAGATCGAGAATGAGGGCTTTACGGGTAAACCGATCATTCACGTAAACCGACTTACGGAGCAAGACGATGTGGTTATTGCTGAAGGTACTGTTCAAGCCACGAAGAAGGATGGTACTGTTATTAATCTTGTTTTCTGTGATGTGTTTGAAATGGAGAACGGGCTAGTTAAGAAATTAACCAGTTATCTGATGGCGAAAGCAGCCTGATATGTCACTATTAATTATCATGCTATGACATTAGAGGATTACAGAAGGCTGGTCGGTTTACGTTATGAACAGTTTGTTGCCGACTATAGGATTGCAGACAACCAGATTCATAATGATGTTCGATATGAGAAGATTGCGGACGTAACGCGTGTTGATCTGGGTGCGAATCAATTTTTCTTTTTTAAGGATGGTATGCTGAAGTTAATTTATATCTCGAATGATGTATTCGCTCAGCGGTTGTGGAATGAGTTTAAGGAGAAAGTCAATGAAGATTCACCGGACGACAGGTTGCGCTCGCGGGCAGGTAAGAAGTCGAATCAGTTGGTTTTTGCCGGAGAAGGTTTTGCGGCGTCGATACATGGTGACGATGTCGATTTTGTAGAGTTGTATGCGCCGTGTACGTTGGAAACTTATCTGTCGGAGGTTTATCGGGAGCCGGGGCGGTTTATACGATAAGTTCGTGCCAAGATGGGCATCGGGCGTGGGGGTATGGCGTGATAAATGTCACAACTTTAAACAATCGTGTTGTAGCGCGAGAAAACGGTGTTGCTGTTTTAATTTTGGTTAGCGTAACGTTTTACGTTGCTTATGGTGCTACCTTGTATTTACGTATGGAACAGAAAAAACTTACCCGGATTACCGGGATTCTTTATCTTTTTGTTGTGATAGGAGGCGTTTTTTCGGAGGGGTTTGTTTGGGGTGTTCTGATCGTGCCTCACGACGCGATGGAGACAGCCCGGAATGTATTGGATTCTGAGGTGCTGTTCATGGCTGGCTTTCTTGTCGAGTTACTTGTGTTTGCGTGCAGTGCGTCTGTGGCGGCGTTATTGTGTGCATTACTGTTGCCGGTTAACCGGATGCTTGCGATTCTAGCGACTACGTTCCGTGCGATCATGGTGGGGATGCTCGGCATTAACCTGTTGAACGTGCTTATTCCGCTCCTTTTGTTAAACGGTATTTCTTTTCAAGCTTTGAACGAACTGCAACGGCAGGAGTTATCGCTGCTTTTTATGCTGGCTCATCGTATAGGGTTTAGCCTTGCGTTGTTTTTCTATGGCTTCCACTGTTTGATGCTGGGGTATCTGCTATATCGTTCGGGCTATATTCCACGGTTATACGGTGTGATGCTTGTGTTTGCCGGCGGCTGCTATTTTATTCATAGCTGTGCGATGTTTGTGTTTCCTTCGTTTGCCGCAATGTTGTATCCAGCGATACTTGTGCCCGCTTTTGTAGCGGAGTTTTTGTTAAGTCTGCGTCTTGTAGTCAGAGGTTTTAAGGATCAGTCTCCGCATGAGCATGCGCTTTGGGGTTAGCTGTTATTTTTTTGAAGAGCGCATGGCTTTTACTTTTTTCACGTTAGCATCTTTGGTGAATGCTTTATACTGTGGCGTGTCTACACCGTAGAGTGCTATTTTACCTTTATCGTCGGCGTGGATGCCGAAACCGTAACGTTTTGTTAGTGGTGATGCTCTGAAGCATGGCTGTCCTTTAGAAAAGAATTCTTCGCGTGCTTTTTTGTATTCGGCTTTGGTGAGGTCGTTTTTGGTGGCGTATACCTGGAAAAGGACGTCGTCGGAGGTGTATTTGTATGGATGTTTTGCGAGCATGTCGTATTGGAGCTCGGCGGCGGTTTTATTGTCACCTCTTGCTTTGGGTTGTTCGCCGTGGGTTGCGGGAGAGTCTTCGGCTACTTCGATGAAGGTGTTGTAGTAGTTGGTGGTGTGTTGTTTTTCGGGGGTAAGCATGGAGGGAGAATTTTAATGGTGGCTTTATGTATTAAAGTTAGAAGGAAATGGGCTGGAAGCTATTGGGGAGAGGGATTTTTTGGTTGGGTGGTGGGAAGTGCCGCTGTGTGGCGGATGGAGATTTTTAGTTGCTTGTATAATGGCGGTGGTGGTCTTTCGAGTTCTGGCGACCTGAGCAGTCTGGGTATAATGGATAGTGGGTTATCTGTTCTTTTGGCGCTGTTGTGGGGACGGCATTTTCGTGAGACGGGTTACGTTAGTGTGAGGCTGACGTATCGCCAGGCACCCTCCTTTGCTAAAGCTATGCGCCGTCGCCAGAGGCTATGGCGGGCAGAGGGCGGGCGCGGCAAGTCATCGCTTACGCTTAAGAAATCGCTATGGAGATTTTTTGGCGGGAGGATGTTCGATGGATGATGAGGGCAGGGTTAGGCGGAGAGTGTTGAGGGGGAGAAGCCAAATTGTTTTTTGAAGGAGTAGGAGAAGTGGGAGAGGTCTTCGAAGCCGAGGTCGAGGTATACTTCGGTGGCGGTCTTGTGTTTTTCTTTGAGGAGGTAGTGTGCTTCCTGGAGTCGTCGTTTGAGGAGCCAGCGGCTTGGGGTGTCGTTGAAGATTTTTTCGAAGTCACGTTTGAATGTGGAGAGACTGCGGCCGGTCAGGTATGCGAAGCGTTCGAGCTGTACGTTGAAGTGATAATTTTTTTCCATGAATGCTTCGAGGTCGATCTTGCCGGGCTCGGTGAAATCGAACAGGGTGTTTTTGAGGGATGGGTCTTGCTGGAGAAGGAGCAGGAGGGCTTCTTTTTGTTTGATCTTCAGTAAGTCTAATGCGGCGGGATCAGTGAGCAGCTGTTCGTATGCGATTACGGATTGCATGAAGGCTTTCAGCACTGGCGCGTTATCGATCGCTATGAAGGCGGCGGTGTTTACTTTGTTGTCTGCTTTGTAGTTATATTCCAGGCTAAAGTCCTGTAGTATTTTTTCATCGAAGTAAATGCTAAGTGACTTGAATTCGTTGGCGGTGCCGGGGTTCTTTATAAATTTCAGCAGGTGATTTTTTCGCGCTGCGTAAAGCCGGCCGGCCGTGAATTCTATTTTGTTTAGTCCATCGTCTAATGTCATGCTTCCGGATACGACCAAGCCGAGTGAGTGTATGCGAACGAACTGCTCGCCTTCGCGGTACTGGGTGAAGTGGCAGGAGTAGTTTATGGGCAGGTTCGTTTCGGGGATGCTCATAGGAATAAAAGTACGTTTAATTTTTATATCGGACACGCGTCGCGATTTATATGCAACGGTGTCCGATCTGTGGGCAATCTTATATGAGGATCGTTTTTGGTTCGAGGTATTCTTCGAGTCCGAATGCTCCGAATTCGCGTCCGATGCCGGATTGTTTAAAGCCTCCAAACGGTGCTTGCGGGTCGTGCGTGAACTTGTTTATGCATACTCTGCCGGCGGCGATTTGTGTAGCCACACGGTTGGCTCGTTCGGTGCTGGCGGAGCTTATGTAAGCGGCCAGGCCGTAGATGGTGTCGTTGGCTATGGTTATCGCTTCTTCTTCGGTTTTGTAGGGTATGATGGCGAGTACGGGGCCGAAGATTTCTTCTTGCGCTATACGCATGTTGTTGCTTACGTTGGTGAAGATGGTTGCTTTTACAAAGTTGCCGAGTTCGAGGCCGGTGGGTTTGCCCTGGCCGCCTGTAAGTATTGTAGCACCTTCTTCTTCGCCCAGGCGGATATACTGCTGTACACGTTCGTATTGTTTTATGCTGACCATGGGGCCGACGTTTGTGGTTTCGTCGGTTGGGTCTCCGACCTTTACGTTTTGTGCCGCGGCTAATGCGAGGGCATTTACTTCGTTGAGTCTACTCTCTGGTACCAGCAAACGTGTAGGGGCGATGCATGCCTGGCCGCTGTTCATGTAGGCACCGAAGACGGCGGTAGGTATGGCGGTTGAGAAGTCGACATCGTCGAGCATGATGTTGGGTGATTTGCCGCCAAGTTCGAGTGTAACACGCTTCATGGTTTCGACGGCTCCCTTTGCGATGGCTTTGCCTACAGCGGTTGAGCCGGTGAATGATATTTTGGCTATGTCGGGATGATTCGTTATTTCTGTACCCACTATGTTGCCGAGGCCGTTGACTATGTTAATAACGCCTTTTGGTAAGCCGGCTTCGTGGAAACATTCTGCGATAAGCTGTGTTTGCAGGGCACTCATTTCGCTCGGCTTTATTACGGCTGTGCACCCTGCGGCGATGGCTGTTGCCAGTTTGTTACAGATGAAGCTGTTGCTGGAGTTCCACGGTGTGATGATGCCGACGACACCTAATGATTCATAGTGTACGGTTGACTGTCCTACGGTTCTTTCGAAGTCGAATTTTTCCAGTGTTTCGATCATAGCCGGAAAAGCGCTGATAGCATTTTGTGTGCTCATGCGGCAGAATTGCATCGTGCCGCCGTATTCTTCGACCATGATGTCGACCAATTGTTTCTCGCGACTTGCGACCGCTGTATGCAGCTTTCTGAGCCACTCTATACGCTCGTTGCGTGTGGTGTTTCTGAAGTGTTTAAAGGCTTGCCGGGCTGCCGCAATGGCAAGGCGTGTATCGTGCTCATTACCGAGCGTGACGATGCCGATTTTCTGGTTATTGGCCGGGTTGACGAGGTCGAACGTTTCTGTACCCTGGGGAGTGATGAATGCTCCGTCGATGTAGATGTGGTTTATTGTTTTCATGCCTTTGTTGTTTGATAGGGCAAAGTTCGGGGATGTTGTGGGGAGGGAGGTTTGTTGAGAAGGTCAAAGGTGGTTTGCTGGAAGGGTCAATTGTGAGTAATATGCGTGGAGGATTGACATTATGAACAGGATTAGTGGAGAAATGACATGATGAACTTCCTTCGCCGAGACAGCTACCCCGCCGTCGCTGAAACGGCTATGGCGGGCGAGGCAGGATTCGTGGAGGATTTTTAGGATGGGCTGGCCGTGGCTGAAAGGGCTGTACGTAGATGGGAAGCGTGAGCGTGGCGGTGTGGAATGAGGATTAGAAGGGCGTGGTGGTGATGAGTGTGAGGGCAAGGGCGGAGGGTGCATCAGTGTGAGTGTGAGTGCGGAAGAAAAGAAAGCAGGAGAGGATTAGTCGTACATGGCGATGGCGCGGAAGATCTGGAGGTGCGTGGTGGGGGAGCGGCGCCAGATGCGGATGTCTTTGCCGGTGGCGACGCCGGACCAGTTGCCATTGCGAACGACGGCGATGTGAGAGGCGTACTCAATGATGTATGGGCCGAGGTCGTCGATGCGGTCGTTTCGGATGTCGAGCTTTTCGAATATGGGCAGATGTTTTGTGTGTTCCTGCAGGAATGCGTCGATGTCTTTGCGGCCTTTAATGATGGGGGTTGCGCTGTAGAACATCATGTAGTCGTCGGTATAGAACATAGACCAGAGTGTGGGGTTGTGTTCGGTTATGATGGATTC
>Ga0065165_1001990_pt1 | contig 19222 bp, 13 predicted proteins | sample AraplaMF_Cvi_mMF_FD_63813 | JGI IMG/M metagenome (GOLD analysis project Ga0065165, IMG submission 63813) | Arabidopsis root microbial communities from the University of North Carolina, USA - plate scrape MF_Cvi_mMF (version 2) (version 3) | ecosystem: Host-associated > Plants > Roots >...
TTACATCAGTAAACGTCATAAGGTATCCGAGTTTATGGGGAATTGTGGATAATCCCTTTAACAGCGTATTCCCCAAAAAAGATTCCCATATAACATATTTGGTTACGCTTTAATAGGAAAATATTTTAACCGAAAACGTTTCCTTATCGTTTACTACACGCTATCGTTAACAATTTCTTAAACTATCACCATCAACCATACTGGTGTTAGCCTTGCCTCATCGCGCAAGGTCTTAGGCCTCGAAAGCTTTCGGGATGACTTGCCGCACCCGGGTAATCATTGGTGCCAAACGGTGCAAGCCAATCTTCAGGGTGGCGTGAAGGAACCGCCAGGAAAGACCACAAACGCTTTTTTATTTATAAGCCCCCACCGAAACAACGATCGTCTCCCAACCCGCCACAACACCGTAAAGCAACCGTACGATCCTACCCCACCGCCAAAACAATCTTCCCTATATGACTACTGGACTCCATAAGGGCATGCGCCTCACGCGCATCCGCCAAAGCAAAAGTTTTATAGATAACCGGCCGGAAAGCCTTACGTTCAATAACCGGCCATACATTCTCCTCCACTGCGTACGCCAGCGCCGCCTTAAACCGGCTATCGCGGGAACGCAGCGTACTCCCCGTAACCGTAAGCCGCTTCTGCATAATATCCATAACATTCATCGGAGCGTTTCCCTTCATCGCGTTGATAAACACAAGCCTTCCGTCGGGCCGCAGTAGACGCAGGTTCCGTTCCGTATAGTCGCCACCGATCATATCGAGAATAACATCGACACCGGTGTCTTTCAATACCACGCCAAAATCTTCTTGAGTATAATCGATGCACCGGTCAGCGCCCAGGCCTGTACAGGCGGCGCACTTCGCGGCGCTGCCGGCAGTAGCCAACACCGTTGCGCCAAAGGCATGCGCCAGCTGAATCGCCGTGATGCCTATACCACTGCTTCCGCCGTGCACCAGAAAATGCTCTCCGGCTTTGAGTGCCCCGCGTTGAAATACATTGTGCCATACCGTAAACACCGTCTCGGGTAACGACGCTGCTTCTTCAAACGTCCACCCTTGAGGTACAGGTAGACAATGCGCGGCATCGACCGTTACATAATCAGCATAGCCGCCACCGGCTACCAGGGCACATACAGCATCACCTCGCTGCCATCGCTGCACACCGTTGCCGCAGGCTTCCACAACACCGGCAACCTCCAGCCCAGGAATATCCTGAACAGTACCGGCGGGAGCGGCATAGCGACCTTTACGTTGTATAATGTCCGGACGGTTCACACCGGCAGCCTTTACACGAATAAGCACCTCGCCTGCTACCGGCTCGGGCAACGGCCGGTCTTCCAAACGCAACACCTCAGGACCTCCGAAGGCTGAAATAACAATGGCTTTCATCAGCATACTTTCCTGACAATATACAAATAAAAAAAGAGCCTGTCCGAAGCGGCCCGTACTGCCGCCCGAATCAGGCTCGTTACCCTGTGTAGCCACCAGCTGAAGCTCGTAAGCATAGCGGCCTTAACCGGATAATACCAACAAATCAGATTCAAAGTCCGAAGACCTTGGTCCTAAACGAGATGCTAAAATCCTTTCTAATTTTTAACCTAAACTTATGAAGAGAATTCTACGCCTTAGAATCCAAAATAAAAGCATCGCGCCAATCCGTACCTGTTCGTATACACGATCAACACAAGGAATATTTACAACTATCAGTAGACACTATACCAATACGCATGGCCATACCGTTAATCCACAAAACAAAAGGATGATACCTGCTGGCCTCCGCACGGAAAAATCGTGCGGAGCCAAAGGGTTACCATTATCCGCGTAGATTCTATGACAGCTTTCTCCGGCAGAAGCAACACCGAATCGCAGCGTTAACAACAACACTCTAAAGAGTCACGCGGGCATTTCAATGGAGAAGGCGCCCCGGAAAAAAATATAGAACTCTTTATAAACAACAGAGCCCACCGTTTTGAACACGGTGGGCTCTGAAAATAAGATCTGGTATACTAAACCTCGTTAGAAGCTCGAAAGCGAGATACCAACCGTAAAAGTGCTGAAGTTGTTCGGGCTTGTGTTATCATCCCGAAGTCCCTTATCTTTCTCGAACAAAGGCGACAGATTGTAGTACGTAAACAGACTGAAGTTACCAATACCGATCTTGCCCGAAAGGCCATAACGGATTTTATTCAGATTGTAGTCCTGCTTTTCCTTCGCCTTTTTGGCGCTGCCGTTCTCAGTATACTTCATCTTCGTGAACGAATCGAACATATAACCTATACGACCACCCACCGACACGTGAAAGCTACGCGCAGGATCTTCCGGACGCGACGAGAACCGAAGCTCCACCGGCACATCTACGTAGTTCGTAATAAGCTGGGATTTTTTCAGGCCGGCTATATTCGCCTCATTGGCCGATACCATATTCATAAACTGGTTAGACGACCAATACTCAAGAATCTGAGTAGCGCCCTTGAACTTATACCGCTCCAGACTTAACCCGATACCCGGAACCACACTGAACTTCGACTTCATTATACGGATGTCATACTGATAGTAGACATTGACCGAACGCGACCCCCATAAACCAAGTGAAAAATCGCTGGGGCCCGATGCTGCCCGGTTTACCCCAAGCTCCAGGGTGAATGTTCCCGGAATATCCGGATAACCTTTTTTTCTTGTCGCCGGAGCCGAAATATTTTCCTGCCCTATCGCAGACAGTGAAAACCCCGTAAAAAGTATCAAAATCAGTGATTTTTTGATCATGCTGTTATTTTTTTTCAATCAAGACGCCTCAAAATTAGCCTTTTTGTTCGCAGAGCCAAACAATTTATTTGCACGAATGAATTTATTCTCTACATTTGCACTCCCAAACACACACACACCACCACAAAAAAGGGCTCGTAGCTCAACTGAATAGAGCACTTGACTACGGATCAAGAGGTTTGGGGTTTGAATCCCTACGGGCCCACTTACTGAAAGGATCGATACGAAAACGTGTCGATCCTTTTTTTATTGTTCAGACGGCAACACCCGCCAAATAGTTTTATCCCACCCAAAATATATCTCAATTCTCCCCTAATCGTCTTCTGTCCCCTCCCCAAGGAAAACCTATTGACAACCTATACCAACAAAACAATCGCCTCACACGCCACGCTACGCCCCTTCAGACTCACAGCCAATTCACAGTCCTCCCTCATACTTCACACTCCGGCCTCACCCCGGTTCCTTTAAAATAAGTTTATACGGTTTATCGATGGTGTTACCAGTTGAGTCGATTTTACTCATCTGCCTGCTCAACTGAATGATCAACTCAATACGCAACTCCCTATCCAATCAATAAACGAATACAACCTATATCCCCTCATGCCTCCAACCCGCACTCACAGCCCCGTCCTCGCCCTCACACTGATTTCAACCAGGTACGACGACCAGCAAAACTATTCTAACGACCTTCTGGGATTCTCAAAGACGCAAAAGCAAACAACATTCGTCGCCTATAAAAAAATAATAAGACAGACCTTCGCGACACAAACAGATCGCTCAGCCCTCGGGTTAGCGGTGCTGTTGCCTTTAGATCAAAAAACTAAGCGAAACAAAACTAATAGCAACGCCCGCCACCCCGCCAATAAGCACCTGGGGCAAAGTATGGGCATCCAGTTTAAGACGGGCCGTCATCACCACACCGGTGAGTACAATGATTCCGAGAAGCGGAAAAAAAAGCACACCGGTGTCCACGGCCTGATTTAACCAGAAAATAATTCCTGTCAAACCGCCCATAGCCAGACTATGCACGCTGATCTTGTAGAAGAACGTAACAAGCGTAGCCACCAGCACCAGCAGATCGATAATAACCAGGAAGCGGAACATATTATCGTTCAGATTCATCCGGGCACGCGAGTAAAACAGATAGGTAACAACGCAATAGAGTATCGTAATAAAAATAAAAGGAAACACCCGCTCACTGCGGGTAGGCATCGAAAAACTCTTCACCGTTCCGAATAACCGGAACAACCCGATATTCAAAACCGGTAGGATAAACGTTACACAGAAAATGAGGAATATAAAACTACCGGCACGTTCCTCCTTAATGGGGTCCAGGGCAATCGGAACCGTAAACAACAACAGCGTGAACAGATACGTTGCCATCAGCAACGGATGAAATACAAAAGAGATAATCCGTGATAGAGCTTGCACGATTATATGTTTTTCTGCTAAAATAAAAGATTTATATACCGGAGGAAAAAAGGAGTGCGAAACTCACATCTCCTTCCTGAGGCGCGCAACGGGTATATTGAGCTGCTCACGGTATTTGGCCACGGTACGCCGGGCAATATTGTATCCTTTATCGTTCAGGATCTTTTCCAGCTTATCGTCCGAGAAAGGTTTGCCTTTGTCTTCACCATCGATAATATCTTTGATGATCTGCTTAACCTCACGGCTACTCACTTCTTCTCCCGAGTCGGTAGAGATACCCTCAGAGAAGAAATATTTGAGCGGATAAATGCCGAAGTCCGTCTGCACGGCCTTGCTGCTGGCCACACGCGATACCGTAGAAATATCCATATTGATCATCGTGGCGATATCTTTCAGGATCATAGGCTTGAGTTTCGTCTCGTCACCTTCCAGAAAGAAATCGTACTGAAAATCGACAATAGCCTTCATCGTGCGCAGCAACGTTTGCTGACGCTGCTTGATGGCGTCGATAAACCACTTGGCGGCATCCAGCTTCTGCTTCACGAACGATACCGCCTCTTTCAGCTTCTTATCCTTCTTATCGCTCTTGTCGTATGCCTTGAACATCTCGGTGTACGAACGGCTTATCCGCAGCTCAGGAGCGTTACGGCTGTTCAGCGCGAGTTCGAGCTTACCGTTATTATTGGTGAGAATGAAGTCGGGAATGATATACTGATTCTTCACCATGGTGTTGTTGCTTCCGCCACCCGGTTTCGGATTCAGCTTTATAATGAGGTCCACCGCGTCACGGATGAAATCCTCATCTTCGGTATCGAGTTTCTTCTGGATTTTCTGATAGTGCTTCTTGGTAAACTCGTCATAACACTCGGCAATGATCTTCTTGGCTACCGCCACATCGATATCATGACCGTTGTCCATACGTTCAAGTTGTAGCAGCAAACACTCTTGCAGATCGCGGGCGGCAATACCCGGAGGATCAAAGGTTTGGATCTTACGTAGAATGGCTTCCACCTCCTCTACCGTGGTCTCAATGCCCTGAGAAAAGGCAAGATCGTTTACAATCGCTTCCAGTGCGCGGCGTATGTAGCCGTCGCTTTCAATACTGCCTACCAACTGCTTGCCTACTGCATACTGGCGCTCGTCGAGTCCCATAAAGTCCAGCTGGCTCATAAGCTGCTCGTGCAACGACGAAGCCATCGGTATGGGCATCTCGCGATCCTCGTCATCGTCGCCGTCGCCCTGCATCTTATACCCGCTATAATCGTCATCGCGCAGGTAATCTTTTATATCCACATCCGATTCACTCCCAGAGCTCTCGGAGTAATCAGAATCGGTTTCATCATAAGTTTCTTCCGCCTTTTCAGGCTCATCGTGGTCCTGGTCCTCCCCTTCTTCAAGAGCCGGGTTTACCTCCAACTCCTCTTCGATCCGTGTTTCCAGCTCGGCCGTAGGCACCTGTAGCAGCTTGATGAACTGAATCTGCTGCGGAGACAGCTTTTGTTGTAACGACTGGTTTAACCCAAGTTTTTGCATCGAGCGGATCCTTTTCTTTAGTGATTTTTTCTATACTTTTTTCAAGTCTCAAACAAACACCATGCAAATTTATAAAAATAGTCCATAGTGCGGCATTTTATGGCCTGGAAGCGGCTTTCTCATTCACCTTATTCCCTGCTGATCAGACATTTTACATAAAAAGTCTTCCATATACCCGCCTTCGCCGCGCCAACCGTATAAACACTTTCAAAAATCACCGGATTTTTCGTTTTTTTGCGCCTCACAACGCGTTAACCCGTCATTCGGTATATAATCGCCGCTGCGCCGTTAACATACCCGCTTTAACAATGAAAAGAACAAAGATCAAAGATCTGCTCACCACCCAACCCGCCGGACAGGAAGTCACGGTAAGTGGCTGGGTACGAACATTCCGCAACAACCAGTTCATTGCCATAAACGACGGCTCCACCCTACAAAATATCCAGGCGGTTATCGACTTCAATAACACCGACGAAGCCCTGCTAAAACGCATCGCTACCGGCGCCTGCTTAACCGTAACCGGCGAACTTATCGCCTCCCCCGCCAAAGGGCAGGCCGTAGAAGTAAAAGTGGCAACCCTCGAAATACTCGGCGACTGCGATCCTGAAAAATATCCGCTGCAGCTCAAAAACCGCCCAAGCCTCGAATACCTCCGCGAGATCGCACACTTACGCGGACGTACAAATACCTTTAGCGCCGTCATGCGCATCCGTCACGCCATGGCCTTCGCCGTACATAAATTCTTCAACGACAAAGGCTTCAACTACATTCACACGCCCATCATCACAGGCTCCGATGCCGAAGGTGCCGGTGAAATGTTCCGCGTTTCAACCCTTGATCCAAACAACCCACCCCGCGACGAGCAGGGCCACATAAACTACAAAGAAGACTTCTTCGGCCGCGAAACAAACCTTACCGTATCCGGCCAGCTCGAAGGCGAAACCTATGCGCTTGCCCTCGGCGAGATTTATACCTTCGGCCCTACATTCCGTGCAGAGAACTCCAACACAACCCGCCACCTGGCCGAGTTTTGGATGATCGAACCCGAAATGGCATTCTACGACATTCAGGACAACATGGACCTCGCTCAGGAATTCATGCAATACCTCGTGCGCTATGCGCTCGAACACTGTGCAGAAGACCTGGAGTTCCTGAACAAACGCGCCTTCGACGAAGACCAGACCAAACCACAGGACCAACGCAGCGAACTCGGACTCTTGGAACGCCTGAAGTTTGTATCCGAAAACGACTTCCAGCGGCTGTCGTACACCGAAGCCATCGACATCCTGAAAAACTCGAACCCCAACAAGAAGAAAAAATTCCAATACCTCATCGACGAGTGGGGCGTAGACTTACAATCAGAGCACGAACGCTACCTCGTAGAGAAACACTTCAAGAAACCCGTAATACTCTATAACTACCCGGCCAAAATCAAAGCATTCTACATGCGCCAGAACGACGACGGCAAAACCGTAGCCGCAATGGATATACTCTTCCCCGGCATCGGCGAAATTATCGGTGGTTCACAACGCGAAGAGCGCTACGACAACCTCATCAAACGCGTACAGGAACTTGGCCTGCCCGAAAAAGAACTGTGGTGGTATCTCGACCTGCGCCGCTTTGGCTCCGCGCCACACAGCGGTTTCGGCCTCGGCTTCGAGCGCCTCATGCTGTTCGTTACCGGCATGACCAACATCCGCGACGTAATAGCCTACCCACGCTTCCCAGGTGGTGCCGAATTCTAATAGACTATATATAAAAACAAAGCGCTCCTTCCCGGAGCGCTTTGTTTTTATATATCATCCTACGTAGGATACTCCCATCCCGCGCGGTACGCCCGCCGCAGTAAAGCATTCGCTGCAGCATCGCCTTCAATAACGCCCTTCTCGCCATTCCAGGCCACACTCCGGCCAAGCTTCCAGCTTAACATACCCAGCAAACTCATATTCGTAGAACGCTGACCGATCTCGATGTCACACACTGGCCGGCGGTTATCTTGGATAGCGGCCAGAAAATCGCGCCACAACCCGGCTATATTCTGCTTGTCCGGCTCGTCGAGTTGGGCTTCACGGCGAATGATCTCCTTCTTCTTATCCGATGGATAGAATGTCCAGCCGTCAAGCCAGCCCATATGAAACGTACCCTCTGTACCATAGAAGTAGCAGCCGAGCGACGCCTTCTCAGCCTCGTTACCCGCATACTGCCGGTGCTCCCACGTGGCTGTAAAAGACTCGAACTCGAAAATCACATGTTGTGTATCCGGGGCATCCGTGCTGTCCTGTTTAATGAAGCGCCCCGCGGTAGAGAATACCTTCTTCGGGTGCTTCTCCTCCGTCCACATCATAATCTGATCCATCCAGTGTATACCCCAGTCACCCAGTTGCCCATTGGCATAGTCCAGGTATTGACGGAAGCCCTTCGGGTGAATCGTCGTATTGAAAGGAAGCATCGGTGCCGGTCCACACCACATATTCCAGTCCAGCCCTGCGGGTGGCTCGCTGTCCGGAGTCTTCTGTCCCGCATCGCCGGGGTAATGCACAAACGCCCGTACACTCCCGATCTTACCGGCTTTACCCGACCGTAAGAAATCTATACCCGATACATTATGTGGCGATACACGCCGGTGAGTCCCTACCTGTACCATACGCTGAGTATCGCGCGCAACACGTACCATCGCCTTACCTTCGTCAATCGTATGACTGATAGGCTTCTCTACATACACATGCGCACCCGCCTTCATGGCTGCAATCGCAATAAGCGGATGCCAGTGATCGGGCGTGGCCACGATAACGATGTCTGGCCTCTCGCGGCTCAGTAGCTCGCGATAGTCACCGTATAGCTTGGGCTTATCACCGTTAAGCGCGGTAACCTCGGCGGCGGCTTTCGTTGCCTGCAAACGATCGGCGTCGCACAAGGCAACCACCTTACTCTGTCCTGCCCGTATAGCACAACGCAATATATTCATACCCCACCATCCACTGCCAATCAACGCGGTCTTATAAACCTTATCCTTACCCATCACACGGATGATGGGCCCGGCCAGAGTAGCACCTACCGTGGCCTGTACAAACTTCCGACGATCCATAAGCTTATGTTTTAGTGAAACAACAACAACCTTTGTACCATCGCGCGGAACTATACTCAGAACGCCACCTCCAGGTACGTTTGTGTTTGTACCTTCTCCTGTCCGCGCAACAGCGCCGGCCGCCAGCGTTCGCCTGCCTTCACCAACCGTATCGCCTCTGCTGAACAACCCGAACAACCGCTATCAAGAACAACAAAATCGCGCACAGAACCATCCTGTGTCACCGTAAAAACCAACTTCACAACGCCACTCACCCCAGGCCCGGCCATACGTGTACCCGACTGAAGATAACGCCGGTAGGCAGCCATACCCGACAGCGGGTAAGGTAGCTGGCTGGTCTCGTCATATACATACCGGTTCCCCTTCGGATCCAGCGAACGTCCCTGCACCAGCCGGTTGTCGCGATAGAACTCTTCGAAGTAAGGCTTCCCGTCGGCATAGGCACCGCGCCATAAACCCTGACGCAAGCCATTCTCAAAAGAACCTTCTTCCGAAATCACCCCCGTGGCATGCCACGTAACCTGCCGGCCGTTGCCATTCACAACCTGTGCCACACCCGCCGTATCGTACACCGAGCGTGTAAACGTTCGTCCGGCATAGACAACCTCACGATGCAGCCTGCCGTTAGGATGATAATATTCCCACTTGCCCACCGGGTCCTCACGTACATAACGCCCCGCCGATTGGTACCGGCCCGCTTCTGAATAATACAGAAAGATACCATCGTGCAGATCGTCGGTATAACGCCCCTTCATCTGTACATTACCATTGCTATAGTAATCGCGAACATCGCCCTGCCAGCGGCCAAGCGAATCGCGCCAGCCCAGCCGGAAGTACCGTGCCCCCACCTCGCTATCGATCTCTACCCAGCTGCTGTCATAAAACACACGGATCGGCTTACGGGCTGCCTCCGCATGGCGTGTAGTATCGGCCGGAGTATCGGTATCACCTGCCTTCACACGAAGGCCAAGTGGATGTTCAAACCGGGGAACCTCTCCAAGCTCGGCATATACAACCTCCAGGCTATCACGATACACATAAGACTCCCGCTCGATCCAACGAACGTGATAAGAAACCTCACGCTTACGCAACGCGATATACGAAGCCATCACCGTCGTATCGTGCATCAGGCTCGCCCTGACTGTACCAAGCCTGCTCAGATCGTGTCGCAAAGTATCCCATCGGCCCGAAAGCACCCGCAGGCTATCCAGAAAAGGACCATCGTCCAGACTTTGCTGCTTAACGCGATCAAGTCCGTCCTCAAGCGCGATCATCCGTTGAAATAAATCAAAGTATCGAACCTGGTCTTTAGGCAGCACCACCAGTAGAAAGGGACTCGCCACGAACAACAACGCCAGCAGAGCAAACGAGCTCCGTCGTGTAAGAACATGCCAGCCCGCGAGAAGTAAGCCCGTCACAAAGCCACCACCGTGAGCAGCAGTATCAACGTTAGCCTGCTGGGCCAGCAGATACGTAACGCCCATAAAAATTACAAAACTTATCAGCACAGACTGCAGCGCCTCGCGATCATGATAATGCTGCACAATATCCGCCAGTAACAGATAACCGTATATACCGAAAATAGCCCCCGAAGCACCCACGCTCGCAATAAATACGTTGAAGTACAGACTTGCCAACCCACCGGCAATACCGGTAATTATATAAACAAGAAACAGCCGCTTCGAGCCTATGCGATCCTCCAGCGCCGTCCCAATGTTATACAGCGCCATCATATTCACCAACAGGTGAATGACATTGCCGTGCATAAACATCGAACTGAATAAACGCCATGGCTCGCCACCGAGCGTAAACGGATTAAAGTTAGCCCCCGTCAGCAGTATCGCTATAAAATCGTCCGGATCAGAAAACATAAACGTTTGCTGCTTCCAGGCCAACGCCAGAAAAACCAGTACATTGGAGACGATCAGTCCTGCTACAACCGGAAAACGCTTCATGATCTGACGTCAGGGATGATCGCCGGATGTTCCAGCGCGGCAAGGCGCGCAAGCAACGGCGGATGTGAATAATGAAAGAATACGTACCACGGATGCGGATACAGATTGCTCAACGAATCGACCGACAGACGTTTCAACGCATCCATCAGTGGAACCGCCGCGTAAGTCTCGCGCGCATACGCGTCGGCCTCGAATTCATTCTTGCGGCTGAAGATACTCATCAGCAACCCCGCAATACCCGATACCGGCGAGAACAAAATAGCAAAGGCCACCAGGTTGAGGTGTATACCCCACTGCTGCGCGCCCAGGGCAAGCGAAACATTTTCAGCCCCGATTACACGCGAAAGCACAAACAACATAAACGTAATCTGGAAAACCGACGCCACATAACTCCACACAATATGTTTCTTCTTGAAATGCCCCACCTCATGCGCCAGCACAGCCACCAGCTCATCAACACTGTGTTGCTGAATCAGCGTATCATACAACACAATCTTCTTCTTTTTGCCCATACCCGAAAAGAACGCATTGGCCTTGGCCGAACGCTTCGAACCGTCAATCACAAATACATTATCGAGGGGGAAATCTACCTGCCGGGCATAAGCCTCGATGGCTTTTTTCAACTCCCCATCGGGCAGCGGTGTTAGTGTATTGTACAGCGGCAGAATCAATGACGTATAGAACATATTCATGAACAACATAAACCCACAGGCAATCACCGCAAACCAAAGCCAGAAGTTCGTACCCAGGCTTGTCACCAACAGGATCAGCGCCGTAAGCAGTAAACCACCTACAATGGCCGATAACCCATAGCCCTTGAGTTTATCGGTAATAAACGTCGCCATAGTCGTTTTGTTAAAACCGTATTTCTCCTCAATCACAAACGTACTGTAAAGTTGAAACGGCAGCGTAAGGAGATCAGAGGCAAGCATCAACACACCAAAAAAGGCGAGCGCAAGCACAATATCGTGCTGGATATAACCGCGCAGCAACACGTCGAGCCAGCCAAAGCCACCGCCCAGCAGCATACAAACAGAAACCACAAACCCAATGGCCGACGTAAGAAACGAAAACACCGTAAGCTCGCGGTGATACTGAAGTGAACGGAGGTACTGATCGCGGTCGTAAAAACGAGCCACCTCGTCCGGAACCTCTGCACGCTGCGCACGCAGGTTGAGAAACTCCAGGAACTGCTCAAAAAGGTAACTAACCGTTACAATACCGATAATCGTATAAAGAATGATGGAAGGCTGCATAAAAGCATCAACACGTTTAAAGAGTAAATAAAAACAATTGTCATGACATACCACCGCCGTCCATCCTACAAACCGGGAGAATCGTGCCGAGGCGTTTGCCGTCAGGCCCCAAGAGGCATCGTTTTTTTGTCTACCCACCTCCATGAACCGCTATATCCTCCTGTTTGTCCTGGCTGTCATTATCGGTACACCAGCCCTGGCACAGTTTAACGACTCCGTTCACTACTATGCCAATTACACCTCTACCGGCACTATAAACAAAACAAACGACGGCAGCTCCTATGTTTTGAATAACAATGCAAAATTCAACGTCAGCAAAAAAAGCATGTCCTTCAACATGACCACAGGCTGGATCTATGGACAGCAACAAAACAAACTAACAAACAACGACGTCATGTCCGCATTGGACGCTAACCTCTACAAAACATTCGAACACTTCTACTATTGGGGGCTGGGGCTCTACGAGAAAAGCTATTCATTAAAAATCAATCACCGACTTCAAACCGGCCTCGGAGTAGGCTACAACCTGGTTGACCGCAAAAACGCCGTATTCATCGTAAGCGATGGGATACTCTATGAAAAAAGTAGCATGTATGAAAACGACGAGCTCGGACGCGACCAATACGAAACATTCCGAAATTCCTTCAGAATAAAATTTCACTTCGTCATCAAGGACCGGGTTACCATCGACGGAAGCGACTTTCTTCAACATTCCCTCTCCGATAAAAAAGATTATATCATAAAGTCAAACACATCGCTATCCATCAAACTACAGAAGTGGTTAAGCTTTACCGCCGCCCTTACCTACAACAAGCTCAACCTTACCCGTCGCGAAAACTTGCTATTCACGTATGGCTTAACATTCGAGAAATACTTTTAATATTGGTCGCACAACGGTTTTCAGGGATGAGCAAGTAAGCGTTGTCCAAAAAACGCTACATCTGATAGCGTAAAAATTTATGCCCGAAACACCGTCAAGATACGTAAGCATATATACGTAAGTAAAAACCCATAAATACTGCATCCATTGCATTGTAACGCTTCTTTTTCAGGCGTTCCTTCCCTAAATTAATAAGCGGGTTTTACCATCGTTACAGTAATGTTATCACATGTGATGGTGAGTAAAACTTTTTATTCCGGCCTATAGCCTTCCACCTGATCGAGATAAGCCGGCATAGCTGTCATTTTAAAAGTCCGTAAAAAGTAAAACCCAAAACTATCCAGCGCAGCTTGCAACGCTACGCTTACTGTACGAATTCCAAAAAACCCTTAACAAATGAAAAACATTTATCTCACGCTCGCATTGCTAACCCTTCTTTGTACCACGGTGTGGAGCCAGAACGTTGGCGTAAACACCACCGGCGACGCACCGGATGCCTCTGCTATGCTCGATGTATCCTCCACCGATAAAGGCTTACTCGTTCCCCGCGTTGCCCTCACGGCAACCAACGTAGCTGATCCGGTAACCGCTCCTGCGGTTAGCTTACTCGTATACAATACCGCCACCGCCGGAACAGCGCCGAACAACGTATCGCCCGGCTACTACTACTGGTCAGGCACCACATGGATACCATTCACGGTATCGGGCGGAGCAGCCAGCAGCTGGATGCTGAACGGTAACGCCGGCACAACCCCCGCTTCCCAGTTCTTCGGTACTACAGACGACAACCAATTGGTATTCCGGTCAAACAATGTATCACACCTCGAACTCGGTTCCCGTACAAAGCTTGGACTCGTACAAGCCTATCCCGACTATGACAACGGTGCCGAGAGACTTACCTTATTACGCTCGGCACTTCAGTTCGAAGCCGCTGGAGCATCGTTCTATAAACCCAAATTATTTACCGATGCCAATGGAAACTTCCGCATCAAAGGAAGCACGGCGGGCAACGACATATTTGAAATAGGCGGTACCGGAGCCTCCAATGCCGGCGGCCTCGAATTCATTACCGGCGACGACGGCGATGAACCCATAGCCTTCCGAAGCTATAACGCCACATCCGGCGTAACGTCCGAAGCCATGCGGGTACAAAGCGGTCGCGTAGCCATAGGCGCTACAACATTCAGTGCCGGCAGCCCCGAAAAACTACTGGTCGACGCAGGCAACACTACATCATACAACCTCATCAGTGCCCGTGGTTCCATGGACAATGACTTACAAATAAACGTAAAGAACAACTCTACCGGAACCAATGCCAGCTCAGATATAGTAGCCGTCGCCGATAACGGCTCAACTACGACAAACTTTGTAGGTCTAGGTATTAACGGCAGCGGCTATACAGGGCCCGTGATGGGAGGAACCAACGATGCCCACTTGTATAACATCGGACAAAACTTCCTCATCGGAACAGGTACCGCCAGCAAGGCATTGATCTTCACCACGGGAGGAACATCACAGGCAACCAACGAACGGATGCGCATTACCGGCACGGGCTCTGTTGGCATCGCCACAACAACACCCAATGCCAATACCAAACTCGACGTCGCCGGTTCTGTAAAACTTGGTGCGTCAGGTACCGTATTGAAAAATGTAGTAACCATCGAAATCACGACAACCGGTGCACCCACAGTACCCGCGGCGGTGATGACTACCGTTCCAATCTCCTTTACACCCGGCGCCTATGATCTGACCCTGACTGTTCCTACGCTCTCCAGCGCACGGGGCACGGTAAGGGCATCGTTTGGTTCCGATCTTCCAGCTGGCGTATCCGTTGCATGGGCTCGCGTACTCAGTACAACACAGGTCAAAGTGCGCCTCATGAACAATAGTACCACGGCACAAAGCCTTCCGGCAGGAACAAAAATCCAGTTATCGATTATCGAATTCTGATGCAATGCCTATGTCATATATAACGCATCATTCACAACAACCCGACAGCAAGCCACTGCGCTTCAAAACCTATACATTGCTCGTCATCGTACTGCTCTGTATAACCCTGTCGCAGGTACACGCTCAAGGACGACTCGTTTTAAACGGTGGCTTCGTTACCGTTCAGGAAGGAACCTACCTGGTGATCGATAACCCTTCACCCGATGCCATCACCGTTCAGGACGGCGGCGGCATCATTACCGAAGGCGATAGTAGTTATGTGCGGTGGAATATCGGTACCGCTACCGGAACGTATACCGTACCCTGGTACTACGCCGGCGACTCGATTCCACTCACATTTACAAAAACCGAAGGCGTTGGCGAAGGCCACTTCATATTGTCTACCTACCACACGGGTTGGGAAAACAGCCTTGAACTTCCGGCAGGCGTTACAAACTTCCTCCGTGGCTCGGGCGTAGACAACTCCGGCTATGCCGTAGACCGCTTCTGGCAGCTCGATGCCCAGGGATACACCACACGCCCCGCGTTAACCGACGTATTGTTTACCTACCGGGAAAACGAATACCTGGAGCCGCTGAACACCATCAACGAAAACGTAATCACTGCGCAACGCTGGAACCCCATCGCAGCCAGTTGGGTAGACTTCTCGCCGGCCACCAGCGTAAACACAACCACCAACGTTGTAACCGTTATGGAAATACCCGAAGGTCAATTGTGGCCCTGGTGGAACCTCACCTACCGTAGCGATCGCCATTGGATAGCTTCAGTATCGTCAGCATGGGGAACCAACGAAAACTGGTCGCTAACACCCGGTGGCCCTCCAAATGCATCAGTGCCCACATCACTCGACGATGTATACTTCGACGAGATTGTCAATGAAAATTGCGACCTCGACGTCAATGCTGAAATGGCCAACATCCTCACCGCTGTGGATTACAAAGGAACAATCACACAAGGCACCAACCCCATCACCGTAGCGAATAACGCCATACTGCTGGATGGAACATTTGTCGGCGGATCTGCCGATATTCAGATCGGCGGCGAACTCCAGATCGTGACCGAATCGTTTACATCAACCTCCGGAACACTCGATGTTGGCGGCAACTTCCATCATGGCTTTGGTGCGTTTATTCACAACAACGGACTCGTGCGCCTCTCGGGCGTGAACGGTGTAACACAGATTGTCACCGGCAACGAAACACCTCGATTCAACAACCTCACCATTGCCAACGCATCGGCTATACCCGGAGTGACCCTCGTCAACAATGTTGAAGTAGACGGCATACTCGACCTCGGAAACAACGTTGTACTCGATGCCGATGGCCCGGACGATACTGCCATACTAACCATTCGCTCCACGGCCGACGATCCTACGCGCGATGCCGCCATCGGCATACTTCCCGAAGGCGCGCAGATACAAGGCAACGTGCGTATACAACGCTTCATGGCGCTTGAGGGCCCCGGCACACGCATTTACCGGTACATAGCCTCCCCCCTTCAAAACGCTTCTGTAGCCGATATACAAAACGAAATACCGGTAACCGGCTCTTTCACCGGAGTAAGCGTTTGCCCGGGATGTGTGGGCTATAGCCAGTCCATGTTTACCTATACCGAAAGCCTTGCTGATATCAACCTGTCCGATGGCTATACAGACTTCCCGCTAAACGACAACAAAGAAACCCTCGTGCCCGGTAAGGGATATTCCCTCTATGTACGCGGAAACATATTGTCGTCTGCACTGTGGGACGTAAACGGTACCGTAACACAAGGCAACGTAACACCCGTTGAATTACCCGTAAGCTTCACCGCATCCGGCAATGTAAACGCCGACGGATGGAACCTCGTGGGTAACCCCTATGCCTCCACCATCGACTGGAACGCCGCCACAGGCTGGACAAAAGATAATCTCGACGGCTCCATCTACATCACCGATAACGATGGCCCCGTAACCCAATACGCCACCTGGAACGGAGTAACCGGTACCAACGGAGGCTCACGATACATTGCCCTCGGCCAGGCCTTCTGGGTAAAAGCCAACGGTTCCGGTACACCCGCGCTTACGGCGTCTGAGAATACCAAAGCACCGGGCACGCAAACCTCCTTCTTCCGCGAGATCGCCCCAAAAAACCTGCTGCGCGTTTCAATGGCCGATGGAACGCTGAAAGACGAAGCTGTAATACACTTCCGATCCGATGCTACCGCCGACTTTGATTCGCATGCCGATGCCTGGAAAATGATGAGTACTTCATTCAACCTGGCGGCACAGGTAGGCATACGCAAGCTAGCCATCAACTCGCTTCCCGTATTCGGATGTAAAAGCTCAGTCAACCTTACAGTAGACAACGCCAAACCCGGTAGCTACGCACTGAACTTCGAGTCGCACGAATCGTTCGAACGTCCTACCAGCATCACACTGGTCGACAACTTCACAAACGAAACCACCGACATCGCCACCACGAAGAACTATACCTTCATCGTAACCACCGATCCGGCAAGCCAGGGCGGCAACCGCTTCACGCTGCACTTCCAGACACCGATCGACAGTGCGATCATCGCTCAAAGCGGCAACACACTTACATCCAGCTACGCCGAAGGCAACCAGTGGTACCTTGACCAACAGCCCATACCCGGCGGTACAACACAATCCATACAGGCCGCAAAAGCCGGTGTGTACAGCGTAACCGTCGCAACCACCGAAGGCTGCACCACCACCTCCGCGGGCCGGGTATTCAGCGTAACCGGCGAAGAAGAAGCCCTGGCCTCCGCCATACGGGTCACACCTAATCCCGTAGCTCATGAGTTGTACATCCAGGTACCGTCAGCGTTCAGCCATGCAAACGAAGCCACGCTCATCAACAGCATGGGCCAGACGTTAGGATCTATACCGCTACAACAGGAAGGCGCTGGGAAGACGGGTAAACTTGTCATGTCAGGATATCCCACCGGCGCATACATCATACGCATCATCGATGGTGCCAAACGTTATGATCGAAAAATAATTAAACAATAACACCTTTAGAAGGACTCTCTCAGGCGGCAGGCCATCGTGAAAACGGTGCCTGCTGCTTCGTTTTAAGCACGCCAGCAATCGTTTACGAAAACTGATTTGGTAAAAATTCACATAAAAATATCCCCTTCTGGGACAGGGATTTGACCGTTCATCCGAACACAATCACATACTGTATCCCGGAAAACCCTGGAAATAAGCTGCTTTCAACGATATTTGCAACGCCATATCACGCGTGTTCCAACACAGTACGGAACAATTACACACTGGCATTGTTTTTCCAATAGACCCACGCAGGAACCAATGCGAAATCCGATTGCCTATCCGGCTTCGTAAATAGCACGAGACTAAGTATGAAAAAGCTTCTTGTCATCTTGTTGCTTTGTAGCAGCGGCAGCACCATGGCCTATATGTTTTGGACGCAGGAACTACAATACGTACGCCCTACCCCGGTACCGGAGCACTACAACCCCGTAGCTGTACGCCAAACTGTGAATTTGCACCGCTACATCGAATTCGGCGCAGATAGCGCAATCTACCTGCACTTCTTCAATCCCGACTGCCCATGCTCGCGGTTCAACCTCAATCATTTTAACACCCTCGTACGTAACTTTGGAAAGCAAGTACACGTTTGTGCTGTTATCCCCGCGTACGCTGATCTGCAACGTGCTAAAGAAATGATTGCCAACGATGGCATAACCATAATCCAGGACACCGACAACACAATCACAAATGCCTGTGGCGTCTATTCGACCCCGCAGGCTGTAGTAATCGACGCGCAACAGAAATTGTTCTACCGCGGCAACTACAACAAATCACGCTACTGCACCACACGCGACAGCAACTATGCCGAAATCGCGCTCACTGCACTCGTGAAAGGCGAACAACCGCCATACTTCAACGCCCTGGCTACACAAGCCTACGGCTGTCAGATCCCTACGAACCAATAAAAGTAACTCCCCCAAATACTAATTATCATGAACGCTGTAACGCAACGATTCTCGGTGGACATAAACAAAAAGTCCGACCAGGTTATCAACGTCGCACTGGCCATCTACTTCGTTACCGGCATCGGCCTGGCAACATTCTACGACACCTATTTCATCGCCATCGGTGTAGGTACTCTAAGCCTCGCGAGCTACTACGGCTCAAAAATGCTGCTTCCCAACAGCACCCTGTACCGCTACGTACTCGCCGTGGTACTCGGTATCTTTGCCGCTCAGTACATTTACCAGATGCACGGCATGTTTGAAATGCACTTCATATTCTTCGTAGGCTCCGCCCTCCTCATTGCCTACCAGAACTGGAAACTGCAAATACCCCTGTTACTATTCATCGTCGTACACCATGCCAGCTT
>Ga0065165_1001991_pt1 | contig 19209 bp, 14 predicted proteins | sample AraplaMF_Cvi_mMF_FD_63813 | JGI IMG/M metagenome (GOLD analysis project Ga0065165, IMG submission 63813) | Arabidopsis root microbial communities from the University of North Carolina, USA - plate scrape MF_Cvi_mMF (version 2) (version 3) | ecosystem: Host-associated > Plants > Roots >...
GCCCGCCGCAACCGGCTGCTCGGCCTGTGGGCTGCCGAAAAGCTCGGAATCACCGGCGAGGCCGCCACGGCCTATGCCAAGGAGGTCGTCGCAGCCGATTTCGAGGAGGCCGGTGACGCCGACGTCCTGCGCAAGGTCATGGGCGATTTCGCCGCCAAGAACGTCGCGATCACCGAGCAGGCGATTCGCGCCAAGATGAGCGAATTGATCGCCATCGCGGCCGCCGAGGTGAAGGCGGGTAAATAGGCCGTCACCGGACGGCGGGCGGCGACGGACGTCCCGCCCGCCGTCCGCTCTCCCGGGTTTTCCCCTTGGGCTTGCAGCCGGCCCCGGACAATGCCACATCGGCGGCATGTCCCAGGAAAACCGCCAAGATCACATCTCCAACGTCCTCGCCCAGCGCTATGCGTCGCCTGCCATGCGCGCGATCTGGAGCGGCGAAGGCAAGGTCCGGCTCGAGCGCGACTACTGGATTGCCGTGCTGAAAGGCCAGCGCGATCTCGGCATTCCCGTGCCGGATGGCGTCATCGAGAGCTACGAGCGGGTCAAGGACCAGGTTGACCTCGACTCCATCATGCGCCGCGAGCGCATCACCCGCCACGACGTCAAGGCGCGGATCGAGGAGTTCTGCGACCTCGCCGGTCACGAACACCTGCACAAGGGCATGACCAGCCGCGACCTCACCGAGAACGTCGAGCAGCTCCAGGTCTATCGCGGCCTCCAGCTGATCGAGACCAAGAGCATCGCCGCGCTCATTCGCTTCGCCAAACATGCCAAGCAGTTTCGCGACATGCCCTTCACGGCCCGCACCCACAACGTTGCGGCGCAGGTCACGACGCTCGGCAAGCGCATCGCCATGTTCGGCGAGGAGATGCTGGTGTCGCATCAGAGCCTCGTCAACGTGCTCGACACCTATCCCGCGCGCGGCCTGAAGGGCGCGGTCGGCACAAGGCTCGACCAGATCACCCTGTTCAACGGCGATGCCGGCAAGGCGCGCGCGCTCGAACAGCAGATCCTCAAGCATCTTGAGTTGCCCAGGAGCTTCGACGCGGTCGGCCAGGTCTATCCGCGCAGCCTCGACTTCCGCGCCGTCAGCGTGCTCACCGAGCTCGCCAGCGGTCCCGGCAATTTCGCCAAGACCTTGCGCCTGATGGCGGGCCACGAGCTCGCCAGCGAAGGCTTCGCCAAGGGCCAGGTCGGCTCGTCGGCAATGCCGCACAAGATGAACAGCCGCTCCTGCGAGCGCATCAACGGCCTGCATGTCGTGCTCAAGGGCTATCTCGCGATGGCCGCGGGGCTGGCCGGCGACCAGTGGAACGAAGGCGACGTCTCCTGCTCCGTGGTTCGCCGCGTGATGCTGCCGGATGCCTTCCTCGCCATGGACGGCCTGCTCGAAACCCTGCTCTCGGTACTCGACCAGATGGAGATCTTCGACGCCGTCGTCGCGACCGAGCTCAACCGCTACCTGCCCTTCCTGCTCACCACGACGGTGATGATGGAGGCGGTGAAGAAGGGGGCCGGCCGCGAGGGCGCGCACGAGGCGATCAAGGAGCACGCGGTCGCGGCCATTCGCGACCTGCGCACCGGCAAGATCGTGCAGAACGATCTCCTGCAGCGTCTCGCCGCCGATCAGCGTCTCGGCCTCAGCGAAGCCGAGCTGCAGCGCGTGCTCGATCACGGCCGTGCCAATTCCGGCGACGCCGGCGCCCAGGTCGACTATTTCGCCGAGCAGGTCGACGCGCTGGCCAAGGCGAAGCCTGAGGCCGCCAGCTACGCGCCGGGTGCGATTCTGTAACCAGTCTCGCCGTCATTGCGAAGAACTCGCGACAGAATTGCGAAGCAATTTTGCGCTGGCGACGAAGCAATCCAGACTGCCGCCGCGGAAAGATTCTGGATTGCTTCGCTTCGCTCGCAATGACGAGAGGACGTCAGTCCTCCTTGAAGCCGTAGTCCGGCACATTGCCGGTGGCGCCGTAATATTTGTACGGCAGGAACTTGCCTGACATCGTGATCTGCACGCGATCGCCCTTCGGGTTGGCGACGCGCTCGATGGCCATGTCGAAGTCGATCGCCGACATAATGCCGTCGCCGAACTCTTCCTCGATCAGCGCCTTCCAGGCCGGGCCGTTCACCATCACCATCTCGTAGAAGCGATAGATCAGCGGATCGGTCGGCGGCATCGGCGTGCCGGTACCGCGCATCGGCACTTCGTTCAGCATTGCGGTCTCAGACTTCGTCAGGCCGAACAGCTCGCCGGCATTCGCGGCCTGCGGCTTGGTCAGCTTCATCTGGCCCATGATCGCGCCGACGATCAGCACCTCGGAATAGCCGCCGATCTTGTTGCAGATGTATTTCCAGCTCCAGCCCTTCTCGCGCTTGAGGTCGAGCAGCTTTTCGGTGAGGTCTTCGCGCTTCATGTCCGTGTCTCCCTTCGACAGGCATTGTGATGGGCCTGCCGCTTTGAGAGGCACGAAACGTGCCAATAAATCAGGCTAGCTCCTCACGCGGGCCTCGATGAACCGCCTGATGGAGTCCAGCACCGGCTGCTGCTCGCCGGCGAAGAACCAGTGATCCTGGCCATCGAGCTCGACGAACTCCGCGCCCGCGATCCGGCTCGCGATGTCGCGGCCTGCCGCGATCCGCACCGCCTTGTCGTCCCGCCGGTGCAGCACCAGCGTCGGCGCGGTGATCTCAGGCAAGAGATGCCGCACATCGGCATCGCGAAACGCCTCCAGCACCGCCGAGATGCCGCCGGGGCTGGACGCCGCGCGTAATAGCCCCGCCCACCACGCGCGCGCCTGCGGATCCTTGGCGAGGCTCGGCGCAAAGGCTTCGATCCCGACCGGGCCGCCCCATTGCGCCACGAGATGCCTGCTCCAGGCATCATACTGGCTGGCGCGCAACGCGTGCGGATAGTCCTCCGACCAGCAGCCCTTTGCCAGCGCGCCGAACAGGATCAGCCCGGCGACCCTGCGCGGCTCATCGACCGCGAACTTGACGCAGGCCGGCCCGCATTCGGAGGCGCCAAACAGCACGACACGCCGCGAGTCCGCCGCACGCAGCACGGTGCCGATATCCTCTGCGGTCACATCGATGCCGGGTGCAGCTCCGACCCGGTCGGACAATCCGATGCCGCGGCGATCGAACACGATCAATCGCGATAACTTCATCAGTGACGCGAGAAAGGTCCGGCTCGCCGGATGCTCCCAGGCGCGCTCCACATGCGAGACGAAGCCGGGCATGACGAGAATGTCGAGCGGCCCGCTGCCATAGGTCTGATAGGCCAGGTGCACGCCCGCGCCCTTGACGTAGCGCGTCATCGGCGCCGCATCGGGCATCGCCGCCGCGGGGCTCATCAGCGCCTCGGTCTCGGCTTCCGGCGCAATGCCGAGTTCATCGCGCAGCCGCTGTGTGAGTGCTGCGTGATGCCGCTCCGCCGCGCTGCGGTCGCCCGCCAACAACAGGCTGCGGATAAGATGCCGGCCATAGACTTCGCTGAGCGGGTCGAGCTCGACCAGACGGCTCGCATAGGCGGTCGCCGCGAAATGATCCCCGGCCGCATTCTTGTCCTGCACAAGCCGTTCGAGGGCATGAACCAGCCGTCCCCGCAGCGCCTCGCGGCGAAAGAACGCCCAGTCGTCGAACTCGGACGAATCTTCCGGAGAGAAGCCGGCGAGGAAATCCCCGCGATAGATCTGGCAGGCCGTCTCGAACGCGCCGCGATCACAGGCGCTCTCGAACAGATGCGAGTCGAGCGTCAGCTCGACGTCCGGCGCGATGCGCAGGCTGGTGCGATCGGTCTCGAAGATCGCGTGACCGAGTGTGATCTCGATGCGGTGAAGCAGCCGCCGCAATCGCGCCAGCCCGGTCTCCCGCGGCGTCTCCGGCCACAGCAGCGTGGCCATGATTTCGCGCGCGACCGCGCCCTTGGCCTCGGCGAGATAGACCAGCAGCGCAAGCCCCTTGCGCAGGGCCAGCTTGATCGGACGGTCGCCGGCGCGGACCTCGGGGAACCCGAACGCCCCCAGCGAGAAAGCCGTCATCACATTCCTCTTTCGCCGCAGCGCCACCCCGGGGGACGCGCAGGGGACGGTCCAGCGGTAACGGTCAGGCCAGATCGAGCCCGTTCGCCTGCGAACGGCTCAGGCCCCTGCATGCGGCACCGCTGCGCCAGGCACAATAGGAAAAACCATGTTCGCGCGCCTCGCAATCCTGCTCTACGCCCTCGTGAGCTACGGAATATTCACCGTTTCATTTCTCTACGCGCTCGGCTTCGTCGGCAATTATGTCGTCCCGAAGTCCATCGACGTCGGCGCCCCCGCGAGCGTGAGCGAGGCCGTCGTCGTCAACCTGCTGCTGATGAGCCTGTTCGCGATCCAGCACAGCGTCATGGCGCGCCCCGCCTTCAAGCGATGGTTGGCCAGGTTCCTCCCTGCCGCCTGCCAGCGCAGCACCTATGTGCTGCTCTCCAGCCTGATCCTGCTGCTGCTGTTCTGGCAATGGCGCCCGATCCCGGCACCCGTCTGGCAGGCCAGCGGCGTTCTGGCGTCGCTGTTGACGGCCATCCATTGGCTCGGCTGGGTCATCGCGTTGTCCTCGACCTACATGATCGATCATTTCGATCTGTTCGGCCTGCGTCAGGCCTTCGTCGCGCTGCGTGGCACCGAGATGCCAGGCCAGCCCTTCAGGACCCCGCTGCTCTACAAGATCGTGCGGCATCCGCTGATGCTGGGCTTCCTGATGGCGTTCTGGGCCACGCCCGAGATGACCGTGGGCCATCTGCTGTTTGCGCTCGCCAACACCGGCTACATCCTGGTCGCGTTGCAGTTCGAAGAGCGCGACCTGATCGCCGAGTTCGGCGCGACCTATCAGGATTATCGCCGGCGCGTTCCAATGCTGGTGCCGCGTCTCTTCACGCGCCATCGTAGCGAAGACAGCCGGCCGGTGGGATCGCCGCGATGAACGCGCCGTTCCCTCTCCCGTTGCTGTCTGCGGACGCCGCGACGTTCGCCGCCGCGCTCGACGGGCTCGACATCGGCCTCTATCTCGTCGCCGCGAACGCGCGTCTCGTTCACGCCAATACCGCGGGCCACGCCATCCTCAACGCCGGCGACGTCCTGTTTGTGGTTCGCGGACATCTGGTGGCCAGCGATTCCGCGGTCAATCAGGCGTTGCAGCGTCTCGTCACGATGCACGGTCAGGCCTGCGAAACAGCGGTGCCGATGATCGGGACAAACGGGCAGCGTTACGTCGCGCATGTCCTGAAATTGTCGTCGGATGCCGGCCGACATGCAGCCATGGTCGACCGGGCTGTCGCAGCGCTGTTCGTTCGCAAGATCGCGCTGGCGATATCGCCCAACGCAGAGGCGATCGGCAAGGCTTTCAATCTGACGCCGGCCGAATTGCGCGTGCTGCTCGCAATCGTCGAACGCGGCAGCGTTCCCGGAGCCGCCACAGCCCTCGGCATTGCCGTCTCCACGGTCAAGACGCATCTCAGCCGCCTGTTCGAAAAGACCGGCGCCGCGCGGCAGGCCGATTTCGTCAAGCTCGTCGCGGGATATGCGACGCCACTCAGACAAGCGGAAGCATCGCAATGAAAGCTGTTCTCTGCCATTCGTTTACAGGACCCGGCGATTTGCGCCTCGGAGAGATCAATCTGCCGAGGCCCGCCGGTGACGAGATTCTCGTCGACGTCCATGCCGCCTCCGTCAGCTTCATGGACCAGTTGATGGTCTCGGGCCTCTACCAGATGAAGCCGCCGACGCCGTTCGTGCCCGGCACGGAAGCTTCCGGTGTCGTCGTCGCGGTCGGCGACAAGGTCACGACATTCCGCCCCGGCGACCGCGTCGCGTGCAGTGCCTGGACCGGCGGCTACGCCGAACGGATGATCGCGAAGGAATCGAAGAGCGTGCGGCTCCCCGACGGCGTAGCGTTCGAAGCCGCGGCGACAGTGCTGCACAATTACGGCACGGCCTGGTACGCATTGGTTGAGCGGGCGCGGGCGCAAGCTGGCGAAACCGTCTTCATCACGGGCGCAGCCGGCGGCATTGGCCTCGCCGCCGTTGACCTCGCCCGTCACCTCGGCCTGCGCGTCATCGCCGGGGTCGGTTCCGACGACAAGGCGGCACTGGTGCGCGATTACGGTGCCAGCGATGTCATCAATTATCGCAGCGAATATCTGCGTGACCGGATCAAGTCGATCACGTCGGGCGACGGCATCGATATCGGCTTCGACAACATCGGCGGCGCCATTTTCGACCAGATCGCCCGGCTGATGAAATGGGGCGGACGCCTGATGCCGATCGGGTTCACCAGCAGCGAGATTCCATCGCTTCCGATGAACCTGCCGCTGCTGAAGAACTATTCCATCATCGGCGTCTTCGTCGGCGCCTGGGCGGAGAAATTCCCCGACGAAGCCGCGCGCATGAACGGCGCGCTGATGCAATTGCTGGCCGACGATAAAATCCGCCCGCATATCAGCCGCGTCCTCCCTTTGGAGGAAGCGGCCGACGCCATGCGCGATGTAGCCAATCGTACGGTTCAGGGAAGAATTGTGCTCAAGATCCGATAGAGTGATGCGGTGACGGCAACAGAGGACGGCAGATTGGCAGAGATCATCATCGACAAGCGCTTCTGCGGACCGCCGAACTCGGGCAATGGCGGTTATGTCTGCGGCCGGCTGGCCCGGCACATTCCCGGGGCCGCGGAAGTGACGCTGCGCGCGCCGCCGCCACTCGATACGCCGCTCACGACCGTCGAGACGGACGGCACGTGGGAGCTTCGCGACGGCGCCAGGGTCGTTGCGGCCGGACGTGCCGTCAGCGTCGAGCTCGCGCGCATCGAGACTGCGAGCTTCGAGGAAGCCCGCGCCGCCGAATTGCTGACACAGGTCAAACCGCACGAGCATCCGCTGCCGACCTGCTTCGTCTGCGGGCCGGCGCGCGCGAAGGGTGACGGCCTGCGTATCTTCGCAGGCCCACTCGAGCGCCATGCACACGCCCCCGTCCTCGCAGCCAGCTGGACGCCCGATCCAAATCTTGCCGCCGATGACGGCCTCGTCGCGTCGGAGTTTCTCTGGTCCGCGCTCGATTGTCCCACCGGCTTCGCCTGCAACTGCGATCCGCAGAACAACAGCTATGACAGCACGCCGCTGTTGCTCGGACGAATGTCAGCCCGGATCGAGTCCCGCCCGCGTCCCGGCGAGCGCTGCATCATCACCGCATGGCCCACCGGCCGCGACGTCCGCAAGCGCACGGCCGAGGCCGCGCTGCATGATGAAGCGGGAAAGCTGCTCGCGGTGGCGAAGACGACATGGATTGCAGTCGAGCGCGAGGTACAGCTCGGGCGATAAGTGACAGTCTCGTAGGGTGGATTAGCTCGCGGAGGCGCGCAGCGCGTCCGCGGGCGTAATCCACCGCGTTGGGGGCCGCGCGAGAATTGGTGGATTACGCCTTCGGCTAATCCACCCTACGAAACCTACGCGCCCTGCTGCACCATCACCTGCACCCGCACCAGCTCGGTCTCGATATCCCGCTCCACGTCCGCAGCCCGGATGTCCAGCACGCGATAATCCCGCGCTTCGAGCCAATTCCGCCGTAACGCCCGATCAGCCGCGATCGTCTCGCCCTCGCCCGGGTTGACCAGCTCGATCGCGATCCGGTGCGGGAACGAGACGAAGTCGGGGATGTGACGGCCGACCGGGGTCTGGCGCTTGAATTGGCCGGCGAAGCGACGGTCGCGGGTAAGCGCCTGCCAGAGCAGCCGCTCGGCATCGGTCGGGTTGCGGCGGAGCAGGCGCGCGAGGCCGCGCACGGTCGAGCCGCTGTCGGGCACGCCGCCGCCCTGCCCGTGCTCGGCCAGCAGCGCGCGCAGGCGCGTGGCCTGCTCGCCGTCGAGCACGCCGCCCTTGGCCGGGCCCTTGCGCCCCTCGGCGATGGCCATCACCACGCCGTGGAGTGTGTGCATGTCCTGCTTGGTCGGCTCCATCCGGCTGAAGATGTTGCGCAGGTTGACCAGCATGGTGTCGCGCTTCTCGGCCGGGCGCAGGAACTCGACCCGGTCGAGCTCGCGGATGAGGTTGTCGAAGAAGGCCTGCATCTGGTGCTGCGAGGCGCGCTCGGACCGCTCGGGCATGGCGTGCGGCAACGCGCCCGATGTCGCATGCTTGAACCACTCATAGCCCACCAGCAGCACCGCCTGGGCGAGGTTGAGTGAGGCGAAGCCCGGATTGACCGGGAAGGTGATGATGCGGTTGGAGAGCCCGACCTCCTCGTTGGTCAGCCCCCAGCGCTCGCGGCCGAACAGGATACCGGCCTTGCCGCCGGTCGCGACGTGACCGGCGATCTCGGCCGCCGCGGCCTCCGGCCCTACCACGGGCTTGGCCTGGTCGTGCGGGCGCGCGGTGGTAGCGAACAGCAGATCGATGTCGGCGACCGCCTGCTCGACTGTGTCGAACAATTGGACCTTTTCCAGAATGTGGTCGGCACCGGCCGCCGCCCGCTGCGCGGCGATGTTCGGCCAGCCATCGCGGGGATTGACGATGCGCAAGGCTTGAAGCGCGAAATTGCCCATGGCGCGCGCGCACATGCCGATGTTCTCGCCGAGCTGCGGCTCGACCAGGATCACGACGGGACCGTCGAAGGAAAGACCCGTCTTGCTCTTGTCAGTCCCCGACATCTCGTTTCGCTTTCACACCGGTTCTCAAGGCCTTGGAAAGGCTCTCTTCAAGAATTGATTCAAAGCCGGCAGAGGGGCCGGCCGCCCGTTCGCCTGTCGTTTGCCTGTCCTGACAAAATTCTCAAGCGAAATAACGGGGTTAGAATCGGCTTTTGAATCTCGCCCGAAGCCTGAGGGCCGCCCCTGCGGCAGGCTGGCCTCCCGCCCCCCATCTGTGGAGGCTGGATCGGCTAAAAGTGCATAATCACTTGGCTTTCGCCCGCCGCGGTCAGGTGCTAAGAGGCGCCGGATATTCAATTTGGCGCCGGCGGCGCCGTTCCCAGAGGGCTTCTCCGATCATGGCAAAAATCAAGGTATCCAATCCCGTCGTCGAACTCGATGGCGACGAGATGACCCGGATCATCTGGCAGTACATCAAGGACAAGCTGATCAACCCCTACCTTGACGTCGAGCTGATGTATTTCGACCTGGGCATGGAGTACCGCGATCACACCAACGACCAGGTGACCATCGACGCCGCCGAGGCGATCAAGAAGGTCGGCGTCGGCGTCAAGTGCGCCACCATCACCCCGGACGAGGCCCGGGTGGAAGAGTTCAAGCTCAAGCAGATGTGGAAGTCGCCGAACGGCACCATCCGCAACATCCTGGGCGGCTGCATCTTCCGCGAGCCGATCATCTGCAAGAACGTGCCGCGCCTCGTTCCCGGCTGGACCAAGCCGATCATCATCGGCCGTCATGCCTATGGCGACCAGTACCGCGCCACCGACATCAAGTTCCCGGGCAAGGGCACCCTCTCGCTGAAGTTCGTCGGCGAGGATGGCACCGTGATCGAGAAGGAAGTGTTCAAGGCCCCGGGCGCCGGCGTCGCCATGGAGATGTACAATCTCGACGACTCCATCATCGACTTCGCCCGCGCCTCGTTCAACTATGGCCTGCTGCGCAACTACCCGGTCTACCTCTCGACCAAGAACACCATCCTCAAGGTCTATGACGGCCGCTTCAAGGACATCTTCCAGGAGATCTTCGACAAGGAGTTCAAGAAGGAGTTCGACGCCAAGGGCCTGACCTACGAGCACCGCCTGATCGACGACATGGTCGCCTCGGCGCTGAAGTGGTCCGGCGGCTACGTCTGGGCCTGTAAGAACTACGACGGCGACGTGCAGTCCGACACGGTCGCGCAGGGCTACGGCTCGCTCGGCCTGATGACCTCGGTGCTGCTGACCCCCGACGGCAAGACCGTCGAGGCTGAAGCCGCCCACGGCACGGTGACCCGCCACTATCGCGAGCACCAGAAGGGCAAGGAGACCTCGACCAACTCGATCGCGTCGATCTTCGCCTGGACCCGTGGCCTGTCGCACCGCGCCAAGCTCGACAACAATGCCGAGCTCGCCAAGTTCGCCTCGACCCTGGAGAAGGTCTGCGTCGACACCGTCGAGGCCGGCTACATGACCAAGGACCTCGCGCTCCTGGTCGGTGCCGACCAGCGCTGGCTCTCGACCACCGGCTTCCTCGACAAGGTCGCGGAAAACCTGACAAAGGCGCTGGCAGCTTAAGCGCCAACCGCAATTTCGCCCGACTGGGCCAGACATCATCACGGGCCGCGCCTGAAAGCGCGGCCCGTATTCTTTTCAAGTCATTGCGCGGAGATGCGACCATGTCGTTCAAGCCAGCCGTTCCCTGCCTTCTTTTGCTCTCCGCCATGACCACATCGGCCTCCGCCGCAGACCCGCTTCCCGCCGCCATCGCCGCGCCGGGCGAGACCGTCGTGCTCAGTGTCCTCGCCGAGGGCGCGCAGATTTATGAGTGCAAGGCCGGCCCGGACGGCAAGCTTGCCTGGGCCTTCCGCGAGCCGATCGCGACGCTGCTCGTCGATGGCAAGACCGTCGGCCGCCACTATGCCGGTCCGAACTGGGAACATGCCGATGGCAGCGCCGTGGCCGGCGAAGCGATCGGCAACGCGCCCGGCGCCACCGCGGCCGATATCCCCTGGCTGAAGCTCAAGGTCAGCGCGCATCGCGGCACTGGCGTGCTCAACCCGGTCTCGACCGTCCAGCGCATCAACACCCATGGCGGCAAGCTGGATGGCGCGTGCGACAAGGCCGGCGAGTTCAGGAGCGCGCCCTACTCGGCCGATTATGTGTTCCTGAAGAAAGACTGAGCGCGACGCTCGTCATGGTGATCGCACCGTTCCTCGACGGAAAGTAGCGCCTATCGGTCCGTGACTTCGCGCCCGGCCTGCGCCAACTCGGCGGCGGCGAGATCGCCGGTCTCTTCCAGCCGCGCCTTCGCGGTCTCGTGGACATGGGCGGCGAGCGTCGGCATGCGCGCGATCAGCGCGTGAAAGTCCTGGGCGTCGAGCAGCAAGAGCCGCGTCTTGCGCGTCGCCGTCACCGTGCCGCTGCGTTTTGTCTTGTGCAGCAGCGCGATCTCGCCGAAGAAGGTGCCGTCGGTGAGCCGCACCTGCTGGCTCGGCAGTGCGATCTCGACCTCGCCGGCGGTGATGAAATACATCGACGACGCCGCATCCCCTCGCCGCACCAGCACCTCGCCCTGCTCGATTGTGCGCGCCCGCAACAGCCGCATAATGTCGGCGATCTCCGCGGCCGACAGATGCGAGAACAGCGGCACGCGGGCTAGCATGCCCCAGGTCACCACGAAGTCGCGCCTCTTCACTTCCTCCGCGAACGCGGACGAGATGATCGCGACCGGCAGCGCGATCATGGCAAAGCCCGCGATGATCGCGAACACCGAGATGAACTTCCCGAACGGCGTCACCGGCACGACGTCGCCATAGCCGACGGTGCCGAGCGTCACGATCGCCCACCACATCGCATCCGGGATGGTGCCGAGCTTGCTCGGCTGGACGTCGCGCTCGACGGCGTAAAGCAGCGAGGCGAAGGTCAGCACCACGCCGAACAGGATGACGACGCAGCCGATCAGCGCCCGCCGCTCGGCATGGACGGCGGCGAGCAGCGAGCGCATCGCCGGCGAATATCTGATCAGCTTGAAGAACGGCAGCACGCCGAGCGCGGCCAGCGTCGCATGCCGGCCCGTGGCGAGCACGATGGCGGCGGGCAGGAATGCCAGAAGATCGATGATGCCCAGCGCGGAGAAGGCATAGCCGAGCCGGTCAGCGAGCGCCGAGCTCTTGCGCGAGGTGTGGCCGGCCACGGTCCACAGCCGCGCCGCATATTCCAGCGCGAACACCAGCACGCAGAGGATGGTGATGGCCGCAAACAGCGTGCCGTACTGCGCGTCGAGCTCCGGCACCGAGGCCAGGATCATCGCAGCGACGTTGAGCACGATGATGGCGATGATGAGCTGGATGAAGCGCGATCCCGCCGAATAGGCTAGGGGATCGTGCTCGAGCAATTCGTAGAGGCGATCCCTCAGATCGGGATCGCGGAGGCCGCGCCCTTTCGGAACGAGGCCCATGGGGCGTTACGCGCCCGCCATCGCTTTTTCGATCGCCGCGAGCGCTTCGGTCGCCTTGGCACCGTCGGGGCCGCCGGCCTGCGCCATGTCGGGCCGGCCGCCGCCGCCCTTGCCGCCGAGCGCTTCGGAGGCGATCTTCACCAGGTTGACGGCATTGAAGCGCGCGGTGAGGTCGGCCGTGACGCCGACCACGACACCGGCCTTGCCGTCCTCGGTGACGCCGACGATGGCAACCACGCCCGAGCCGATCTGCTTCTTGCCGTCGTCGGCGAGGCTCTTGAGATCCTTCATCTCGATGCCCTCGACCGCACGCGCCATCAGCTTGACGCCGCCGGCTTCGCGCACGCTGGCCGCTGCGCCATCGCCGCTCGATGCACCGCCGCCCATTGCGAGCTTCTTGCGGGCGTCGGACAATTCGCGCTCGAGCTTCTTGCGCTCTTCCATCAGCGCGGTGATGCGCGCCGGCACGTCGTCGATCGAGGTGCGCAGCTCGGCCGCCGCCGTCTTCGCCAGCGCCATGGTCTCGTTGGCGTGGCGGCGGGCGTAGTTGCCGGTCAGGGCCTCGATGCGGCGCACGCCCGAGGCCACCGCGCTCTCGCCGGTCAGCGTGATCAGGCCGATATCGCCGGTGCGGCGCACATGGGTGCCGCCGCAAAGCTCGACCGACCAGCCGAGCGCGTTGGCGCCGCGCTCGCGCGCGGTCTTGCCCATAGAGACGACGCGAACCTCGTCGCCATATTTCTCGCCGAACAGCGCGCGAGCGCCGGCTTCGCGGGCCTCGTCGACGCCCATCACGCGGGTGGTGACCTCGTCATTCTCCAGCACCACGTCGTTGGCGATGTCCTCGACGCGGGCGAGCTGTTCCGCCGTGATCGGCTTCGGGTGCACGAAGTCGAAGCGCAGCCGGTCCGGCGCGACCATCGAGCCGCGCTGGGCGATGTGGTCGCCGAGCACCTGGCGCAGCGCCTCGTGGATGAGATGCGTCGCCGAGTGATGCGCGCGGATCGACGAACGGCGCGCGTGGTCGACCTCGAGCTGCAGCGCGGTGCCGACCTTGAGCTCGCCGCTCTCGACGGTGCCCACATGCACGAAGAAATCGCCGAGCTTCTTCTGGGTGTCGGTGACGCGGAACTTGACGCCGCCCTCCCCGGTCAGCACGCCGGTGTCACCGACCTGGCCGCCTGATTCCGCGTAGAACGGCGTCTGGTTGAGCAGCAGCGCGCCGGCCTCACCGGCCTTGAGGCTGGTGACTTCCTTGCCGTCCTTGACCAGCGCCGAGACCACGCCCTCGGCGCTCTCGGTCTCGTAGCCGAGGAATTCGGTGGCGCCGAGCTTCTCGCGCAGCGGAAACCAGATCGCCTCGGAAGCCGCCTCGCCCGAGCCCTTCCAGGACTCGCGCGCCTTGGCCTTTTGCCGTTCCATCGCGTCGGTGAACGAGGCCTGGTCGACGCCGATGCCGCGCGACTTCAGCGCGTCCTGGGTCAGGTCGAGCGGGAAGCCATAGGTGTCGTACAGCGTGAACGCGACGTCGCCATCGAACATGTCGCCCTTCTTCAACCCTGCGCTCTTCTCATCGAGAATGGCAAGACCGCGCGAAAGCGTCTTGCGGAAGCGGGTCTCTTCGAGACGCAGCGTCTCCTCGATCAGGTTTTCTGCGCGCATCAAATCGGGATAGGCTTGGCCCATTTCGCGGACCAGCGCCCACACCAGCCGATGCATCAGCGGCTCCTTGGCGCCGAGCAACTGCGCGTGGCGCATCGCGCGGCGCATGATCCGGCGCAGCACATAGCCGCGGCCTTCATTCGAGGGCAGCACGCCGTCCGCGACCAGGAAGGCCGAGGAGCGCAGGTGGTCGGCGATGACGCGGAACGAGGCGACGGTCTGCTCGTTCGGCCCGGTGCCGAGCGCGGACGAGGTCGCATCGATCAGATGACGGAACAGGTCCGTCTCGAACACGCTGTCGACGCCCTGCATGATCGAGGCCATGCGCTCGAGGCCCATGCCGGTGTCGATCGAGGGACGCGGCAGGTCGACGCGCTCCTCCTTCGTCACCTGCTCGTATTGCATGAACACGAGGTTCCAGAATTCGAGGAAGCGGTCGCCGTCTTCTTCCGGCGAGCCCGGCGGGCCGCCCCAGATGTGATCGCCGCGGTCGATGAAGATCTCCGAGCACGGGCCGCACGGGCCGGTGTCGCCCATCGCCCAGAAATTGTCCGAGGTCGGGATGCGGATGATGCGGTCGTCGGAGAAGCCGGCGATCTTCTTCCAGAGCGAGGCTGCCTCGTCGTCGGTGTGGTAGACGGTGACGAGCAGCTTGTCCTTCTTCAGACCGTACTCTTTGGTGATCAACTTCCACGCCAGCTCGATCGCGCGCTCCTTGAAATAGTCGCCGAACGAAAAGTTGCCCAGCATCTCGAAGAAGGTGAGATGGCGCGCGGTGTAGCCGACATTGTCGAGGTCGTTGTGCTTGCCGCCGGCGCGCACGCATTTCTGCGAGGTCGTCGCCCGCTGGTAAGGCCGCTTCTCGACACCCGTGAAGACGTTCTTGAACTGCACCATGCCGGCATTGGTGAACATCAACGTCGGATCGTTGCGCGGCACCAGTGGCGAGGACGTCACCACCTCGTGGCCGTTCTCGGCAAAGAAGTTCAGAAAGGTCGACCTGATCTCGTTGACGCCGCTCATGTTCATCCAATCGGGTGTGCTTGGACCCGCAGTTTTGCCAGCCAAACCGGTGAGTTGGACTGATATCTGCGGGCGATAGCGCTTTTAGACAAGGCCAGTCTCGCTGTCCAGAAACTGTGCAGAGAGATCAGAGGGTTGCCGCAGGCGCGCAATCCCGTTGCAATCCCCGTTGAAAGCCGGCAACGCCGCGTTGACAGGCTTGGCCGGGCTGTGGTCTGTACCCATGTATATCGTACGGCCACGTCGGGAGAGACCGGCACACCTTGCCGGCGCCGAAGGAGCAACCGCCCCGGAAACTCTCAGGCAAAAGGACCGCGTGGCTTTGACGACATCTGGAAAGAGGCGCCGACGGGCTTAACACCCGGACTGCGTCCGCCGACGGGATAATACTCTCAGGCACAGCGACAGATGGGGCTTCGACTGGTGTCCACGGGAATCCTTCCCGGGGAACCGCCGAGGACCCCTTGATGCCCGTGCGTGACGACAACGAGTCCCTGAAACGTACCCCCCTTTACGACCTTCACGTGTCGCTCGGCGGCAAGATGGTGCCGTTCGCGGGCTATGACATGCCCGTGCAATACCCCGCGGGCGTCCTGAAAGAGCACCTCCAGACCCGCACCGCCGCCGGCCTGTTCGACGTCTCCCACATGGGCCAGCTCGCGCTTCGGCCAAAATCGGGAAGGGTCGAGGACGCCGCCCGCGCGCTGGAGCGGCTGGTGCCCCAGGACATCGTCGCGATCGCGCCGGGCCGGCAGCGCTACGCCCAGTTCACCAACAAGGATGGCGGCATCCTCGACGATCTCATGGTCGCCAATTTCGGCGATCATCTGTTTCTGGTCGTCAATGCCGCCTGCAAGGACGCCGACGAGGCGCATCTGCGCGCGAATCTCTCGGACGACTGCATCATCGATTCGCTTGCCGATCGCGCGCTGATCGCGCTGCAGGGCCCCAAAGCGGAATCGGCGCTGGCGAAATTATGTGCAGAGGCGCCGGCCATGAAGTTCATGGACGCAGGCCCGCACCGGGTTGCCGGCCTCGACTGCTTCGTCTCGCGCTCCGGCTACACCGGCGAGGACGGCTTTGAGATTTCGGTGGCCGCCGCCGATGCGGCGCACCTTGCGAAAACGCTGCTCGACAATCCCGATGTGATGCCGATCGGCCTCGGGGCCCGCGACAGTTTGCGGCTGGAAGCCGGGCTCTGCCTCTATGGCCACGATATCGACACCGCGACCACGCCGGTCGAAGCCGCGCTGGAATGGTCGGTGCAGAAAAGCCGCCGCACCGGTGGCGCCCGCGCCGGCGGCTTTCCCGGTGCTGACAGAATTCTCGCGCATTTCGACAACGGCGCATCCCGCCGCCGCGTCGGCCTGCTGGCCCAGGGCCGCGCGCCGGTGCGCGAAGGCGCGCTGTTGTTTGCCAGCGACGCAGGCGGCGAGCCGATCGGACAGGTCACGTCCGGCGGCTTCGGCCCGAGCCTGAACGCGCCGGTCGCGATGGGCTATGTGCCCACGCGCCTAAGTGCGCTCGACACCAAACTCTTTGCGGAAGTGCGCGGCCAACGTTTGCCGCTCACCGTCGCCGCCATGCCGTTCGTGAAAAATACCTACAAACGCTGAGGACCTGCCATGACCACGACGCTGTACACCTCCGACCACGAATGGCTCGCCATCGACGGCGACGTCGCCACCGTCGGCATCACCGACTACGCGCAGTCGCAGCTCGGCGACGTCGTGTTCGTCGAGCTGCCGAAGGTCGGCCGCACGCTGAAGAAGACCGAAGCCGCAGCCGTGGTGGAATCGGTGAAAGCCGCCTCCGACGTCTACGCGCCGATCTCGGGCGAGATCCTCGAGACCAACGAGGCGCTCGCCGCCGAGCCCGCGCTGGTGAACTCGGACGCGCAGGGCGCGGCGTGGTTCTTCAAGATCAAAATTGCCGACAAGAGCGAGCTCGGCGGCCTCATGGATGAAGCCGCCTACAAGGCGCACACGGCGTGAGATGACGCGCGATCTTTCCACATCGTCACGGCGAGGCTTTTTCCCGGCCATGACGACGACGACAGATGATCTATAGCGAGGACCCATGATGACCGCGCACCGCAAATCCAACGGCGACACCGCCACCTCCTTCGTCCGCCGCCACATCGGCCCCTCCGCGCGCGATGTCACCGCGATGCTGGAGGCCGTCAGCGCCAAGAGCGTGGACGCGCTGATGTCGGAGACGCTGCCGGCCTCGATCCGGCAGGCCGCGCCGCTCGATCTCGGCAAGCCCCTGAGCGAGACCGAGGCGATCGCGCATATGGGCGAGCTTGCGCGCCAGAACCAGGTCTTCACCTCGCTGATCGGCCAGGGCTATTCAGGCACGATCCTGCCCGCGGTGATCCAGCGCAACATCCTCGAAAACCCCGCCTGGTACACGGCCTACACGCCCTACCAGCCCGAGATCAGCCAGGGCCGGCTTGAGGCGCTACTCAACTTCCAGACCATGATCTGCGACCTCACCGGGCTCGACGTCGCCAACGCCTCGCTGCTCGACGAGGCCACCGCCGCGGCCGAAGCGATGGCGCTCGCCGAGCGTCACTCGAAGGTCGAGGCAAAAGCCTTCTTCGTCGACAAGGACGTGCATCCGCAGACGCTCGCGGTGATGCGCACCCGCGCCGAGCCGCTCGGCTGGACCCTGCTCGTCGGCGATCCCCTCACCGATCTCGCGACAGCCGACGTGCTCGGCGCGCTGCTGCAATATCCGGGCTCCTCGGGCGCGGTGCGCGACCTCCGGCCCGCGATCGCGGCGCTGAAGGCCAAGGGCGCGCTCGCCATCGTCGCCGCGGACCTGCTGGCGCTGACGCTGCTCGCCTCGCCCGGCGAGCTCGGCGCCGACATCGCTGTCGGATCCGCCCAGCGCTTCGGCGTTCCCATGGGCTATGGCGGACCGCACGCGGCCTATATGGCGGTGCGCGATGCGCTGAAGCGCTCGCTGCCCGGCCGCCTCGTCGGCCTCTCCGTGGACTCCCGCGGCCAGCCTGCCTATCGCCTCGCGCTCCAGACCCGCGAACAGCACATCCGCCGCGAGAAGGCGACCTCGAACATCTGCACGGCGCAGGTGCTGCTCGCCGTGATCGCCTCGATGTATGCGGTCTATCACGGTCCCGAGGGACTTTCGCAAATCGCCCGCAACGTTCATCGCCGCGCCGCCGTGCTCGCGGCCGGCCTGCGCAAGCTCGGCTTTGCGCCTGACAGTGAAGCGTTCTTCGACACGCTCAGCGTCGATGCGGGAGCAAAGCGCGCCGAGATCATCGCGCGCGCAGCGGGCGAAAAGATCAACCTCGGTGTCGGCGAGACGAGCTTGCGCATCGCGCTCGACGAGACCACGACATCAGCGACAGTGGAAGCGGTGTGGCGCGCGTTCGGCGGCACGCTGTCCTACGCCGAGATCGACGCCACCACGCACGAGGCGCTGCCGGAGGCGCTGAAGCGCGGCACCGAATTCCTGACCCATCCTGTGTTCCACGCGCATCGCTCGGAGACCGAGATGCTGCGCTACATGCGCAAGCTCTCGGACCGTGACCTCGCGCTCGACCGCGCCATGATCCCGCTCGGCTCCTGCACCATGAAGCTGAACGCGACGACCGAGATGATGCCGCTGACCTGGCCGGAGTTCGCGACGCTGCACCCGTTCGTGCCGCGCGAGCAGGCTGCCGGCTATCACGCGCTGTTCGCGCGGCTGGAAAAATGGCTGTGCGACATCACCGGCTATGACGCGATTTCGCTGCAGCCGAACTCCGGCGCGCAGGGCGAATATGCCGGGCTCCTCGCGATTCGCGGCTATCACGCCGCACGCGGAGAGAGCCACCGCAAGATCTGCCTGATCCCCTCCTCCGCCCACGGCACCAACCCCGCTTCGGCGGCGATGGTCGGCATGGACGTGGTGGTGGTCGCCTGCGAGACGAACGGCGACGTCGACGTCAACGACCTCCGCGCCAAGGCGGAGAAACATTCGGCCAATCTCGCTGCGGTCATGATCACCTATCCCTCGACGCATGGCGTGTTCGAGGAGCACATTCGCGAGATCTGCGACATCGTGCATGGCCATGGCGGCCAGGTGTATCTCGACGGCGCCAACCTCAACGCGCAGGTCGGTCTGTCGCGGCCCGGCGATTACGGCGCCGACGTCAGCCATCTCAACCTGCACAAGACCTTCTGCATCCCGCATGGCGGCGGCGGCCCCGGCATGGGCCCGATCGGCGTCAAGGCCCACCTCACGCCGTTCCTCCCCGGTCATCCCGTGACGCAGGCAGATAGCCCGGTCGGCCCGGTCTCGGCCGCGCCGTTCGGCTCGGCCTCGATCCTCACCATCTCCTACATCTACATCCTGATGATGGGCGGCGAAGGATTGAAGCGCGCCACCGAGATCGCGATC
>Ga0065165_1001992_pt1 | contig 19166 bp, 23 predicted proteins | sample AraplaMF_Cvi_mMF_FD_63813 | JGI IMG/M metagenome (GOLD analysis project Ga0065165, IMG submission 63813) | Arabidopsis root microbial communities from the University of North Carolina, USA - plate scrape MF_Cvi_mMF (version 2) (version 3) | ecosystem: Host-associated > Plants > Roots >...
GAGCTGTTTCCCCTATGCGCCCAGCGCGGCGCCCACGTGGTGCTGGGCGGCCCCTTCAACTCCGGCTTCCTGGCCGGCGGCGAGCATTACGACTATCGGCCCGCCAGCCCGGAGCAGCGCCAGCGCCGCGAGCACATGCGACAGGTGGCGGCGCGCCATCACGTCGACCTGGCCGCGGCGGCGCTGCAGTTCGGCGTCGCGCATCCGGTGGTGGCGGCCACCATTCCCGGCGCCAGCAGCCCGGAGCACCTGCGCCGCAATGCGACGCTGATGCATACCGAGATTCCGGCCGCGTTCTGGGAGGAGTTGCGGGCCGAGGGCTTGGTGCCGCCTGAGGCGCCGCTGGCGCCCAGTAAGGCTGTTGTCTAGGACGGATTGGCGCTATCCTATGCAAAAACACATCCATTAGATCGCGCCATGCCTCCAGAACAAAAGCTGTCTCTCGACGATCTGCAGCGCATCAACGAGACGCTTCATTTGAAATCTCCCGATGAGCTGCGGTTGATACATGAAGCATTGCTTGCGAATCTGCCTCCACAGGTACAGGAACTGTTCCGGCAGAACGTGGCCTCTGCCGCCAACCGCCCACCACGACCGCGGCTGACCGAGATTTCCGCACCTGCCTTGCGCGCGCTGCACGGCGAAGCTCTTGACCTTGCCATTTACGAGTATGTTGCCGAGCGCGTGCATGGTGCCGACGATCCATGTACTGCCCTGTCCCGGCTGCCCCGTGGGCTGCAGGTGTGCTATTTGTCCTTCGTCCTCGAAGTAGAAGTCATGAACGGCGGACTCGATCAGTTTTTCGACAATCCATCCGGTGAATTCTCCTCATTGATCGCACCGGCCCTGCGCGAGCTCGATGCGATCGAAGCAGCGCAAATGTTCGAACAGGTTTTATCCATCGTGTCGAAAAATCCTGCCGAACCGGACCTGGACAAAATCGACCATGCCTTCGCCCGTCTTGCGGAGCAATTCCCTGCTCGTCGAGCTGAATACGTCCGCAAGCACGAAGACCAGTTTCTTACCGGTGCCCACTGATCATGGCAACTGAACTGAGCTTCGTCGAGTACGTCCTTGAAACCATCCGCCTGGGCAGCCGCCTGACGTACAAGAAGATGTTCGGCGAATACGCCCTCTACCTGGACGAGAAGGTCGTCGCCTTCGCCTGCGACAATAGCCTGTTCATCAAGCCGTCCCAGGCCGTGGCCGGCCTGGCGCCGGACCTGCCGCAGGGCCCGCCCTACCCCGGCGCCAAGAACTATCCGATCGCCGACGAACTGCTCGACGATCCCGAGCTGCTGCGCCGCCTGATCGAGGAAACCGCGGCGCTGATGCCCCTGCCGAAGCCGAAGAAGAAGCCCGTAAAATCGGCAGCCGGCGGCTAGCCGGTCCGCTCATTTGCGGCTGAGGCGCCAGAGCTCATAACGTTCCTCACCCGGCTTGACCTGGCCGGCAAAGTGGCGGTTCAGGTGACTGGCGGTGAAGACGAGTTCCCCTGCCGCGCCAATGGCGGGGGTATCGGGCCAGTGCACGCCCTCATCCGCGGCCAGCAGGCGCATCGATCCGGCTTGCGGATCGTACTCGACGATGCCGTTGCGGGTCACGTCCGTGATGTACAGCCGGCCGTCGGCACCGGTAACGATGCCATCCGTATTGCCGCCGATATCACCCAGGTCGCGCACCGCCCCGGCAAGTGCAGCCTTGCCGGCACGCGGATCGCGCAGCAGCGATGTCGGCATGGCATGCAGATGCGTTCCGGTCGTCACGGTCCAATACAGCGTCCGGGCATCCGGCGAGAGCGCGATGCCATTCACGCCAAGCACCAGCGGCTTCCCGGGCCAGACGTCCTCGCCGTGCGACACGACTTTCATGCCGGCTTGCGGCAGCACGCTGGGGTGCCTGTCGAGCACCCGGCGCGCGTGGCCGCTACCGAAGTCCACGACGATGAGACCCGCCTGGTTGCGCGGCGCGCTGCGCAGGCCGCTGTCGGATACGTAGGCGATCCGGCGCGCTTCATCGACCACGATATCGTTCAGGAAGCTGCCCTTGCGGTCCGCCACGCCGTCCAGCGCGATGGCCTTGACGAGCTTCCCGGTACGCAGTTCGAACACCATGATCTTCTGCGCGCCCTCGGGGGCAATCGCCTCGCCCGCCACGAAGCCCTGGTCGAGCGCCCACAGCCAGCCGTTGCGCTTGTCGATGTAAAAGCCGAGCACATTGCGCAGGTGATTTGCCGGTGCCCCGCCCACCGCGTTCGCCTCGGCCGAGGGGAATGCGCTCAGGCGCGCCGGTCCAGTCGCCGCGCTCGTATCCAGGATGCTGAGGGTGGCTGGGCTGTCGGCCGACACCAGGCGGGGCGTGCTGACGAAAGCGCGTCCCTGCGCGTCGAAATGGATGCCGGCGATGGGGGCGCCGACCGAACCAGCGAAGGGCGCCGGATCGCCTCCGTCGGGCGCTGCAGCCCAGCTCACGCCGGCGTAGCTGCGCCAGCGTTCCAGGCCGGCTTGGTCATCCGCGCTTGCGGCGCCGGACAAGGACAGGGTGGCGGCCGTGGCGAAGGCGGCCAGGAAGAAACGATGTGTTTTCATGATGAGGATACCGGTCGATTAAAGGATAGAACGGAAGCTGCCGCCTTCGACGCGCACGGCGGCGCCATTCGTCGCGGCGCCGAGCGGGCTGGCCAGCAGGGCCACCATGGCGGCGACCTCGTCGGCCTCGATCATGCGTGCGATCAGGGAGCTCGGGCGATAGGTGCCGAAGAAGTGGGCCTCGATCTCGGCATCGCTCATGCCGGGGCGAGGCGCCGTCTGGCGCAGGTACTCGACGATGCCGTCGGAACGGGTGGCGGCGGGCAGCACGCTGTTCACGGTCACGCCGCTGCCGCGCGTCAGTTCGGCCAGGCCGCGCGACACCGCCAGCTGGGCGGACTTGCTGACGCCGTAATGGATCATGTCCGGCGGTGTGAAGGCGCCCACTTCGCTGGAGATGAAGATCACCCTGCCCCAGTTCTTTTCCAGCAGGCGCGGGAAGTAGTGCCGCGCCAGGCGCACGCCTGACATGACGTTCAGGTCGAGCATGCGCAGCCAGTCGGCGTCGTCGATCTCGGCGAAGGGCTTGGCTTCGTAATAGCCGAGGTTGTTGACCAGGATGTCGGTGTCCGGCAGGGCGGCGGTCACCGCGAGGGCGCCTTCTGCGGTGCCGAGATCGGCCACCAGCGTGGCGACCTCGGCGCCAGGTGCCGCTGCGACGATCTGCGCCGCGGCGGCATCCAGCTTGTCCTGGCTGCGTCCGGTGATCGCGACCTTCACCCCTTCCTTTGCCAGCGTACGGGCAATGGCCAGGCCGATACCGGCGGTCGCGCCCGTCACGAGCGCGGTCTTGCCCTTCAGTTGCAGATCCATGTGTTTCTCCAAATGCTGTGATTAAGGTCTGCAACTTTATTCTCGACCGAATACGAGATAAACTGCCCTTCAGACAAAGCATTTATTCTCGGGAGGATAAGATCAGCCGCCAATTCGATTACCTGGACGACCTCGAAGCCTTTCTCGCCGTGGCCGACCACGGCTCGTTCACGGCCGGCGCCGTGGCGCTGTCGACGACGGCCTCGGTACTCAGCCGTGCCGTGACACGCCTCGAACACCGGCTCGGCGGCCAGCTGTTGCGCCGCTCGACCCGCAAAGTGACGCTGACCGAAGCCGGCAGCCAATACCTGGAACAGGCGCGCGCCGCCTTCACGCTGCTCGGCGACGCCGAGCGCGAGATCCAGGGCCAGGCCGACGCCATGACGGGCCGGGTGCGCATGAGCGTGCCCACCACCTATGGCCACCATCGCGTGCCGGCGCTGCTGGCACGCTTCGCGCGCCAGTATCCGAACGTGCGGGTCGAGCTGAACATCACGAACCGCAGCGTCGACCTGGTCGCGGAGGGATTCGACCTGGCGATCCGGCTCGGCCACCTGCCGGACAGCGGCCTGGTGGCGCGCAAGCTCGCGGACGAGCCGCTGTGCCTGGTGGCTTCGCCCGACTACCTGCGCCGCGCCGGCACGCCGCAGACCCTGGAGGCGCTCCATGGACACGCCTGCCTTCCCTTCATCCTGCCGCGCACGGGCCGCATCGCGCCCTGGGTGTTCAGGGACGGCGGCCAGGACATCGAATGGATGGCGCCGCCCGCCGTCACGGTGTCCGACGACGTGCTGGGCGTGGTGTCGCTGGCAGTGGCCGGCATCGGCATCGCCCAAAGCTACGACTTCATCGTGGCCCAGCACCTGGAGAGCGGGCGCCTGGTGGAACTGCTGCCGCAGCTGCGCGGCCGCTCCCGTCCTTTTTCGGTCGTGTACGCGCCGCACCGGCGCCAGTCCGCCGCCACCCGCGCCATGATCGCCATCCTCACCGGCGCAAGCGCCTCCAGTCCCGCACCGTAGGCGTCTCCGGCAAGCCCGCCGATTTTGCGGCATCATCCTTCTCCTCGATAGCACACCAACAAGGAGAAATCGATGACCGGCAGCTCGAACCCCTTCTCGACCTACGTCCCACCCCGCGTCTGGTCGCCCGCCACGCCCTCGGGCGGCGCCTTCGCCAACATCAACCGCCCGATCGCCGGCGCCACCCACGAGCAGGAACTGCCGGTCGGTAAGCATCCGCTGCAGCTGTACTCGCTGGGCACGCCCAACGGCCAGAAGGTCACGATCATGCTCGAGGAACTGCTGGCCGCCGGCCATACCGGCGCGGAATACGACGCCTGGCTCATCAAGATCAACGAGGGCGCGCAGTTCGGCAGCGGCTTCGTCGACATCAATCCGAACTCGAAGATCCCGGCCCTGGTCGACCGCAGCGGACAGAACCCCGTGCGCGTGTTCGAATCCGGCTCGATCCTGGTCTACCTGGCGGAAAAGTTCGGCGCCTTCCTGCCGACCGAGCAGCCTGCACGCGCCGAGACCTTCAACTGGCTGATGTGGCAGATGGGTTCCGCGCCCTTCGTCGGCGGTGGCTTCGGCCACTTCTATGCCTACGCGCCGGAAAAGCTGGAATATCCGATCAACCGCTACGCGATGGAAACCAAGCGCCAGCTCGACGTACTCGACCGCCTGCTGGCCGAGCGCCGCTTCATCACCGGCGACGAGTACACCATCGCCGACATGGCGATCTGGCCCTGGTATGGCTTGATGGTGATGGGCGAGCTGTACGAGGCCGGCGAATTCCTGGCCGTGCACAACTACCAGCAGGTGCGGCGCTGGGCCGATGAGGTGGCGGCGCGCCCTGCTGTGATCCGCGGCCGCAAGGTGAACCGCGTGCGCGGCAAGCCCGAGGAACAGGTGGCCGAGCGCCACGACGCCTCCGACCTGGACTGAGTCATTGCCAGGCGTCTAGCTGGCGCGGCCCGGCTGGGTTCGCAGCTAGACTCCGGGCATGGATACCAACGACGCCCCCAACCGCAAGCCCGGCGACGACGCCGAGGTGCATGCCTCGCGCCGCCGCTTCGTCGGCACCGTCGCCGCCGGCATCGCCGCCGCGCCCGCCCTGGCCCAGTCCCAGGCCGCCCAGCCGGCGCCTGGCGCCCCGCGTTCCCTGACGCCGCCACCCTATCCCGGGCCGCCCTTCCCGCGCCAGAAGCAGGAGTGGCCCGGCCTGGCCGGCAAGATGACGCCGCGTCCCGACCATGGCGAAACCACCTACCGCGGCACCGGCCGCCTGATGGGAAGGCGCGCCCTGATCACTGGCGGCGATTCCGGCATCGGCCGCGCGGTGGCGATCGCCTTTGCGCGCGAGGGCGCCGACGTGGCGATCGGCTACCTGCCGGCCGAGGAGCCTGATGCGCGCGAGGTCGTCGCCCTGATCCGCCAGGCCGGCCGCAATGCCGTGGCGCTGCCGGGCGACATCCGCGACGAAGCCTTCTGCAAGAAGATGGTGGAACAGGCCGTGCGCCAGCTGGGCGGACTCGACATCCTGGTCAACAATGCCGCGCGCCAGCAGTCGATCGACTCCATCCTCGATCTCACCACGGCCGAGCTGGACTGGCACTTCAAGACCAATCTGTACGCGCTGTTCTGGATTACCAAGGCGGCGGTGCCGCATCTGCCGCCGGGAGGGAGCATCATCACGACGGCCTCGGTGCAGGCCTACTCGCCGTCGCCGAACCTGCTGGCCTATTCGCAGACCAAGGCGGCCCAGGTGGCCTTTACGAAGTCGCTGGCCAAGCAGCTGGCCGACAAGGGCATCCGCGTGAACGCGGTGGCGCCGGGACCGGTATGGACGCCGCTGCAGGTGAGCGGCGGCCAGACCCAGGGCAACCTGGAGAAGTTCGGCGAGGATTCGCCGATGAAACGCCCGGCCCAGCCGGCCGAACTGGCGCCGGCCTATGTGGCTTTGGCAGCGGCCGACGCGAGCTATACCACCGGCCAGGTGTATGGCGTGGCCGGCGGGACCGGCAATCCCTGAGCTTGTGCCGTCTTAGTGGCGCAGGCCCGGCAAGGCTGCGCGCAGGCGGGCAGCCAGGGACAAGGCCAGGGTGAAGGCATAGGAACGGGTCGGCAGGGTCTTGCCGAGCGAGCCGGCGTAGTTGCAGCGCTGAGTAACGGGCATGTTGATTGTCTCCAATTTCTTATCAGAATAGCCATGCCGCATGACGCGTTCTGTGCGGCACCTCGCATAAGGACGGCAGGTCGGCACAATTGATCCTTCTCAAATTCGCCAGCATCCTGCCTTTTACCCTGATCGGGTTTCATCCCACATCACCACAACCCCCAGGAGAACCGCAATGAGCTACGCAGACCGCGACAAATACGGTATGTACAAGGACACCGGCCGCGCCGGCCCCGGCCCTTCCCTGATGGGGGCCGACACCCTGCTCGGCGACAGCGTCGTCAACGGCGCCAATGAGGACCTGGGCGACATCAAGGAAATCATGCTCGACATGAACACCGGCCAGGTCGCCTATGCGGTGCTGGCCTTCGGCGGCTTCCTCGGCATGGGCGAAAAGCTGTTCGCCGTGCCGTGGCAGGCCCTGCATCTGGACACGATCAACAAGCGCTTCGTGCTGGACGTCGAGAAAGAGCGCCTGAAAGCCGCCCCCGGCTTCAACAAGGATGCCTGGCCCGACATGGCCGACGTGCAGTGGGCCAACCAGATCCACAGCTTCTACGGCACCGATCCGAACCGCGGCGGTGCGCCGAGCATGGGGCCTGACGTGGGCATGCGCGGCATGCCGGGCGGCGCCGGCTCGATATCCGGGACGGGCGCAGGCATGGGTGGCCTGGGCGCCGGCCATGCGGGCGGTGCGGGCACGGCCACCGGCGCCGGCGTTGCCTCGGGCGTCGGCGGCGGCGCGGGCGCAGGCGACCTGGGCTCGGGCGCGGGCGGCAGCACCGATCCGCGTGCCGGCAACCTGGGCGACGACAAGGACCTCAGCAAGATCCGGGGCAGCAATATCGGCTGAAGCGGCTAGAAGCGCCAAGTGCTTTTCATTACCTGGGACGTAATCGCCGGGTAGCGCGGCGATCGCCACAATGGTCTCCATCGTCAACCACCGAAGGAGACCATCATGAACCAAGCCAGCAACCACGCCGCCATCATTGCCGACCGCTACCTCGCCATCTGGAACGAGCGCGACGCCATCACGCGCCGCGCCCGTATCGCCCAGCTGTTCGCCGACGACGCCACCTATGCCGACCCGATGATGCACGGCAGCGGGATCGACGGCATCGACGGCATGATCGCCACCGCCCAGCAGCAGTTCCCCGGCTACCGCTTCAGCCTGCGCGGCACGCCGGACGGCCACAATAACGTGGTGCGCTTCTCGTGGTCGCTGGCGGCGGACGCTGCCGGCGGCGACGCGGCGCCGGTGGCCCAGGGCAGCGACATCGCCTACATCGACGGCCGCGGGCGCCTGCTGAAGGTGACCGGTTTCCTCGACGCCGCCTGAGGAGACCGCCATGCGCACCCATGCCCATATCGCCGCACCGAACACCATCGCCACCGCGGACGGCGTCCACCTGTTCTACCGCGACTGGCCCGGCAGCAGCGCACAAGCCCAGCCAGTCCTGTTCGTCGGCGGCTGGTCGATGCCCTCCACGTCCTGGGGCTACCAGATGATGGCCCTGCAGCGCCAGGGACTGCGCTGCATCGCCTTCGACCGCCGCGGCCACGGCCGCTCCAGCGATCCGGGCGGCGGCTACGACTTCGACACCCTGGCCGGCGACATCGCCGCTGTCATCGAGGCGCTCGACCTGCGTAAGGTGGTGCTGGTCGGGCACTCGATGGGCTGCAACGAGATCGTGCGCTACCTGACGCGCTTCGGCAGTGCGCGGATCGAACGCATCGCCCTGCTCGGGCCGATGACGCCCGGCGTGACCCTGGCACCATCCAACCCCCATGGCGTCGACCCGAGCCTGCTCGAACAGTTCCGCAGCCAGCAGCTGCTGCGCGACTACCCGCTGTGGATCGAGGAGAACATCGAGCCTTTCGTACCCGGTGCGAATGCCACCACCAAGGCCTGGCTGGCCGCAATGGCCCTCGATAATTCGCTGCAGGCCCTGCACGACTGCCAGGCCGCGGTCCAGGGCGCTGACATGGTCGAGGAGATGCGCGCGATCGACGTACCCACGCTGATCATCGCCGGCGACCGCGATGTCTCGGCGCCGCTGGAGCTGACCGCGAAGCGTAGCGCCGCGTTGATTCCCGACGTGCGCCTGGACGTGATCGAAGGCGCCGCGCACGGCATGTTCGTGACCCACGTCGACCGCGTGAATGCCGGCCTGCTTGAATTCATCGCGGAGCGCAGGTAGATTGGCGCGACCCGACAGGAGACGAGCATGCACGCAGAAACCGCAGACATCGAGGAAAGCCGCGCCGGCGCCAACTACTTCAACGACTTCGCGTCGGCGCTGCGCTACTGGCGCACGCGGCGCGGCGCCAGCCAGCTGCGGCTGGCGACGGACAGCGGTGTCTCCCAGCGCCACCTGAGCTTTCTGGAGAGCGGCCGCTCGCAGCCGAGCCGGGAGCTGGTGCTGAAGCTCGGCATCGCACTCGACGTGCCGCTCCGCCAGCGCAACGCGATGCTGCTGGCGGCCGGCTTCGCGCCGGCCTACCAGGAACGCAAGCTGTCCGACCCCGAGCTGGAAAGCGTGATGCAGGCGCTCGACTTCATGCTGCACCAGCAGGCGCCCTTTCCCGCCCTGGTGGTCGACCGCCTGTGGAACCTGGTGATGTTCAACGAGCCCGCGGCGGGCATGATGCGCTGGCTGCTCGGCATGCCGGCGGACGCGACTATCCCGCGCGACGGCTCGATCAACGTGCTGCGCCTGATGCTGAGCCCCGACGGCCTGCGCCCGCGCCTCCTCAACTGGGAAGCCGTGTGCGCCGACAGCCTGCTGTGGATCCAGCGCGAAGCCATGGCCGACGGTCCGGGCAGCGAAGCGACCGCCCTGCTGGCCGAGCTGTCCACCCTGCCCGGCATGCCCTCCGCCGGCCACGTCCCCAACCTGGAGCGGCGCGCGCTGCCCTTCCTGCCGCTGCAGATTGCGCACGAGGGCGTGCGCCTGAACCTGTTCACCACCATCACCACGCTGGGCACGCCGCACGACGTCACGGTGCACGAGTTGCGGCTGGAGTCCTTCTTCCCGGCGGATATGGAATCGGCGAAATGGTTCCGGGCGCGTGCGACGGCCGGCTGATATTGCGCGAATTTAACACGCAAAAATATATTGGATAAAAATCTACTATTGCGCCGAAAAGAGCGCATAGTAGCTTCTTCAAGCAGGGATCTTCACCGATCCCCGTCATGCCGGGCAAACATTTCCGCCCGCCTCAGGGCCGCAAGATGCCATCCCAGGACGCGCATCGCCACCACGGCCGCACATTCAGAAACTCAACGTTCATAAAGGTACCTCATGTATCCATTTCCGCAATCCGTCAACCCCGCCGTGCGTTCGCACCTCGATGCGCAGACCGCATTCCTGAACGACCTGACCAAGTCCATGACGCGCACCTTCCAGGACATCTTCCAGCTCAATATGCAGCTGGGCCAGACCCTGCTCGAGGAAAGCGCCAACATCAGCCAGCGCCTGATGACCACCGAGCGTCCCAACGATGCCTTGACGGCCGCGGCATCGCGCGCCCAGCCCGCCGCCGACAAGTTGCGCGCCTACCAGCAGCACCTGTCGGATATCGCCGCCTCGGCCCAGGTCGAACTGGCGAGCGTCACCGAACGCCATGTGCAGGAAACATCCCGCACCGCGCGCAGCCTGGCGGACGAAGTGGCCCGTGTCGCCTCGGAAGAGACCGACCGCAACATGCGCCAGCAGGAGGAAGTCATGAAAAACTTCCGCGACCCGTTCAAGCAGGACGACAGCCGCTCCGGCAAGTCCGCCATGCAGGCGCCGGGTAACCTGCAGAGCGCCAGCGACGGCAAGGTGGAGCGGCCGCCGTTTCCGGGCAATACGCAGGGCAACGTGCAGGGCGCCGCGCCGGCACCGCAGTCAGGCACCCGGACCGCAAGCAAATCCGGCTGACCTGCCCCTGGCCTTCCATCGTCTTTCTCATCATTGATCGTCCCCGCTGCCCGGCGATGCGTCGCCGCGGCGGCATTCGTATGAGCTCAACATAAGAACAAGCTGGAGACTTCCGTCAACGCTTCACCGGAGTCACGACAATGCTCATGAACCTTTTCGACACCTGGTCGCCTTTCGTCCTCGGCTTCCAGGCCTTCTTTCCCGGTGCCCGCCATGGCGGCAGCTTCCTTCCCGGGAGCTTCGACGCCGGCGGCCGAAGCCTACGCTACAAACTGTTCGTGCCCAGCGGCGCTTCCAGCCAGCCGATGCCGCTGGTGGTAATGCTGCACGGCTGCGGCCAGGATGCCGGCGATTTCGCGCTCGGCACCGGCATGAACGCGCTGGCCGAACAGCGCCGGGTGCTGGTCCTGTATCCCGAGCAGTCCGTGGCTGCACACTGGAACCGGTGCTGGAACTGGTACGACCCGACACATCACCGCCGCGGCGAAGGCGAACCGGCGATGATCGCAGCGCTCACGCGGCATGTCGCCGCCGAATACGCCGTCGACAGCGCACGCATTGCAGTGGCCGGGCTGTCGTCGGGAGCGTCGATGGCGGTCATCCTGGGGCGGACCTATCCCGACCTGTTCAAGGCGGTCGGCTGCCACTCGGGCCTGGCGCACGGCAGCGCGACGGATGGCGTCGGCGCGATGCTGGCCATGCGTGACGGCGCCGCACCCGGAACGCCGGCATGCGCCGCTCCGTCCGAGGTGGTCCCGGTCATCGTCTTCCATGGCGATGCCGACGCCACGGTGCACCGCCAGAACAGCGCGGGCGTGGTGCGGCAGTCCGTCGACACCCATGCGGTCGACACCGTCGAAGAACAGGGCGAGTCAGACGGCCGTACGTTCACCCGCCACATCCATCTCGGCCGCGATGGCGCCGTGCTGGCGGAACAGTGGACCGTGCACGGCGCCGGCCATGCCTGGTCCGGCGGCAATCCGCAGGGCAGCTTCACCGACCAGCGCGGACCGGACGCCAGCCGGGAAATGCTGCGCTTCTTCCTGAGACGCTAGCCGCCCGATCCCTGCCTACGTCCGGGCGTGTTCAACGGCTGCTTCCTGGGCCAGCAGGCCGGCGACGAAATCGCCGAAGGCCTTGATGCGCGCCGGCGCATGCTGACGGTGCGGATAGACCAGCCACATGGGCGGGCCGTCGGCGGCGAAGGATTCGAGGACAGGCCGCAGTTCACCGCGCTCGCACAGGGCCCGCACCGCGAACTCCGCGGTCTGTACCACACCCATCCCGGCGCGTGCCGCTTCGACCAGCGGATCGAGCGAATCCCAGACCAGCCCACCGTGCGGCGCCAGCGACAGCGGCGCGCCGGCATCCGTGAACTGCCACGGCGCCACCTTACGCGAAGGCCGCTGCATCCAGCCCAGGCATTCCTGCCGCCCCAGTTCATTCGGGTGCAGCGGCTCGCCGTGCTGCGCCAGGTAGGACGGCGCGGCGCAGGTCACCCAGCGCATGCGTCCGAGCGGACGCGCCACCATCGCCGAATCGGGCAGCTCGCCGATGCGGATCGCGCAGTCGAGATCGAGCCCACCCAGCTCGTCGCTGCGGTTGTCCATCGTGATCTGCAGCTTCAGGCCGGGATGGGCAGCCAGCAGCTGCGGCAATTGCGGCAGGAGCAGCAGGCGGCCGCAAATCACGGGGATATCGACCCGCATCAGCCCCTGCACCCGGTTCGAACCGTGCAGGCGCTCCTCGACCGCCTCCATCTCTTCAAGCACGCGCAGGCAGTGCTCGAAGAAGATCCGCCCTTCTTCCGTCACGCTCGAGCGCCGCGTGGTGCGGTTCAGCAGACGCACCCCGAGCTCCTTCTCGAGCTCCTGGATGTGCAGGGTCACGGAGCCCGGCGACATGTCCAGTTCGGCCGCCGCCCTGGCGAAGCTGCCGAGGGTCACGACCCGTGCGTAGATGCGCATGCTGTCCAGACGGCCCATGGGATTATTTAAGAAAGTTAAACAATGTCTTCGATTTTCGCATATGTTTCTTTCCTGGCAGTAGCACTAGACTGGGTTTTTCCTCACCTGTCTGGACCTGCACCATGAAACTGTTCGCGCTGCTTGCCTTCCTGCCGCTGTACTGTGCCGCCGCCCAGCCGGAAGCCGTCTTCCATCTCACGCCCTACCGCAAGACCGTCGCCATCGAAGCCAGCGTCGGCGGCGTCAAGGGCAAGTTCGCCTTCGACACCGGCGCCGGCCTGACCGTGCTCGACCCGGCCTTCGCAAAGCGGACCGGCTGCCGCCAGCGCCAGCGCATCGTCGGCTTCCAGATGATGGGTAAGCGCGGCGAGGGTCCGTATTGCGAAGACCTGCCGGTGCTGCTCGGCGACGGTGCGTGGAAGACCACCGCCGGCACGGTCGGCATGGAAGATCTGGACAAGCTGTTCGGCGCGAAGATTGAGCCGATCGCCGGCATCCTCGGCCTCGACATCTTCGAGGGCAGGACGATCACGATCGACTTCCCGGCACAGCGCCTGATCGTCGAGTCGGCGGCCAGCGCTCTTGAGCGCGCGCTGCCGGCCAACGAGCTGCCGGCCCGGCTCACGCGCGAGATGCAGGGCCGCACATTGTCGGTATCGGTGGCGGTGCCCACCGCCGAGGGCAAGGTATGGATGGAACTCGATTCGGGCAACGGCGGCACGCTGCTGGTCTCGCAGCCCTATGCCCACCTGTTCGGCCTCGACCCGAAGCAGGACAAGCCGCAGAAGCTGTCCTTCACCCTGCCCAATGGCTTGAAACTCGACAGCGACATGGTCTTCACGCCAGACATGATCATCGACGGCAATATCGGCATGCCCTTCCTGAAGAACGTCGTGCTGACGCTGGATTTGCGGGCCGGGCGCGTGTGGATTGCCCGGCCGGCAGCTTCACCGACCAGCGCGGACCGGACGCCAGCCGGGAAATGCTGCGCTTCTTCCTGAGACGCTAGCCGCCCGATCTGCGGGGCAGTGCAGCTCGCGCCGCCGGCGCGCACTTCGCGCCGCCCATCCGCCATTCGTCGCATACGCTCTCCTCCCGTCCTCGTCCGAGGCAAAGTGGCGTCACTTACCCACTACCGGAGACCGCCATGCTGCAGCAGATCATCACCCACACCCCCGTCTACGTCTGGATCATCCTCGCCGTGCTGGTCTGGCGCGGCACGGCCGCCCTGCGCGAGCGCGAGATGCCGGTGCGCAGCCTGTTCATCGTCCCCCTCATCATGCTGGCGCTGTCGCTGCAGGACGTGCTCATGAAATTCGGCTCGAACGCACTGGCGCTCGCCGTCTGGGCCGGTGCGGCAATCGGCACCACCCTGCTGGTGTGGAAGTTCGGCCGCAGCCGCACGGCGCCCGGCTCGGCGCCCGGCAGCGTGATCGTGCGCGGCAGCTGGGTGCCGCTGGCGATGATGATGGCGGTGTTCTTCACCAAGTACGTGGCCTCGGTGCTGCTGGCAGTGCTGCCGCATGCACGCCAGGATGTGCTGTTCGCGGCAGCCGTGTGCGCCCTGTTCGGCGTGTTCAACGGCTGCTTCCTGGGCCGCCTGGCCAGCGACATGGCGGCCCTGCGCCGGATGGCGGCCCATGCGCCGACCGCGGCGGGCGTGGTTCAGGCCTGAGGCGGCTTGGGCTTCATTCCCATCTTCTCGAGTGTCAGGGTTTCGTCGGCCCGGCCCCAGCCGCCGTCGGCGACTTCCTCGACCAGCACCATCGAGAACGGCCGCACGCCCTCGCCGAAGTAATCGACGAACATGGCCGTGGTGCGATGGATGATCTCCTCTTTCCGGGCGTGGTCGAGGATCCCTTCGGGGAATTTGTAGTTTGCGAATGGCATGTCGTTCTCCTCAGGCGTAGCCGCCGTTCACACGTAATACCTGGCTGTTGACCCATGCGCCGTCGGGGCCCGCGAGGAAGGCCACGCTGGCCGCGATCTCTTCCGGTTCGCCGAGCCGCTCCAGCGGCGCCAGTTTCGCAAGCTGGCGAACCTGCTCTTCCGATTTACCGTTGAAGAACATCTCGGTGCCGACCGGCCCCGGCGCGATCGCATTGACCGTGATGCCGCGTCCGCGCAGCTCGTTGGCCATCACGTGCACCAGGCCTTCGACGCCGGCCTTGCTGGCAATGTAAGGGCCGTAATTGGGAAAGGACTTGGCGATCACGCTGGTCGACAGCATGACGATGCGTCCTCCCGCCTCCAGGTGCTCGCCCGCCAGCGCCAGCACCACGAAGCTGCCGCGGAGGTTGGTGGCCAGGATCTGGTCGAAGGCCGCCAGGCTGTCGAGGCCAATCGGCGCCATCGACATCGTGCCCGCGCTGTTGACCACCACGTCGATGCGGCCGAATGCCTTGCGCGCTTCGTCGAACAGGTGCCGCATGTCCTGCTCGCTGGCGACGTCGCCCTGTACGGAAATGGCGCGCCGGCCCAGCCCCTCGATGGCGGCCACGGTCTCGCGGGCCTTGGCGGCATTGCCGGCATAGTTGACGGCAATGTCGAAGCCGTCCTGGGCCAGGCGGATGGCAATGGCCCGGCCAATGCCGCGCGAGGCGCCGGTGACGATAGCGGTTCTTGCTGTGGTTTCTTGCATTTGATCTCTCCTCGAAAACGATGAAAGCATTGTGAGTTTTTCGCTCGATGAAATAAATGCGTAAAATTGAATATGACTATTCAATGAGCTCCAACAATCATGGACCGCCTGGACACCCTGCAGCTCTTCACGCGCATCGTCGAACTCGGCAGCTTCAGCCGCGCGGCCGACATGCTCGATGTGCCGCGCGCCACCGCCACCCACGCCATCAAGGAACTCGAAGCGCGGCTCGGTACGCGCCTGCTGGAACGCACCACGCGCCACGTCCGGCCTACGCTGGATGGCCAGGCCTATTACGAACGCTGCGTACACGTGCTGAGCGAACTCGATGACGCCGAGTCAGCCCTCCGCCACCAGGCGTCGAATCCGCGCGGGGTGCTGCGGGTCGACATGAACGGCGTCCATGCCAGGCATGTCGTCCTGCCGCACATCCAGGATTTCCATGCGCGCTATCCGCAGATCGAACTGGTGCTGAGCAGCGGCGACCGCCTGGTTGACCTGGTGCGCGAAGGTGTCGATTGCGTGATCCGGGGCGGTAACCCGCGCGACCTGCAGCTGGTGGCGCGGCCGCTTGCACGGATGCCGCAGGGGATCTTTGCCAGCCCGGCCTACCTGACTGCGCATGGCACGCCTGCCCATCCGGCCGAGCTGGCGGCGCACCAGGCGGTGGCATTCTTCGCCAGTACCGGCGCGATCGACTACCCCTTCGAGCTCGAGGTGGAAGGCGAGCGGCGCGAGTACACGCCGGGCGGCTGGCTGGCCGTCAACGACGCCGACAACTACGTCGAAGCGGCGCTGCGCGGCTGCGGCCTGGTTCAGGCGCCGCGCTTCCACCTCGAAGCGGCGCTGGCCGATGGCCGCCTGGTCGAAGTGCTGGCCGGCTGGCGCAGTCCGGACCTGCCGCTGACCGCGCTGTATCCGCAGCGCCGCCAGCTGTCGCCGCGGGTGCGTGTCTTCGTCGACTGGATCGCCCAGCTCTACCAGGAGCGATTCGGCGCTTCAGCCGCGTGAGGCGGCCAGCGCGAGCGCGTCCGCGCCGGCCGGCAGGCGCAAGGGCGCCGCACCATCGGTGACGGCGCGCCACACCGCCTCCACCACATCCGACGCATGGGTCACCGGACCGTCCTGTCCGCGGCTTGCAAACACCCGCTGCGCGAAACCGGCATAGACCTCGGGAATAGCGCCCTGCATGCGCGGCTGGGCGTTCTTGCCGAAGGTCGTCTCCGGCGCGCGTCCCGGCAGCACAAGACTGACGCGCACGCCGAAGTCTGCCAGCTCCAGCGCCAGCGATTCGGTGAAGGCGTTCACGGCCGCCTTGCTGGCGGTGTACACGGACAACAGGGGCAGCGGCGCCAGCGTGGTACTCGACGAGACGTTGACGATGACGCCCGAGCCGCGTTCGCGAAATTGCGGCAGCAGGGCCTGCGTCAGGGCCAGCGTGCCGAAGGTATTGGTGTCGAAGATCTCGCGCACCGTCGCCATGCTTGTGCCTTCGAAAGCGCTCATCAGGCCGATGCCGGCGTTGTTGACCAGGACGTCGACCGGCCCTGCATCCGCCACGGCGCGGCGGATGCTGTCCTCATCGTTCACATCCAGGGCCAGCACGCGCAAATGCGGCGACGCCGGCAGCAGGTCTTCGCGCGGGGTGCGCATCGTGGCGATGACTTTCCAGCCCTGCGCCAGGAAGTGCCTGGTGATTTCCAGGCCAAAGCCGGACGAGCAGCCGGTGATCAGGACGGTTTGCATGGTGAACTCCTCCAAATGATGAACAGTCCTGGCACTTTAGCCCCATCCTTCAAGACGATCTATAATCGACCATCCACAAAACATTATCAATCGTCCTGAAATGACCGATCCTTTCGCTGAGATCGTGGCGCTTCTGCGGCCGCGCGCACCGACGTCCAAGATTGCCAGCGGCGCCGGCAACTGGCGGGTACGACGCGAAGAATTCGGCCGTCCTTTCTATTGCGTGATTCTCGAAGGCGCATGCCGCCTGGCGCCCGACGGCGCCGCCCCTTTGCTGCTGGCGGAAGGCGACTTCGTGTTGATCCCGGCAGCCGCCGGATTTACGGTGGACGGGGCGGCGGCATGCGCGTCCGGACCGGCGGACGAGCGGGTCAGCTTCCTGCCGGGCCCGGAGACCCGGCATGGCGATCCGGCTGGCCCGGCCGAGGTACGCATGCTGGTCGGTTACTGCGAATTCGAATCGCCCGATGCGCACCTGCTGGTCTCGCTCCTGCCGCGCACGATACATGTGCGCGGCGAGGACCGGCTGGCGACTTACGTGCGGCTGGTACGGGACGAAACCCTGGCCGCGCGGCCGGCGCGCGAAGTGGTCCAGGCGCGCCTGCTCGAAATCCTGCTCATCGAAGCCCTGCGATGCGGCCCCGCAAGCGCCGCATCGCCCGGGCTGGTGCGCGGCCTGGCCGACGACAGACTGGCGACCGTGCTGAAGAAGATGCATGCAAGGCCGACCCACGCCTGGACGGTCGCCGAGCTGGCGAAAGCGGCGGCCTTGTCACGCTCGGCCTTCTTCGAACGCTTCAGCCGCGAGGTCGGTGCGGCGCCGATGGAATATCTGCTGGCCTGGCGCATGGCGATCGCCAAGGATCTGCTCCGACGCGGCGGCACTGGCATCGGGGAAGTGGCTGAGAGGGTCGGTTACGGCTCCGCCAGCGCCTTCAGCACAGCCTTCGCGCGGCATGTGGGCATGCCGCCCGGACGCTATGCGCGTGTCGAGCCCTTGGCGCAAGCTTGAAGGCGTTTCAACGCGGCTTCAACACAGCCCGGAAGGCCTTCAGCGCTGCCGGGTGGTAGATGGTGGCGTGGGCCTCCCCCGGCCAGGCTTCGTAGCTGAAGCTCAGGCCCGGCGCCTTGGCCAGGCTGGTTTTCAAAGCGGCCTCCACGTCCGGCAGGCCATCGGCGCTGACTGCGAGATAGAGCTGTTTGCCGCCCGCTGCCTTGGGCGCCTGCGCGGCCAGGCGCCTGGCCAGCTGCCCGCCGTTCCACCACAAGCTCGGGTCGATGGCGATATAGGTATCGAACAGGTCCGGCTCCAGCGCCAGCGTCTCCACCACGAACAGCCCGGCCAGCGATTCGCCGACGATCGCCTTTTCCCGCGTGACGCGGTAGCGCTTCTCGACTTCCGGCATCAGCTCGGTGCGGATGAAGTTGCGATAGGCCTGCGAGCCGCCCACCACGGGTGCGATCGTGCGGTCCTTCGCGACCTCGGTGGGACCGGTGAGGTCGCGCCGGCGCTGGGTATTTTCGATCCCGACCAACAGGAACGGCCGCACGGTGCCGTTGCCGGCGCCGACCTGCAGCAGGCCGGCCACGTGCAGGAAGTCTTCCAGCATGCCGCCGTCCGGCATGTAGAGCACCGGCAGCGGCGTACCCGCAGGGATGCCGGCCGGGACGTAGACGTTGATGCGGCGGGTCTCGCCGAGCGCGGTGGAGGCGATGGTCCAGGTCTCGCCAATCGTCAGCGGGGCGGAGGCCGATGCTGTCGTCGTCGCCACGGAAACCGCGGCACTTGCAAGGGCCAGGGCGCCGGCCAACACGAAAGCAGTCATCTTCATCGCAGCATTGACTCCCACACCTTCTGCAGGCGCTTCGACGACACCGGCATCGGCGTCCGCAGCTCCTGAGCGAACAGCGATACGCGCAGCTCTTCCAGCATCCAGCGGAAGTCCGTCATGCGCGGGTCGAGGTTCTTCAGCGGCTGGTTCTTGATGGTGCGCTGGAACTGGCTGGCCGCCGTCTGCCATTCCGCCATCAGCTGGGCATCGCGCGAGGTATTGGTGCGCAGCTTCTCGAGACGCACGTTCATCGCCTTCAGGTAGCGCGGGAAGTGCGACAGCTGGCTGTACTCGGTCTCGGCGATGAAGCGCTTGTGCACCAGCTCCTTCAGTTGCGCCTGCATGTCGGCGGCCACGCTAGGGGGCAGGTTCTGCAGGCGCTTGGGCATGCCGTGGAACTCGGCCAGCACCTGTCCCACCAGGCGCGCGATCTCGTTGATCAGCAGGCCGATGCGGCCCTTGCCTTCGTCCTTGCG
>Ga0065165_1001995_pt1 | contig 19144 bp, 16 predicted proteins | sample AraplaMF_Cvi_mMF_FD_63813 | JGI IMG/M metagenome (GOLD analysis project Ga0065165, IMG submission 63813) | Arabidopsis root microbial communities from the University of North Carolina, USA - plate scrape MF_Cvi_mMF (version 2) (version 3) | ecosystem: Host-associated > Plants > Roots >...
GCCCTGCTGCTGCTGGACGAGCCGTTCGCGGCCCTGGACGCCCTGACCCGGCTGAGGATGCACGATCTGGTGCTGTCGCTGTGGCGCGAGCACAGACCCGCGGTGCTGCTGGTCACCCACGACGTCGACGAGGCCATCGCCCTGGCCGACCGGGTGCTGGTGCTGGACAAGGGCAAGATCGCCGTCGAGGAGCGGATCGTCCTGGAGCGCCCGCGCGTCCCCGACGCCCGTTTCCACGCCGTTCGCCGCCGGTTGCTGGCGCATCTGGGCGTCGAGGCTCCCGTTCCGCAATCTGCTCCAGCCCCCGCCTCCCATTCGGCCCTGGTCGCCTTCCCCACCGGCGAGGTCGTGCTGTGAGCCGCGCCGCCGCCCTGCGCGTGGCCGAGGCCCCGGCCGCCCTGCCCGACCTCGACGCGATCCTGCCCGGCCTGACCGCCGCCTTCGCCGCCACGGCCGCCGTCCACGACCGCGAGGCCAGCTTTCCGAGCGCCAATTTCGAGGCCCTGCGCGAGGCCCGACTATTGGCCCTGACCGCGCCGCGTCGCCTGGGCGGACTGGAAGCCGACCTGCCCACCACCCTGAAAGTGGTCTCCGCCGTCGCCCGGGGCGAGCCGGCCACCGCCCTGGTGCTGGTCATGCAGTACCTGTTCCACGCCTCGGTCGAGGGCCGCTCCGGCTGGCCCGAACACCTCAAGCAGCGGGTGATCGGCGAGGCGATCAGCCACGGCGCCCTGATCAACGCCCTGCGGGTCGAACCCGATCTCGGCACCCCCGCGCGCGGCGGCCTGCCCGCCACCGTCGCCCGCCGCACGCCCGAGGGCTGGCGGATCAGCGGCCGCAAGATCTACTCCACCGGCTCGACCGCCCTGACCTGGTTCGTGGTCTGGGCCCGCTCCGACGACCCCGAACCCCTGGTCGGCGGCTGGCTGGTGCGCGCCGACACCCCCGGGATCACGATCGAGGAGACCTGGGACCATCTCGGCCTGCGGGCCAGCGCCAGCCACGACGTGGTCTTCGAGGACGTGCTGGTCCCGCTGGACCACGCCCTGGACCCGCAGCCGGTCGGCGCCCCGCCGCCCTATCCGGCCAGCTTCGCGGCCTGGTCGGCCGTGCTGACGTCGGCGATCTACGACGCGGTGGCCCGGGCCGCGCGCGACTGGCTGGTCGACTTCCTGGCCAGCCGCAAGCCGGCCAATCTGGGCGCGGCCCTGTCCATCCTGCCCCGCTTCCAGGAGGCGGTCGGCGACATCGACGGCCTGCTGCTGGCCAATCGCGTCCTGCTCGACACGGCGGCGCGCGGCGAGGTCGACGGGGTCGAATCCAGCCTGGTCAAGCACCTGGTCACCGAGAACGCCATTACGGTGGTCGAGAAGGCCCTGAAGCTGACCGGCAATCCCGGCCTGACCCGCCACAACCCCCTGGAGCGCCATCACCGCGACGTGCTGTGCGGCCGGGTCCACACCCCGCAGTCCGACGTGGTGCTGACCAGCGCCGGCAAGGCGGCGTTCGCAGCCCATGAAGGCAAGATGGGCGAGGCCGCCCAATGAGCCGCCTGGTCGTCGCCAGCCAGCTGCCCGAGCTGTTCAATAGCGTCTTCGCCCAGCATGTCGGCGACGCCGAGATCGTGGCCGTGCCGCCGGGCCTGGCCGCGCCCTTGCCCGCCGAGGCCAAGGTCTTGGTCGCCGCCCCGTTCCGCAAGGCCGGCGGCGTGCTGCCGCCCGAACCGCCCAAGGGCTGGCCCTATGACGTCCGGTGGGTGCAACTGGTCTCGGTCGGGATCGACTTCTATCCCGACTGGCTGTTCGACGGCCCGGTGGTGACCTCGGCGCGCGGCTCTTCGGCCGTCGCCCTGGCCGAATTCGCCCTGGCGGCGATCCTGGCCGAGGCCAAGCGCCTGCCCGACATCTGGATCGACAAGGCCGAGCGCTGGGCGCCGCAGCCGCTGAAGCTGATCGCCGGCACGACCCTGGGCCTGGTCGGCTTCGGAGCCATCGGCGAGGCCCTGGCCCCGCGCGCCCAGGCCCTGGGGCTGAACGTCGTCGCCACCCGCCGCTCCGACAAGCCGATCCCGACCCCGGGCGTCGAACGCGTGGCCGACCTTGCGACCCTGTTCGCCCGCAGCGACCATGTGGTGCTGGCCGCGCCCGCCACTCCCGAAACCCAGCGCCTGATCGGCCGCGAGGTGCTGGCCGCCGCCAAGCCCGGCCTGCACCTGATCAACATCGCCCGCGGGGCCCTGATCGACGACCAGGCGCTTCTGGAAGCGCTGGACGACGGCCGCGTGGCCCGCGCCAGCCTCGACGTCACCCATCCCGAGCCGCTGACCGAGGGCCACCCGTTCTACAGCCACCCGAAGGTCCGGCTGTCGCCGCATACTTCGGTCCACACCCCCGACACCCGCATCAACCTGGCGACCCGCTTCGCCGAGAACCTCGCCCGCTTCCGGTCCGGCGCGCCCCTGGCCGACGTCGTCGACCTGTCGCGCGGCTACTGAAGGACACCGTCATGACCGCCATCAGCCCCGCCCGGGCTTTCCAGACCCAAGCCCCCCCCCCGGCCAAGATCGAGACCGTGCTGCCGGAGTTCGGCTCGCGCGAGCTGCCGCGCCAGCCCACCCACGCGCAGGAGCGGCTCTATCGCAAGCAGCGGCTGGCGGCGTCGTACCGCCTGTTCGGCCGCTACGGCTTCGACATGGGCGGGGCCGGCCATATCACCGCCCGCGATCCGGAACTGACCGACCACTTCTGGGTCAATCCGTTCGGCGTGCACTTCTCGCGGATCAAGGTCTCCGATCTCATGCTGGTCAGCCATGCGGGCCAGATCGTCCAGCCGCCGGCCAAGGCCCCGGCCCGGCTGAACCGCGCCGCCTTCGCCATCCATTCCCAGCTGCACGAGGCCCGGCCCGACGTGGTCGCCGCCGCCCATTCGCACTCGCTGTACGGCAAGGCCTGGTCGACCCAGGGCCGGCTGCTGGATCCCCTGACCCAGGACTCCGCCGCCTTCTACGACGACCACGCCCTGTTCGAGGAATTCTCCGGCGTGGTGCTGGACACCAGCGAGGGCGAGAAGATCGCCAGGGCCCTGGGCCCCAAGAAGGCGGTGATCCTGCAGAACCACGGCATCCTGACCGTCGGCCAATCGGTCGAGGCCGCCGTATGGCGCTACCTGGCCCTGGAGAACGCCTGCCAGACCCAGCTGCTGGCCGAGGCCGCCGGCCCGACCAAGCCGATGCCGCCCGAAGTGGCCAGGCACACCGCCGGCCAGGTGGGCAGCGAGGCCGGCGGCCTCTGGGCCTTCCAGCCCTACTGGGACGTGGTCACCGAAGAAGAGCCGGACCTGTTCGACTGATGATCCTGTCCCGTCGCCACCTCCTCGCCGGCGGCCTGTCGGTCGCCGGCCTCTCGGCGCTCGCCGCCTGCTCGCCCGGCAAGGCCGCCAAGCCCGCCTCGCTCGAGGACCTGACCCTGAGAGCCGCCACCTATCGGGGCAACCTGGAAACCTTCTTCCAGGCGGCTGGCGTCGCCGACACGCCCTACAAGCTGGCCAAGTCGGAATTCGTCGGCGGCAACCTGATCACCGAGGCGATCAACGCCGGGGCGCTGGATGTTGGCGGCATGAGCGAGATCCCGCCGATCTTCGTGGCCGGCGCGCCCGGCAACCAGGTCCGCATCGTCGCGGTGCTGCAGGGCGACGTGAACAACCAGGTCGTGCTGGTGCCCAAGGACAGCAAGGCCCAGGCCTTCGCCGACCTGAAGGGGCGGCGCATCGGCTATGTGAAGGCCACCACCTCGCATTACATCCTGCTGCGCCTGCTCGACGAGGCCGGCCTGACCTGGGCCGACATCAAGCCCGTGGCCCTGTCGCCGCAAGACGGGCTGGCGGCCTTCTCCAGCGGCGCGGTCGACGCGTGGATCATCTATGGCGTCGTCGTCCAGCAAGCCCGCCAGGCCGGCGCCCGGGTGCTGCGCACCGCCAAGGGCGTCCTGTCGGGCAACTACCTGGTCGCCGCCGCCCGCGAGGCGCTGGACGACGATCTCAAGCGCCAGGCCCTGGGCGACTATCTGGGCCGCTACGCCAAGGTGGCCGAGTGGGTGAACGCCGATGGCGCGCGCTGGGCCAAGGTCCGGAGCGCGGCCACGGGCGTTCCGGCCGAGCTCTATCTGCGGGAGTTCCAGGAGCGCAGCGGCCCGACCCGGCTGATCCGGATCAGCGATGCCGCGATCGCCTCGCAGCAGAAGGTCGCCGACGCCTTCGCGGCCACGGGCCTGATCCCCGGCAAGGTCGAGGTGCGCCCACTGTGGGACGACCGCCTGAACAGCGCCCTTCCCGATGATTAGAAATACTCAATCAACATATTCGCGTTCGCGATATGAGATGATCTGTAAGTCTATAGATTTTATATGGATTGAGGCGACATCAATATTCGATCTTTATCCTCGATAACAAGAACGGGGATAATGACGTTGCGCCGCTTTGCTTTTCTCTACTGGATTTCCGGAACATCCGCCTTGGCGCTGGCCGGCGCCGCCCAGGCCGCGGCTCCCGCCGCCGCCGAAGTGGACGCCAACGCCGCGCCGGCCGTCGAACAGGTGGTGGTGACCGCCGAACGCCGCGCCACGGACCTGCAGAAGACCGCCATCGCCATCTCGGCCTTCAGCCAGCAGCTGCTGGCCGACCGCAAGATCGACAGCATCCGCGACCTGTCGGGCCAGGTCCCTAATCTCAGCATCAGCCGCGTCACGATCAGCCACACAACCCAGACCTACGCCCTGCGCGGCGTGGGCGAGGCCGACCCGATCCAGGAGCCGGTGCTGGCCGTCTATGTCGATGACGTCTACATCCCGCGCCAGATCGGCTCGATGGTCGAGTTCAACGATCTGGAGCGGGTGGAGGTCCTGCGCGGCCCGCAAGGCACGCTGTACGGCCGCAACTCCAGCGCCGGCGCGCTGCGGATCATCACCCGCGATCCCGGCGACGCCTTCCGGGCCAAGGCGGAAGTGGGATTGGGAAGTTACGGCGCGGTCGACGCGCGCGGCTTGGTCGAGGGGCCGCTGGTCGAGGGCAAGCTGGCCGGCAGCCTGTCCTACATCCACCACGGCCGCGACGGCGTCACCTTCGACCCGACCCTGAACCACGACGTCAACCGCATCGACCTGAACGCCTATCGCGCCAAGCTGCGCTGGACGCCGACCGATCGCTGGGACGTGCTGCTGACGCTGAACGCCCTGAGGGACCGCAGCGACACCCGCAGCTACGTGCCTGTCCGCCAGCCGAACGGCGAGCACCGTACCGACCGCTCCTATTCCGAGGTCGAACCGGTCCAGGACCTGGACCAGGTCAGCGGCGCCCTGCGCGTGCAATACCTGCTGAACGACCATCTGAAACTGAAGTCCGTGACCTCGTACGGCGGCTTCAACCTCAACCCCGTCGCCTATGACAACGACGGCGAGGCGGCGCTGATCCAGAAGAACTTGATCCACTACAACGACCAGTACGTCACCCAGGAACTCCAGCTGAACGGCGACTACGGCAAGCTGACCTTCACCAGCGGCCTGTTCTACCTGCATGAGCGGTTCTTCGTGCAGCGCGACGGCTACAGCCGCAGGAACGCCCTGCCGACCGATCCCGTGGTCACTCCCGGCAACTACGGCTTCGCCCGCGCCCACAACATCACCAACACCGACGCCTATGCCGTGTTCGGCGAGGCGACCTATGCGCTCAGCGACCGCCTCAGCGTCACCGGCGGTCTGCGCTGGACCAACGAGGAGAAGGACTTCACCTTCGACAACAAGGTCCTGAACCTGCAAGGTCAGGTGGTGGGCCAGTCGATCGCCGGCCACGCCGACAAGATCTTCTCGGCCGTCACGCCCAAGCTGTCGGCCCAGTTCCAGTGGACGGGCGACGTCCTGCAGTACGTGACCTGGTCGAAGGGCTTCAAGTCCGGCGGCTTCGACAACCGCGCCACCCGGCTGGACCTGGCGACCCGGCCGTTCGCGCCCGAGAACGTCAACGCCTATGAGACGGGCCTGAAGACCGAGCTGTTCGACCACCGCGCCCGGGTGAACCTGGCGGTGTTCTACAACGACTACAAGGACCTGCAGGTCAGCTACAGCGACCCAGCCTATCCGGGCAATTCGGTCCGCGCCAACGCCGGCAAGGCCCACACCTACGGGGTGGAGCTGGAGACCGACATCCGCGCCACCGAGCGCCTCAGCCTCCAGGCCTCGGCCGGCTACCTGTTCGCGGTCTACGACAAGTACAGGAACGCCGGCGGGATCGGGGTGAACGCCGACGGCCACCGGCTGCTGAACTCGCCGCGCTGGAGCCTGTCGGGCGGCGTGACCTATGACCTGCCCATCGAAGTCCCCGGCGCAGTTCGCGTCGGCCTGAACGCCCAATACCAGACCAGGACCTATTTCAACGCCCTGCAGCGCCCGCAGGACGAAGCGCCCGCCCAGACCTTCCTCAACGGCGTGCTCACCTGGCAAACGCCGGATCCGCGCTGGAGCGTGGTGCTGTCGGGCCGCAACCTGCTGGATTCCGACAAGCCGGTCAGCGTCACCTACACGCCGGCCACCGGCGTCTACTACCAGAACTTCCCCGACCCGCGGACCTGGCTGGTCACGCTGAAATACGCGCTGTGATCCGATGAGCGCGCTCCGCCCCGCTCCCCGACTGCACAGGCTGGCCGACTTCGTCGGCGCCCTGGGCGTGCTCGTCGACCGGACCCGCGACGAGGACCTGATCCTCGCCGAGGGCGGGCGGCTGCTGGCCGGGCTGATCGCCCGCGACGACTGGCTGCCCGACGCCTACGCCAAGCCCGATCCCACCCGCTATCAGCAATACCTGCTGCATTGCGACAGCCGCGAGCGGTTCAGCGTGGTTAGCTTCGTGTGGGGCCCCGGCCAGGCGACGCCGATCCACGACCACACCGTCTGGGGCCTGGTCGGCGTGCTGCGCGGGGCCGAGCTGTCGCAGCGCTTCGCCCGGCGCGGCGACGCCTTCGCCGCCGTCGGGCCGGTCCACCAGCTGGAGCGCGGCGAGGTCGAGGCGGTCTCGCCCACGGTCGGCGACGTGCACCAGGTGACCAACGCCTTCGACGACCGCGTCTCGATCAGCATCCACGTCTACGGCGCCAACATCGGCGCCGTGCGGCGCTCGACCTACGACGCCGCCGGACGGCCGAAACGGTTCGTCTCCGGCTACGCCAACACCACCCTGCCCAACCTATGGGACCGCTCGAAGGTCCTCACCGAGGTCGCCCCATGACCCTGCCCGCCGTCACCCCGCGCGAAGTCCGCCAGGACTGGATCGCCCGCCGCGAAATCGCCCTGCTGGACCTGCGCGAGGAGGATCCGTTCGCCCGCGCCCACCCGCTGTTCGCCTCGCAGCTGCCGCTCAGTCGGCTGGAACTGGAGATCCTGGACCGGGTCCCGCGCAAGGACGCCAAGATCGTGCTGTACGACAACGGCGAGGGCCTGGTCTCGCCGGCCGGCAAGCGGCTGGCCGCCCTGGGCTACACGCAGGTCCGCGCCCTGGCCGGCGGCCTCCAGGCTTGGAAGGACGCCGGCTACGAGCTGTTCCAGGACGTCAATTCCTACAGCAAGGCGTTCGGCGAACTGGTCGAGGCGCGGCGCCACACCCCGTCCCTGCCCGCCCAGGAGGTGCAGGCCCTGATCGACCTGGGCGCCGACCAGGTGATCCTCGACGCCCGTCGGTTTGAGGAATACGCGGTGATGAGCATCCCGGGGGGGATCAGCACCCCGGGCGCCGAACTGGTGCTGCGGGCCCGCGAGCTGGCCCCGAACCCGGCGACTACGATTATCGTCAACTGCGCCGGCCGCACCCGCAGCCTGATCGGCGCCCAGTCGCTGCTGAACGCCGGTGTGCCCAACCCGGTCTTCGCCCTGCGCAACGGCACCATCGGCTGGACCCTGGCCCAGCAGACGCTGGAGCATGGCCAGGGCCGCCGCTTTCCGGCGGTCTCCGACCAGACCCTCGACGAAGCCCGGACCAAGGCGCGTGACGTGGCCTACCGCGCCGGCGTCCGACGGATCGACGCCGAGGGTTTGGCCGACCTGGCCCAGGACCGCAAGCGCACCCTCTACCGCTTCGACGTCCGCACGCCCGAGGAATACGCCGCCGGCCACCTGCCCGGCTTCCGCTCGGCCCCCGGCGGCCAACTGGTGCAGGAGACCGACGTCTTCGCCCCGGTGCGCGGCGGCCGCATCGTGCTGGCCGACGACCTGGGCCCACGCGCCGACATGAGCGCCTCGTGGCTGGCCCAGTTGGGCTGGGACGTTTATGTGCTGGATGGCGGGTTCGACGGCGAGTTGGAGACCGGCGCCTGGCGGCCCAGCGCGCCGCCGATCCCCACCGTCGAGACGATCAGCCCCGACGACCTGGCCGTGGCCCTGGGCGATGGCGCGGTGGTGGTGCTGGACCTCGCCCCTAGCCCCGTCCACCGCAAGGGCCACGTCCCCGGCGCCTGGTTCGCGATCCGCGCCCGCCTAGCCGAGGCCTTCGAACGCATCCCCGAGGGCCTGCCGATCGTCCTGACCTCGCCCGACGGCCGCCTGGCCCGGCTGGCCGCGGCCGAGGTCGAGGAGATATCCGACCATCCGGTGCGGGTGCTGGAGGGCGGGACGGACGCCTGGACGCAGACCGGCCGCCGATTGGACACCGGCCTGGTCCGCGCCGCCTCCGATCCGGAGGACGTCTACAAGCGCCCCTACGAGGGCACGGACAACGCCGCCGAGGCTATGCAGGCCTATCTGGACTGGGAGTTCGGCCTGGTCGACCAGCTGGCCCGCGACGGCTCGCACGGCTTCTTCGTGATCTGAGGCCAGCGATGTCCCTGAAACTCTATTTCGCTCCCGGCTCCTCGGCCTTCGCACCGCTGATCGCCCTGGAGGAGCTGGGCGTGGCCTATGACGTCCACCCCGTCGACCTGGCGGCCGGCGAGCAGCGCCAGCCGGCCTATCTGAAGGTCAATCCGCGCGGCCGGGTCCCGACCCTGGCGGTGGACGGCGAGCCGGTCACCGAGGTGTTGGCGATCCTGACCTACCTGGCCCACGCCTATCCGCACAGCGAACTGCTGCCCCTGGCCGACCCGCTGAAGCTGGCCCACGCCTACGAGGTGATGAGCTGGTTCGCCAGCACCGTGCATGTGGCCTTCTCGCAGATCGCCCGACCCGAGCGCTTCGCCGACGACGACGGCGTCAAGGCGGCCCTGGCCACGCCCGGCGAGGCCCGCTTCCACCGCACCCTGACCGACATCGAGCGCCTGGCCCAGGGGTCCGGCCCCTGGCTGCTGGGCGACGACTTCAGCGCCGTCGACGCCTACGCCCTGGTGATCTGGCGCTGGGCCGAACGCCGCCAGATCGACACGTCCGCCTATCCCGCCTGGAGCGCCAAGGCGGCCCGCGCCCTGGCCCGCCCGTCCGTCCGCCGCGCCCTGCGCAAGGAAGCCTCGCCCAAGGTCGCCGCCTGATGAGGCGCCCTGATCAAACCCTTGAGAAAGCCTCGCTTTTCTAGCCGCCGCTCATCCTCGAAATTCTCCCTCGCACAAGATCGGAGCCTCCCATGCCTGTCGAATTCATCGGCTATATCGGCACCCAGCATCAGTCCGAGATCCACCCGGCCCAGGGCCCGGTGATCGACCGCGACTATGTCGAGCGCGTCGCCCGCGCCCATGACGAGGGCGGCTTCGACCGCGCCCTGGTCGCCTTCGGCTCGACCTCGCCGGAAAGCCAGCTGGTCGTGGCTCATGCCGCCTCGGTGACCCAGCGACTGGGCTTCATGATCGCCCACCGCCCCGGCTTCACCGCCCCCACCGTCGCGGCCCGCCAGTTGGCGACCCTGGACCAGTTCACCGGCGGCCGTATCGCCGTGCACATCATCACCGGCGGCTCGGACAACGAACTGGCCAAGGACGGCGACCACCTGACCAAGGACCAGCGCTACGCCCGCACCAGCGAGTACCTGGACATCGTCCGCCAGGAGTGGACCAGCGACAAGCCGTTCGACTATCGCGGCGACTACTACAACGTCGTCCAGGCGTTCGGCGGGGTGAAGCCGCTGCAGAAGCCGCAGATCCCGGTCTATTTCGGCGGCTCGTCCGACGCGGCCATCCCCGTAGCCGGCAAGCACGCCGACATCTTCGCCCTATGGGGCGAGACCCAGGCCCAGGTCGCCGAGACCATCGCCCGGGTGCGCCACGCCGCGGCCAAGCACGGCCGCCAGGTGAAGTTCTCTCTGTCGCTGCGGCCGGTGATCGCCGAGACCGAGGAGGCGGCGTGGGCCAAGGCCGACGACATCGTCGCCAAGGCCAAGGCCCTGCGCGAGAAGGCCGGCCTGCCGACCTCGGAGCATACGCCGCCGAACGCCGGCTCGCAACGCCTGCTCGACGCCGCCAAGCTGGGCGCGCGCCTGGACAAGCGCTTGTGGACCGGCGTCGCCGCCGTCACCGGCGCGGCGGGCAACTCCACCGGCCTAGTCGGCACGCCGCAGCAGGTGGCCGAGGCCCTGCTGGACTATTACGACCTGGGTGTCTCGACCTTCCTGATCCGCGGCTTCGATCCGCTGGATGACGCGATCGCCTATGGCCGCGACCTGATCCCGCTGGTGCGCGAGCTGGTCGCCCAGCGCGACGCCCGTCCGGCGGCCGTGGCGGGCTAGCGGTCATGGCGCCGCTCGACATCGATCCGCGCTGGCTGGGCGACGCCGCCTGGCCGGCCGCCGCGCCGTTCGGCGACGCCTCGTCCGGCGCGGAGCCGCCCTACCTCGTCCACGCCGCACCCGCCGTTCCGCCGGTCGCACCCCAGGCGTTCAAGGAAGCCCTGGCGCGGCTGGCCAGCGGGGTGGCGATCATCTCGTGCTGGGACGGGTCCGCCCCGCGCGGCCTGCTGGTCAGCTCGATCACCGGCCTGTCGGTCGATCCGCCGCGGTTCCTGTTCTGCGTCCGCAAGGAGGCGTCCAGCCACGACGTCCTGGTCCGGGCCGAGCGCTGCGGCGTGGCGGTCCTGGCCGAGCACGACGAGGCCGAAGCCCGGCGTTTTTCGACCTCGAGCCTCAGCCACGAGCGCTTCGATCCCCGGCGCTGGCGGCTGACATCCGACGCGCCGCCGAGCTATCGCGGCGGGCTCTCGACGACCGCGTGCGCGATCGATCAGCGGATCGACGCCGGGACCCATACCGTGTTCATCGTCACGGCCGTGTCGGTCGACCTGGCGCCTGGCCTTCCCCTGGTCGCGCACGCCCGGTCGTTTCAACGCCTGGCGCCCTGAGCGCCTACCCCGCCTTCAGGACGCCCCGGTGGCCCGGGTTCCCAGTCGCCGGTTTGTCGAGGCGCGCGCGGGCGACGGGTTTGGCGACGGGCAGGAACGCCTCGAGGAAGCGCCAGGCCGGCTCGTCGTGGTCCAGGTGGTGCGTCAGCAGGCCCAGCGGCTGGTCCCAGGCCCCCTTCGCCCGGCGTTCGGCCAGCAGGCGGCGGGCGCGCAGCAGGAACCGGACCGCCCCCCGGAAGCGCGCCTGGGGTTTCCAGCGCATGACGTCCAGGTGGGCGTCCAGGCGGCCGGGCTCGGCTCCGTTCCGCATCTCGCCGTAGCAGGACAGGTCCAGGCCCTGCAGGCCCAGCGCCCGCTTCAGGGTCGGATGGGCGTTGTTCCAGGGCGGCACGAACAGGCGCGGCGTCACCCCGGCGCGGCGGAACACCTCGATCGCCGCGCCCAGGTCCGACATCACGTCGGCCAGGCGGTCCAGGTCGTTGACCTCGCCGGACGGGCGGCCGGGCGGTGCGCGGTTCTCGTGGCGGAAGCCGTGAATCGCGAGCTCGATTTCAGGAGCCGCGCGGCAGGCCTTGACCAGGGCCGCGATGTCGCCGTCCGGCACAGCGGCCACTGTGATCGACGCATCGAAGCGGGCCGACAGGGCCAGCAGGCGATCTAGGGCCGGCGTCGGCCGGCGCGCGTCGTCGTCCCGCCACCAGAACGCCGGCGCATGGCCGGCGGCCTTCCAGCGGGCCAGCTCCGGCCCGATCACGGCGGCGATCAGCAGACGATGAAGCGACATCACCAAGGCCTAGGCCGAATGACCCAGCCGGGCGTCTTCGAGATCCAGGCCGATCACCGCGCCCGAGCGCGCCGCCTGGACGCTCTGGCCGTTCAGCGCGCGGATCTCGCGCGCCTTGAGATTCGAGAGCACGGGATAGAGGCCGGCCATGAGGGCGATCAGGAAGCCCATGTCGCCCTCCTTGTAGCCCTTGCGTGAGACATAGCACTTGTAGAACCGGCGCACGCCGCGGAACAGGTCGTCCCACAAGCTCTTGATCTTGCCGCTGTCGGCCAGGTCTTGGCCGCGCAGGGCGGTGTAGCGGTTGAGGCGCTGGACCATGTCGGCGATGTCGTCGTCGACCTTGTGCAGGATGGCGTGGGTCAACCGGCCGCCATAGACGCCGGCGAAGGTGGTGCCCGGATGAACCCGCTCGCTCTTCCAGCTCTTGACGCCCTTGCGGAACAACCGGGCCACCGACGAGGCGCCGAACGAGCCGCCCCAGCCGTGGCGCACCAGCTGCGCGCCTATGAAGTTGTCGACGGGCACCTGATACCAGTCGCCGGCGTCGGTCCGGGCGATCGTCTCGCGGATTTCCCGGGCCAGGGCCGGGGTCACCGCCTCGTCGGCGTCCAGTTCGACGATCCATTCGCCGCGGCAGGCGGCGACGCCGGCTTCCTTGCGCAGACCCTCGACAGGGAAGATGCCCGAGACGACCCGCGCGCCCATCTTGCGGGCGATGGCTTCGCTGCGATCCGTGCAGCGATCGGCGACCACGACGATCTCGTCGCAGAACTCCAGGCGCGTCAGGCACTCGGCCAGGCGCGCCTCTTCGTTGTGGACGCAGACAAGCCCCGACAGGACAGGCATATGAGTTCCCCGACTTGGGGCCGCCTTTCGCATTGGCCCCGTCAGGAAGTAAACGTCGCCAAACGCAGGGAACCTCAGAACTTTCTTCACGTTCGCGCGCGAGAAAGCGCTCCGATCACCCCTAAAAGGCGCGCGAAAACGCCAGGCTCCAGGTGCGGGGACGCAATGGCGTGACCTGGCGCACCTGGCCGAAACTGAACGGATTGCCATAGGCGAAGGTATCGCTCGAGGCGTTAGCGGGATTGGTGACGGCCAGGGTCCAGCTCCAATCCCGCGTCGCCAGCTCGGCCGACAGGCGGCCCGTGACATAGCCGCCCATCGACGGCGAAAGCCGACGATCGAAGGTCAGGCGCGATCGACCGACATATTCCAGCTCGTTGGTCAGCACCAGGCGGCGCGCGGCGGCCAGGCTCCGCTCGTACCGCACCATCAGGCCGGCCGAGACGTCCGGCACGCCGGGCAGCTCGCTCTGGGCCGCCGACGCGAAGTTGGGATTCACCTTGCTCAGGCGTGGGCGATTGAACAGTGCGTTGGCGTCCACCGTCAGGCCAGGGGCGGCCAACACAGTCGCCTCGACCTCTAGGCCGGTGTTGCGGCCGTCGCCGACATTGGCGGTGTAGGACAGGCCCGAGCTCAGATACTGGTCGGTCTGGATGTCGGTCCACACGTCGTGGAACAGGGCGGTGCGCAGGATGACCCGCCCGCCGCCGGGCCGGAGGCTGGCGCCGACCTCGTAGTTGCGCAGATGATCGGGCTTGAACGAGCCGCGCAGCGTCGATGGCGCGACCAGGCCGCCCGAATTGAACCCGCCCGAGCGATAGCCTTCCGACGTCAGTAGGTAGACCAGCCCGCCGCTCCAGGCCCTCTGAAGCGAGAATTTCGGCGAGACGCCCGTAAAGCGCGCCTGGCGGCTCATGGCGCGTGACTGGCCCGGCGCCGGCGCCTCGACCGTCGAGACGGTGCGCACCCCGCTGCGGAAGGCGCGCGCACCCAGGCTGGCGGTCCAGCCGCCGCCCAGGTCGTAGGCGGTCTCGCCATAGAGGGCCAGCTCACGCCGCCGATCACGACGGGCTTCCAGATAGATCAGGCGCGAGGGATCGGTGAGCGTGCGCGCCCGCAACTCGCCGTCGCTGTCCTCGAGACTGGCCAGGCCGTAGAGCCCGAACAGCCAGCGGAAGCGGTCGGTGTCCGGCGACGACAACACCGCGTCCTCGACCAGCAGCCGCACCTTGCTGGCCTCGTCGAACAGGCCGACGTCGACCGCCGTAGCGCCCACGCCGTTCAACGCCGCGGTGGCGTCGAACCGACTGGCGAAGCGGTGGCGCACATAGCCGGTCGACGACACGAACCGCCCCCAGTCTCCCGCCCCCGTGATGGTCAGCGCGCCCTGCTGCAGGACGTTGTCATGGGTCTCGCGCACCTGGTTGGCGCGCTTCTGGCCGCCCAGGCTGGGGGTGGTGTACTGGCTGTCGGTGGCGTGCAGATCCTGGCGCGCGCCGGACACCAGGATCGACCATTCCGGATACACCGCCACCATCAGGGCGGCGCGACCGCCGGTGCGGGTGGTGCGATCGACGTTCGAGAGACGCAGATTGACGTCATCGACATAGCCGCCGTCCGCATCGCTATAAGCCGCCACGCGCAGGGCGGCGCGGTCGGCGACGACCGGCAGGTTAGCCACGCCCTCGAAGCGGGTGCTGGGCGAGCCGGACTCGGTGACGGCACCGCCCGCCAGGACCGATCCAGACCGTTGGTCCAGCACCGGCTTGATGGAAACGACCCGATAGACCCCGCTGAGCGATCCGCCGCCATAGAGCGCGCCTTGCGGCCCGCGCAGGATCTCCACCCGGTCGACGTCGATCAACCGCAGGTCCGGGTCGGGGGCGTTGTAGGTCAGCGGGATGTTGTCGAGATAGGTGCCGACGGTCTGCTGGGTGCGGCCGGTGAAGGTGCCGTCCGACAGGCCGCGCAGCATGATCTTGTTGCGCGCCGCGCCCAGGTTGGTGGTGATGAAGCCGGCGGTCTGCTGGGAGATGCTGGTGGTGTCGATCGCACCGGCGTCGCGCAGCCGCGGAGCGCTGATCACGCTGAGCCCGCCGGCCGCCGCGCCCAGGCGGGTAGGACGCTTGGTGGCGGTGACGATGACGCTGTCGATGGCCGGAGCCGCGATCACCGGCGTCGGGGCCACGGCAAGCGCCGCCCCGGCCCGCGCCACGGGTCCGGCATGTCGCGCCGGCCGGATGCTGACCGTGGCGTTGTCGAGGATCTCGAACCGACAGGGCGCTCCGACCGTCACCGCCTGGAGCGCCTGGCGCAGGGTCAGGACTCCGGCGACGGCGTTGCTGCGCCCCGGGCACGACGAGACTCCGCCCACGGTCACCCGCGCCTGGACGCCAAGATCGATCAGGGCCTCGGAACGGGACTTGGCGGGGATGTTGAAGCTGAACCGCGCCGGGGTCGCCCCGGCCTTGCCGGCCAGGGCCAGGCCTGACGCCAGCGTCAGGGCGAAGAGAGGACCGGATTTGCGCAGGCAGGCGACGGCGGTCGCGCCAGGACGCCCCGGACCGTCAGGCCGACCGCGAAGTTGGGATTCCGTGTCCGAAATCATCGGGCTCCAGCTCTATCCCCCTAGAGCTCAAGCTTCGCGCTTCGAACGATTCCGGTCCCGCCAGCAAGACCCCTAGCGCGCCCGGATCACGATGGCGTCGTCGGTCGTCGTCGTTCGTACCGGAAGCAGGTGCGACAGTCGGTCGACCATCGCATCCTGGTCATCGACGATCAACACGCCGGAAAGTCGCATATTGGCGGCCTCGGCGTCGCCCAGCTTCACCGGACGCGGGAAAAGCCTGTTCATGTCGCCGGCGATCTGGGACAGCGGCTGATCGCGATAGATCAGCCGGCCCTGGCGCCACCCCCCGATCTCTTCGACGGCCACCGTCGAGACCCGCGCGTCGGCCCTCTGGCCCTTGCGGTGAGAAAGCCCCTGGCCAGGCCGCAGCCGGAACGGCGCGGCGTCGCGGGGCAGGTTGGGACGCACCTCCACCAGGCCGCGCTGGACGTTGACCGCCACCTGCCCGTCGCGATGCCGGACGTCGAACCGCGTGCCGACCACCCGCACCTGGGTGTCGCCCGCCGAGACCAGGAACGGCCGCGAGGAATCCTTGGCCACGTCGAAGAAGGCCTGGGCGTCGCCCATGTGGACGCGGCGCGCGTGGCGCTCGAACCGCACGGTCATCCGCGAGGCGGCGTTCATCTCGATCCGGGAGCCGTCCTCCAGGGCGACGGTCCTGCGCTCGCCGACGCCGGTCACATAGGTCGTCTCGTGCGCGCCCAGCAGGCCGCTGGCCGGCAGGAGGACCGCCCCGGCGACGAAGGCGGCGGCGATCGCCGCGCCCGCCGACCAGATCCAGGCGCGCCGCGCCGGCCGCAGCGGGACGACCTTGCCGCCCTGAGCGGCGGTCAAGGGCGCGCCGGCCGGCTCGGCCTTGGCCCGGCGCGCGTCGAGGTCCAGGCGACCGTCGAAGGCGAGCACGGCGTCATAGGCCTGGGCATGGGCGGGCGACGCCGTCAGCCAGGCGTCGAAATCCAGCCAGTCGCGCTCGGTGACCGTCTCGCCCTGCAGGCGGACCAGCCAATCGATCGCGGCGTCGGCGATCCCGGCGTCGATGTCCGTTTGGGCGCGCGTCATTTCGCTCCGTCCTGACGCCAAGTCGCGTCCTCGCAAGGATAAGACGTCACCAAGGCGGCGGAACCTCCAAAACCCGTGCCGGAAACCATGGTCGCCCTCATGTCAGCTTGGCCATCAGCGCCTTCAGCGCCGCGCTCACATGCTTTTCGACCGAGCTGCGGCTGACCCCCATGGCGACCGCGGTCTCAGCCTGGCTCAGGCCGTCCAGCTTGTGAAGCGTGAAGGCGCGGGCGACCTGGGGCGGCAGGGTCTCCAGCGCCGCCATCATCACGCCCAGCCGTTGGCGGCCGGCCACGACCTCCTCGGCCGACGGAACGTCGGCCACCTGCTGGTCGCCCAGCACCATGCCCTGCAGGCTGCGCCATCCCTCGTCGCGCGCGCCGGCGCGGGACTGACTACGCAGGCGGTCGAGCATCAGGTTGTTGGCCATGCGAAACAGCAGGGCCGAGCCGTCGCCCTCGACCTCGACCTCGCCCAGCGCCTGCACCTTCAGGTACAGGTCCTGGATCAGGTCCTCGGCCTCGCTGACCGAGCGCAGCCTGGCGGCGAAGACGCGCACCAGATTGGCCCGCTTCTCGCCGTACAGCCGGGTCATCGGCGTGATCGATCGAGGGTTGGCGGACAGCGCGGGCTCCAAAGACTCAAGGCGGACGAACGGGTTGCGGCGAAACCCGAACCTAGGCCGCTGGCGCGCCCCGGTCCAGCGCGCTGGACGACGAGTTGTTGCGATTGACTCGCAACAAGCCTCAAGGCTAGATATTGAGAACCGGTCGCAACACGAACGCGACGCCGCTCCGCCGAGGCCGCCATGACCCCCGATTCCATAGCGCTCCGCTGGACCACCGGCCCCACCGTCGGGGAAAGGCTGCTTCTCGGCGCCATGCGCCAGTGGGCGGCGCTGAGGTCGGCGGGCGAGCCTCCCAGCCGCCTCGTCGCCCAGGCCCTGGCCTTTCGCGCGTCCAATCGGACCGGCGGGCTGTTCGTGGCCTGGATGCAGTCGGTGGAGGCCAGCCTGCGCCGGCCGATCCAGGTGGAATGCCCGGCCTGCGGCGGCATCTCGACCGACGAGCAGCGGCTGATGGTCTCCTGCGGACTGGCGGGAACCGCCACGGCGGCGGGCGAGGCTCTGCTCGAGCCGTTGCTCGTCGATTCCCAGCCGACCATGGTGCTGGCCCGCGCCCTGAACGCGGCCCTGCGGGTCGACGGCTATCCCCTGCCCGCCCGCCTGCGCGAAGAGCAGGCCGCCGATCCAAACCCGCCGACGCCCGACCGGCCGACGGTTCACTAACGACGGCGACGGCCCTATTCGACGGCGAGGATGACGTTGGACGGCGCGACGGTCGCCAGGGCGCGCTCGCCGACGGCCGGCGGCGGGGCGGACGCCGGCACGGTCGCGACCAGGGTCTTGCCGGCCGACAGGCTCAGGGCGACCTCGCTGACCTTGTGGCCGTCCTCGCGGTCGACCACGGTCCCGGCCAGGTGGTTGGCCCCGTCTTCGGGCGGGCCGTCGTCGGCCCCCAGGCCGTCCAGGACGACAAAGCTGGACTTGATCAGGGCGATGGCCGGCTTGCCGACCTCCAGGCCCAGCTCCTCGCGGCTGCGACGGGTGATGATCGAGACGATCTCCACGCCACCGCCCAGGTCGATCACGACCCTGGCGGTCACCTCGCCGTCTTCTATCGTCGCGACGGTCCCGCGCAGGGCGTTGCGGGCGCTGGTGCGCAGGCCCAGGCTCCAGAACAGCTCGCCCAGGTCCGGACCCGGATCCGGCCCCGCCAGGCCCGCCTCCAGTCGCGACAGGGCCGCGGCGATCTCGCGCTCGACCTCGCGGAAGGCCCGGATGACCGCCAGGCCGCGCGGCGTGACGACCGCCGCGCCGCCGGACTTGCCCCCGGCGTTGGTCGCCACCAGGGGTGCGTCGAACAGGTTGTTCAGCGCCTGGACCCCGTCCCAGGCGCCCTTGTAGCTGAGCCCCAGCCGCCGGGCGGCGGCGCTGATCGAGCCCAGGCCGTCGATCGCCTCGATCAGGGCGATGCGCTCCAGGCCCACGCGGGCCAGGCCGCCGCGACGCAGGATCAGGGAGGCGCTCAGATCGCCGTCGGTGGACATCGAAACCTCATGCCGGAACTTCGGCCGAAACGCGGGCCGAACGTGACCTGGGCCGAAAAGCTCGTTATGTAACTCCACTACATAACCGAGCACGCCCAGAGACCAAAGGGCCAGAACCAAAGCCATGCCGAACCGTCCGTCGCCGATCAAGCTCGAGGGCTCCTGACGATGCTCGAGATCGCATGGCTGACGGCCAGGCTGGCCGGGATCACCACGATCCTGCTGCTGGTCCTGGCCACGCCCCTGGCCTGGTGGCTGGCGCGGGGCCGGTCGCGCTGGAAGACGCCGGTCGGCGCCCTGGTGGCCCTGCCGATCGTGCTGCCTCCGACCGCCCTGGGCTTCTATCTGCTGATCGCCTTGGGCCCGCAAAGCCCGCTGATCGCCTTGCTGCACCCGTTCGGGGTGCGGACCCTGGCCTTCACCTTC
>Ga0065165_1001997_pt1 | contig 19128 bp, 20 predicted proteins | sample AraplaMF_Cvi_mMF_FD_63813 | JGI IMG/M metagenome (GOLD analysis project Ga0065165, IMG submission 63813) | Arabidopsis root microbial communities from the University of North Carolina, USA - plate scrape MF_Cvi_mMF (version 2) (version 3) | ecosystem: Host-associated > Plants > Roots >...
GGACGGCGCCGTCCGCGGTGCTGGCAGCCAGCGGATGGTCGGCCAAGGTATCGAGCCGGATGACGTCGCCCGGGGCAAGCGCCACCAGACTGCCCACGCCCACGGTAGCGCGGCCGGCTTCGACCTTCAGCCGTACCGGCTGGCCGCCAAGCAGCGCGGGGTAATCCGCCGGCGGCAATGCCGGGCTGGAGGACGCCGGGACGCCAGCCAGCCGCGACACAGCGGCGTGGTTCAGCATCATGCCGACGACCAGGCGATCGAATCGCAGATCCACGGACACGGCACCCGAGCCCGGCGCGCGCAAGGCGGCCGGTGGCGCTTTGCCGTCTGCAAGGCTGCGCATCGGGCCGAGTACGGCGCCGCCCAGTGCGGCGGTCAATGCTTCCAGTGCTGCGGCCGCCCCGGCAGCCGCCAACTCCGCGTCGGCACCCGGCCGCGCGTAGTCGCGGTCGGGTGCGAACATCGCGCGCTGCAGCGCCGCCTGCAGCCCGTCCGGCCAATCCAGCCATGCTTCGGCGTCGTCCGCAGTCAGGTGCAAGCGGCAGGCTTGATGTCCCGAGCCGTCCCATGCACGCCGGCACGCCACGGCTGGTGCCGGCAGTCCCCAATCCCGGCTCCAGACCGCGACTGCGGTCTCGATCGGCATGCGTACCGCCTCGAGCGCACTCGCTGCCAGCAGCGCGTAAGTCCTGACGCTCATCCGCGGCCCTTCATGTCGAACAGCTGCTGGATCATCTCATTGGCCGTGGTGATCACGTGCGACGAAGCCTGGTAACCGCGCTGCATCAGGATCAAATTGCCGAATTCCTCTGCCAGGTCGACGTTCGAGCCTTCGCGGTGGCCCGCTGCGAGCGAACCGAAGGATTCGGCGCCGGCAAGCCCATACCTCACCGGGGCCCCGTTGCGTTTTTCGAACATGCCGCCCGCGATTTCGGTCAGATCGCCTTCGGTGCCGAATTCGGCCAGTGCCAGCCGCGCGCCTTTCGCAGTCTGGTTGTTCGAGTAGCGCACATTGACGATGCCGTCGCTGTCGATCGATTGGTCCACCAGGACTCCGGCCGCATAGCCGTCCTGCGAGGTCATGGCCAGTGTCGTCGTCGTCGCCAGCGAGGTGACGTTCTTCGAGAAGTCCAGGTTGACGGCGAAGGACGGCGAGCCGGCTTTGACATAGGTGAACGAGACGGTATTCTTGCCGGCTTCCGGAAAGCCGCCCGAGAACTTCAGCGTCCCGGTACCCAGCGGCGTCGCGCCGGTTCCGGCGGTGGCGTCGGTCACCGTCACGGTGAATTGGCCGCCGCCGTTATCCTTGAAGGACAGGTTGACACTGTGGGCGACGCCATCAGGGTCGTAGATCGTCACACCGTTGACCGTCGCATCGACCGGCGGGGTCGCGACGGTCGACGTCAGGTTGCCGCCCATCTTGACGACTTCGGTCCCATGCGGCTTGCTCTGCCCGAGCGCATCGAGGGTCACGTCGACCAGCTTGCCGCCGCTTTCCAGCGCCTGCACCTTGTCGCCGGCACTATTCACCAGCACGTTGTCGGTGTTGAAGCGGAAGTCGCCCGAGCGCGTGTACAACAGCTGGTCGCCGCGCTTGACGACGAACAGGCCATTGCCGTCGATGGCCAGGTCGAGCGGATTGCCGGTGTTCTGGTCGACGCCGACGCGGAAACTGAGTTTCGTTCCCGTGGTCTGCACGCCCTGGCCGATCACCGTCTCGTGGCGCGAGCCATACTGGCCGCCGCCGCCCTGCTCGAACAGCGCACCGAACTGCAGCTGAGAGCTCTTGAAGCCGGGGGTGTTGACGTTGGCGAGGTTGTTACCGACGATTTTCAATCCCTGGGCGTGGGTCATCAGCCCCGAAGTACCGATGTAGATCGTATCGAACATGATGGCTCCTTAACGGATGTTGATGACCTGGGACAGGCTGATGTTGTTCTGGAAGGCGCCCGAGGCCGTCGTGATGGTCATCAGCGGCGCCCCGGAGCTCAGATCCAGTGCCGACACCTTGCCGGACAACAGGAAGCCGTTCAGGTTGACGTCGACCGTGCGCCCCAGCATCCCGACCGACTGCACCGACGACTCGACCGACAGCAGGCCGTCGATCTTGGTGTTCAGCTGGCGGCTCTGCTCCAGCGTTGCGAACTGCGCGATCTGGGCCACGAATTCCTCGTTGTCGATAGGCTTCAGCGGATCCTGGTTGTTCAGCTGCGCCGTCAGGATCTTCAGGAAGTCCTGGATGCTGATGTTGGACGACTGCGAAGCCGAACCCGCGCCGATCGCGGCGCTGGAAGTGATAGCCATCAGATGGTTCCTTTCTGGATAATGGGCAGCGGCGCCGCCTCGGATGCCGTTGCCGGCCGTTCTTCTTCGTTCTGGCTGCTGCCCGCAATGCTGACCCTGCGGCCGTTGACCGTCAGACCGCTCAGGCGCGAGCCGCTGCCGTTCAGCTCGACGGCCAGCGCCTGGGCTACCGCACGCAGACGCGCACCGGTCAGCTCCGCATCGCGGATGTAGGCGTGGACTCCGTCATCGCCGTGGAACAAATGCAGCAGCTGCTTTTCGTATTCTTCGCCAGGCGCGGTGTCGGCCTCGGCCCCGGCCGCGGGCGTGCTGCTCTCCCACGTCGCCGTCTCGCCCGGCATGGCCGCGAAGGCACCCGTCGCGCCCCTGGCGGCCAGCCCCGGGTTCGCCCTCAAGGCATGGACAGCTTCGACACTGTCCGCGGCAACCGCGCCATCCGTTGCGCTTGCCGGGGCAAGCGCGACATGCGCAGCCAAGGCGTTGCTACGCATGGCAAGCGCCATCGTGGCGGCAGCAGCGCCGGCGGTTGGCACGGCGCCTGCCAGTCGTCCGGCATCGGCTTCCTCCTGAACACCTCGCGCCTCTTGCCGGGCCATCCCCTCCGGAGCACTGCCCGGCTCCGACGGCCGCCGCGCGCCTTCACCGCCTGGCCGCGCTTGCCCTGCACCCTGCGCTTGCGCGGTGCCGCGGCCTGCCTGCGGCATCGCGGCCGGAACGGAAGCGCCAGCCCGGCCAGCCGCCGCACTCTTCACATCCTGCGATACACCTTCATCCGGGCGAGGCAGGTCCGCTTGACCTTGGGGCTGCGGCTGGAGCTGCTGGGCAAGCATTGCCTGCTCCAGTTGCGCCATCCAGTGCTGTTGGCGTGCGTCCTCACGCTGCCGATCGAAGCGTGCGGCGGCGGGCGCCAAGGCCGCCGATAGATCAACCGTCGATGTCATGTTCCCTCTCTCGTCCGTGCAATACGTTCCAATGCTCGTCGGCCTCTTTCAAATCCACGCCTGCGCGCTCGCGGCGAAACGCAAGCTGCTGCTCGTCACGATGCTCCTCGACGGCGTCAAGCGCGCGCCGGGCCGCCGTCAGCCGCTCTGCGATGTCGTCGCGTTCCGCTTCCAGGGCGTCGAGCTGGCGCTGCATGCCGGCCTGGCGATTCGTTCCATGCTGCAGATAGCGGGACAGCAGCGCCATCCGCTCGAGCGCCAGCGCCACGCCGCTTGCCTGGCCGGCCAGCCAGTCGCGGCGCGCCTGTAACAGCTGCTCCGACAGCGTATTCAACTCGTCGCGCTGTTCGGCTACCCGCTTGTTCTGGCCAGCCAGCTCGGCCAGCAGGTCGTCCACGGCCCAGCTGCGCGACAGGCGCAGCGGCTCGAGCGCGTAGCGAAAACCTTTTCCGCTCATGCGGCCACCTTCGCCAGTTCGCCCAAGCGTCCCAGCGCCTGCGCGCGGGTGGAGACTTCATTGACCGACTGACGCAGGAAGGCGCGCAGATGCGGAAAAGCCTGCACGGCACGATCGATGGCGGGATTGCTGCCTGCGCGGTATGCGCCCATGTCCAGCATCTGGCGGTTGCGCTCGTACGTCGCCAGCAGTTCGACGGCGGCAGTCATCGTCGCACGCTCGTCGGAGCTGGTCAGTTGCGGCACCAGGCGGCTCGCGCTCTGCAAGACGTCGATCGCCGGGAAGTGCCCCTCGTGTGCGAGTGCGCGGGACAACATGATGTGGCCGTCCAGCGTGGCACGCACGATGTCCGAGATCGGCTCGTTGAAATCGTCACCCTCCACCAGCACCGTGTACAGCGCCGAGATCGCCCCGCCGGACTCCGTTGCGCCGCAGCGTTCGCACAGCGCCGGGATGTCCGTGAACACCGAAGGCGTGTAGCCGCGCGCCGTGGGCGGCTCGCCGGCGGCAAGGCCGATCTCGCGGCGCGCCATCGCAAAGCGGGTGATCGAGTCCATCATGAGCAGCACCTGCTTGCCCTGGTCGCGGAAATACTCGGCGATCGCGGTGGCGGCGTGGGCCGCGCGCAGGCGTACCAGCGCAGGCTGGTCGGACGTGGCCACCATGACCACGCTACGGCGCAGACCTTCTTCTCCCAGCTGTTCTTCGACGAATTCGCGCACCTCGCGGCCACGTTCGCCGATGAGGGCAATCACATTCACGTCGGCCGTCACACGGCGCGCCAGCATGCCGAGCAAGGTGCTCTTGCCGACGCCGCTGCCTGCGAAGATGCCGACCCGCTGGCCGCAGCCAAGCGGCAGCAGGCTGTCGATGGCCCGCACGCCCGTTTCCAGGAGTCGCCCGATCGGCGGCCGGGTCAAGGGATTGATCGGGTCCGCATACAGGCTCCGCGGGGTCAGCGCATGGGGCGCCGGCTTCCCGTCCAGCGGCGCGCCGAAAGGATCGATCACGCGTCCCAGCAGCGCCGTGCCGACGCCAATGCCGGGTGGCGTGCCGCTGGCGACAACCTCGTTGCCGGCACCGATGCCGCGTGGATCGCCATACGGCATCAGTACCACACGGCCCGGACGCAATCCGACCACCTCCGCCAGCAGCCGTCCGCCACCGTCCAGCGGCAGTTCGCACAGCTCTCCGAGTGCAGCCGCCGGGCCCTGGGCCTCGATACTGTGGCCGGACATGGCCAGCACCTTGCCGCTGCGCCGCGTCAGCTCGGCGCTTCGGACCGCGTCCAGGTAGGCTTGCATCAGTCCTGTGCTCCCATCAAGCCGGTGCTGCGCATGGCGCGGGCCTTGCACAGGGCCTCGCGCAGGCGCTCGAGCTGCAGCTCCAGACGCGCGTCCAGGCTGCCTTGTGCGCTTTCGACGATGCAGCCGCCCAGCACCACCGAAGGATCGGCCTGCAGTGACCAGCCGGCCGCATCCCCCTGCCCTCCCAGCCAATCGGCATCCTGCGGATGCACACGGATACGCAGCCCCTGCGTCTCCCGGACCTGTGCCGCCGCGGCGCGCACGATCGCCAGCGCGTCCTCGCGGCTGGCCGTCAGTTCACCGGCGATGCGGCAAATCGCTGTCCATACGACCTCGACCAGCATGTCCTCTTGCCGTACGAGCGCGGAAGCGGATGCCTCATCCATGCCGCGCGCCAGGGCGTCGAGCTGTTCCAGGCGACTCGCCACAGCGGCGTCGGCGCCGGCCCGGCCTTCCGCCGTGCCGCGTGCAAGTCCCTCTTCGTAGCCGCGCCGGGCCGCTTCCTCGTGGGCGCCTTGCAGCGCTTCCTGATGCGCGCGCTGCGCAGTTTCCAGCGCCAGTTCGCGCCGCTGCAGTTCGTCGTTTGCCGCTTTCAGCTCGGCCCGGGCCGATGCCTCCTGCGCTTCCCATTCCTGCCGCTTTGCTTCGGCCCGCGCCAGAACCGCGCGCGCGTCCGCCAGCGCGGCCGCGCTGTCGGCCGCCGCCTTCGCTGCGATCTCGGCGGGGCTCGGCGCCAGTGCCGCCGGCACGTCTTGCTGTACGGGCTCGACAGCCACAACCGGCGTGACCGGGCTGCCCGGCCTGCCCAGCGGGCGGCGCACGGCAGTCACCGACGCTGCGCGAATTATCGGGTCCATGGCAACTTCACCAGGCGCAGCCAGGCCGGCCGCTTCCCGCCATCCTCGCCGCTGGCTGCCGGCGGCACAGCGGACATGCCCTCGAGCCGTCGGCGCAGACCGTCGATCAGGAACGCTGCACGTGCCGCAGGCACTGCCGCATCTGGCGCCGCGGCCCGCAAAGCTTCACGCCGCGCGCTGGTTTGCAAGGCCAGGTACTCCGCGCGCCAGGACCACGGCTGGATCGACAGCACCTGCGCAACCAGGGAGGCCGGTTCCGACTGCAGCACGTGGTGGACCTCGGTAGCGCGGGCGCCGGTCAGCGCATCCGCCGCGCGCGGCAAGTCGCGCGCCGCCACCGCCGTCTCAGCCGCTTCGAAGCCGAGGTCGTCCAGTTCGGCAAGATAGCCGCGCAGGATCTGCTGATCGTTTTCGGGCAACTCGGCGAGGACCAGCACACGGTCCGCATCCTCGAGCGCATGCAGCGCCACCGCAGCCTGGCGATGGCCGCTCATTTGCTCACCTCGCTGCCCGATGCGCCGGCGATCCATTGGCGGATATCGGACACCATGCGAGCGCGCTGTTCCGCGGTCAGCCGGGCGGGTGCCGGGACCACTGTCACAGAAGCGCCCGCCCGCGGACGCAGCGCGCGCCATGCGAGCGCCAGCAATGCCACGACGGCCGCCAGCGCGGCCAGCACGACCGCGGTCTTTCCGGCCGCTTCGCGCTGCGGCTCCGCCGGCGTCACCGGCACGGCCTGTTGCGCCGGTTCTTCCTGGACAGCCTTGGCCCCAATCTGCTCGAACTGCGACATCGGATAGATGATGACCGCGTCGCCGCGCGCTTCGTTATAGCCGACTGCCAGCATCACCACTTCCTTCAGCTTGGCGACCTGGACTTCGTTCAGGTGCCGGCGCATCAGCACCGCGACCGTCATGCGGCGGATGCCGCCGCTGGCCGGCACCAGTTGTTCGACCCGGCGGCCGACCTGGTAATCCGCCTCCGTCGTGCTGTTGCCCTGGTTGCGCGCCGGCGTACCGGCCGGCGGCTCACCGGTTTCGCTCAGCGTGCGGCGCTCACGCACGACGACGCCAACCGCGCCCCCTGCCTGTGCCTTGGCCGGCAGCACCTCTTCGGTCGTGACGCGGCTCTGGTCGAGGTTCAGCGCCACGTCGACGCTGGCAACAGCCACGCCCTGTCCAAAGCTGCGGTCGAGCACTTCGCTGACCTTCTTCACCAGGTATTCTTCGGTGCCGCGCTTGGCCTCCAACGCGGCCGAGCCGGCATCTCCGCCTGCTTCCGCGCCCATATTGCGCGTCAACGCAATGCCGTGCTGGTTCAGGACAGTGACGTCGGCGCTGGCGATATCCGGTACCGACGCGGCCACCAGGCGCTGGATGCCGGCGACCTGCTCAGGCGTGAGCACGCGGTCTTTCTTCATCGTCAGCGTCACCGAGGCCTTCGGCCGCGTGACGGCCTTCTTGAACAGCCCCTGCTCCGGGATCGCGAGGTGAACACGCGCCGCCTGCACCTCTTCGATCGCAAGGATGGTGCGCGTCAGCTCACCCTGGATCGCGCGCTGGTAGTTCACCTTCTGCACGAATTCCGTCATGCCGAAATCGGCATTGTTGAAGACCTCAAAGCCGACGGCGCCGTGCAAAGGCATCTCCTTGCCCATCAGCTTCAGGCGCGTTTTGTACACCAGGTCCTTCGGCACCAGGATCGTCGTGCCGCCATCGGCCAGCCGATACGGCGTCTTCAGTTTGTCCAGTTCCGTCGTCATCGCGGCCGCGTCGGCCGCCGAGACCTCGGAGAACAACACCTGGTAGTCGGCGCGGTAGGCCCACAGGCCCAGGCCGACCACCATGCACACGATCAGCACCGCGCCCGCGATAAAACCGAACCGGGCCCGCGGGGCCAGCGCTTTCCAGCTATCTGCAATCACCATTTACTCCTATACCTGCATCCGCATGACTTCCTGGTACGCGTCCAGCAAGCGGTTCCTGACCTGGGCCAGCAGCTGGAAGGACAGCCGCGCCTCTTCCAGGTGAATCATGACTTCGTGAAGGCTGGGCCCGCCGCCGAGCGCCACCTGGCGCACTTCGCTGTCGGCTTTGACGAGGGTGGCGTTGACGGCATTGAGGCCATCGGTCACCAATGCGCCAAAGCCGGACGCAGGCTGCTGCAGCGGCGCCGGCGCCAGCGTCCCCAGCTGCTCGCCGGCGGGCAGGATCGCCGACAGGCTGACCGGATCGATACTCATCACTGGCCTCCGATGTCGAGAGCGCGCGCAGCCATCGTGCGGGCGGCGTTCATCGCGGTCACGTTGGCTTCGTAGGCGCGCAGCGCCGTGTTCAGGTTCACCATTTCAGCGACGTGGTCGACGCCGGGATAGGCAACCATGCCCTGCGCGTTCGCATAAGGGTGACCTGGTTCGTACACCATGCGCGGTGCGCTGTCCTGCTGCACCACGACCGCCTGGGCACCGGTGGCGGCACCATACAGCCGGCCGAACTGCGTTCCGAAATTAACCGCCTGCGTCACGACGCGCTGCGGCTTGTAGACCTGGTTGGCCGAAGGCGCGGCGGCGTGCATGTTGGCGAGGTTCAGCGCAGTCACGTCCAGGCGCAGCTTTTCTGTCGCCATGCCGGCGGCGCTCACCTGGAAAAGAGCGTGGTAATCCATCAGCGCTTCCCTTCGTTGATGGCCGTCGACAGCAGGCCAAGATGCTTGTTCAAGACCTTCAGCAAGGCTTGCTGCTGCAAGGTGTTCTCCGACAGGGCCGCGACTTCCATGTCGAGCGACACCGGATCGCCGGGCGCGCCGACGAGCTCCATGGCGGGCCGGAAATCGCGCAGGGATGCCAGCGAGGGCGTGCCGCCCTGGCGGACGGTATTCCGCAAGGCGCCCAGGTGCGATTCGAAACTGACGCCGACGCGCTGGTAACCCGGCGTATTCGCATTCGCGATATTCTGGGCGATCGCCTGCTGGCGCAGCGTGGTCGCGTCAAGCGCCATGCTGACAAGACCGACGGTGCTCTGATCGATAAGGGACACTGCTGGCTCCAATCTGAAAGTGATTAGGGAATTACTGAACGATCAATTCGGCGTGCAGGGCGCCGGCGGCCTTCACCGCGCGCAGGATCGAAATGATGTCGCGGGTATTCGTCTTGATGCGCGCAAGCGACTGCACGAGATCCGCGACCGTCGTGCCTTCGGCGGCAAGGAAGCCGGCGCCGTTGCGCTCCTGGACATCCACCTGGCTGTTCGACACGTACGCCGTCCGCACGCCGCTGCCGGCCACGCCATAGACCAGCGGCTGCGAGACCGAGTTGTCGGTCTGGACCGTTACCTTCAGGTCGCCCTGCGACACGGCCACGCGCGCGATGCGCACATCGCCGCCCGACACGATGGTCCCGGTACGCTCGTTGATGACGACCTTGGCGCGGCGGTCCGGCTCGACGGTGACGTTTTCGATCGCCATCATGAAATCGTTCAGGCGTCCCTGGCGGCCCTCGGGAATGCGGATCGCGATGCCGGCCGCATCCTGTGCCACCGCGAGTTGCTGGCCGAGCTGGTTGTTGATTGCCGACGCGATCCGGCTGGCCGTCGTGACGTCCGGCTCGGCCAGCACGAAGGTCAGGCCGCGGCCGCCGTCGGTAACGTCCGACAGCACCGTCTGCTCGACAGTGGCGCCGGACGGGATCGAGGCGACCGTCGGATGATTCTTCTGCACGACGTTGCCGTTCATGTCGTATTTGTAGCCGCCCACCGATACCGGTCCCTGGGCGAGTGCGTAAATGCGGCCATCGGCTGCCTTCAGGGGCGCCAGGATCAGCGCGCCGCCGACCAGGCTGCGGGCGTCGCCGATCGAGGTAATGGTGACGTCGAGCGTGTCGCCGGCGCGCGCGAAGGGCGGCAGGCTGGCCGTCACCATCACGGCCGCGACGTTGCGGCTCTGGACATCGTCGGCAACCAGGGTCATGTCGAAGCGCGACAGCATGTTGGCAATCGACTGACGGGTCGCCTTGTTGCGCGGCGAGTCACCGGTGCCGGCAAGGCCGGTCACCAGGCCATAACCGGTCAAGGCGTTCTCGCGCCAGCCGCTCATCTTGCCGAGGTCCTTGATACGGACGGTCTCGGCGCCGGCAGCATTCCCGCAGAAGGCGACCATCGCCGCCAGAATCAATGCGCGCACCATGATCACAGCCCGAACATGGTGAGGAAGCGTTGCCACCAGGCCGGACGCTGGACGCCGGCCAGGTCGCCCTGGCCGGCATAGCTGATCTTCGCGTTGGCGATACGGGTCGACAGCACGACGTTCGCATCCGACACGTCCTGGGGACGCACACGCCCCTCGACGCGGATCTGCTGGCGTTCATTGTTAATGTCGAGGGCCTGCTCGCCTGCGACGATCAGATCGCCGCGTTCAGTGATCTCGCGGATCGCCACCGTGATCTGTGCCAGCACCCGGCCCTCGCGTGCGGTGCGGCCGCCGCCGTCCATCTGGTTGTTGCTCTTCAAGGTTCCGGAATAGCTTTTGCCCGGCAGGCGGGTCTCCCAGCCGACCGCTGCATCGCGGCCCGCACTGGTGTTGGCGGTTGTACTGGCGCTGGCGCTTTCATACACCATGACGGTGATCAGGTCGCCCACATGGCGCGGACGCAGATCCGACGTGTACGGCTGAAAAGTCGCTGGATTGAACAGGCTGCTGGCGCCCGCCGTTGCCGCGAGAACCAGAATGCCTGCCGCAGCGATGTGTTTGAACATGCTCATACTGTCAAAGTCCCTCGATTGCCACGACGCCCTGCCCGAGCACGCGTGCCGCAACGGCGTCGCCGCCGCCGTCGGGTATCACCTTCACCCTGGCGCCGACCAGACCGTCTTCTTTTGCCGTCGCCGCCGTTTCGATGCGCAGCGCGGCGTTGTCCACCACCAGCCTGACCCGGTCACCGCGCCGCACCGCGCCGGCGGGCACCACACTGTGCGACGGCAATACCTCGCCTTCGCCAAGCGCGGCCGTCAGTCGCAGACCATTCCACGACGCGGGCGCCGCCGGCGCCGAAGCCAGGGCGAGGACATCGCGCCGCTCGGTGCGGAAATCGGCGGGCCCCAGCGCGGCGTCGGCCGGCAGCGGACGCTGCGCAACCAGCACCGGATTCCAGGCGCGCACCTGGAAGGGGACAGCGGCGGAACGCGCGACGGCCCCATCCACGAGCACGTCGACCCAGACGGTCGTGCGCTGACGCAAGGGTGCGCCCGTCTCGCGCGCACGCACCGCAACCAGGCCTTCCGGCACCTGAAGGTCCGTCACCGTGCTAACGGGAGTCAGATCCAGTTGTGCGTAACGCGCCGCATAGGTGGACTGCAGCATGCGCCGCGCAGCATCGGTCAGTGCGGCGCCGTCGACCACCGCGCCGGCGCGCCGTACGACGACTCGCTCGGCGCCGCGCCACTCGAAGTGCACCTCGGAGAACACCGCCTGGGAGCGCAGCGCAGTCTCGAGTGCCGCGCGGCTGAAAGTTTCGGTGTAGCCCGCCATCGGGGCAGCGCCGACCCGCAGCGCGGACAGACGGCTGGCGGCGGGCGAGCTGGCGTCGACCGTGGCGACGTCGCTCAGCCGCACTGACTTGCCATGCACCAGGGCATCCGGATGCAGCATCAGGCCGACCGTTGCGCCCTGCGCGGACGCGCACAGCAGCAGCAAGGCCGCAGGGCCGCTGCGCCGGATTGAAACAGACATTGACACCACGTGCTTACTTGCGCAGGTTGTTGCTCATTGCGAGCATTTCGTCAGCAGCCTGGATGACCTTGACGTTGCTCTCGTATGCTCGCTGGGCCGCCATCAGGCCGACCATTTCGTCGATCAGGCGCACGTTCGACGCCTCCGCTGCGCCCTGCACCAGTCGCCCCATGCCATCTTCGCCGGCCTTGCCGTACACGGCGTCACCGGACTTTTCCGTGGGGCGGTAGAGGTTGCCGCCCAGCGCCGCCAGGCCATCGGTGTCGGAAAAACGCACCAGGTCGATGCGCCCGACTTCGGATGCCTCGCTCTGGCCCGGCGCACGCGCCAGCACGCGTCCGTCGGCCTGGATCGTCAGTTCGGTGGCGTCGGCGCCGACATGGATGCCCGGCTTCAGCACATAACCTTCCGCCGTGGCCAGCAGGCCATCGCGGTCGACGGTCAGGCTGCCGCCGCGGCTGTATGCGGAGGTGCCGTCGGCCATCGTCACCTCGACGAAACCGGCGCCGTCGATGGCCAGGTCCAGGGGCTGGTCGGTCTTCCGGATCTCGCCGGGCGCGAACACCTTCGCCATCGTCGCGATGCCGACACCGCTACCCTGCCACATCGCCGCACCGGCGGCGCCGGGCTGCGCTGCCCGCAAACCGCGGTACACCAGATCCTCGAAACTGACCTTGCCGCGCTTGAACCCCGGCGTATTCACATTCGCGAGGTTGTTTGCGATGGTGTCGACGCTTTTCTGCTGCGTCTGCATGCCGGTCGCGGCAATATACAATGCGTCGTTCATCAAAATTCCCCTAGTTTGCGGATGCTTTTTTCCAGCACCTCGTCATAGCCCTGCACGATTTTTTGCATCGCTTCGAAATGGCGCATGGTTTCCGTCAAGCTGACCATCTCGCGGGCCGTATCGACGTTCGAGTTTTCCTCGTAGCCGATACGGAGTCGCGCCGGGGTCGTCACGTCGTCGACAACCGCCCTGCCCTGCGCATAACTGCTGCCGCCTGCCGGCTCCAGGAGCTCGGCCTGGCGGAAACGCACGACGCGCAGGCGCGCGACAGTCGCGCCGCCCTGGATGACGTCGCCATTCTGGGCAATCGTAAAGGGATCGCCGCCCAGGACAATCTCGCCGCTCGTGCCCATGACCGGCATATCCTGTGGGCCCACCAGACGGCCTGTTGCATCCAGTCGCAAGGACCCGCGGCGCGTATATAAAGGACCCGTTGGCGAGGCCAGCTCGAAATAGCCGTCGCCATCGATGGCGATGTCCGTCGATTGGCCAGTGCTGCGCAAGGTGCCGGCCGATGGATCGAGCAGCAACTGGGCAGGTAGCGACAGCGTGGCGCCGGCCTGAGCAGGCCCGGCCGAGGCAGCCTGGAACTGTGCGGCAAAGGCGCCGGTAGCGACAATTTGCTTCTTGTATCCGGGAGTTAGCGCATTGCTGAGGTTTTGCGCAATGCCCTGCAGGCGGGTTGCGTCCTGCTGCATGGCGGCCGCGGCGATGATTGTCGGATCCATTACCCGCTATAAATAATTAACAAACGTAAGTGAGTGTAACCATATGGAAATTGAATTACAACACTAAAATACAGCTGTTGGAAGATAGCCGCATTTTCCTGCTTGATCGCAGCTAATTCTCACCAATTACCACGTTGCATATACAGGTTGAGGGTGAGAGGTAGCGCAAAAAATTGTGGACTAGCGGTATCTTTTTAGACGCAAAAGACGGGGTGTAGACGTCAGTAATCGACAGATGTTCAATTACTGGCGCCGCAGGTGCAAGAACCGAAGGGAGGAAGCGGGAAATGCGGCGTGTGCCATGGTGCGGCGCCAAGCTCGAGGCCGCACTGCATCCGGCGCCGGGCTCCCCGGTGTCGTCCCTCAGCTATGCGGCGCAGTCCCAGGCAGCATCGCAGCCGAACGGCCCACCAAAGCCTCAGTCAGCATCTCGAACAAGGTCCGCGCAGCCGGCGCCATGCTGTGGCCGCGCTTGCTGATCAGGCCCAGCGTGCGCTTGACTTCCGGGTTCACGAGCGGCACGCCGACGATGTTCCCCTGCTTCCCCGGCGGCACCGACAATCCGGGCACCGCGGCCACGCCCATGCCAGCTTCGACCAGGGCCAACACGCCGGAGACGTGGTTGACCTCGCAATAGATGACCGGGTGCTTCTCGACGCCTGCCAGCGCAGCGTCGATGAGGCTGCGGTTGCCGCTCGACTTCGCGACCGAGATATAGCGTTCGCCGACCGTCTCCTTCCAGCTCAGCTCCTTGCGGCCCGCCAGCGGGTGGTCGCTGCGCATCGCCAGCACGTAGTTCTCGACGTGGAAAGGCTCGAACACGATCTCCGGGTTTTCCGCACCGGCGAAATTGATCCCAAAGTCAGCCTCGCCGCTCAGCACCAGGTTCAGCACGTCCTGGGCGCTCTCGTCGTGGACGCGCACGCGGATGCGGGGGTAACGCTGGCTGAAGCGCTTTAGCACCTCCGGCAGGAAGTGCCAGACCGCGGACGGGACGCAGGCGAGGCTCACCGTGCCGGTCCGGTGCGCCGCGAGGTCAGCAATGCCCAGCACCGCGTCTTCCAGTCCATCGAGTGCCGTGCGCACGTTCACGAGGAAGGTTTCGCCCACGTTGGTGAGCTGGACGCGGCGGGTCGTGCGCTCGAACAGTTTGACGCCCAGGCTCTCCTCGAGCTTGTCGATGCGCCGGCTGAGCGCCGACTGCGACAGGAACAGGTCGGCCGCGGCCTGGCGAAAACTGGCCCGTTCGGCAACGGCGACGAAGGCTTGCAGATCGAGGATGTCGTAATTGATGCGCATGGCGCAAGAATACGCCTGAAAATTGCAATTATCAAATAACCCAGTCTGGTGGATGATGCATCGACCAATCCAACGCCTCGACAAGAAGGCATTCATCGGAGGCAACGAGCATCATGCAAACATCTACCATCCAAGCGCCCGCAGCACCCGCCGTTTCACAGCCGGTGCGCGCCCACTCGAAGCTGGCCACCGTCATACGCGTGACGAGTGGGAACTTCATCGAGATGTACGATTTCTTCCTGTTCGGCTTTTACGCGAGCCACATCGCCGCCGCCTTCTTTCCGGCCTCTAGCGAGTATGCCGGACTGATGATGACCTTCGCGACCTTCGGCGCCGGCTTCTTCATGCGTCCGCTGGGCGCGATCTTCCTGGGCAGCTACATCGACCGGATCGGGCGCCGCAAGGGCCTGGTCCTGACCCTGGCGATCATGGCGTCCGGCACGGCGCTGATCGCCTTCGTGCCGGGCTATGCAAGCATCGGCCTGCTGGCGCCGCTGCTGGTGCTGACCGGACGCCTGCTGCAGGGATTCTCGGCCGGGGTCGAACTGGGCGGCGTGTCGGTCTACCTGTCCGAAATGGCCACGCCCGGCAACAAGGGCTTCTACGTCAGCTGGCAATCGGCCAGCCAGCAGCTCGCCGTTATCTGCTCCGCCGCGCTCGGCTATGCGCTGAACCAGGGCCTGCCTCAGGCGTTCATCGCCGACTGGGGCTGGCGCATCCCCTTCTTTGTCGGCTGCTCGATCATTCCCGTGGTGTTTTACATCCGCAAGTCGCTGCAGGAAACCGAAGCCTACCTGGCGCAGAAGAGCCACCCGAGCTTCCGCCAGATGATGCGCACGATGGCCGCCAACTGGCCGCTGGTCACCGCCGGCACCATGCTGATCGTGCTGACGACCGTCGCCTTCTACCTAATCACCGTGTACACACCCACCTTCGGCAAGAGCGTGCTGAAGCTGAGCACCGCCGAAAGCCTGCTGGTGACGCTGTGCGTCGGCGTGTCGAACTTCATCTGGCTGCCGGTCATGGGCGCCCTCTCCGACCGCATCGGCCGCTGGCCCGTGATGAGCGTGTGCGCCGCGCTGACCGCGGCGACCGCCTATCCGGCACTGTCCTGGCTGATCGCGAACCCGAGCTTCGGCCACATGGTGCTGGTCGAGCTCTGGCTGTCCTTCCTGTATGGCAGCTATAACGGCGCCACCATCGTCGCCCTCACGGAAATCATCCCGGTCCAGATCCGCACGACCGGCTTTTCGCTGGCCTACAGCCTGGCGACCGCGCTGTTCGGCGGCATGACGCCGCTGCTCTCCACCTGGCTGATCGAAACCACCGGCGACAAGGCGGCGCCCGGCTACTGGATGGCGGCGGCGGGCGCGATCAGCCTGGCCGCCACCTTCCTCGTCTACCGTGGTATCGTCAGGGAACGCTCCGTTAGACCTGCCTGATATGCCACCCACCCGCAACTGGTTCGACCAGGGCGGGCATGCCTATGCCCGCTTCCGGCCCGACTACCCGGCCGAACTCGCCGCCTTCCTGGCATCGACGGCGCCGGACCGGCGTCTCGCCGTCGATGTCGGCTGCGGCAACGGACAGCTCACGCAGCTGCTGGCGCCCTGCTTCGACCGCGTGCTCGGCATCGACCCGAGCGCCGACCAGATTGCGAATGCCGCCCCGGCCGCGGGGATCGATTACCGCTGCGCGCCGGCCGAGCACATCCCCCTGCCCGAGCGCTGCGCCAGTCTCGTCACGGCGGCCCAGGCCGCGCACTGGTTCGACCTGCCGGCCTTCTATCGCGAAGCACGCAGGATCGCCCGCCCCGGCGCCATCCTGGCATTGGTCAGCTACGGCGCGCTTACGCTCGACTCTGCGCTGGACGGCGCGCTCGACGAACGCTTCCAGCGCTTCTATTGGGACGAGATCGGGCCTTACTGGCCGCCGGAGCGCAAGCTGGTCGATACCGGCTACGCGACCATCGACTTCCCTTTCGAGGAAATCGCCGCGCCTGCGCTGGCGATCCGCTGCACGTGGAGCCTGCCCGAGTTCCTCGGCTACCTGACGACCTGGTCGGCGGTGCGCAAGGCGCGCGAAGCCGGCCGCGACGAGCTGCTGGGACGGTTTGCCGAGGATATCGGGGCGGCCTGGGGCGAACGAGAGCACAGGCGGCCGATCAGCTGGCCGGTCAATATGCGGATAGGCCGATTGCCCTAGGCGCTCTCAGTCCTTGAGGCCGAGTGCTTCCCAGCCCTGCGGCGTCAGCTTGACGTACAGCTTTTCCTCCTGGCTGCGCTCGCCGTCCACGTTGCGCCCGAGCTTAGGGAAAGCCTCCTTGATTTCCGGCTTTTTGGCCCAGGCAGCCACGTTGGCCAGCTGGAAGGTGTAGATCACGGCGGATTCCTGGTGGTCGCCCACCTTGGCCGGGTCGGCCCAGCGCACCACCTTGCTCAAGGACTTGCGGCCCCAGCACATGCGCTGCTGCTGTTTCGCATCCGTGTGCAGGAAGGGTTTCGCAGCGTCGGTCATGGTGTAGCGCCTGACCTTCGTCTTCGTCTCAGGCAGCTCGATGTCTTCGCCCCTGGCCAGGCCCGCCGCTTCCAGCGCCGCCATCTGGCCGGCGACGCCGTCCGGATACAGCTTCCGCTGGCGCATGTCGATCTCATACACATCCACCGGCCATTTCACGGGGTCCAGGCACATGTCGCCCTTCTTGTCGAAGTACTGGCTGACGGCCATGCCGAAATTTTCCTTGTTGGCAGAGGTCTTGCTGTTGCAGGCGGACAGTGCGGCGGACAGGGTCAGGCCGGCGAGAAGTGAAATAGCGGTCTTGGTCATGGTGATGTCATTGTACCAAGGCTTCGCATCCTTGAAATACCCTGCCCGAGTCAGCGATTCTCGTCACTGCATGCGACGAACATTTGCGATTTGATAATTTCCTTCACGCAGCCGACCATCGCCGATGGGGTGTCGCCAGCAATTAACCAACTAGTTAGTTATAATTCGTTCTGCGGCTTGCTGCCACCGCGTCAATGCAAGATTAGTTCTCGGAGAATGTTCAAATGGCTAAAAGTGAAACCCGTCCTTCAGTCGCACTGAGGACCGGGTGTGTATTGCTCGGACTCGTATTTCTGGCCACCGGCCTGTTCTTCGCCATCGGCGGAGCGAAGCTGCTGGCCTTGCACGGGAGTCCCTACTTCTTGATCGCAGGTCTCGCGATCGTGGCTTCCGCCATCCAGTTCATGCGGCTGAAACCGTCCGCTGTCATCGTCTATGCTGCGGCATTCGCCGGCACCCTGGCCTGGGCGCTGACGGAGGTTGGCTTCGATTTCTGGCCGCTGGTTTCGCGCCTGATGCTCCCAAGCGGCTTGATGGTACTGGCGCTGCTGGCGTGGCCGGCGCTGCGCAAGGCCGCGACGGGGCGGGCGGCAGGGAAAGGCGCTTACGGCCTCGCCGTGCTGCTGGCGGCCGGCATGGCCGCCGCCTTCGCAGGCATGTTCCAGCCCCACCCGACCGTCGCGTTCGAAGGAAAGCCGGCGCCGCTGGTGCCGGTCGCGCACGGCAAGGAGCAGAAGGACTGGAACAATTACGGCAACACGCCGGGCGGCAGCCGCTTCGTCGCGCTCGACCAGATCACGCGGGACAACGTGAAGCAGCTGCAGGTCGCATGGACCTTCCATACCGGCGACACCCCGATCAGCCCGACGGGCAACGGTGCGGAAGACCAGGAGACCCCGCTGCAGATCGGCGACCGCGTCTACCTGTGCACGCCCCATAACAACGTGATCGCGGTCGACGCGGACAGCGGCAGGAAAATCTGGGAGCGCGACATCAACGCACAGTCCCAGGTATGGAACCGCTGCCGCGGCCTGGCCTACTTCGACGCCACCCAGGCGCTCCAGCAGCCGACCGCAGCCGGCGCCACGCCAGTCCCGGCCCCTTCCCTGCCGGCTGGGGCCAACTGCCGGCGCCGCCTCCTGATGAATACCATTGACGCCCGCCTGGTGGCGATCGACGCCGACACCGGCGCCCTGTGCGAAGGCTTCGGCCAGGACGGCTTCGTCGACCTGAAGGCCGGCCTGGGAAGTGCGGAGGATCCGAAGTACCAGCTGACCTCAGCACCCACCATGGCGGGAACGACCGTCGTGGTCGGCGGCCGCGTGGCGGACAACGTCCAGACCGACATGCCGGGCGGCGTCCTGCGCGGCTTCGACGTCATCACCGGCCGGATGCGCTGGGCCTTCGATCCAGGCCATGACGATCCGAATGCGCAGCTGCAGCCGGGCCGGACCTGGGCCCGCAGCACGCCGAATTCGTGGGCGCCGATGTCCTACGACCCGGCGATGAACACGGTTTTCATCCCGATGGGCAGTTCCTCGGTGGACCTGTGGGGCGGCAATCGCACGCCGCTGGATCATCGCTACGCCACTTCCATCCTTGCCCTGGACGCGACCACCGGCAAGCAGAAATGGGTCTACCAGACGGTCCACAACGACCTGTGGGACTTCGACATCCCAATGCAGCCGAGCCTGGTCGACTTTCCGAACCAGGACGGTTCGGCCACGCCCGCCGTGGTGTTCGGTTCGAAGTCCGGCCAGATCTTCGTGCTCGACCGCATGACCGGCCAGCCCCTCACCCGTGTCGAGGAGCGCCCGGTGAAGACCGCGGGCATCCAGCAGGAACAGTACTCGCCGACGCAACCATTCTCGGTCGGCATGCCGCAGATTGGCGCGGACACC
>Ga0065165_1001998_pt1 | contig 19106 bp, 15 predicted proteins | sample AraplaMF_Cvi_mMF_FD_63813 | JGI IMG/M metagenome (GOLD analysis project Ga0065165, IMG submission 63813) | Arabidopsis root microbial communities from the University of North Carolina, USA - plate scrape MF_Cvi_mMF (version 2) (version 3) | ecosystem: Host-associated > Plants > Roots >...
CCTTCATTGACATGGTAGGCTCGTCACCATCATCCACGTCATCGATGATGTATAACGCGCCCTGATTGGCTTTAAGGTACTTCACGAGGTTACCCACGATCTCGTCGGCAAGTTTGGCCAGATCGCTGTTGTTGGTACGGAGGGTTTCGCTGAATTTGGCGAGACCTTCGGTTGACCAGTTACGCTTCCGGTCATCGTCAGCAACCTTCGACAGGTTGTCGCGCATGTTAATCAGAGCGTTGCCCAGTACGTCATGCTCGCTCAGCGGACGGAATTCGGACTGATAGTTTCCACTACCGATGTTCTCAGCAAACAAGGATGTTCCTTTCAGACCGCTTACGAGGGTATCCATGGCTACGGCCATTTCACCGATTTCGTCGTTGCTGAAGTTGGCGCGCTTCTCTTCTACCAGCTCACCACGACCGAGTTTAACCACGACGTTTTTAAGGAAGTTAACCGGCTTGGTAATGCTGCGCATAAGGAAGAAGGCGCTTAACAAACCGATGATGATGATACCAATACCGAGCACGCCGGTATAGGTTTTAAGGCTTTGAATGGAGTACTTAACTTCGTTATCCGAACGGGCAGTTACCTGCGCCTGCTTTTCGCCGATGCGGTTAAGACGGTTTATAAGGTCTGTTGTACGGGGTATCACCTGGCTCTCGATGGCATCTTCGGCAAGAAGCTTCGTGAGTGGATCTTCATAGTTTTCGAACGACTGAAGATTGGCCATGATGGATTTCTTCTGAACGTCCTGTAACGAGTCGAACTTAAAGAACACCGTATCCATCCACATGCGCTGGCTGTCGCTTTCCCAGGTAGGCATGAGGCGGGTGATCCTATCGCGCAGGGCAGGATAATCATAATCCTGAAGCTTGCGCAACGCGTTCTTATCATCGGAGTTGGTCTGGAGATACACCCAGTTGGTGACCAACATCTTCGATTGTGTTACCAGCAAAACGAACTCCTTGATAGCATCCTGTGAGGGACGATAAACTTCTTTGGAGCTGTTTACCACACTATCGATCACGCTCCCCTTTTGGAAGATTATAACACCGTTTATGATGAACAGCGCTATCAAAATGAGAAAACCACCGAGGATTTTGTTCCCGATGGTCAATCGAAGACGAAGCTTCTTCCTTTCTTTTTCCATAGATAAGTTTAGATCAAAATCGCCAGGCGTGTAAGTTCGTTACTCGTTTTCAGATTTTGTTTATTCATAGACGCCTGGTTCAGTTCAATAGCCGGTTTACCGTCTTTAGCAACAAAGTTTATATTGCTGCCTTTGGCTGCGAGCCCCGGCTCTTCGGTAACCACCAGAATAGCCTGTGTGTTTACCTTAGCCAGAACATCGGTTAGCTGACTTGATTTTTCTGACGGAACGAACAAAATGTTACACTTGCGTATCTCAGCAACTGAATTGATGCGTGTGACTTTGATGTTGCGGTCGCCCACTTTCTTGGTTCTGGCCATTGTCCGTAACTCATCGGTGATTGGTGAATCGCCAATTATCAGAATCTCAAAGTCACCTTTATTGTATGCGTCGGGCCACTGTATATAGCGGGTAAACGTGTACATAAAGATGGTGTGCATCTTATAGTTCTGAGCATTACTCACCGTGACGGAAAGGAGAAACAAACTGAGTAGTAGAGTCTTCTTCATGCTTCGGTAATAATAATGCTTCTTTGATAAGCATGCAATAATAAGGCTGTTCATGGTCAAAAATGTTTAAAATTTAGCGGTTTTCTAACATCCGGAAGGTAAGGCAAGAACTTCGCCAATTTTAGAAATGATACCCGTTCCGGAGTGAACTACTAAATCGCAAGACCAATGTAAAAGATGCAAAAAATCAGAATTACTCAAAGTGCATGTAAGTTAATCTGTTGTTCTGCGTATAGCCCAGTACAGCATCCCGAAATTAATCCTTAGTTTCGTGCAAAATTCCGACCTGTGCAGTACGATATCATCATCATCGGCGGCGGCGCTGTAGGCCTTGCCACCGCCTTGCGAATTCTTCACAAAGACCCCGCGTGTAAGGTCCTTGTAATCGAAAAAGAAACCGTTGTGGGGCGCCATCAAACCGGCAACAACAGCAACGTAATTCACTCCGGCATATACTATAAACCGGGTAGCCTCAAAGCTCGTAACTGTATCCGGGGTTACAACATGCTCCTTGACTTCTGCCGGGAGAACGAAATAGAATTCGACATCTGCGGTAAGATCATTGTTGCCACAGACACCAACGAATTACCGGAGCTTGATAAGATATACGACCGTGGCCAGCAGAACGGCCTTACCGGTCTGAAGCGTTTGAACAGCACGGCCGAGCTCAAGGAGTACGAACCTCACGTGGCCGGCATCGCGGGTATTCATGTACCCCAGACCGGCATTGTTGACTACGCGAAAGTAGCGGCGAAATACGCCGACGTGATCCAGCAGATGGGCGGTACGATTCGCCTTGGTGAAAAGGTACAGGCTATCCGTAACAGTGCCAACCAGGTCGAGGTTATAACACAGGCCGGCACGTATACCGGCAAGCTCGTGGTGAACTGTGCAGGCCTCTACTCAGACAAGATCGCTGCCCTTACCGGCGGCAAGGTAGACGTGCGCATTATCCCCTTCCGTGGCGAGTACTATAAACTCAAAAAAGAAAAAGAATCGCTTGTTCGTACGCTCATCTACCCCGTGCCCGACCCGAGCTTCCCGTTTCTCGGCGTGCACTTTACCACCATGCCCGGTGGCGGCGTAGAGTGCGGACCGAATGCCGTGCTGGCATTCCGCCGCGAAGGCTATAAGAAGTCGGACGTAAACCTGTCTGAATTTGCGGAAACGCTGGCATGGCCCGGCTTCCGTAAGATCGTATCGAAGTACTGGCGCACCGGCATGGGCGAAATGTATCGTTCTTACTCCAAAGCAGCCTTTACCAAAGCCCTCCAGAAACTTATGCCCGAGCTGCGCGAAGAAGATCTGATACCCGGTGGTGCCGGCGTTCGCGCCCAGGCCTGTAACCGTGACGGTGCCCTGGTAGACGACTTCCTCATTCTTGAAGAGAAACAAGCTATCAATATCTGCAATGCCCCCTCGCCTGCTGCAACATCGTCGTTGTCTATCGGCGAGACGGTGGCAGACCTCGCACTTAAAAGAGTGTGAGTACGAATCAGCGCGAGTGCGGAGAGCGAGAGCGAGGATAAATACAATAAAAACAAGAAGGGTTGAATAGCAGGGATCGCTCCTGGCTATTCAACCCTTCTTGTTTTATTTTAATATCAATCCTTAAACTCTCTCTCTCTCTCTCGCGCGCGCGCTGATTCACACACACCCGGGTATTACCGCTCTCGCGTTGCACCCGCCTTAGCTGCTTCAGCAACGGCGGGGTCGCACTCGCGCTGATTAATGTAATCGCATCATCAGGCCGCCTTGCATGCCCCATACGGATACTTGTGAGTAGTAGCGTTGGTATACGAGGCCAGCGGTTGCGTATGCCTGGAAGGCGCCGCGTTCCATCAGTTTGTAGTGCACTTGTGCGCTGAGTTCGTTGCGTGGTTCTGCTGTGCGGAATTCGGCCATGCCGCCCCACTGCTGGTTCTTGCTGAACAACGTGAGGGCTGTGGTAAGCTCACTATACGTGTTGCGATCGTTAAAGGCTTCGTGTATAATACCGCCGCCTGCGCGCAGGATAGCATAGTCGGTTGATATGAGATTAAGCTGTAGCACCTGCCACTCGTCGGTACGCAGATGTTGCACGCCATCGAACGATTCTTCTAACAGGTAGTTCTGACGAAAGTCGGTCGAGAAGAGTCCCCAGTTTGCCCGTACGCGGGGATTAAGGATATAATATGCCGAGGGCTGTGCCGCACCCTGGAGCATGACCTCTACCGATACAACCGACGGATTGGTGTATCGATGCTCAAGCGTATACCGCTGCCACTGCACCACGCCTGAAATGGCGACCTCCAGAAACAGGTCGGCCAGAATCCATACAGCGTCGTGCGCGCCATCGCCCCCTGAACTTTTCAGCGAAGCGTTTTTGATATCGCCAATAATCTGAGCATCTGCCCCACCACCACACACCATACCGGCAACTACCAGCAATGCGTAAAGTTTATTCATATATAAGCTACAAAGACAGTTTCAATGCGTCGGGGTTCGCGTATACACCACACACAACTACCGCGAACCAGAGGGGGATCTTCTACAAATTTACAGCAAATAACGACCCAATCTCAAAAGTTATTGAAATCTATAACACTCCTTCCCCTCTTCGAAAGTCATGAACGCAAACTATCTTTACGCCCCGTCCGGAATCAATTTGTAATTTACCGTGTTCATCAACCATAATCCGCATAATCCTGTTTACCCCTAACGAACTTAAACGGTACAGCCGCCACCTGATGTTACAGGGATTTGGCGCCGAAGGCCAGCAAAAGCTGAAAAACGCCAAAGTGCTCGTTATCGGTGCCGGCGGACTGGGCTCTCCTGCCCTGCTCTACCTGGCGGCGGCCGGCGTTGGCACCTTAGGCATTGCAGACTTCGACGCGGTGGAGCTTTCTAACCTGCAGCGCCAGGTGCTGTTTACGGTAGGCGACATAGGCGTCGCTAAAGCCGAAGCCGCCGCCCGGCGCCTACGCGAACTCAACCCCGATATTACCATTATACCCCATACCGTGCGCCTTACCGCGGCGGAAGTCAGGACCGTTATGGCACCGTACGACATTGTGCTCGATGGCTCAGATAACTTTGCCACACGCTACCTCGTAAACGACGCCTGCGTGTTGCTGGACAAGCCCCTGGTATACGGCTCCATTCTGCGCTACGAAGGCCAGGTGGCAGTCTTCAACGTAAAACAGGCCGACGGCACGTACAGCACCAACTACCGCGACCTCTTTCCCGTACCCCCGGATCCCGGCAGCGTGCCCGACTGTTCGCAGGCCGGCGTACTTGGTGTGCTGCCCGGCATGATCGGCACGCTGCAGGCCAGCGAGGTTATCAAACTCATAACCGGCATCGGTGAGCCGGCCATCGACCGCCTTCTATTGTTCGACAGCTTATCGCTGCAACAAACCATCATACGGCTGCAAAGCCAGAACTCCCGCGAATCGATCACACAGCTCATCAATTATGATGAATTTTGTGGTATAAGTCCGGAGAAAAGCAAATCTTTGAATACCATACAAAACAATACAACCATGAAAGAAGTAACCGTGCAGGAGCTTAAAGAACTTAAAGATTCCGACGCTGATTTTCAATTGATCGACGTACGCGAACCTCACGAATATGACATCTGTAACCTCGAAGGCGAACTCATCCCCCAGGCTGAAGTACCGGCCAATGTAGACCGGATCGCTAAAGACAAAAAAGTAGTGGTACACTGCCGCAGCGGTGCCCGCTCGGGCAACATGGTGCAGTGGCTTGAAAAGAACCACGGCTACACCAACCTCTACAACCTTAAGGGCGGTATCCTGGCGTGGCAACGGGAGATCGACCCGTCTATGGCAACATACTGAGTCAGCGCGAGGACGGAGTGCGAGAGCGATAATGCAGTGTCGTAAACACTGGCGCTTAGGTTTCCTCAGGCTTATAAAACAAACGGGCAGAAGAGATGATCTTCTGCCCGTTGTTTTTTGAGCTATACTGTAGCTTGTCAGATGCTGGCTTTGATGGCCTGGTCGATATCGGCGATGATATCGTTTACGTTCTCCAGGCCTGCGGAGATGCGGATCAGGCCGGGGGTAATACCTACGGCGCCGCGCTCGGCATCGGAAAGCTTGGAGTGGGTTGTCGATGCCGGATGGATGGCTATAGTGCGTGTATCGCCAAGGTTGGGTGTGTGCGATATCATCTTCAGTGCGTTCAGGAAGCGGCGTCCCTGGTCGAGACCACCTTTTACTTCGAACGTAACCAACCCCCCCCCCAGACGCATTTGCTTTTTGGCCAGCGCATGCTGCGGGTGCGAGGGCAGGAAGGGATATTTCACATAGGCAACCTGTTCGTGCTTCTCCAGGTATTCGGCCAGGGTGAGCGCATTCTGGCAATGACGTTCCATACGCACGGCCAGTGTTTCGAGGCTTTTGGAAAGTACCCAGGCGTTGAACGGTGCCAGGGAAGGACCGGTATGACGGGCGAAGAAACGAATCTCTTTGATGAGCTCTTTTTTACCGAGAACAGCTCCACCGATAACACGGCCCTGACCATCCATAAATTTGGTAGCCGAGTGTGTTACGAGGTGCGCGCCAAAGCGTGCGGGGTTCTGCAGGTAAGGCGTTGCAAAACAGTTATCGACGTTCAGAATGATGTTGTGCTTGTTGGCCAGCCTACCCAGCCATTCGAGGTCGATCAGGTCGAGTGCCGGGTTAGAGGGCGTCTCAACGAAGATCATTCGGGTGTTGGGCTGGATGAGCGCTTCCCAGGTTTCGGGTTTGGCTACGTCGGCATAGGAGTGACTTATACCAAAGCGTGGAAAGATTGTGTTGAGGATCTGGTGGGTTGAGCCGAATACAGAGCGGCATGCCAGCACGTGGTCGCCCGATTTCAGCAGGCCTGCCATGCTGATATACATTGCCGCCATGCCCGATGCGGTTGGGAGACCATCTTCGGTGCCTTCCATCTGGCAGAGCTTCTCGATAAACTCGCTGGTGTTGGGATTGGAATAGCGGCTGTAGATGTTACCGGGAATCTCGTCGGCAAACATGGCGCGTGCCTGCTCAGCGTCGTCAAATACAAAGCTTGAGGTGAGGTACAGGGGCACGGAGTGTTCGCGGAACGGCGTTCGCTCGTGTTGTGAGCGGATAGCATCCGTCTCGAAATTTCGTTCTTGGCTCATGAAGGAATGGGAATCATTATGGTAATATCTCGACACTGTATGTAACCTTAGCTGTCTTCTCCAGCGTTTTGGCTACGGAACAGTATTTCTCTACAGAAAGGCTTACAGCTTTTTCGGCCTTGTCGGCATCCAGTTCGCCGTATAGCTTGAAGTGCGCGTGTACTTCAGTGTACAGCGACGGCGTGGCGTCGGGCTCGCGCTCGCCGGTTACAGTTACTTTTATATCACGTAAGGGCTGGCGTTGTTTCTTCAGAATGCTTACCACGTCTATACTGCTACAGCCACCCATGGCGGCCAGTAAAAGCTGCATCGGGCGCATGCCCTGGTTTGTACCGCCAATGTCAGGAGAGGCATCGATATGCACCGTATTGCCCTGCTCGTTGGACGCCTCCATGTGGAAGGCATCATTCAACCGGTTGAGTTCGATCTTGATCATATTCGTATTGCTGCGGCCATAACAGGCTTCCCGCCACCATGGCAATAAGGCTTACCAGGGTAGCCGGCACCAGGCTCGGCCATGAGGTTTCATAAACTTCAAATATAATCCATGTAACCATACCAGTCACCATGGAAAGCAGGGCTCCACCACCGCTGGCCCGCCGCCAGTACAGGCCCAGCGTAAGCGGCACAAACAATGACACAAGGCTGAGAATAGACGACTCGCCCACCAGCTCATAAATATTCGAGCGCATGCACGCCATAACTGTGGCTACGGTGCTGAACAATACGATCGACAGCCGGGTAAGCAGCAGGAATTGCTTATCGGAAAACCGGTGCCCCAGCACGGGCTTTACCATGTTCTCTGAAAAGATAGCGGCCGGCGCCAGGATGGCCGAACTGGTGGTACTCATTATGGCCGACAGCAGCGAACCGAAAAACAGTATCTGCACGACCCTGGGGGTATGTGTTAATACCATCCTGGGCAGGGCAAGCTGTGTATCGCCCGCCAGCTGCTCGGGGTAAAGGTGTTGGGTACACAGACTGATGAACAGCGGTAGCATGGCAATGGTCAGGTACAGCCCTGCCGAGATGTAACACGACCACACGGCTGTGCGAACGGAGGAGGAAGACATGGCCCGTTGAAATACATCCTGCGAGGGTAATGATCCAAGTCCCAGCACAGACCACGCGGCTATATACGCGACGATCTCGCGCGCGTCGGGCCTGGGCAGGAACCGGAAATGCTCCGGCGGCGTAGCGGCCAGCACGGCCTGTACACCCCCCGCCTTGTTGCCGAGTATAACGGCCAGTACCACCAGGCCTGTTATGATAATTATGCTTTGGATAAAGTCGGTAAGGGAGATTGCCCACATGCCTCCCACATAGGTATACAGCGTTACAACTACCGCGCTACCCACCACACCCTGCCACACCGGCAAGCCCGTTATGACATTCAGGATAAGCCCCATGGCCACGAGTTGCGCCGCTATGTACCCCACATAGGGTGGTGCCAGGAAAACGCTGGCCACAAGTTCAGTGCGTTTACCAAAACGTATTTTGAAATAATCACCCAGCGTAAGCAGGTTCATCGTATACAGCTTGCGGGCAAAGAACAGCCCAAATAACAGCAGGCAGAGTGCCGCTCCAAATGGATCTTCGATTACGCCATACAGGCCACCTCTCAAAAATTCGGAGGAAGCGCCGAACACTGTTTCGGATCCGAACCATGTGGCAAACATCGCTGCGGAGCTGAGCATTAACGGCAGGCTTCTGCCTGCTAACATAAAATCGCCGGAATTCTTAACACGTCGTGAGGCCCAGAAACCAATGGATACGGTAAGAACGAGGTAAGCTATAATGGAGAGTAAAAGCAAGTTGCCACGTATAATTTTATTCCTTCGGGGCACGAATGTATAAAACAGCAACCTGAAATTTTATCACAACGGTCTAAAAATGAAAATCCCCCGTAATCCTTGATCGCGGGGGATAATCACTGTCTATAGTTGGCTTTAATCTTGAATCAAATTTAGCCGCGGTCGACGAAATGCCATTATTTGAATCGGTTACCGGAATATTAAGCAGACGAACTGCGGATTTTGAGGATAAGCCGTATTACAACCGATTGTTATAAAATGAAAATCCCCCAAAGTTCTCGACTAAGGGGGATTGTCATGTCTATAGTTGGCTTTAATCTGTTATAAAGATAATGCGTTCAACTTTTTAAATCAACCGATTGCGTCATATTTCTGTATCATTTTTTTAACACAGCGTTCTCACGGTAATTTAGTACTACCTACCCTTGTTCAAAGAATCTGTTGCAACGCTGTCTTTCCCGCCGTTAAAATAGGTCTTGCCGATGCGCTCTTTAAGCTGCGGTTTCGATCCTGGAAATGTGGTGCGCCGCGCAATATCGTAGCTAGCGTAAAACAGCACTGCAAGGAAAATCAACGCTATCAGCACGAACATCTTCTTTGATCGTTTCATGTCACTCAAAAATTAATCTATTGTATATACTCCAACACTTTATCGGCCAGCATAACGTTGTTTGATAACAGCTCGTAAAACTGGTCTTTATTTAACCGCAGAATCGTGACGTCTGCTCGCGCAATAACCAGGTTTGTATTCACAAAGTTCGGCAGGCTCAGCATTTCGCCAACAAACTGTCCGGCTATAAATTGCTGTACGAATCGGCCCTGCTGAAACAAATCGACGAAGCCCGATACCAGGATATAAAAGTTATTGTTTGTTTTTTCGTCGAGCACGAGGGATTCCTGCGACTTGAGGCGGAACTCTTCGCTTATATCGGACAGATGCGACAGGATAAGCCCCGACACATGGTCGAATACACTTAAAGTCTGGAAGAATGTTACCTTCTCGAACCGTGTCATGCGGCGGACATCGATCACTAAGGCATCCAGATCGCGGCTCACAGCCTCTCCAAGTCTACGGGTATGAATATAGTAATCTTGCGGGCTTAGTTCGTTCAGTGCCCATGCCGATACTTCGCGGATCAATGGGTCGGGGTTAAATAACTGCGCGATGAGATCGAGTTTGAAACCGGCCAGGCGTAAATGCCCGATCTGGAATAATACACACGCCTTGGTCCATCGGTTGGATTGCGTGAAGTCGCGGTTGATCAGGAATTTCAATACGAGGATTGAATCGAGCTTGACGCGCGGGTAGAAGTTATCAAGCCGGGCAATACGTTCCGTAAGCGTTAAGTCGTCGAGTAATGGAATAACCCGCTGCTTCAGTTGCTCCGACAAAAACACGTCGAGCAGCTCAATGGCGTACGTGATGCCTTCGGTGGTACCGCTGTCTATATTCTCTTTCACCAATTGAATGGACCGGGTGTCATAGAGCATGGTTAGCAGCATATAGATGTGCTCCAGGTCGCCGTTGACTTCGTCTTGTAACGAGGTCTTTATGCGCGCGCTGAAGCCATCGTCTCCCACCTCCTGGATGGCGCTGAGGTTCCAGCGGATGTCGGCAATATCGGATTCGATGGCGTACTTGATGCGTGTAATCTGGGAGATACCTGCTTTAAAACCACATTCCCCCAACGACAGCAGTACCTGTGACACGACAAGCTTATTGGGGTAATCTATCTTATTCCATAGGATCTCACGGGCGCGTTGCCCGCCGATGCGGCCTATCACCTGCACGATGCGTAGCATGACCTGGGTACTCTGGCCGCTGCGGTAGAACGCGCCGTCGAGTGCACCGAGCACATCGGCACCGTTTCGCACGAGTACGTTCATGGCCTGGTTACTGTATACGGGGCTGCCCAGGTTATCGATAACGGTGTTTACGACTTCAGGATTGTTGCGCTTGACGGATGTGGCGAGTGCCGTGTTACGAACTTTGGGCTCGCTGTCGGTAAGCAACTCCATCAAAAAGGCGGTCCCTACTTCGCGCGGTACATTCAGCAATAACTCTGCTGCGTAGTGCCGGTCATTGGGATTAGCCGAGCGGGCAAGCTTTTGTATACGGGCCTTGGTAACTTCTCCCCCACTCTCCAGCATAAGCTGCAGATCGCTTTCGCTCAGCATATTTTTGCTGGCCGGGTCGACTTTGTTTTTATCAAGGCGAATAACGTATCTGTCGGATACTGAAAGGCCTTTCAGCTCGTTCATTTTCTCCTGGGCATAATGGCGTGTAGCCTCGTCGGCATTGCCCATGAGGCTGTTTACCCAGCCGGGCACCTGCGCGGCGTTGATCTTCTCCAGCAGCTTGAATGAGAATACCGCCTTGCCGGATGCCGGCACTTCGAGCATGTCTTCCAGTCGTGAAATAACCTGTGTATAACCTTTCTCCAGTTTCTCCTGCTGCACGTCTGTACTCTCCAGCTTGCGGCGCAGCGTGTTGCGATACCCCGCATAGAGGTTGTTTACCACTACGAAATACACGACCGCCAGCACGATCATAAATGCCGCGATGTATAGCAGATTGAACGACGGCACAAAGGCCAGTCCGAAGATCAGCGCCCCGGCGATAAACCGCGACACTTCGTTCATCACGCCTTCAATTTTGGATTGAATGCTGAAGCGCAACCGGTTTTCGAGCGGAATAAAGAACAGCTTGAATACGGGGTTTTCCAGCGAGTCACGGAGTGTCCAGTTCAACAACCGGTTCAGCGAAACGAACAGGAAGAAGTAGATAAAGCCCGTGGGCTCAAGGTCTTTGTCCATGCCGAGCAACCCTCCCGTGAGGATGGAGCCCGTGGAAAACATGATGATTACAGCCGGCAATACAAACAGCGATATACGCAACCCATAGTTGGTGATGATGCGCTGGTTGACGAAGGTTTGCATAATAAGGCTTATGCCGTATACCGCACCCGTGAAGAACGAATTGAAGTTGGTCATTTCCCGTTCATCGGGATACTGCTGTTTTACAAGCTCCTGAAACGAGTACTGGCTCAGGATAAACGTAACCATAGACACCAGCAGGAACAGCGACAGCAAGAGCATGTACCGATTTCCCAGCAGACGAACCAGCTGGGTTTCTTTACGCACCTCGACGCCGAACTCGCGCGGATCGTTTTTCGAGAGGGTAAATGTCGTGGCAATGATGAACAGGAGTACGCACACTACGGCAATGCTACCCGCACATACCAGCAGGTAACTTGATGTGTCGGAGATGATATCGGACGTCAACGGAATGACCACGAGCGTAGCCAGGATGGCCGCGATAAGCTGGCCGGTATCGATCCAGCCGATGATACGTTTGGACTGGCGGAAGTTGAACAGCCGCCCGAAAATACCCCAGAAACTCAGCAGGAGGATGGCTGTCATGGGGCCTGACAGCGCATATAGCGCGAAGATGAATTCGTCGTGCAGGACGGGGTCGCCGTTGTGCAGCAGCCAGTAGCCCCCCAGTGTGAAGCTCAGTACCAGCAGTACAGCCGCCAGGGCAAGGGTGGTAAAGCGAATGCGGTTCTGAAAGAAGGAAAAAAGTCCGGTGGAAAGAATACCGAGTCCCCCGGCCGCCACGAATGCCTTATCAAGCTGGTCGCCCATGCGGTTGAGGAAGAGCGAATCGACTGTTACCTGGTAAGTTGCGATAAACACCCCCATGAAGAAACCGGTGCAAAGCATGATAATGATCTGCCGCTGCTCCTGATTCCGGATCGTAAGCACTCCCGCGAGTCTATTTGGCATAAGGGGATTCCGTGGACAAGCCAAATATAAATTAAAAAAGCCGTCCCGAGAACTCAGGACGGCTTTTGTACATGTCTTGTAACGTTACTTCTTCTTGGCTGCGCTGTCAATTTTAGGAGCACCGCCGTTTTTCTCGGTCTGATACTCGTTGTTCAGGCCTGCTATAACATCCTGAGAGATATCCAGGTTGTTGGCTACGTGCAGCACATCGCTGGTAGGATCGTACTTCAGTACTACCTGCAGGCCCTTCTCTTCGCCGTATTTGTTCAGGAAAACCGTTACACGGTCGTACAGTTCCTTATTCAGCTTAGCCTCTTCTTCCATCAGCTGCTGCTGAAGGTTTTGCTGATACATTTGAAGATTCTGTTGTTTTTTACCCAGTTCTTCTTCGGCAGCGCGAACCTGTCCCAGCGTCATGCTGTTTACGTTGCGCTGATATTGCTGATATTCATTTTGAAGACCTTGAGCACGGTTGCGGTATTCGGCATCCATTTTCTTGGTTTTCTCCTCCAGTTGAAGTTTGCTTACTTTCAGGTACTCGTAGTACTTCAGTACGGTGTCGGAATTGATATAGGCAATCTTCAGGTCGCCCGCCGCCAGCGACGATCCGCCTTCGCTGCTGCCACTTCCCGCAGCCTTAGGACCCGAAAAATGCAGGAAAAACAATACTGCGACTGCCACCAGCAGCACAATGTTCAAAACGAGGGATAAATTCTTCATTCTATGTGGTTCAAGTTGAGCCCGCAAATATATACCAAATACGGTGTGAGTGTGAAAGCGACAGCGAAGAAATACCGCAACCATACCCCCTACCGCGTAAGTTTATCGTTTTAAATGCAAAAAGCCCCAACCAAGGCCGGGGCTTTCCATATCTTTTTACGTGATCAGAACATTATGTCACTGCCCTGGATTCTGTTTTACCCAGTCTTCAGGGCATAACAGGCCGGTCCGTACCAATGTACTGATCCTGATCATCAGAGACAATCCTCCACTAATCCTGTTCCGATTCTTCTGTCATGAACGTATAATACGTTTCGTCCAGCTTCAATGTGTCTTCATTGAAATCTTTGATAAACCGCTCAATTACCTTGGGCGTGATCTTATCGACATGAAGGCCGGCGTCGAGGCTCACGCCAAATTCGACATTCTCATCAACGTCTACGTGTTCTTTTACGCGCACGGTGCCTTCTTCTTCCAGCTCCATAATCACTTCGGCCATGAACAGACCTATCTCTTCTTGAAGAGGATCCAGCGTTTCAAGGTTTCCGTTTTCGTCTTCCTCGTACGCAATCTTTTTAAACTCCGGGAAGTGCTTAGCCGCGCGGTGTTCGGCAATTTCATACATCTCGCTTTCGTGCTGCAGGCGCAGGGTGTAGATTACGGCATCGTATACTACGTCGCGGCCTTCATACTTACCGATAAAGTAAAAATGAGAATACTCTTCGGTGCTCTCCTCTTCCTCATCAAACACAAACGTCTGGCCCAATTCCCGCATACGGGCTTGGTATTCCTCGATCGTTGCAACCTCAAATCCTTTGTTGTTTTCGTCTACTGGCATTGTCATGACAATCGTCTTTATGAATATACTTAAAAACCTTAAACTTTGCGAGTTCTTTCAACTCCGTTCTAAACCACCCGACGCAAAAAACTAAAAGTCTTTTACGTGTTAAAAACCATACCACCCGTTCGGGACGCTCTATTCTTTAAACCAATCGGCGTACATGGGGTAGTTTCTGGCCGTGCGTTCGATAACGGCCTTCATTTCGTCGCTGGTGTCTTTGATCCGTTTGGCGGGCATACCGGCATAGGTGCTTCCGGGCTCTACTATGGTACCGGGCAGCACCACCGCACCTGCCGCAATAACGGAGTTTGAGCCGATAACTGCATCGTCCATAATGATCGCCCCCATGCCTACCAGCACATTATCTTCAATGGTACAGCCGTGTACGATGGCGTTGTGGGCAATGGAGACGCGGCTGCCAATGGTGGTTTTAGACTTCTGGTAGGTGCAGTGAATTACCGCGCCGTCCTGAATGTTGGTATCGTTGCCGATGGTGATGGTATTTACATCTCCGCGCACGACGGCATTGAACCACACGGTGCAGTTATCGCCCATGATCACTTCGCCCACGACGGTGGCGTTTTCTGCGAGGAAACAGTTTTTACCAAATGCGGGGCTAAAACCCCGGACGGACCGGATCAATGCCATACGAGTACTGAATAATTTAGGGTTGTTCATCCGGAGGCGCGTGGGCGGCTCCCGGTTGGTTGAAAAAACGTTCCTGCCGGCGTTCAGCCCGTTCCGCGCGGATGGCACGAACGAGTACAAACACCAGGATACTGCCGATAACGACCAGTATCGCCGCCGTGGTATACGACGGGCGGCCTTCGTCGTCCAGAATTAGCTTAACCGTTGGAAAACGCTCATACAGCTTGCCGGCCTCACCGTTTTTCAGGTTTGCGCGGTAGCCCTCGGTCAACGGCCGGGGTATTACAAAATCGCTCCGGTGCTCCACCATCTGCCGCACCACAACTTCCGGATCGCCCTGGTGAAGATCGTGAACGCGAGCACAATACTCACGGCTTTTCGACCGCAACAGGATTACTGGCGACAGGCGGAGCGTATCGCCCGCCGGATATACCGGGATAAAAATCTGTTGCGGAGTTTCACCACGCGTGTCAAAATACGTGGCCTGCGACAGATCGAGCACACCGTCGGCCAGCGCAAACCAGTCGCCATCGGGCTGCGACGCCACAACGGCAGCTACCGGTAACGTTTGTTTACGTAGCGTAGTGATCTCCGAGACAATTTTTGCCAGCCAGGCAACAATCATCAACAGACCAAGACATACAAAAGCAATGGAGGCAGCGCGCGACATAGCGGATTTGAGGGCTCAAAACTAAAAATCCTGGCGTTCTTTGAGAACTTTTTTAGGCTGCGCGCAATAAAAAATAACGGATCTGAATTCCGGTGATTTATACGACCGGGTGGTCTAAAACCCCTGACAAGATGTCACCGTTATCGGTAAAAATACTATTTTTGCACCTTACACAATTCGGATTCTGAACGATGGAGAACCTGATAGGAGATTTGGACGTACTCACCCCTGGCCAAACCGAAGCCTGTGAAACCGTACACGTTTCGAAAGACCAGTTTACCGGAAAAAGCCGCAAACTATATATAGAAAGCTACGGCTGCGCGATGAATTTCGCTGACAGCGAGGTTGTAGCCTCGATTCTGGCCAAGGAAGGCTTTGATACCACCTCTGACATTGAACAGGCGGATGTGGTATTCTTAAATACATGCTCCATTCGCGATAAGGCCGAGCAAACCGTTCGTTTCCGCCTTACGCACATTCACGGCCTCAAAAAGCACAAACCTGACCTGCTGGTGGGTATGCTGGGCTGTATGGCAGAACGCCTGAAGGCTCAACTACTTGAAGAAGAGAAGATTGTAGATCTTGTGGCCGGCCCTGACGCCTACCGTGACCTTCCTAAACTGATTGCCAAGGTAGACGATGGCGGCAAAGCCGTAAACACGTTCCTGTCGCGCGAAGAGACGTATGCGGATATCAATCCGGTTCGTCTGAACTCGAACGGGGTGACCGCATTCGTATCTATCATGCGTGGTTGCGATAACATGTGTACGTTCTGCGTTGTGCCGTTTACCCGCGGTCGGGAGCGCAGCCGTGATCCAAAGTCGGTTGTAGCCGAAGCCCGTGAACTGTTTGAACGCGGCTTCCGCGAAGTAACCCTGTTGGGCCAAAATGTGGACTCCTATAAGTGGAGCGCCGAAGAAAACAATAAGGCTCGCCTTGAAAAGACAGACAACCAGGACGTTGTAACCTTTGCGCACCTGCTCGACCAGGTAGCCCGGATACACCCCGACCTGCGCGTGCGCTTTTCGACCTCGCACCCGAAAGACATAACCGACGACGTACTGCATACTATGGCACGGCACGAAAACATTTGCCGGAACATACACCTGCCCGCACAGAGCGGTAACAGTCGTATTCTTGAAATGATGAACCGTGGCTACTCACGCGAGTGGTACCTGGACAAAGTGGCACGCATTCGCGAGATTCTGGGTAAGGACTGCGGTATCTCGTCCGACATGATCGCCGGCTTCTGCTCCGAAACCGAAGCTGAGCACCAGGAAACGCTCAGCCTGATGGACATCGTACAATTCGACTTCGCCTACATGTACTTCTACTCCGAACGTCCGGGCACGCTGGCCGCCAAAAAGTACCCTGACGATGTTGACGAAGACGTTAAGAAGCGACGCCTTGACGAAATCATCAAAAAGCAACGCGCGCATTCGTTCGAAAGTAACAAGAGGGATGTCGGCAGTGTACACCGCGTACTCGCAGAAGGGTTCTCCAAACGCTCTGACGAGTTCCTGCAAGGCAGGAACTCAGCCAACAAAGTAATCGTTTTTCCAAAGGAGCAATTCCAGAAAGGCCAGTACGTAAACGTGCTGGTAAACGACTGCACCGGCGGCACGCTCATGGGCAAAGCCGTACATTAGGAGGACTCTAAAATCAAAAAAAATGAATCCCCCTATCGCTCTCACACTCCGCACTCACACTGTTTTCCCCCTGTCGCTCTCGTGCTCACACTCACACTGTTTCATTTAACCGTTAACATCAATGGCCATTACAGATTCAGAAATACAAAGCGTAAAACAGCGGTTCGGTATCATTGGTACCTCGCCGCTTCTTAATAATGCCGTTAGTGTAGCCATTCAGGTGGCTCCTACCGACATGTCCGTACTCATCACAGGCGAAAGCGGTAGTGGTAAAGAATCGTTCTCGAAGATCATTCACCACCTCAGCTCACGCAAACACGGTCAGTTCATTGCGATCAACTGCGGGTCTATACCCGAAGGCACCATCGACTCTGAACTGTTCGGCCACGAGAAAGGCTCTTTCACCGGTGCACACGAAGCCCGTAAAGGATACTTTGAAGTAACCAGCGGCGGTACCATATTCCTCGACGAGATCGGCGAGATGCCTTTGGGGACTCAAGCCCGTCTGCTCCGCGTACTGGAAAATGGCGAGTTCATTAAAGTAGGCTCGTCTAAAGTACAGAAGACCGACGTACGCGTGGTGGCCGCCACCAACGTGAACCTTATGCGCAGCGTTGAAGAAGGACGCTTTCGCGAAGACCTTTACTACCGCCTCAGCACGGTGCCCATTTACGTTCCGCCGTTGCGCGAACGGGGTCGCGACGTGGAGCTGCTGTTCCGTAAATTCGCGACCGACTTCTCCGAGAAGTATAAGGTAAAGCCAATTGCGTTGACCGACGATGGCAAGGAAGTGCTGTTGAAATACCGCTTTCCCGGCAACATACGTCAGCTCAAAAACCTTGTAGAGCAGATTTCTGTATTGTCTACCGATAACAAAGAGATCAGTGCCGAGGTTTTACAGCGATACCTTCCCCGGGAAAACAGCCTGCCGGCCCTCATCAAAAGCGCATCGCCCGCCGAAAAGGATTCGCTTTCGGAGCGCGACATCTTATATAAGGTTTTGTTCGACATGAAGAAGGACGTGACCGAGCTTAAAAAGCTGGTCCTGGAATCGTACTCGGGCATGGGCAAGGCTGGCCAGTTAATAAAGGAAAACCCCGGCCTGTTTGAAGGCATTGACGAGCAGAGCGTAGAACACCACCATACGCCGGACTCGGTGGTGCTCAATCTTCAGACAATCCCGTCGGACACGTCGGACGAAGTAGAAGACATTCACGACATTACACACGAAACCGAAGACGACTCGCTCTCTATCGAAAAGAAGGAAAAGGAACTTATTATACGCGCCCTTCGAAAAAACAACAACAAACGGAAATATGCGGCACGCGATTTGGGAATCTCCGAGCGGACCCTATATCGCAAAATCAAACAATACGACCTGGAGGATTAAAAACTTATGACACGTACCCTGAACTTTCGCCGTCCTGTTCTACAGCTTTTTGCGGCATTAAGTGTACTGAGCCTGCTTACTGCCTGTGGCGTTTACTCGTTTACCGGTACCGCTACTTCGGCTAAAACCATTTCGATAACCGAGTTCTATAATAATGCAGACCTGGGCCCGGCCAATATGGGCCAGACGCTGACCAACAGCTTAAAGAACTACTTTATTCAAAACTCCAGCCTCTCCGTAGTGGCGGAAGAAGGCGAGCTTCAGATGGAAGGTGAAGTTACTGGCTTTACCCTCACCCCTATCGCGCCTACCTCGACCGGTAACGCGAACGATATTACAGCAGCCTCGGCTACCCGGCTAACGATTACCGTAAAAGTAACCTACGTGAACACGCTGGACGAGGCTATGTCGTTCAAAGACAAGTCGTTCTCCTTCTATAAGGACTTCACCAACGAGGTCACCCTGAACGACATTCAGGAGCAATATACCCGTCAGATTTTCGAACGGATTATCAACGACATCTTCAACGCCTCGGTGGCTAATTGGTAAATTTTACTATTTTTACCTCAAGGCAGCGAATCTGTGAATAAAGATAACTTCATAAAAGTACTCCATCATTACTCCGTAAGCTCGACCCAGGAAGCGGAAGACGTTCTTCTTTTGAAGAAAGACTACCCCTATAGCCAGGTTTTGCACACTTTATCGGCACGGGTAAGCAAGGATCACGGTTTCAGCTCACAGCAGATCGAACTCCAACTGGCGGCC
>Ga0065165_1002000_pt1 | contig 19100 bp, 17 predicted proteins | sample AraplaMF_Cvi_mMF_FD_63813 | JGI IMG/M metagenome (GOLD analysis project Ga0065165, IMG submission 63813) | Arabidopsis root microbial communities from the University of North Carolina, USA - plate scrape MF_Cvi_mMF (version 2) (version 3) | ecosystem: Host-associated > Plants > Roots >...
ACAAGTGGCAACTGAAACGCTCCCCGATGGGCCCTTCCAGTTTTACGCTCGCCCGCATTGAGGCGACGATGCAAGGAGCGGCTTAGGCTACGCCGGCCACCCCCTGTTAAGGCGCGCCTTCCTGCGCGGGTCTACCGTCGCGTGCTGGCGCAGGTCCGACGCGGAAGCGGACCAAGCTATTCAGTACTGATGCCAAGAGTCAGCTGCGGGGCGGCAGGCTCTTCAACCCGAGCCGCACGAAGTCGGCCACGGCGTCGGCGATCTCGACCCGGCGCTCGGGCGTCGTCTCCAGGAACGGCTTGGCGAGCCAGGCCGAGGGGCCAGTGGCGAGGACCAGGAACTCCTCGGCGTCCAGGGCGCGGATCTCGTTCTCCGCCTGGGCGCGGTGGATGCGAGTGCGAGCCGCGACGGTGAGCTGGTCGGCCATGTCGTCGACCACGGCGCGCGCGTCAGGCGCGAGCGCGTCGAGCCCACTGCCGTGCCGGAGCGGCGCAATCGCGGGGTCCTGCTGGGCCAGCGCGTGGGCGCGTTGCTGAGCGTCCAGGGCGTCGGCCGCCGAGAGGCCGAGGGCGCCGACGGCGTCGGAGATGTAGAGGGCGATGCGGAAGCCCCGCTCGTAGCAAGCCTTCACGATGGCGGGCTTGTCGCCGACATAGCGGTAAAGCGTGCGCGTGCTGGTTCCGAGCGCCGCGGCGATCTCCTCCAGCGAAGTGGTGTCGATGCCCTTGGCGTCGAATAGCCGCGACGCGGTCCGCAGGATGGTCTCCCGACGCGCTTCGCGCAGCCAGGCCTGGTCGAGCGCGACGGTGTCGGCTGCCCGCAGCGGCGCGAGATCGACGCGGGCGGGCGAGAGGATCTCGCGCCGATCCACCGCGACGCCGTTGGCGACCAGGTCGCAGATCAGGGCCACGAGGCGTTCACGGTCGAGGGCCTGCCAAGCTCGCCAGCGGTGGGCGAGGGGCAGCCAGTAGACCATGCTGACGATGCAGCGGGCCGCCACCTCGGTGTCGCAGCGCCGTATCTCGCCTGTCCGGATGCCACCTTCGAGCGTGCCGGCGAGGCGGGCGATCACCTCCGCGTGGAGCGCCAGGATGGTGGCGCGCTCCGGCTCGCGCAGCAGCCCGATTTCGTTGAGCGCGGCGATCTCCGGCGCCGACGCCGAGAGGGTCGTGGCAATGAAGGCGTCGATCGACCCGAGCACAGCCCCGTCTGACTGGACCGAAGCCTCGAGGTTGCGCGCCAGCACTTCGACGGACCGCCGGTAGACCTTGAAGACGAGGTCCTCCCGGTCGTCGACATAGTAGTAGAGCGCGGCCCGCGACAGTTCGAGGCCGTCGGCGATGTCCGGGAGCGAGGTGAGCAGGACGCCGCGGTCGTTGAACTGGCGCGCCGCCTCATCGAGCAGCGCCTCAAATCGCGCACGAGACCCCGTCCCTTCGGCCGGCGGGTCCAGGCTTCCGTCCACGACCGTGCTTCGCCCCATGTCGGCCAGATAACGGCGAAGTGGGCTTTCCGCCAAGGGATTCGACGTTGGTCAGACGTTGGGTACCTATCCGTAGGTCCATTCCCGACCTCTCCCCATTCCCAACGCCTGCGAGAGGTATGGCCCATGTCCAAGCTTCCTGGCACCCACGGCTTGACAGGGATTCGTCGCCGTACGTACAAGATGTACGCAGATGTAAATCAGCGGCCCGAAGAGGCGGCGATGCAACAACGACGGGCCGCCCGGCGGCCCTTGGGGAGAAATCATGACGAAGCCACTGACCCGCCTGACCGCCACCGCGCCCTGGATGGCGCTGATGCTGGCCGCGCCCACCGTGGCGCTCGCCCAGGGGGGAGGCTCGGGCGAGGGCGGCGCGCAACTCGAGGAACTGATCGTCACGGCGCAGAAGCGCGAGCAGTCAGTGCAGGACGTGCCGGGCGCGATCTCGGCGCTGGGGGCCGAGGCCATCCAGCGCCAGGGGATCACCGACGCCACCAACCTGCAGTTCCATGTGCCCAGCCTGGTCGCCGGGAAGCTGGCGGGGGTTACCGCCGTCAGCATCCGCGGCGTCGGGCTGAACCAGTACGGGGCCACGGCCCAGCCGGGCGTCGCCGTGCACGTGGACGGCGTGTACCAGTCGCGGACGCTCACGGGCGGCCTCGGCCAGATCGACCTTGCGCGGATCGAGGTCCTGCGGGGCCCGCAAGGCACGCTCTACGGACGCAACGCCACCGGGGGCGCCGTGAACTTCGTGACGGCTTCGCCCACCTCGGAATTCGAGGGCTCGGTGCTGGCGGGCTATGCGAGCTACGACGACTACCACCTGAACGGCGTGCTGAACGTGCCGCTGAGCGACAAGGTCCGCACTCGGCTGGTGGTGGATTACACAGACCGCGACAAGGGCTTCGTGAAGAACGTGGTCCCGGGCGGGCCGGACGCCGACAGGGGCTCCGCCTTCACCGCGCGCCTCAAGGTGGCGGCGGACCTCACGGAGAACGCCCAGGTCGAGCTGGCGGCCTACTACCTGCGGCGGGAAGGCGGGTTCCCGTGGCTGCAGCTGAACTCGCCGCCGAGCGCCGGCGCGATCGCCGGCAACCCCTTCTTCGTGGGCGCCATCGTGCCCCTGAAGCCGCTGCGGTTCAGCGCCGACCTGAAGCCGTCCTCGACGCTGGAGACCTATGGCGGGTCCATGACCGCCACGGTCGACCTGGGCGGCGCGAAGCTGAAGTCGATCACCGCCTGGTCCGGGTACTCGTATGACGGGCTCTACGACTCGGACGGCACGAACATCGCGTTCTCACCGCTGCTGGACGTGGCGAAATCCACGACCGTTTCGCAGGAGTTCAACCTGAGCGGCGAGGTCGGGCGCCTGGATTGGCTGGTGGGCGCCTTCTACATGGATGACAACCTCAGGGCCTTCACCCAGTTCGACTTTCCGGTCGGCTATCCGGCGGCAGGCCTCGCGCCAGCCGCGCGACTGACTTCGGCGTCGTTCCCCTATCGGGTGAAGTCGGCCGCGGTTTTCACCGACAACGTCTTCAACGTGACCGAGCGGCTGCGCCTGCTGGCCGGCGCGCGGTATTCGGAGGACAAGGTCACCTCGCGCTCCACCACAATTATCAACCGCGTGCAGATCGCGCCGGGCGTCATCCTGCCCAGCATCGTCAGCTGCAACGTTGTGGAGACCGACCCGACCTTCCATTCCTTCACGCCGCGCGGCGGGGTGCAGTACGATATCAACGACGACATCGGGACCTATGCGACGGTGTCGCGCGGCTTCAAGGACGGAGGGGTCAACGGCTGCGACACGATCTACCAGCCGGAGAAGATCACGGCCTATGAGACCGGCCTGCGGATGCGCGCTCTGGGCGGCTCGCTCACCTTCAACCCGACGCTCTTCTACTACGACTACACCGACTTCCAGGTGACCCAGATCCGTGGTCTGAGCTCGCCGGTGGTGAATGCGCCCAAGGCGCGGGTGAAGGGGCTGGAGATCCAGGCGGCCTGGCAGGCCAGCGAACATATCTCGTTCGACGCCACGTTCACGGCCCTGGATGCGAAGTACGGCGCCGGCTTCACCAATACCGACACCCTGAACCTCGCGGCCGGCGTGCAGGACCTGGACGGCAAAAGGCTGAACCGGGCGCCGAAGACATCCGGCAGCCTGGGCGCGCAGTACCGGACATCGATGTCGGATCTGGGCCGGCTGACGCTGCGGGCGGATGTCTACGCCTCGTCGCGGATCTACTTCCGGGAGTTCAACGCAGCCCTGGACAGCCAGAAGGCCTACGAGGTGATCAACCTGAACGTGGTCTGGGATAGCCCCGACGGCCGCTACACGGCCCGTGGTTTCGTCTCGAACGCCGGGAACGAGCACTATCTCGCACAGCTTGGGGCCACCGACGCTTATGGCGCGCGATTCTCGACCTACGCGCCGCCTCGGCAGGTGGGCGTCGAGCTGCGGGCGCGGTTCTGATGGCGTCGAAGCTGGCCGACGACCCGCGGATCGACCCGCGGATCAAGGCGCTGTTCGCCCAGATGCCGCCGGTCCCGCCGGCGGCGGACGTTGACAGCCGCGAGGCGATCCTGGCTTTCGAGGCCAGCGAGATGGGTCAGGCGATCGCTGCGGGTCAGGCGGCCTGGGCGGACGCCCTCGACAACGAGGAGGTCGCGCCGTCGGCGGGACTGTCGATCTCGCGGGAGCGCTTCGTCTCCTCGCCGGACGGGAATGAGATCCAGGTCCAGGTGATCCGTCCGGACGGCGACGAGGTCCTGCCTTGCGTCTACTACATCCACGGCGGCGGCATGGAGATCATGTCCTGCTTCAACGGCATGTACCGGGGCTGGGGCAAGATCATCGCCGCCCAGGGCGTGGCCGTGGTCATGGTCGACTTCCGAAACTGCATCCGGCCGTCGTCGGCGCTGGAGGTTGCCCCCTATCCGGCCGGTCTCAACGACTGCGTGTCCGGGGTGCGTTGGCTGCGTCGTGAGGCGGCGCGCCTGCGCATTGATCCCGACCGGATCGTCGTGGCCGGCGAGAGTGGCGGCGGCAACCTCACCCTGGCGACGGGCATGCGGCTGGTGCGCGACGGAGACGCCGGCCTCGTGCGTGGGCTGTACGCGCTATGCCCCTACATCGCCGGGGTCTGGCCGCAGGATCAACTGCGGTCCTCGGTCGCCAACAACGGTCTGGTCCTCGACCTGCACAGCAACCGCGGCCGCGTCGGCTACGGGATCGGAGCCTTCGAGGCGCGAGATCCCTTGGCTTGGCCGGGCTTCGCATCGGTGTCCGACGTCGAGGGGCTGCCCGAGACGGTCATCAGCGTGAACGAGTGCGATCCGCTCTGCGACGAGGGCGTCTGGTTCTACCGCCTGCTGCTGCGGGCGGGCGTGCCGGCGCGCTGCCGGCAGGTCATGGGCACGGTGCACGGGACGGAGGTCTTCCTCTGCTGCCCGGACATCAGCCGCGACACCGCCGCGGACCTGGCCCGCTTCTGCCGCGGATGAGCAGGCCGGGCGCCGACCACGAAGGGGATGCCGGATGACCGAGGTGACGCGTCGCGCAGGGATGGGCCTGATCGTGGGCGCCGCCCTCGCGGCCACGGGTGCGGCGGGGGCGGCCGGGACGCTGTTCGCGCACGGGGTCGCGAGCGGCGATCCCGCGTCGGACTCCGTGGTCCTCTGGACGCGGGTGACGACGACCGAGCCGTCGCTGCCCGTGGTGTGGGAAGTGGCGCGCGATCCCGCGTTCCGATCCATCTTGCGCTCGGGGACCGTCGTCGCGCGGCGCGATCGCGACCATACCGTGAAGGTCGTGGCGGACGGCCTGGCGCCTGGCGACCGCTATCACTACCGCTTCCGCGCCGCGGGGCAGACCTCACCGGTCGGACGGTCGCGAACGCTTCCCACTGGCCGGCTGGATCGCCTGGGCATCGCGCTGATGTCCTGCGCCAGCCGCTCGCTGGGCTACTTCAACACCTACGGCGCCGCCGCGAAGGATCCGGTTATCGACTTCGTCCTCCACACCGGGGACTACATTTATGAGTACGGCGACGATCTCCTGAAGCAGTCGGACCGGTTCCTCCAATCGGCCGATCCGCCGCATGAGACCGTCACACTGGACGACTACCGACGCCGCCATGCGAGCCACAAGGTCGATCCGCAGTCGCAGGCGATGCATGCCGCCCATCCCCTGATCGCGCTCTGGGACGACCACGAGGTCGCGAATGACAGCTGGATCGGAGGGGCCGAGAACCATCAGCCGGCCATTGAGGGCGCGTGGTCTGCGCGCCGCGACGCGGCGATCCAGGCCTTCTACGAATGGATGCCGGTCCGCGATCCCGCGCCGGGCGGCGATCCTTTGGAGGCCTGGCGGACCTACCGGTTCGGCGACCTGGCGACGATGTGCACGCTCGAGACCCGCCTGACCGCCCGCGGCCAGCTGATCGACTACAAGGCGTGGAAGGACAAGCTGCGGACCGTCCCGGAACGCGCGGCGTTCCTGCGGGATGTGCTGGGCGATCGCCGTCGCGAGATGCTGTCGGCGCGGGGCAAGGCGGCGCTGAAGGCCGGGCTGGAAGCGTCGGTGGCGGATCGTCAGCCCTGGCGATTGATCGGCAACGGCACGCTTCTGGGCCGCAACTTCGTCCCGAATTTCCGGCGGAACGGCGTGCGCCCAGAGGACCATCCGGAGCTGGCCCTCCTGGACCGGTACACCGACATCCTCTGGCTGGCGGAGAACGACCTTCCGGACACCACCGGCGCCTGGGACGGCTACGCCGGGGCGCGGCAGGCCTTCTACGAGCTCTGCCAGGGCGCGGGCGCAAAGGACCTGCTGGTCCTCACCGGCGACAGCCATGCCTTCTGGTGCAACCGCCTGGCGGACGACGCGGGCGTGCCGATGGGGATCGAGCTCGGAACCGCCGGCGTGACCATGCCGTCGTCCTTCGCCATGGCGCGGTTCAAGCCCGACCTGATCCGGACGCTGGATGGGCTCTACACGGCGCACAATCCAGAGGTCCAATGGACCGACAGCAACCACTGCGGCTACGTCCGGGTGGTGCTGGAACCGGATGCGGCCACCGCGGACTTCATCGGGGTCGACACCTCCCGCCCCGCCGCGGACGCGACCGTCACCCTGCGGACCGACCGGGTGGTCCGCCGAAACGGCGGACTGGCGCTCGCCGCCCCGGTCTGAGTGGCGACGCCTCCTTTCCTTCCGAGATGATTGCCGGCGCGCCCGGCCAGAGCGAGTGCGACCCCATGCCCGACGCGATCGTCGACTTCCTGGTGCGCAAGGACGACCTGCGCGAAACCCGCTGGCGGATGTCGACGGTGGACGCGCTTTCGCCGGGAGAGATCCGGGTGCGGATCGACCGCTTCGCCTTCACCGCCAACAACGTCTCCTACGCCCTGTTCGGCGAACGCATGGGCTACTGGGACCTCTACCCGGCCGCGGAAGGCTTCGGGCGTCCGCCGGTTTGGGGGTTCGGGACGATCGAGGAGAGCCGCGCCCGCGGGCTACAGGCGGGCGAGCGGCTCTACGGCCTGTGGCCGATGTCTTCGCACGCGGTCCTGCGGCCGGGCGTCGTCGCCAAGGCGGGCTTCTCAGAGGTTTCGCCCTGGCGGACCGGGCGCGCTGCGCCGTACAACCGATACCTGCGCATCGATGACGATCCGGAGTTCGCAGCGGACGCCGAAGCCGTGCAGGCTGTGTTCCGGCCGCTGTTCTCGACGTCGTTCCTGCTCGCCGACTTCCTCGACGAGAACGCGAGCTTCGGCGCTGAGGCGGTGGTGCTTTCCAGCGCGTCCAGCAAGACCGCTCTCGGCCTGGGGCGCCTGCTGAAGAGCGCCGAAGCCGGCCCCCACGTCGTAGGCCTGACCTCGCCGCGCAATGCCGATTTCGTGCGGGACACGGGCTACTTCGATGCCGTTCTGACCTACGACGAGGTCGGCGCGTTGCCTCGGCGGCCGACGGTTTCCGTCGACATGGCCGGCGGGGCGACCCTGCGCCGCGCGGTGCATGAGCATCTTGCCGAGGCCCTGACCTACAGCTGCGCGGTGGGCGGCACACATTGGGAGGACCCAGGACGCGCCGCCGGACTTCCAGGGCCGCGGCCCACCCTGTTCTTTGCACCGGCCCGATCCGAAAAGCGCCGCGCCGACTGGGGGCCCGAGGGGTTCGCGCAGCGCTACGCCGCCGCCTGGCGCGATTTCCTGGGGTCGGCGGCTGGATGGATCCAGCCGCAGCATTTCACCGGCTGCGAGGCGGTCGAGGCGCTCTACTGTCAGGTGCTCGAGGGCGAACTCCCCCCGGCCGCGGCGCCCATGGGATCGCTGCCGGTCTAACCCCCAGGATCAGGCCAGGATCCCTGCGGCCGCGATGCTCGCCAGCAGCTCTGCGCGGCGCGCGACATCCTCGGCGGCCTGGTCGGGCGCGTTGGCGCTCCAGCAGAAGAGGCCCGGCAGGGCGAGCAGGGCGGCCTCGACGTCGATGGACCGGATGCTCCCCTCGGCGATGCCGGCGGTGATCAGGGCCCGATAGCCCTCGATCATGCGTGCGACGTGGCCGCGGACCGCCGCCTGCTCGGCGGCCCCGACCTGGCCATAGCCCACGTAGGGGACCATGATGCAGGCGGCGGGATCGCTGTTGGCGAGGACGATGTCGCGGATCGCGGTCGTCAGCGCCTGGACACGCGGGCCCTCGAAGGCCTCCGCGGCGGACATCAGGGCGGCAGAGTAGAGGTAGGAACGCTCCACGCAGGCGTCGACCAGGTCCTGCTTCTGGCCCACGTGGTGATAGACGATGCGCTTGCTCAGACCGAGCCGCTCGGCGACGTCGTCGACGCGGGTGGCGCCGATGCCGCGGGTGTTGAAGAGGGCCGATGCCGCGATCAGGACGCTCTCGCGGCGGGCGGCGCTGATGTCCGCCCGTGAGAAGAGGTCGGGCCGCACCGGCGCCAGCGGCGCGAGGCGTTGCGGCAACGGAACCGCGTCCTCCGGCCGCGTGGCCAGGCCCCGCAGCAGAAAGCTTTGGACGCCGCGCGCCAGCAGGGTCCGGTCGGCGGGCGAGCCCCAACGGCTGAGGAGCGAGGGCCAGCTCGCCAGGCCCAGCAGTGTCCGCGCCAGCAGACGGGAGTCGAGGTCGCGGATGCGGCCCCCGTCGATCCCCCGCTGGATCTCGCCCGCGATCCGGGTCACGAGCCCGTCCTGTCGAGCGGTGACCGCCTCGCGCTGCTCCGGACGCAGCGCCGCGAGCTCGCTCATTACCGCCAGCTCCGGGGCGGCGCTTAGGTTGATGGCGAGGAAGCCGGTCAGAACGTCGACCGGATCCTCGTGGCTCGCCTGGGCCACGTCGAAGCGCTGGCCGAGTTCGTCGCAGGCCATCAGGTAGCAGCGGAACTGTAGGTCCTCCCGATCCGCGAAATAGTTGTAGAGCGCCGGGCGGGTCAGGCCGAGCGTGTCGGCGATATCCGAGAACCACTCCACAGACACGCCCATGGTGTTGAGGTGGGCGGACGCGACGGTGAGGATTTCCCGTTCCCGCCCCGTCGCGGGATCAGCCACTGCGCTCACCGACAACGACATCCTCGTGGGTCGAACCGGCGGCAAGCGTAGCGGTTCGGCGCGCCGATGACGAGCGGCCTGGAATCGTGTGGGCGCCCCTATGACGGCGCTCCGGAGAGGAGGACGCCGTTGTCCGAAAGCCGACGCACATCGGCCGCGCCCAGGTCAAGCCAGTCCTCAAGGACTTGGGCGTTGTGCTCGCCGCGGTGGGCAGCAGGCCCCCGAACCTCACTGGTCGCGTCGCTGAAGCGGTAGGGCGATTGCGGGATGGGGCGGTGTCCGCCGGCGCCGTCGTCCACCTGCGCGATCGCGCCGCGCGCCTGCACCGTAGGATGTTGCGCGAGATCGCGGGCCTCACGCACTTCGCCCCAGGCGAGGTTCATGCGGTCCATGGCGGCCGCGACGGCGATCCAGTCCGGCAAGTCCGCGAGGAAAGCGGCGATGGCGGCGCGCCGCAGGCGGATCTTTTCCGGCTGCGCCATGTCGGGCGCCGCCGGGTCGCTCAGGCCATGGATTTCCGTGAGCCGTCGCCAGATCAGGCGAGTGTCAGCCGCGATCAGCAAAGGGCCGGCGCCGCTGGACCATACGTCGTGCGGCGGACCCTGCAGCTCCTCGGCGGCCTCCAGGGCCAAGTGAAGGTTGTCGTCGGTGACGAGGCTGGCGTCGAGCATGCCCAGATCGATGTGCTGGCCCAGGCCGGTCCGGGTCCGCAGGACCACGGCCGCCAGGATGGCGATCACCCCGTGGAGGCCGGCGTTGGTGTCGGCCGCGTTCCAGGGCAGGTCCGACACGGCGACGGTGGGCAACCTTCGCGCGCTGCGGGCGAGCAATCCCGCCTCCGCATGGATCACGGAGGCGTAAGCCGCGCGCCGAGACTGCGGACCGCCGGCGCCGAAGCCGGAGATCGAGAGCATGATCAGCCGCGGATTGGCCGCCCGCAGCTCGGGATACCCAAGGCCGAGGCGCGGCATCACGTCGGGACGGAAGTTCTCGATCACGATGTCGGCTCGCTCGGCCAGTCGCAGAGCCAGGTCTCGTCCCTCCGCGGCGCGCAGATCCAGGCAGACGCTGCGTTTGCCGGCGTTCTGCTGGTGGAAGAACCCGCCGATGCCCGCCACCTGCCGGCCCCACAGCCGGCTGACGTCGCCCTCCGGCGGCTCGACCTTCACCACATCCGCGCCGAGGTCGCACAGCATGCGCCCCGCGATGGGGCCGGAGAGGACGCGCGTGAAGTCGAGGACGCGCAAGCCCGCCAACGGGCTGGGCGGCGCCGTGGCGGTCATGCCGGCGTCCGGCGGGGTAGAACGACGATGGCGTGGCCGGGGCACGTGGACTCACCCTTCTGGTTGGTGACGTCGATCTCCAGCCGCACTTGCCCTTCGTTCCCGACCAGCTCGGCGGCGACGACGCGGCCGACCACCGTGAGCTCGTCGTGCTTCTGGTTCATCACCCGGTAGCGGCAGGCGAGCTCGCGGACCTCGGCGGCGTCGCCGATCCAGGCCTGCAGGGCGTTCAGCATGTAGGCGAAGCGGAGGTTGCCCATGCCGAACGCGCCGGCCGGATTACCGGCGCGGCGGCCGTCCTCGTCGTCCATGTGGAACGGCATGAACTCGTCGTTGACCGCGGCGTAGCGGTTCCAGTGCATGAGGTCCGTGGTCCGCGACCAGGCGGGCAGGGCGTCGCCCGGTTGAACATCCTCGAAGTGCAGCGTCTGGGTCATCGGTGGCCTCAGTAGCGGATAAAGGTGGAGATGCGGCGGCGGACCAGCGCGGCGTCCTGGTTGGTCCACTCGGTCTCGACATCGACGTAGAGCATCAGGCCGAACCGGCCGTGGCGCTCCCGGAAGTCCTGCACCCGAACCCGCTCGGCGATGACGTCGCCGGGCCTCTGGGGAACGCCATAGGTCTCCGTCTGCCCCCCGTTCAGGCTGGTGAGCTTCACCCCCTTCGGCGACGGGAGCGGCGCCAGCGGAATGCGCACGATCGGCCAGGCGAAGGGATTGAAGTCGGGCGGGGCGATAATTCCGCCCCACCGGGTGGTGGCGGCGTAGGCCTCGTTCCAGTGCAATGGGGGCGGCGTCTGCGGCCACCAGGTGGCGATGGCCCATTTGCGGATGTCCGCCGCGGAGATGGGTGGCGAGCAGGTGGTCTCGCGCCACTGACCCTTCAGCGCTTTCAATTCCGGTGTGATGAGGGTCTCGAGCCCTGAGGTCATCCGCGTCTCCCTGGGCCGAGGCCGCATCTGTTCCGGCCTTGACGGTGGATTTACGGAATGACCTATATGTGTACTTAAACGTAAATCAAGCCGCTTTGGTGATGTCGCCGGAGCCGCGCCGGGATGAGGAAAAGGAATGTCGCGTGGGGATGTGAAGGCCGACACACAGGTGTCAGCCCTGCTGGACGCGCTGGTGGCGCGGGACGCCGTGCCAGGCGCCAGCGTGCTCGTGCGGCGCGAAGGGAAGCCAGATTTCTACCACGCGGCCGGCCTGCGCGACCGTGAGGCGGGTGAGCCCGTGACGCGTGACACGATCTTCCGCATCTTCTCGATGACCAAGCCGGTCACGGCGGTCGCCGTGATGGCCCTGGTGGACGACGGGCGCGTGCGGCTCGAAGACGACGTCGTGAAGTTCATCCCGGAATTCGAGGGGCTGGGCGTCTACGCGGGCGGGACCGGGGCATCGATCCAGACCACCCGCGCCGGGCCGATGAGGGTCCGCGACCTGCTCACCCACACCGCGGGGTTCTCCTACTGGTTCCAGCCAGGCTCGCCGGTGGCGGCCTTGTACGAGGAGGTACTGGGCGCCGGCCGGTTTGAGCCGTGGCGGTTCGATCCGGCGGCGGGCGGCCTGAACGGGCTGGCAAAGGCCCTGGCGCGCGTGCCGCTCGTCAGCCCGCCCGGCGGGCGTTGGCACTACAGCATGGCGCTGGAGGTCGCCGGGTTGGTCGTGGAGCGCGCCAGCAGCCAGACGCTCGATGCGTTCATGGCGGCGCGGATCTTTGAGCCCCTGGGTATGGTGGACACCGCCTTCTCCGTTGCGCCGGAGAAGGCGCCGCGGCTGGCCTCGCTCTATGGTCCCGCGGCTGACGGCGGACTGGAGCTGTTGGAGCGCGGCCGCGACAGCGCCCTGCTGCGGCCGGTGCCCGGCCTGTCCGGCGGCGGCGGGCTTACCTCGACGATCGACGACTATGGGCGCTTCGCCGAGATGCTTCGACGGGGTGGGGCCCTAGACGGCAAGCGGGTTCTGTCGGAGGGCGCCGTCACAGCGATGATGACCAACCAGCTGCGCCCGGATCAGCTCGCTGAGCTGCCAGAGCTCGCCGCCTTCGGCCTCGGCGGCAGCGGCGACGGCCTGGGCTTCGGCCTGGGCGGCGCGGTGGTGGTCGGCCCGTCCAAGAGCGGCGTCCCCACGGTCGCCGGCGAATACAGCTGGGGCGGCGCGGCCAGCACAACCTTCTGGGTCGACCGCGCAAGCGGGCTTTCGGTGGTGTTCATGACCCAGCTGCTGCCGCCCAGTCCCGAGATGCTCTGGGACAAGCTGCACGCCGCAATCTACGGATGAGCGTCCGCTCTCGGGATCGACGCCAAGGTCAGCTTGTGGCGCACCTGAGGCCTCAGGCTGCGCCTCACGAATAAGTCCGTCGTTCGAGCCTTCGTGGTTCCGTCACTGCCGCGCCGCTAGGCTGCGATCGTTCCGCCATGGCCTAACCAGAGACGCCAAAACGCCTCTGCATGAAACGCAGTAAGTCGGCCGCTTCCGGCGCCATCGCGCGGCAAGGTTGCGAGCGGGCGCCAATCGCTTGTGGGCTGCGTTGCCCTGCGCTACTTCGCTCGGTGTCACGTGCGCGCCTGAGTCCGGTTCGCGCTCGACGTCGCTGGGGGGCGGCATGGCGGTACCGGAGATCTCCGAATTCTCGTACGGCTTCGCGCTGACGAACGAGCTCGTCCGCTGGGCCGAGCTCCGGGCGGCTCCGGTCTTCCCGAGCCTGATCGAGGAAGGGGGGCCGGGCGGCGGCTTCGACGTGAAGCTCGATCGGCCCGGCGCGCCGCTCTATCTACAGTTCAAGCGGTCCGAATGCATGGTCCGTCGGTCGGCGAGGGAGTGGAAGACGATCCACGCGGCGGGCGGCGACCTGGCAGTGCCCTACTACCGGTTCTCGATCACCGAGGCGCTGAAGTCGGACCAGCACGAGCTCCTCCTCGCGCTGGACACGGCTCCGAACCTCGTCTTCTACGCGGCGCCCCGCTTCCACGAGATGGCCGAGATCAACGCCGCGTGGCGCGCAGCAGCCGTCAGCGCGCGGTCCGTCTTCGTCGCGCCCTCCGAGATCGGCTCGCTGGACGCGGAACGCCACAGCGTCGCCTTTGACAATGTGAGGAGCTGGGTCTGCTCCGAACCGCGGCGCATCCAGGCGCTGAGCAGCCGCGACCTCCTCGAGAAGATCCAGGGCGCTTTGAAGCAGGATGATCGCCCGCTTCGGGAGCGACTGTCGGAGATTGCCGCGGACCTCCGATCCGCTGAAGCCCGCGGCCGGTCCCAGGCTGAGGTCAAACGTCAAGAGGCGGAACGGCGGCAGGCCGAGATCAGGGCCGAGAGGCAACGCCTCGCGGACGAGGCGCGCGCCATCAGCGGCGACAGCATTGCGCCTCGCATCATGACCGTGGTCGACCGGCTGTCGTCGGAACCGATGGATTTCACGGCCTTGGAAGCGCCGGAGCCGCGCCCACCGGCCATCCGCGCGCCGGCGGAAGATGCCAGCCCTGAGCGCCGCCTGCTGAGCCAGATGGCGGACGAGGCGGCGCGGGTCTTCGACGCCCAGCTGGTCTTCGTCCAACCTGCAGACAGCTGACGTCCCCGGAGAGGGGAAGGGAGGGCGGAGAGCGGGCGGCCCCGCATCGGGGGTCGCTTCCGCCCGTGGGGATCGCGATGCCCCGTCCTGTTCCCGATCGCTCCGAGGCGCTCGCCCGGCTGGTGGCCTCCGGCCCCGCCGCGCTCGACGACCGTGAGGCCCTGGAGGTCGCCGCCGGCCTGACCGCCGAGCACGCGGCCGCGCTGTTCGCGGAGTTCGGTTCTTTGCCGGAGGTGCTGGCCGCCTCGGCCGGGGCGCTTGCGCGCCTCGCGCCGTCGGAGGCCGCGGCGCGCCTCACGCTCACGAAGGACATCGCCCGGCGGCTGCTGGCTGCCCCGCTACGCCGCCGACCGGTGCTGAGCGGCTGGGAGGCTGTGGCCGCCTACCTGCGCGGCGTACTCGCAGGGCGCTCGCGCGAACAGCTGCTGGGCCTCTTCCTGGACAAGCGCAACCGGCTCATCCGGGACGAGGTCCTGGGCGAGGGGACTGTCGACCACGTGCCGGTCTATCCGCGCGAGGTCATGCGCCGGGCGATCGAGCTCGACGCCGCCGCGGTGGTTCTGGCCCACAACCATCCTGGCGGGCACCCTGTCCCGTCGACCGCCGACATCGAGTCCACCCGGCAGGTCGTGGAGGCCGGTCGGCTGTTGCGGATCGCGGTCCACGACCACTTCCTGGTCGCCGACGAGCAGGTGGTCAGCTTCCGCGGCCTGGGGCTCCTGTGACCGGGGTCGCGACCCTCGCGCCGATCGTGCGCGCGCTCGGCGGGGACCTCTGGGCGGGCGGGCGGCGTGCCAACGTGCCGGGCCCGGGCCACGGCGCGAACGATCGCTCGGTGTCGCTGCTGCTCTCGCGGGGCCGGGTGGTGGTCAACTGCTTCGCCGGCGACGACTGGCGCGTCGTGCTCGCAGACCTCGAGGATCGCGGGCTCGTGGACGCGGACGGGCGCCTAACGGGCGGCGGAGGTGACGCCGCGACCGCGCCGCCGCCGCCCGGACGACGGGCGCGCCTGGCGGCCGCGCGGCGGCTCTGGTCCGAGGGGAGGCCGCTGGGGTGCTCGCTGTCGGCGCAGCACTTGGCGCTGCGCGGGGTCGTGCCGCCGCCGGAGGGGTTGCTTCACCATCCCGAGGTTCCGGCGGCCGTCTACGCCTGGGCGGGCCCGCGTCGGCCGGCCCTGCTGGCCGCCATCCGGGCACCGTCCTCGGGCGAGGTGGTGGGGGTCGAGGTGACCTACCTGGCGCCCAACGGGACGCGGGCGCGCCTGCGGCTCCCGCGCAAGACCGTGGGCCTCTGTCCGCCCGGCGCCGCCGTGCGGCTGGCCCCGGCCGGGCCGCGGCTGCTGGTGGGGGAAGGGGTGTTCAGCTGCCTCTCGGCGGCCGATCGGTTCGGGCTGCCGGCCTGGGCGCTGCTCTCGACCCGCAATCTGCGACGGTGGTGTCCGCCGCCCGGTGTTCGCTTCGTGCTGATCGCCGCGGACCGCGGCACGGATGGGGAAGCCTCGGCGCGGGCGCTCGCGGCCGCCCTGCGTGGCCTGGGCCTGGCGGCGACGCTGCGCTGGCCGCCGCCGCCGTTCGGGGACTGGAACGAGGCGCTCGGCGCAGGCCCCGTGGAGAGGGAGGGGGAGGAAGGGCGGGACCGGGCGGGCGCGGTGGACGGATGGTCCGGGCCGCCGGCCCGGAGACCTACCCGATGACCGACGCCGAGCCCCACGATGACGGCCTCGTCCTCATCCCCGATGCGCTTCGGCCGCAGCTGGCGGCCAACGCCGCCGAGCCGGACGGCGACCCGATACCGGTCCTGAAGCTGTTCAACCCGACCGGGCCGGGAACCTGGCTCATCACCGAGATCGAGCCGGACGGCGACACGATGTTCGGGCTCTGCGACCTGGACATGGGATGTCCCGAGCTGGGTTCGGTGAGCCTGCGGGAGATCACCTCGGTGACCCTGCCGTTCGGGCTGACCATCGAGCGCGACGTCCACTTCGATGGCCGGCTGCCGATCTCGCAGTGGGCCGACATCGCCCGGCGCTGCGGCTCCATCCGCGAGGCCGAGCAGATCGTGCGCACCGTCGCCCCCGCGCGCGACCCGGACGCCTGACCTTCCCGCCCTTCGCCGGCGGCTGCGGTCGCCGGCGGACGCCCGGCTCTCGTCCGGGCGATCCGCGCCGTCCCGGCGCAAGCCGCCCCCGCCGTTGTCCCGCAGATCGCGTGGGTGGCGAGGGCGGGCTCACACCCCTGACCCCCAGGAGCATGACCATGAGACTGGCATTCGCCGACCCCCGCAACCTGACCCTCTCGACCCTCAACATGCACTACGGACGCCCCGACCCGGACGTCTCCGACATCCTGCCGTCGGTCCGCCAGCGCGGCGTGCTGCTCACCATGCTGGTGCTCGAGGCGAGGGCCGACGGCGCCATTGTGCCGGATCACTTCGAGGTGGTGGCCGGCCGCCGGCGCTGGAAGGCCGCGCTGGCCGCCATCGCCGAGGGCGTGGAGATCGACCCGGTGCCGATCGGCATCCTCGAGCCCGGCGACGACGCCGCTGCCATCGAAGCGTCGCTGATCGAGAACCTCGGCCGGCTGCCGCCCGACGAGGTGACCTGTTGGGAGACCTTCACCCGGCTCGTGAAGTCGGGGCGTACGGCTGAGCAGATCGCCGCCACCTTCGGCATGTCCGACGTGGTGGTGAAGCGGACGCTGGCCCTCGGCAACCTGCTGCCGCGCATCCGCAACCTCTACCGCAGGGAGGGGATCGACGTCGCGACCGTCCGCTGCCTCACGCTCGCCAGCAAGGCGCAGCAGAAGGCCTGGCTGGCGCTGCTCGACGACCCCGATCAGCGGGCGCCGACGGGCTCCTCGCTGAAGGCCTGGCTGTTCGGCGGCGCGTGGATCCCGACCAAGAATGCGCTCTTCGCGCTCGACGACTACCCGGGGCAGATCCGCGCCGACCTGTTCGGCGAGGACAGCTACTTCGTGGAGAGCGACCTCTTCTGGCGCTGCCAGAACGAGGCGGTCGCCGCGCGATGCGATGCCCTGCTCGCCGAGGGGTGGGCGGAGGTCGAGGTGCTGGATGCGGGCGAGCCCTTCTACAGCTGGAAGCACGTCAAGACGCCGAAGGCCAAGGGCGGCAAGGTCTTCATCACTGTGGGCTTGAAGGGCGAGGTCGAGGTCCACGAGGGCTGGCTGACCGACAAGGAGGCGAAGCGGGCCCAGGCCGCCGCCGCGAAGGCGGCGCGTGGCGAGAGCCCCGAGGCGGCGGAGACGGCGAAGCTCGCGCGTCCCGAGGTGACCCAGGCGCAGGGCCGCTACATCGACCTGCACCGCCATGCCGCCGTGCGGGTGGCGCTCACCGAGCACCCCGCCGTGGCCCTGCGGATGCTGGTCGCTCATGCGGTCGCGGGCTCCCCCTACTGGCAGGTGAAGGCCGATCCGCGCGCGCCGCACGACCCGGCGATCGCAGCCAGTGTGGCGGCAAGCCCTGCGGAGGCGGCCTTCGCGGAGCGTCGGCGTGCGGTGGTCGAGATCCTCGACCTCGGCAAGGACGCGGATCAGGTGGTCGGTCGCCGGGGAGCCGGGGGCGCGGCTGCGGTGTTCGCGCGGCTCGTGGGCCTGCCGGACCACGCTGTGCTGGCCGTCGCGGCGGTGGTGATGGCCGAGAGCCTGGAGGCGGGCGGCGAGGCGGTCGAGGCGGCTGGGGCCTGGCTGAAGGTGGATATTGCCCGGTTCTGGGCGCCGGACGACGCCTTCTTCGACCTGATGCGGGATCGGGAGACCGTGAACGCCATGCTGAAGGAGGTGGGCGGCAAGAAGGTCGCCGACGGCAACCTCACCGAGAAGGTGAAGACCCAGAAGGGCATCCTGCGCGACTACGTTGACGGGACGAACGGACGCGTGAAGCCTGAGGCGTGGACGCCGAAGTGGATGGCATTCCCGGCGCAGGCCTACACACGCCGGCCGTTTGACCCCGCGCGCCGGGCCCGGACGGTGGCGCCCATGCTGAAGCGCGCTGAAGCCTCCGCAGAGGCCCCGACCGCGATGGCGGCCGAATAGCGCCTCCTCCGGATCACACCCTCGCGCGCCTCCGTTCCGGCGGGGGCGCGCCCCTTGTGCAGCGTGCGACGCCGCGCCACAGCGTGGCGTTGGGACTGTGGTCGCAGAAATTGCAGCGCGACCTTGCGTCGCGACGCAAGGTCTCCACTACGGGACGCCATGGACGAATACCTCGCCTACTTCCTGGATCTTCGGCTGCGCGTGCGCGGCCGGCAGGACGCCCTGGCGATCGTTGACCGCTGCATCGGCCTGATCGCGCGCGCCGAAGGCGCGTCCGCGGCGCAGGTCGAGTTGCTCCAACGCGAGGTCGAGGACCTGCGCGCCGACCTGGAGGCGCGGTTCGGGCCGAAAGCCCCGATGCGCACCCACTAGGCTGGTTCGAAATCGTCTGGCGGGGCGGGTAGGGCGCCGGCGACCATTTTACGTCTCAGGCGCCGGGCCGGTCCGCGCACCCCACAGGCTGCGGGCCGGCCCGGTCTGTTGTCGAGGCCCCGGCCGGGGCGGCGAACCTGGTCGCCGTCCCGGCCCTTGGCTGTCGCGGCGCGAGGGGCGGGGATGGCGATCGACAAGGGCGCGAGGATCGCGGCGCAGCTGCGGCGGGAGGCGCTCGCCTGGAAGCGTCGGCTCGGCGCCGCCGACGATACGCCCGCTGTGCAAGCGGCCTTCATGACGTGGATCCTGTCGGACCCCCGGCACGAGTGCGCCTTTCGGGAGGCCTCGCGACTTGAGGCAGGCCTGGCGCGGCTGGCGGAGGACGGACCTGGGCGCGCTGACGCGTGGGCGGACGGCATACCGGCCGACGTGGCCGGTGACGACCTCCTGGACCTGCAGCTCTTGGACCTCGGCCCAGCGATATGCGAGAGCTGTGGCCAACCCCTGTGGGCGAGCGACCCGGGCGTCCTCGTCCTCACCGATCCGCCGGCCACGCCCGATGCCGCAACCGTGGCGGCCGGCGCGGCGTGGGTCGTCGCGCTGACGACCTCGGCGCCGGCGCCGGACCTCGACGGCCTTCGCGACTGGCTCTCCCTCGATCCGCGCCATCGGGTGGCGTTCCTGCGCGCCCTGCTGCCGCCCTGAGGGCGTTGCGTGGCGGTCGCCGGCTGGCGAGGGCGCAGCCGAGGGTGGCGACGGAGCTCCGGACCGGGGGAGCCGAAG
>Ga0065165_1002002_pt1 | contig 19097 bp, 17 predicted proteins | sample AraplaMF_Cvi_mMF_FD_63813 | JGI IMG/M metagenome (GOLD analysis project Ga0065165, IMG submission 63813) | Arabidopsis root microbial communities from the University of North Carolina, USA - plate scrape MF_Cvi_mMF (version 2) (version 3) | ecosystem: Host-associated > Plants > Roots >...
GGTTCGCCGTCCCCGAAAGGGGAAAGCCGCTTGCCTTCCCGCAGGATCACGGACCACATCCCGACTACCGGATCGAGTGGTGGTATGTCACCGCCAACCTCACCGCCGCCGATGGCCGCCGCTTCGGCGTCCAGTGGACGCTGTTCCGCTCCGCCTTGCGGCCGGGCGACGCCGCAGCCTGGTCCGATCCGCAGATCTGGATCGGCCATGCGGCATTGACGACGGCACAGCGTCATTACGTGGCCGAGCGTCTGGCCCGCGGCGGCGTCGGGCAGGCGGGGATCGATATGTCCCCGTTCGCCGCCTGGATCGACGATTGGCGCATGCAGGGTACCGAGGCCGCCGGCGACCGTCTGGCGCATGTGAGCCTTGTCGCGACCGGCAAGGATTTCGCCTACCGACTGAACCTCGACGCGCAGGGTCCCCTCGTCCTTCAGGGGGAGGCGGGCTATTCCGTGAAATCGGCGGCCGGGCAGGCGAGCAACTATTATTCCCAGCCCTTCTACGGCGTCCGGGGCGAGGTGGTCGTCGATGGCGTGCCGGTCGCGGTCACCGGTCAGGCCTGGCTCGACCGCGAATGGTCGTCGCAGCCACTCGCGGCCGATCAGACCGGCTGGGACTGGTTCTCGCTGCACCTGGCGTCGGGCGAAAAGGTCATGGCCTTCCGTCTGCGAGACGGTGGAGCGGGCTTCACTTCGGCAAACTGGATTGCCGCCGATGGAACGCCGCAGCCCCTGGCGTCGGGAGAGGTCCTGTTCGAACCCGTCCGCACGGCGACCGTCGCCGGGCGCCAGATGCCGGTCGCCTGGCATGTGCGCATCCCCGGCAAGGGGCTCGACATTACCACGCAGCCGCTCAACGACCAGTCGTGGATGGCGGTCTCGACGCCCTATTGGGAAGGGCCGATCTCGTTTTCCGGAAGCACCACCGGTGTCGGCTATCTCGAGATGACCGGCTACTGATCGCCGGCGGCATTCGCCTCCGCATACCAGTCCGCATAGACCGTATTCTTGGCGAGGTGGCGGTTGAGGTCGGGAGAACCGTCCGTCCACCACACCGCCCCCCGCTCTCCGAGCGCCACCTTGGCGGCATCTACCGCCCGCCGCGCCGTCGCGAGCTGTTCGGCGTCGCCGGCCGCCGCCTTGACCGCCCGGCGTGCCGCCATCAGCTCGACAACCAGTCGCTCCCGTTCGGCGGCCGGCAGATGCGGGTTGGACCGGCGCCAGAGCCTGCCGCGCACGACGATATAGCGGCCGTCCGGGGTCTGCAGCGGGGCGGTCAGCGGCCGTCCTCCGCAGCGACGACCTGCTCGAGGCGGAAGAAATAGCGCCGCGCATCGCCTTCGACGATCATCATTCCGGCCACGGAGGACGCGTCGATCCGCCGGAAATGGTCAACGATCGGCTGCCGGTCATAGACCATCGCTGCGGAGAGCACGCCGTCGAGGCTCCGCGATTCGAGCGAGGCTGTGGTGCCCTTGGCGCGAAAAGACCGCTGCAGATGCGAAAACCAGTTGCGCGCCATGCCGGTCCGACCGAACGCCCCGAGACGCAGCGAAAGCCTGAGCGGGATGAAGCCGGGATCGATCGGCACCAGCCGCCCGGTCTGCCACTGGAACAGCAGCGCGTCGGCGCGAAGATCCGGATGGAACCGCTTTCCGAACCATTGCAGGTTCTCGAGTACGCCGTCGAACGGATGCCCGGATGCGATCCCCGCGCCGCGCCAGAGGCCGACCATCTCCGCCGGCTGGACCGCGGCCAGCTTTCCGAACCACGCCCGTTTCTCGTTCTGCATCCCGTCTTGCACGGCGGTCGCGCCTCCTCTGGCCACGAAAGGAAAATTCTCCGGGCGGTCCGTAAGTTCCGGAAGCCGGTGGTCTTAGGGTTTGCGTCGAAGCGTGAAGACCGTCAGTTCGGAGGGCCTTCCGAGCCGCGTCGCAAAGCCCGGCCACAGCCCTGTGCCGTTGTTGACGTAGAGCAGCATGCCGGCCACGTCGTAGCGGCCGGACACGAAGCCCGCATTGCCGCGCGCCACGAGCCGGTCGAGGCCGATCACCATCCCGCCATGCGTATGCCCGGAAAGCTGCAGCGCAACGCCGGCCTGCGCCGCCCGTCTTGCCATGCGCGGCTGGTGGTCCAGCAGGATGACGGGCGCGCCTGCAGGTGCGCCGCTGAGCGCCGCGCCAAGATCCGGTGCAGGATACCGACTGCCAACGGCAGCCAGATCCGTCACGCCGGCAAGCACCAGCTGCTCGCTTCCGCGGCTGATCACCGCGTGGCGGTTGGTCAGCATCTCGATGCCGAGACCCGCATCATGGGCCATCCAGTCGTCGTAACTGAAGAAATATTCGTGATTTCCAGGCACCGCAAACACCCCGTCGCGCGCCTTGAGCTGCGCCAGCGGCGCCACGTCGTCGCTTCGGCTTTCGACGCTGCCGTCGATAAAGTCGCCGGTGATGGCAATCAGATCGACGTCGAGCGCGTTCGATCTGTCGACCACCGCCTGCGCCCAGGTCCGCGGGAAGAACCGGCTGATGTGGAGATCTGTCAGTTGCAGCAGCCGGTAGCCCTCGAAGGCGGCCGGCAGGCCGGCAATCGCCACATCGACGTTTTTGAGCGGCGGCACCCGTGCCGCCTGGCTGACGCCCCAGGCGCCAAGGACGATGGCGACGGCGCCCATGCAATATCGAAATCCGACCGGGATGTCAGGAAACCGGCCATAGAAGAGGGCGGCCATCAGCGAGACAGCGTCGAGCGCCAGCTGGAACAGCGCGAGCAGCGTCATCGTGCCGAACAGCACGTTGAGAATGAGGATCACCGGGCGCGGATATTCCGGCGCAAACACGGAGCCCGACGAAAGGCGGTTGATCAGCAACTGCTGCGACGCGACCAGAAGCACGCCGGCAACGATCACCTTGACCGGCAGGACCCAGGGAAGGGGAACCAGGAACCGCAGCACGACGACGAGCCAGGGAATGACGGGAAACAGATGGAACATCGGGGCTTTGCTTTTCCGGCTGGGAGCAAGGACGGCCAGGTGTGCGGCGTCCCCTGAAGATGGCTGCTGAACATGGATATCGGGCAGCCGTCCGGCAAGCACCAGGGTGCAGACTTTCGCAGCCATAGCGTCGTTTTGCCGTGGCTCCGGCCATCCTTCTCATCGGCAAAGACGCAGTCCTTGAGCGAAAATCAGCCCTCGGCCTTCTCCGTCTCAGCGCTGTCGCGGTTCTGCAGCAGGCCGGCCAGCACGGCGCAGTTCGGGTCGCGCGTGTCGATAAGCTGTACGGGAGACGTCCAGCCGATGGTCATGCCGACCGCGGTGGTGACCGCCCAGACGGGATCGGCGCCGGCACGCTCGAGCAGTTTCGGCCCCTGCGTGGTGACGCATTGCTGCGCCTGCTGGAGGCTTCGGGCCGGCAGGTTCATCTGCTCCGCGCGCTGGCGGATTTCCGCGTGCAGCGGGTCGACGACGAAGACGGCAAACAGCCAGGCGGCAATTTCGGAAATCATGAGTGTGCTCCAGCACGGTCGGCACGGGTGTCGGATAAGGTCCGACATCGCGAAGCGCCGAAGGTTTCGCCAGAGGGGCCCGGACCACGGGTCGGCTCACACGTGGGGAGGCGTGCGGCGGCCTTCAAGACGGCCGCCCTCCGAAATCGGGCGCCCTCTTCAAGCGGTCCCGGACCTTCGGTTGCGGATGGATCGGGAATATTCGCATTTAATTAAACATGTTCACAAATACTCATAAACAGGGGCGATCGAAGTCTGGGCGGATGAGTTGAACATGTAACCAGAATGGAGGCGGCCATGGATTTGTATTCGCGTACCGTGCTTGTCGTGGAAGACGAGCCTCTGATCCGAATGATGCTGGCAGACGCGCTGGAAGACGCGGGCTACCGTGTTTTGGAAGCCGGAAGCGTCCTTGAGGCGGTCGGGGTCATCAGTCGGTCGAACATCGACGCCCTGATCACGGACATCGACATGCCCGGCGGACTGAGCGGTCTCGATCTGGTTCGCATGATGGGCAGCAAATCCCGCACCATCCCCGTCATCATTGCATCCGGCGGCCAGTCGCTCGGAAAAGCCGAGCTTCCCGGCAAAAGCCTTTTCTTCGCCAAGCCTTACGACGTGAAGAAGATGATCGAGACGCTCGGAACGATGATCGGCGGAGGGTCGGAAGCGGCGCGATTTCGGATCGCCAGCTGACAGTTAGATCGAAGGTAATCCGCGCGAAAAACTTGTTTAGAACACAATAGCGGCGCACGCTTGTTTGGAGCGGGTGCCGGGATGACAACAAGTTTGGCGATCAGGCAGCGCTAGTCGTATTAGACTTTTGTCCACGGATGTACCGGCGCCGATGCCGATGCGATGTTTTCAGGAGGTCGGGTTTTACCCGGCCTTTTTTATTTTCCTGTTACTTGAAAGATATTCTGATGAAAAAGACCGATGCACAGCAGCTTTTGAAGCGTGCCGAACGCCAGCTTGCCAACACCAGCGGCGGCGGCCATCTCGGTGGCACCAACCATGGTCAGGGCTACGACGCCAAGACGACGTCCGGCGCAAACCGCGGCGCCCCCAAGCGCAACACCGGCGGCAAGAAGTAGCGCAGCCAGTGAGCGCCCGGCGAGCTTGTCCGCTCCGCCGGGCCTAGACCCGAGCCTGTGCCAGCAGGCTTTCGATGACGCGGGCGGTGCCGGCGGCGCCATCGAGCGAAAAGTCCGGCATGTCTGCCGGTGCCCGATCCAGCGCGCGTCGTGCGGCCGCCGCAATGGTCGCGCCCGAAACATCAGTCTCCGCCACCATCTCGGCAAGACCGAGTGCCGCAAGCTTCGCCGCCCGCACCGTCTGTTCGGTTTCGCCGCCCGCCGCAAACGGCACCAGCACCGGCCGGCAGCGGGCGCGCAGCAGGTCGCAGACGGTGTTGTAGCCGGCCTGTGAGATCGACAGCTGGGCGCCGGCCAGAAGCGACGGCAGGTCGGGCCGGAAGCGCACCAGGGTGACGGCCTCCGGCGCGAGCGCGCTCAGCCGTTCGAATTCCGGCGCGGGAAGATTGGGCCCGGTGATGACGCACCAGCTCCGGCCGTCGGCAAGCATCGCCTGTGCCTCGAGCGCGGCCGCGATCAGCCCGGCCCCGACCGCACCGCCGCCGGCCGAGACGACCACGTCGAACCGGTCTGTCGCAGGCGTCGGTTCATCCGGGGCCACCAGCCCGGTATAATGGATCTTTGCGGAAAATTCCGTCGCCCGCGGAAACGTCTCTTCCAGCCGCACGAAACGCGCATCGCCATGCACCAGAAGCCCGTCGAACGGGCCGTTGACGAGCGCGATCGTTTCCTCGTCGCGGCCGGCCTTGCGGTTCTCCTGCAGGATGTCGCGCACGGAAGACAACAGCAGCGGCTTGCGTTCCGCCTGCCGCACCGCCTCCAGCAGCGGCATCAGTTCGAAGCGCATCTGACGGCGACCGAACGGAAACGCCTCGATGATCACCACATCCGGCGCCGTCTGCCGGAAGGCGTCGAGCAGCATGTCTGTGCGGTTCGCCTCGAACGCGGCGTCGACCGGCTGGCCCTCGGCATCGGCCAGCGCCGAAAAGCCGCTATTGGACGCGAGCACCACGGGCAGCTGCACCTGCCGGATCCCGGCCGGTGGAAATCCCTGCACGGCGCTGCCGCCGGTCACCAGCGTCACGCCGAAGCCCGCTGCCTGCAGCGCCTGGGCAATGCGGCTCGCCCGCACCAGATGGCCGATCCCGAGAAGATGCTGGACGTAGAAGAACACGCGGCGGCTCGTCATCGCGCGGCTCCCTCGGCGGCTGCGTCCTGCTCCCGAAAACTGGCGGAAAACAGCCGGTCGAGATCGCGGATGCTGGTGTGATGATCGAAATCCCGGCGTACCCGGTCCTCGGCCGCAGACCCCAGCCTGTGGCGCAGGCCCGGATCGCGGATCGCCCGTTCGAGCGCGATCGCGAGCGCCTCGGCATCGTCGGGCGCCACCAGCAGCCCGTTTTCATCGGTGGTGAACAGCTCTCCGATCCCGGAGATATCGGTCGAGACGATCGGCAGCGCCTGGCTCGAGGCTTCGACCAGGACGTTCGGCAGCCCGTCGCGGTCGCCGTCGGCGGTGATCCGGCAGGCGAGCGCGAACAGGTCGCTGTCCCGGTAATGCTGCAGGATGTCGCGCTGGTCGAGCGCGCCCTTCCAGATGATCCGGCCGTCAATGCCAAGCTCCACCGCGAGGGCTTTCAGGCGTGGCAGCTCGTCGCCGCCGCCCACATGCGTGAAGCGCCAGGAGAGGTCGCGCGGCAGGCGCGCCATCGCCTGCAGGAGAACGTCATAACCCTTCTTCTCCACCGCCCTGCCGACGCTCAGAATGGCGACCGGGTCGGCCGGGTCACTGCCGTCCCGAAGCGGGCGCGGCTGGGAAAAGTGCGGGAAGCGGTCGAGATCGAGACCGTGGTAGCTCAGATGCACGTTCGGCCGGTCCGTCAGCGACTGGAGCTTTTCGTAGCCCGCCTGCGTGCAGGTGACGGCCCATCGCGCCTCGGCCAACTTGTCGGCGAGGTCCCAGGGCTGCGACGTCCAGATATCCTTGGCATGCGCCGAAACCGTCCATGGCACGCCGCTGATGAGGCTCGCATAGCGGGCGACCGAGGCCGGGGTATGGATGAAATGCACGTGCAGCCAGGAGGCGGTCTTCGGCCACTCCGCCACCAGAACCGCGGCCTGTCCGAACCGACGGAAGCGGTTGCGGCTGAAGTCCCTGGGCAGGTCGCTGAAAAAGGCCGTCGCCGCGCGCCAGAAGCCTGGCTTGGTGAGCGCGGTCGCAAGACCTCGAAGCACGCGCATCGGCTCCTGGTGCAGGTATTCGGGCAGGTAGTGCACCGGCGCCTTGATCTCGTCATGCACCGGATGCCGTTTCTTGTCCGTTGGGCGGCGCATCGCCACCAGCACCAGCTCGAATCCGGCCCGTTCCAGACCGAGCAGTTCCTGGGCGATGAAGGTTTCCGACAGGCGCGGATAGCCCTTCAGGAGCACGACCATCGTCTTCATCGTCATCGATCAGGCTATCCCTGCGCCAGCGAAAGATGCACGCCCTTGTGCTTCAGCCAGTCCTCGACGATCTCGGCGATGTTGACGAGGCCTTCGAGATGCATGCCGGGGGCGCTCACCGAAGGCGGGTCGCGCTTCAGCAGATCCTTGATCGCGCTGCTGAACTTGGCGCTGTCGCAACTGTCCTCGGCGGCCAGCATGCTGACGAGGCCGAGCTCCTCGGCGCGGGTCGCGCGGATCAGCTGCTCTTCCCGCGGCTGCGTGCGCGGCACGATCAGCGCCGGCTTGTCGAAGGAGAGGATCTCGCAATAGGTGTTGTAGCCGCCCATCGCGATCACGGCCTTGGCGCCGGCGATGCGGTCTTCCATCCGGTTGTCGAATTCGATGACCTCCAGATGCGCATGCCCCCGGCACGCCTCGGTAAAGGTCGCCCGCTGCTCCGCCGGCATATAGGGGCCAAGCACGATGACCGCCTTGTGGGTAAGGTCCGGATCGGCGTCGTAGGCGGCGATTACGTCGCGCACCAGATCGGCGCCGTCGCCGCCGCCACCGGTCGTTACCAGGATATAGTCTTCTTCTTCCGGATGGTCCGCCTGCGCCTCGAGCGACGCCTTGCGCTGCAGGAAGCCCACGAACTTCATCTTGGAGCGCACCGCCGCCGGCACCTCCATTTCGCTCAAGGGATCGTAGAAATCCGGCGGGCCGTAGACCCAGATGTCGTCGTAGAGCTGGCCGATCTTGCGCAGCACGTCGTTGCGCAGCCACTCCGCCTCGAGGAGATGCGGTGCATCCATCACGTCGCGCAGACCCAGCACGCAGGTCGTGCCGCGGGTCTTGAGATAAGCCAGCGTGTCTTCCACCTCGCCGCGAAGCCCCAGCGGCTCCTTGTCGATGATGAAGATGTCCGGCTCGAAACTCTCCGCCGTGTGGCGGATGATCGACTGGCGCATCTTCATCGTCTCGTGCAGATCCATGTGCTGGTCCATCGACGTGTATTCGCCGTTGCGCAGCTTGATCACGCTGGGGATCTTCACGAAATCGACGCGCGTGCGGTAATCGAAGGCGCCGGCGATCGTCGCGCCGGAGATGATCAGCACGTTGACGCCGCGGTAGTTCTCGACCAGCGAATGGGCGATGGTGCGACAGCGGCGGAGATGGCCAAGCCCGAATGTGTCGTGGCTGTACATCAGGATGCGGGCGTTCCCGAGATGTCTCGACATGTCCTACTGTCTCCTGCCAAGTCGAAACGCCGGACAGCCTTGCCCGCGTGACCCGGTCCTATTTGTACGGGTCTGCAGCATCTCTAAGACCATCGCCAAGGAAATTGAAAGCGAGAATGACGAAAATAACTGGCACGACCGGCAAAAGAAGCCAGGGATAGAGGGCCAGAATGCTCACGCTGCGGGCTTCGGTCAGCAGCACGCCCCAGCTGGTGATGGGCGGTCTGAGGCCGAGTCCGAGGAAGCTGAGCGTCGTTTCGCCGAGGATCATGCCGGGAATGGTGAGCGTTGCGCTGGCGATCAGGTGCGACATGAAGCCCGGCACCAGGTGCCGTCCGATGATGCGCGCGCTGCCGGCCCCCATCAGCTGGGCGGCAAGCACATAGTCTTCCTCGCGCAGCGACAGAAGCTTTGATCGCACCGCGCGCGCCAGTCCCGTCCAGTCGAGAAGGCCGAGAATGAAGGTGATGCCGAGATAGATCAGCAGCGGGCTCCAGTCCGCCGGCATGATCGCCGCCAGCGCCAGCCACAAGGGGATGCTCGGGATCGACTGCAGCACCTCGATCACCCGCTGCACGACGAGATCGAACCAGCCGCCCCAGTAGCCGGCAATGCCGCCGATGACGATGCCGAGGATGAAGCTGGTGGCGACCCCGAGAAGGCCGATGGTCAGCGAGATGCGGGCGCCGTAGAGGATGCGCGACAGGACGTCGCGGCCGAGCCGGTCGGTTCCAAGCAGAAACAACTGCCCGTTTTCGGCCGGGCAGATCACGTGGAAGCGGCTCTCGACCACTCCCCAGAACTTGTAGGGCTCGCCCTGGCAGAAGAAGCGCAGCTTCTGGACGTCCGACGTGTCGTCGGTATAGACGCGCCGCAGGTTGACCATGTCGATCGACATCTTGCGGCCGTAGACATACGGCCCGACGAACGCGCCCTCGTGGAAATAATGCACGGACTGGGGCGGTGCGTAGATGAAGTCGACGTTGCGGCTGTGCACCTTGTAGGGGGCCAGCACCTCGACGACGATGATCATCAGATAGGCGATAGCCAGAAGGATGCCCGAGATCAGCGCCAGGCGGTGTTTGCTGAACCGCAGCCAGACCATGCGCAGCTGCGAGGCTTCGTTGATCGTCGATGTACCCTCGGTCGCTTTTTCGAGCGCATAGGCGTCGAACTCGCCCTGGTGGACGAAATGCGGAAGATCCGCCGATGTCTGCGGTGTGACTGTCACCGTGTCCTCCCGCCGCGCAGCCGGATCCGGGGATCGAACAGGGCAAGCGCAATATCAGAAATCAGCACGCCGATCACCGTCAGGAAGCTGAGGAACATCAGGAAAGAGCCGGCCAGGTACATGTCCTGGCTCTGCAGCGCGCGGATCAGCATCGGCCCGGTGGTTTCGAGCGACAGCACCACGGCGGTGATCTCCGCTCCGGAAATGACCGCCGGCAGGATCGAGCCGATATCCGAGATGAAGAAGTTGAGCGCCATGCGCAGCGGATATTTGACCAGCACGCGGAAGGGATGCAGCCCCTTGGCGCGCGCCGTCATCACATACTGCTTGTTCAGCTCGTCGAGCAGGTTGGCGCGCAGCCGCCGCACCATGCCGGCCGTCCCCGCCGTGCCGATGATCAGCACCGGGATCCAGATGTGCTCAAGGATCGACAGGAACTTGGCATGGCTCATCGGCTCGGACAGGTACTGCTGGTCCATCAGGTGGCCGATCGAGGTGCCGAACCAGATATTGGCGAAGTACATCAGGATCAGCGCGAAGATGAAGTTCGGCACCGCCAGACCGATAAGGCCGAGCAGCGTCAGCCCGTAATCGCCCCAGCTGTACTGGTGGGTTGCCGAGTAGACTCCGATCGGAAAGGCGAGCAGCCAGGTGACGATGATCGTGACGGTCGACACCAGGATCGTCAGCCAGACGCGGTCGCCGACCACGTCGGTGACCGGCATGCGGTACTCGAAGGAATAGCCGAAGTCGCCATGCAGCATGCCGCCGATCCAGTTCAGGTAGCGGATCGGCTCCGGCTGGTCGAAGCCGTAGCGGGCGCGCAGCTCCTCGATCTCCTGCAGGTCGGCCTTTTCACCGATCGCTTTCAGCTGCTCCACATAGCTTTCGAAATAGTCGCCGGGCGGAAGCTCGATGATCGTGAAGATCAGCATCGAGATCAGCACGAGCGTCGGGATCATCACCATGATGCGCCAGAGGATGTAGCGGATCATATTAGGCAGCCCCCTCGTACCAGAACGTATCGGGCAGGTAGACGCCGAGATAGGATGTCGGTTCGAACCCGTAAAGCGCCTCTTCGGGCATGTTGCGCAGGCGGCGCGCCCGCACCACGGGCTGCACGGTCGAGTTGACGATGCCGATCGTAAACACCTGGTCGGTATAGAGCGACAGCATCCGGTGCCAGATTTCGGCCCGTTCCGGCGTGTCCATCGTGTTGCGCCAGTCGTTCATCATGGCGAGAAGCTGTTGCGCCTCGGCGAGATCCGGCGGCCGCCCGTCACGCCCGACCGACAGCGCATGGAGCCCCCACAGCGGCCACTGCATCTGGTCGTCGCTGGTCGGGGCCAGTTCCTTGGGCGACATGTCCGCCGTCGGCACGCCGTTGTCGAGCCCCTGGGCAACCGACATCAGCGCATCGCCGCTCTTCACGCGCCGGCGCAGCAGCTCGCGCTGCGCCACATGCACGAAGATCTTGATGCCGACCTGGCTCCAGTGGTCGCCGAGCAGTTCCAGCACATCGGTCTCGAAGGCGTATTCGCCGGTGATCTCGACGATGATCGTCGCCGATCGTCCGTCCGGCAGCCGCCGCAGCCCGGTCGCCTCGTCCATCGGCAGCCCAACCTCGTCGAGCAGCGCGTTGGCACGCGCCGGATCAAAGCCCGCCCAGGCGTCGCGGTACTCCGGCTTGAACAGCGGGCTTTCGGGCAGCACCGCATTGGCGCTTTCCTTGGCCAGCCCGTAGAACACCGCCTTGTTGATCTCCATGCGGTTGACGGCAAGCGACAGCGCCCGGCGCACGCGCACGTCCTGGAAAAGCTTGCGCCACACCTCGTCCTTGCAGTTGAGGTTGGGCATCAGCGCCATGCGCGACCCCTGGGTGCGCTTCCACAGGTTGACGGTGATCGGGTAACGCTGCTCGGCATTCTTCAGATAGGTGTAGTCGGCGAAATCCAGATTGGTCATCTGCAGGTCGCTCTCGCCGGTGCCGGTCTTGGCGGAGATCAGTTCCGCGGAGCTGACGCCGAGCACGATCCTGTCGATATAGGGCAGTTGTCGGCCCTGCTCGTCGACCCGGTGGTAGTAGGGATTGCGCTCGAAGATGAACTGTTCGGCCGGCGGCTGCGTCCGGTTGCGCCAGGCATCCATGGTCGGCAGTTCGGGGTTTTCCGGGCGCACCGTCCGCGACAGGGTCTGGTGCAGCGCCGCCCAGTCCTGGACCCGGTATTTGGCGATGTACTGGTCCAGCAGCTCCTTGGTCTGGTACTTGGCGTGGAACTGCTTGAGGTAGGCCGATGGAAACATCAGCCGGGTGGGGGAGGGCGAGGCCTGGTCGGCCAGGAAGTCGGGATTGGGCTCGTCCCAGCTGTAGCGAACCGTCAGCGCGTCGATCACCTCGAAGCGCGGTGGCTTGCCGTTGATCAGAAGCGTTGCCGGCGGCCCGCCACGGGCAAGGTCCTTGACGTGGAAAACGTCTTCCCAGACATAGCGGAAATCTTCCGACGTGAACGGGCTGCCGTCCGACCAGCGATGTCCCTCGCGCAGGTGGAAGGTGAAGACCCGCTCGTCGTCCACCTCGTAGGCTTCCAGTATGTCCGGCTCGATCGTCAGGTGATGGTTGTACCCCACCAGCCGGCTGTAGGAGAAGATCGGCATGTAGCGGATGTCGCGCTGCCCGCCGATCAGCATGCGCAGCGTGCCGCCGTGCCGGCCCGGCTGCAGACCCTGTTCGGAAAGCTTCAGCACCCGGGGCACCTTGGGCAGTCGTGCGTCGACGGGCGGCAGCGGCGTCGTCGGCGAAATGGTGTCGATGAAGTCGGACTGGCTGTAGGCCGCAAACGAGGGCCGCGCCGCCAGGGTGCCCGCCATCAGCGCAAGCAGATGCCGCCGCGAGATCATGGCGTGAGCTCCCGTACGTCGACATTGCTGCGGGCCAGAACGATGTGGCCATCGCCGAGGTCGACATGGGTCAGGTCGCCGGCGGCGCTGTCGTCCAGGAACTGCTTGCCCCAGATCTTGCGTGCCGACACGCTGGAGATGCCGGCCGTGTCGAAGTCGATCTTGTGGTCGAGGCTCGGCACCGGCACCGCCGCCAGAAGCTTCTTCGTGTACGGGTGAACCGGTTGCCGCATGATCGTCTCGCAGGGTCCCATTTCGACGATCCGGCCGGCATACATCACCGCCACCCGGTCCGCCATGTAGTTCACCACGGCCAGATTGTGCGAGATGAACAGGTAGGTGAGGCCGAGCTCGGCCTTCAGGTCCTTCATCAGGTTGAGGATCTGCGCCTGGATCGAGACGTCGAGCGCGGACACCGGCTCGTCGAGGATCAGCATGTCGGGGCCGAGAGCCAGAGCCCGGGCGATGCCGATCCGCTGGCGCTGGCCGCCGGAAAAGCTGTGCGGGTAGCGCATCAGCGTATTGTCGGGCAGGCCCACTGCATGGACGAGCTTGCGGATGGCGGCATTGCGCTTGGCGCGGTCGCCGCGGCCGTGGATGTCGAGCGGTTCTCGCACGATGCCGCGCACCGTCATGCGCGGTGAAAGCGACGACACAGGATCCTGGAAGACCATCTGGATGCGGGTGCGCAGTTCCTGCAGCGCGGCGCCCCGGGCATCCAGCACGTCGATCGCGCCGGTTTCGCCAAAATAGGTAATCTCGCCCGCATCCGCCTTCAGGCCGCGCATCAGGATCTTGCTGAGCGTCGTCTTGCCGCAGCCGCTTTCACCCACCAGCCCGAGCGTCTCGCCGCGCCGGATGTCGAAGCTGACATCGTTGACGGCGATCGTGCGGGTTGCCGCCCGCAGGCCGAAACCCGTCGAGCGTTTGGAGGCGAAGGACTTGCTGACATTGCGCACCGACAGGAGAACGTCCGGCAGCACCTCCTGCGACTTGCGCCTGTCCATCAGCCCGCGGGTATCCACCTGGATCTCCCGCAGCGGCTTCAGCCGTTCGCTGCGCGGTCGGTCGAAATCCGGCACGGCGGCCATCAGCCCCTGCGTATAGGGATGCTGCGCGTTGCGGAAGATGTCCGAGGCCGTGCCGGCCTCCATCACCTCGCCGCGATACATCACGACCACCTCGTCGGCCATGCTCGCCACCACGCCGAGATCATGGGTGATCAGCAGCATCGCCATGCCGATCTGCGACTGGAGCTCCTTCAGGAGCTTGAGGATCTGCGCCTGGATGGTGACGTCGAGTGCGGTCGTCGGTTCGTCGGCAATCAGAAGCGCCGGCCGGCAGATCAGCGCCATGGCGATCATCGCCCGCTGCCGCATGCCGCCCGACAGCTCGAACGGATACATGTCGAACACCTTGTGCGGATTTTCGAAGCCGACCAGCTGCAGCATTTCCTCGCTGCGTTCCCGCCGTTCCGACGTCGACAGGGCGGTGTGGATCCGCAGCGTCTCCTCGATCTGGTTGCCCACCGTATGCAGTGGCGAGAACGAGGTCATCGGCTCCTGGAAGATCATGCCGATCCGGCCGCCGCGAATGGAGCGCACCTTGCGGCCGTCGCGGGGCAGGGCAATCAGGTCGACGCTTTCACCGGTGGCCGGATCGTGGAAGATGGCGCTGCCGCGGATCCGCGCGATCTTGGTCTCGATGCCCATCACCGCCCGGCCGAGCGCCGATTTGCCCGATCCGGACTCGCCAACCAGCGCCGTCACCTTGCCGGGCCTGATCCGCATGCTGAAATCCCGGACCGCATGGATGGAGCTGCCCCACACCGGGAAGGACACGTTCAGCCCTTCGACGCGCAGCAGTTCTGGACTCTCATTCATACACAGTCATTCCAGCTCTTCGGTGGGGAAGAAATAGGGGGAAAGCGCGACAGATCCATACCGTAGCCCACCCCTTTGCACCTGTCCACGCCGAACGATGGTCACAACGTGTCCGTGTTTCGAGCGATCTATCTCCGTCTTCATTGCAGGGGGATGACATTCCCGTCTAAAACCTTTCTATACGCCAGCCGCACCGCTCAGGTTGTGGAAGTCATAGAGGTTTGAGTTGAACGACAAGAGCAGGTCGGCTTATCGCGAAAGCCTTGCCGCCGCACGGGCCATGATCGCGGCCGGGCGGCTGGACGAGGCCCGCGCGGCACTCGATGTCCTGGCGGCCGACGACCTCCTGATGGCCGGCGAGATGCTCGGCCAGCACACCGTGCTTGGCATTCCGCGCCGCCTCCAGTCGGCCTATCTGAAGCTCGCCAAGGCCGAGGATGATCCCGTCGCCCGCATCGGCCTGCAACACGGCCTGGTGCCCGATCCCGACCTCATCGAGCCGTTCGGCCGGTTCGACCTCGCCGAGACGCGGCACATGACGGACCTTGGCCGGGAGCCGGTGCCGCGCGTCATCCATCAGATCTGGCTCGGCAGTCTCGACCTGCCGCCCTCGACGGCCCGCTGGGCCGAGCACGCCCGCAAGACCGGTTTCGACTACCGTCTCTGGCGCGAGGCGGATCTGGAAGCGCTCGGCGTCATGGACCACGCTTCCTACCGCGCGATGCTCGAGGAGGGCGATTATCCCGGCGCCGTCGACGTCGCCCGCTATGCCGTGCTGCATCGTCTGGGTGGCATCTATATCGACTGCGACTGGTACCCGACCCGCGACGACGTCGGCTTTGCCGAGCTGCTGCCGCTGCTCGGCCTTGCGGCGCTCGCCGAGGATATCCCCCGCGAAACGGGACGCGGTTCGCTGCTGTTCGCCAATTCCTTCCTGGCGGCGCCGCCGGCCCATCCTGTCTTTGCGCGGCTGCTGGACGTCATGCCGGAGGTGATGAAGGTGCTGCCCGGCGCACCCGCCTGGTGGTCCACGGGACCGCTGATCCTGACCGTGCTGTTTCGCGCCACCGGCGTCTGTCTCGTCGATGCCGGGTTCGTCGCTGCCAACCTGCCGCGCCGGGCGCCGGTCTCGGAGGTGGAGGCCGCCTGCGAACAGGCCGTTGAGACGGGCCACGCGCTGCTCATCGGCTGGAAATCCTGGTAGGCTCCGCCTACCGCCCGAGCGCCTCGGTCGCGCTCACCCAGCGGCAGGCCGGACGACCCGAACCCGCCTGAAAAAGCGCTTCAAGGAAGCCCCAGGCATTGTCGTCATGCACCAGGTGGTGGGTCAGGATGCCGATTGCCGCCGGCCGGCCGGGCGCTTCGATAAGCAGCGCAAGCTCGGCAAACAACTCTTCCGGGTCGCGTCCGCCGCGCGCCCCGTGCCAGTTCATGATGTCCACATGCGTATTGAGGAGCGGCAGCGGCGCCTGGTTCTCCGGCCCGAACACCGACAGCGACCGCAGGCCGAGGGAGGGCAGGGCCTCGATGACCTCCGGAGCGATGCGGTTCCATGGTGGCACCAGCATGGCGATGAACTGCCTCGGATAGAGCGCCGACAGCTTTTCAAAGCCCGCGCTCAGCTCCGCAAACGTCTCGGCCAGCGGCCGGTGCACGCCGAGCTCCTGCTTCTTCTCGGTCGGGCCCGCATGATTGCCGTGCGACCAGCCATGCAGCGCCACTGACACATCGTCATGACGGTCCAGCGCCTCGGCGAGGGGACGCCCGGTATCCCTCGGGATGACGGCGAGCGTGAGAGGCACACCGCGCGCAGCCGTCAGAGCCAGCAGCTTTTCGAGCGCCGGGGTGGGCATGACGGCATCGTCGTCGCGCAGCCAGAACCGCACCTGCTCGTCTTTTGCTGCAATCCGGTCCAGCGCGTCCGTGAAAAGTGCCAGGCTCATCCTCGGTCTCCTGTGCATGAGCGGATGATGTCGTCGAGCTTGCCGGCGATGGTCTCGATCGATCGCTCCTCCGTCACGAAGCGGCGGGCGCCTGCCGCGAGCCGGGCTCGCTTGTCCTCATCCGCAAGGAGGTTGCAGACCGCAAGCGCAAAGGCGTTCGTGTCGCCCGACGGCACGAGCACGCCGCTGCGGCCATCCGCCACCGCCTCGGCCACGCCGGCAACATCTTCCGCGATAACCGGAAGACCGGCCGCCTGCGCTTCCAGATAGGCGAGACCGTAGGCTTCTCCATGCCCCGGCCAGACATAGATCGCCGCCCTCGACAAAAGCTCGGCGATCTCGCCCTCGCTCTTCTGCCCGTGCCAGGTCACCCGGCCGCCAAGCTCGCCGCCGAAAATCTGTTCCACCTCCGCCCGCTCCGGGCCGTCGCCGATAATGCCGAGCGTGAACGGTCGAGGAAGGATCTGGCCGAGCGCCTGGGCGAGCGCCCGGTAGCTGCTGAGCTTGTCGCCGGACCGCATCATCGCCACGGTCATCATCCGGCCGGCCTGCGGTTGCGGCAGGCGTTCGAGATAAGGCGTCGGATCGATGAACGGCGAGAGGCGCGCAAGCCTCGCCTCCGGCGCCGCTTGCGCCAACCCCTGCATGTCCCGCGCGGTGAGGCAGATATTGGCCGCCGCAAGCCGCACCCCGTCCAGCACCCGGTCCTGCGCCTCCGCCCACCGGCCAAGGTTGCGACGACCCGAATAGGAGGTCTCGACGGTAAGGTAGGGAATGTCGAACTGCCGGCACAGCGGCGGTCCTATCAGGTCCGGCGCCTTGTAGTAGGGGTGGTAGGAGATCCACAGATCCGGCGTGCCGCCTGCTCTCCACAGCGCCGAAATCCGGGCGATCTCCCCTTCCGCCTTCGCTTCGCGTTCCGCGGTCGGGCTGTCGGATGCGGGCAGGAACGAACGCAGATCCGAAACGACCGAGACCGCATGGCCGGCGATCCCGAGCGCTGCGATCAGCTGGCGGGCCATCAGCCGGTCGCCGGACGGAACGGGGTGATGCGGGGCTTTCAGCGGCGCGTAGAAGGCGATGTTCATGGCTGCGATAAGCCGCAAGCCGGGCCGCTCTGGCAAGGGCGTGCATCCGAAAAAACCACGCGGCGCGCGAACTTTCTGCCGGCTCCGCGACATCGCGGCGGAAGGCGGCCGTCTTGACAGAGGCCCTCATTCGTCTCACCTGAGGGCCGTCACACAGGCAGGCAGTGGAGTTATTCCCTTTGAGCGAACGACAGGAAAATCCGGCGGAGCTTTTGGCAGCCATCGGGGCGCGGCAGGCGCGCATCGGCGTCATCGGCCTCGGCTATGTCGGCCTGCCGCTCGCCATGACCACCGCAAGGGCCGGCTTCACCGTTCTCGGCTTCGATATCGACGCCGACAAGATGACCGCCATCGATGCCGGCCGCAGCTATATCGATGCGGTGCCGGATGCGGTGCTCGCCGCTGAATGCGCCGCCGGCCGGTTCGCCGCCACCACGGATTTTGCCAGGCTCGGCGAATGCGACGTGATCGCCATCTGCGTGCCGACCCCGCTGACGCGCCACCGCGAGCCCGACCTGTCCTATGTCAGCGGCACCTGCCGGCAGATCCTCGCCACGCTGCGCCGCGGCCAGCTGATCGTGCTCGAATCGACCACCTATCCCGGCACCACCGAAGAGGTGATGAAGCCGATCCTTGAAGAGAGTGGTCTGACGGCGGGATCGGATTTCTTCCTCGCCTACTCGCCGGAGCGCGAGGATCCCGGCAACCGCGATTTCGAGACCTCGACCATTCCAAAAATCGTTGCCGGCGACGGCGCGGCGGCGGCCGAACTGGTTGCGGCCTTCTACGGCGCGGTGGTCAAGACCGTGGTGCCGGTCTCCGGCACCCGCACCGCCGAAGCGGTAAAGCTGACGGAAAACGTTTTTCGGGCGGTCAACATCGCGCTCGTCAACGAACTGAAGCTCGTCTACGACCGCATGGGCATCGACATCTGGGAAGTCATCAACGCGGCCAAGACGAAGCCCTTCGGCTACATGCCGTTTTATCCCGGTCCCGGCCTCGGCGGCCACTGCATCCCCATCGATCCCTTCTATCTGACCTGGAAATCGCGCGAGTACGACCAACCGACCCGTTTCATCGAGCTTGCCGGCGAGATCAACACGGCCATGCCGCGCTATGTGGTGGACCGCCTGGCCGAGGCGCTGGACCGCTCGCTCGGCAAGGCGCTCAGCCGCTCGCGTATCCTGATCATGGGACTTGCCTACAAAAAGAACGTCCCCGACATCCGCGAAAGCCCTTCGTTGCGGCTGATGGAACTGCTGATCGAGCGCGGCGCCGACGTCGCCTACCACGATCCCCACCTTGCCGAAGTGCCGCGCACCCGCGAATACGGCCACCTCAAGGGCCGTCGCTCCGTTCCCTTCACGGCGGATGACCTGTCGCGCTTCGATGCAGCGATTGTCGCCACAGACCACGATCGGGTCGACTACCGCCTGCTCGCCGACAGCGTTCCGCTGGTTGTCGATACCCGCAACACTTTTGGCTCAAGGGGCATCGCCGCGGCGAACGTCGTCAAGGCTTAAATGCCGGCCTCCGGACCGCCACCAAACCGAACAGACAAGGAATTCCCATGAGCAGACTGGACAGCTTCATCAGCCGCATGACGGCGCAGCGCGATATTCTCAACCATATCGAGGGTACGCTCGGCCTGCCGGCCGACGGCGAAGTCTTCGAGGTCGGGCTGGGCAACGGCCGCACCCACAGCCATCTGCGGCAGCTGTTTCCCAACCGCCGCATCCTGGCCTTCGATCGCCACATGGGCGCCCACAAGACCGAAGCGCCCGAG
>Ga0065165_1002004_pt1 | contig 19079 bp, 23 predicted proteins | sample AraplaMF_Cvi_mMF_FD_63813 | JGI IMG/M metagenome (GOLD analysis project Ga0065165, IMG submission 63813) | Arabidopsis root microbial communities from the University of North Carolina, USA - plate scrape MF_Cvi_mMF (version 2) (version 3) | ecosystem: Host-associated > Plants > Roots >...
GCCGCCGGCGGCCTATCCCGAAGCCCAGCTCAGCTACCTGGCCAACGTCTACAACGAAAAGGCGCGCGCCTTCTATCACAAGCACGGCGTGCAGCTGATCGCCGCCGCCTACGAGGCGCACGAGGAGCCGGGCGAAGTCTCGCTGATGATCACCAAGCACTGCCTGCGCTTCTCCTTCAACCTGTGCCCGAAACAGGCCAAGGGTGTGCAGGGCGTGCAGGGCCAGGTCAAGGCCGAGCCGATGACCCTGGTCAGCGGCGATGAGCGCTATACGCTAAAGTTCGACTGCAAACCCTGCGAGATGCACATCATCGGCGCGATGAAACCGCATATCCTGAATTCGCCGCCGCCGTCCGCCATCCCGTACAGCCCGCTGGTGTTCCACCGTACCCGTCCGCGCGCCTCGGCGTAAGCGAGGGCAAAGAGCGGATCGCCACTCCCACCTTTTTGGAAAGCGTTCGATGAAAGTACCGCAGCCTGCTTCAGTCCTGCTCCTGTCCCTGCTGACAGCCTCCGGCGCCGCACTGGCCGACGACGCCGCAATGGCGGACCACGCCATCCTGGCCTGCCGTGCCCACAGCGATGCCAAGCTCCGCCTGGCCTGCTACGACACGATCCCGGTCAGCGCCCGCCCGGCCGCCACGGTGGCGGGCACGGCGCCGGCACCGGTCGTGGCAGCGGCAGCGCCGGCCGCAAGCGCGGAGCAGCGCTTCGGCCTGGAGCAGGTCAAGCAGAAGGAAGAAGCGCCGCGCTCCATCGAGAGCAGCATCGAAGGCGATTTCGCGGGCTGGGAACCGGGCGCGCAGATCCGCCTGGCGAACGGCCAGGTGTGGCGCGTGGTCGACGGCAGCAGCGCGGTGCTGACGCCCATGAAGAATCCGAAGGTGCGGGTCACCCGCAACATGCTTGGCACCCTGTTCCTGGAAATCGAGGGCACCAACAACTCGCCCAAGGTGCGCCGCGTCCGCTGAGCAGGGCTGGACTCAGCATCATTCAAGGCGCACTAATTCCGTGTGCCCGAAACCCTTCGAATAGTCGATCACCGACACCATCTGCGGCCGGATCCGCACGAACACGACGTCGTGCCCCATGTCCGGCCCGCACCACTCGGCCACCGCCGGAAAGCGCCGCTCCAGGCAGGCCGCGGCGCGCGTCGCCTCCATGGGATCGTCGAGCAATTCGGCGATGGCGCTCATCGACAGCCCCCGGATCTCGCGCCAGTCGTGGTAAGGCAGGTTGACCGTCAGCGACACCTTGCCGTTGCGGCGGATATTGTCCGCCTTCTGGCTGTTCCTGCCGATGCCGACGAATAGTTCCGTGCCCTCGTGGGCGAAGCTGACCGTGGTCGCCTGCGGATAGCCGTCCGGCCGGATCGTCGCCAGCGTCAGGTCCGGCGCCGTGTCCAGCACATGCTGGACGAACTCCTGGTCTGTCGTGTTCATCGCCTTTCCTTCATCAGCCAGTCGAGGGCGTCCTGTGCGACGTCCGGCGGGATCATGTGCCCGCCGTCGAATTCCCGGTAGCGCAGCGGGTAGCCGCGCGCCTCGAGCTGCGCCACGATGCTGCGGCTGCAGGGATCGATCGGCAGGACGGTGTCGCGCGTGCCGTGCGAAACGAAGATGGCCGGGCGGCCGCACCGCGTGCCGGGGCCGGCAAAGCCCGGCGAGAAGGCCAGCACGTGGGTGAACAGGTCGCCGTTATTCAACCCGACCGAAAGCGCATAGGAAGCGCCGTCCGAAAAACCGCCGATCGCCAGCCGCGACGGATCCACCGCGCAGCGATCGAACACGTGATCCAGCGCCGCATCCAGCAGCGCGAGGTCGGGTCCATAACCCCGGCCGGCGATGATGTCCCAGGTGGCGTCGCGCGAGGCTGGCGCAAGCAGGATCAGGCCGGCGTGATCCGCCAGGTGCAGCAGCAGGCGCAGGCCGTCGTGAGCATGTCCGCCGGCGCCGTGCAGCAGAAGTACCAGAGGCGCCAGCCCCGCCGGCTGCGGCGTGGCGCCGCCCGGGACGAACAGGTAGCTGTCGCGGGAGCCGCCCAGCGGCAGCGTGTGCAGACCCGGCGCCGGGGCGGATTGCCCGGGCCGATGGGGCCGCGCCAGAAGCCGGTCGGGGGCGTTCATTCTAGCTCCGTCAATACCGGCAAATTGTATCGTACGACTCCGTTCAAAAACGCACGGCATAATCTTGCAAAAACGCCAATTGAAGGATATCTATTTCCTAAGGGCTATTGAGCGACCCAAATTTTTACAGTTAGTTACAATTTGTGAGAATTTTCGCCGGTCTTCATGCAAGTCAGTCGCCGCCGAGGACCGGCCGACCGTTTTTCATGGAGGATGGATGGCCCACAAACGCCTGCTGTGCATCGCCCCCGGGTACATGGACACGGACGCGCTGCTGCGCGACACCATGCCCGGCTGGGAGATCCGCAGCGTGACGAGCCTGCTTGACGCAGGGCGCGAACTACGTAACGACCACTATCTTGTCGGTCTGCTCGTGCATGACCGCGAGCACCAGAAACCCAGCGAACTGGACACCTTCCTGCGCCGCCACAGCGCCATGCAGTGGGTCGGGGTGTTCAGCCCGCGCGACCTCGAATCGACTGCCTACCGCGAGCTGGTGGTCGAGCACCTGTGCGACTACCACACCGCACCGGTGGATCCGCTGCGCCTGTCGCACACCCTCGGCCACGCCCATGGCTGGGCGATGCTCAAGCACCGCCGTCAGCAGCTGATCGACCACGCCCAGGGCAACTCGCCGCTGATCGGCCAGTGCGAGGCGATCCAGCGCCTGCGCGCCCAGGTCGAGCGCGTCGCCAAAGTGGGGGCGCCGGTTCTGATCTGGGGCGAGAGCGGCAGCGGCAAGGAGCTCACGGCGCAGGCGATCCATTCCGAGTCCGAGCGCGCCCACGGGCCCTTCGTCCCGATCAACTGCGGCGCGATCTCCCCTACCCTGATCCACTCCGAGCTGTTCGGCTATGAGCGGGGCGCGTTCACCGGCGCCACCCGCGGCAAGGCGGGCCTGATCGAATCGTCCGACGGCGGTACCCTGTTCCTCGACGAGATCGGCGACCTGCCGAAGGACCTGCAGGCCAACCTGCTGCGCTTCCTGCAGGAGAAGACCATCTGCCGCCTGGGCAGCACGCGCAATATCCGGGTCGACGTGCGCGTCATCGCCGCCTCCCACATCCAGCTCCAGCAGGCGGTGGCCACGGGCGACTTCCGCGAAGACCTGTATTACCGCCTGGCCGTGCTGCCGGTGACGGTGCCGCCCTTGCGCGAACGGCGCGGCGACCTGGTGGCGCTGGCCGAGCACTTCTTCCACGTGTATGCCAGCGAAAAGGCGCCGCGCCTGAAAGGCTTTTCCGACCGCGCGATCGCCGCCATCCTCGACCACGACTGGCCGGGCAATGTGCGGGAGCTGATCAACCGCGTGCGGCGTGCGATGGTGATGTCGGACGGCCGCCTGATCACGCCCGACGACCTCGGGCTGACGCGGGGAATCCCGGCGCCGACCCCGGCCGCGCTGGACGATGCGCGCTCGCGTTCGGAGCGCACCGCACTGCGCGATTGCCTGGACCGCAGCGGCCAGAACATCAGCCGCGCGGCACGCGACCTGGGCGTTTCGCGCACCACGATGTACCGCCTTCTGAGCAAGCACGGGATGCGTCCGGAAGGGGCTTAACAGCTGTAACAGGGTGTGACAGGAGTGTGTCCACGCCAGGGTGCGCTACCAAACCCAAGTGGACACATCTGTACCGAAAACTGGACACATTATCGATAAATTCGGCAAATCTTGCCGGAGGGCGTCCTAGGACAGCGTAGGACGAGACGGACAAAGTCAACAAAAACAAGTACTTAGCAAACTCATCCATGCGGCTGGCATTGGTTGTGCAATAGACAAAAGTGTCGGCCTTACAGCCGATCTATCCAACCAATCAGACCCAGAGGGGAAATCGAATGAACAAGACTTTGCTCGTAACCGCCATCTCGCTCGCTTTCTCGCTGAGCGCGCAGGCCGACGATTCCGTGGTGGCCCGCGGCGGTAGCACCGTCAACACCACCCGCAATGCCAACACCAGCATGACCACCAGCACCAGCGACAGCAGCGACCGCAGCAACAACAGCATGAACTCGTCGAACAACACGAGCGACAGCAGCAACAACAGCACGCATTCGAACAGCAGCACCAACTCGTCGAACAACACGTCCGACAGCAGCAACAACAGCACCAACTCGAACACCACGACCAGCAACAGCACCCGTACGAACAGCAGCAACAACAGCGTCAACGACAGCAACAACACCGCGACGACGAACACCGACAGCAGCGACCGCAGCAACAATTCGATGAACTCGTCGAACAACGACAACCGCGTCACGACCACCAACACGTCGACGACGAACCGCGATTCGGGCAACGACAACAGCAGCACCCGTACCAACACCACCACCACCAACACCACCCGCGACTCGAACAACGACAGCCGCGACATGAGCACCCGTAACTCGAACAACACCGTCGACCGTTCCGACAATTCGGACCGCAGCGACAATAGCACCGGCAAGAACGGCACCTCGACCGCCTCCGGCGTCGGCGGCGCATCGTCGAACAACGGCGCAGCCACCTCGAACCTGAGCAACGCCTACAACACCTCGAGCGCCAACGCCTACTCGCGCCTGAACGGCTCGGTCTCGGGCAACAACGTCAGCAACATCGGCAACGTCGCCAGCAACACCGGCAACGCCAACGGCGGCGATGGCGCTTCGGGCACCAGCGGCGGCGTGCAAGCCTCGACCGGCGCGGGCGCAGCGGCAGCCGGCGCGAACGGCGCCCGCGGCGCGGCAGGCGGCGCATCCACCGGCGGTTCGGCCACCGCGGCCGGCGCCTCGACCGGCTCGTCGATGACCGGCGCAGGCGGCGCAGGCGGCGTGGCGTCGAACGCTTCGAGCGGCGCAGGCGGCATGGGCGGCGCAGGCGGCTCGGGTGCGGCTGGCGGTTCCGGCACCGCGACCGGCGGCATGGGCGGCGCATCGGGCGCCGGCGGCTCGGCGTCGGGCGGCAACGGCGGCGCAGCCGGCGGCAACTCGGGCGGCAACGGCGGCTACGCCGGCGGCGCATGGGGCGGCGCGGGCGGCTCCGGTGCGGCAGGCGGCCGCGGCGCCGCAGGCGGCGCTGGCGGTGCGGGCGCTTCGGGCGGCTACGGCGGCGCGGCAGGCAATGCCGGCGCCACCACCGGCGACAACGGCGCTTCGAACGGCGCGACCCGTGCCGGCGGCAGCTGGGCAACCACCGGTTCGGGCGGCATGCCGGCAACCGGTACTGACGGTAGCACCGGCACCGGCGGCGCAAGCGGCTCGGCCACCGGCGGTGCACCGTCGGCCACCGCAGGCACCGTGACCACGGGCGCCAACAGCTCGACGGCAGGCACCACCTCGGGTGGCGCAGGTGCTGAGGGCGGCGCAGGCGCAGCCGGCGGCACGGGCGGCAACGGCGCAGCGGGCGGCATGGGCGGCAACGGCGCTGCCGCCACCGCAGGCACCGGCGGCGCCGGTTCGGGCCACACCAGCTCCGGCGGCGCCGGCGCAGGCAACACTGCCGGCGCATCGGGCGCGGGCGGTGCTGGCGCGATGGCCTCGGCCACCGGCGGTGCAGGCGGTACCGGCGCATCGGGCGGCGCAGGCGCGGCTTCGGGTTCGGCATCGAACGCCGGCGGCGCAGGCGCAGCTTCGGGCACCTCGACCTCGGGCGCAGCCACCAGCGGCTCGGCCACCAGCGGCGATGCCATGGCCGGTAACGGCGGCAATGGCGGCAACGGCGGTACCAGCCAGGGCGGTAACGGCGGCGATCTGGCATCGATCACCACCGGCATCGGCACCGGCGGCATGGGCGGCGCAGGCGGCACCAACACCGTCAATGCCGGCAACTTCAACATGTCGAACACCATGACCGGCACCGCTGCGGGTTCGGCCGGCGTCGTGATCATCAGCCAGAACACCGGCATCTCGTCGCTGGTGCAGCAGAGCGTCAACGTCCAGAGCAACATGAACGTCGGCGGCCAGTAATCCGCGTAGCGTAACAAGCCCCCGCCTGCCCGTCCTCGGGCGTGGCAGGCGGGGAGCAACCGGGGGATACAGAATGCAGCAATCATTCAACCAGGGAGTCGCCGTCCGCTTGTGCAGCCTTGCTGTACTTGCGGTGCTGGCGTCTCCGGTCTGGGCCGGGCCGGCGGAACCCGTCGCCGGGCAAGACGCGCCAGCCCAGCCGGCAAAGCAGGATGCGACTGCACCCGCGGCCAAGTCGGGCTTCAGCGTCGACTTCGGCGAAGCGGCCGATATCGGCAAGCTGGCGCAATCGCGCGGTGGTGCGGACACCAAGAACGACGTCAAGCTGGACGGCGTCGTGACCGGCAACAGCGCCACCAACGTCAGCACCGGCGGCAACATGATCGATTCGGGCTCGTTCGCGAACATGTCCGGCATTCCGGTCGTGATCCAGAACAGCGGCGCCAATGTGCTGATCCAGAGTTCCACCGTCATCAATGTGCAATTCAAATGAAACGTAGCGCCATATCCATTTTGTGCGCGCTGCTCGGCACAACGATGGGCGCCACCTGCGCGAACGCGGCCGAGCTGCCGATCGCGGGTGGTGCCCGTTATAACGTTCCGGTGCACAGCCTGAAGGAACTGAAGTTCGTCTCCACCACCCGGCAGCAGTACGATTTCAGCTGCGGCTCGGCCGCGGTGGCGACCCTGCTGACCCACCACTACGGCTATCCGGTGAACGAAACCACCGCCTTCCAGGCCATGTGGGAGCAAGGCGACCAGGCCAAGATCCGCCGCGAAGGCTTTTCGCTGCTCGACATGCAGCGCTACCTGGCCAGCATCGGCTTCAAGGCGGATGGCTTCCGCCAGCCGATCGACAAGCTGATCTCCGCGAAGATCCCCGCCATCGTCCTGATTTCCGAGAAGGGCTACAACCACTTCGTCGTCATCAAGGGCGCCGACGACGGCCGCATCCTGCTGGGCGATCCGTCCAGCGGCACGCGCGCGATCACGCGCGAACACTTCGAATCCATCTGGCCGACCCGGCTGCTGTTCGTGATCCACGACGCGCCGAGCCGCCCGCAATTCAACCTCACCGCCGACTGGCGTGCCGCACCACGCGCGCCGCTGGGCGAAGCGGTGAGCCGGACCGGCATCGACTACATGAGTCTGCCGAAGTTCGGGCCAACCGATTTCTGAGAGGAGAACACATGCGCCTCAGCGTCAAGATCTGCCTGCTCCTGGCCAGCGCCGCAGCCGCCGGCCACGGCCTGGCGGACGCGCCGGGTCCGGTCACGGACTCGCCATTCGATACCGCCCAGGCGGTCGAACCGGCCGCGCTCGACGAACTGCGCGGCGGCTTCGACCTGGGCAACGGCCTCGCCGTCTCGCTCGGCATCGAACGCATCGTCACCATCAACGGCAACGTGCTTGAGCGCAGCCAGCTGGAACTGGGCGACCTCGGCAATCTCACCAGCGGCATGTCGAAGGTTTCGGCCGACACCGCCGGCCAGGTCCGCCTGATCCAGAACGGCGTCGGCGACATGAACGTCCAGCTCGGTAACAGCGTGCTGGGCGGCACCTTCATCCAGAACAGCCTGAACGACCAGCTGATCCGTAACCAGACCATCATCAATGCCAGCGTCAACGCGCGCGGAATGCTGCAATCGATGAATTTCCAGTCCACGCTCGCGAACGCCTTAAACACCGCCGTCACAGGAAGGTGACGGTATAACCGGAGAAAAAAAACTATGCAAAAATTTCCAGCGCTGTCCTTGGCGATTGGCGTCAGTCTCATCCTGGCGGCCTTTCCCGCCGGCGCCCAATCTCCCGATCTGTTGGAACAGCTGAAGATCATGCGACAACAGCTGGAAGAACAACGCGCGCGTGTCGACGAGCTGGAACGCCAGCTGCGCGCCAGCGGGGTGGCGCAACCGTCCCAGCTGGACCAGCTGCGCGGCACCGGCAACCCGCAGCCGGCGGCAACAGCAACGGCGCAGCTGCCGTCGCCGGTGACGGTACCGGTGGATGGCCAGGCGCCGTATCCCGCGGCGGCACCTGGCGGCGCGCTGAACCAGCTGCGCGGCGCCGGCGGCGCGGTGGCCGCGAGCGGCAACGGCCAGACCCTGGAAAACGGCAGCGCCCCGCCGCCCTCGCCGCAACCGATCAACGGCGGCAATGCCGTCGGCCGCCCGCCGGAACAGGCCAGCAAGGCGCCGCAGGTCGCAACCATCTTCGAAACCCCGGGCGTGCTGACGCCGCGCCGCCAGCTGGTATTCGAACCCTCGGTGCAATACGGCTATTCGTCCAGCAACCGGGTGGCGCTGGTCGGCTACACCGTGATTCCGGCACTCCTGATCGGCCTGCTCGACGTGCGCGAAGTGAAGCGCAATACCACCACGGCGGCAGCGACCTTCCGCTACGGCTTCGACAACCGCCTGGAATTCGAAGCCAAGATCCCCTACGTCTACCGCAGCGATTCGACGGTCAGCCGCGAACTGTTCACCGGCACCGCCACCGAGCGCGCCTTCGACACCAGCGGCAAGGCGATCGGCGACGTCGAGCTCGGCTGGCGCTACCAGCTGAACAACGGCGGCATCGACAAGCCCTATTACATTGCCGGCATGCGCTTCAAGTCGCGCACCGGCCGCGACCCCTTCGAAGTCATCACCGACTGCCAGACCCGCTGCGTGGGCGAGAACGTCACCGGCACCGGCCTGCCGCTGGACCTGCCGACCGGCTCCGGCTTCTACTCGCTGCAGCCGAGCCTGACCTGGCTGATGCCGTCCGACCCGGCGATCTTCTTCGGCAGCTTCAGCTACACCCACAACTTCAAGCGGGGCAACGTCTACCGCACCGTGCGCAACGGCGAGCAGGAATTCCTGGGCGACGTGAAACCGGGCGACGTGTTCGGCTTTAACTTCGGCATGGGCCTGGCGCTGAACGAAAAAGCCTCGTTCAGCATCGGCTACGACCACAATTCCGTCGGCCGCACCAAGCAGGGCGGCCAGGTGGTGCCGGGCTCGGTACGCATGCAGCTGGGCACCCTGTTGCTGGGCTATTCCTACCGTCTGACCGACAAGCGGACCCTGAACGTGTCCGTCGGCGCCGGCCTCACCCGCGATACGCCGGACGTCACCCTGATGCTCCGGATGCCATTTTCGTTCTGATCAGCGCTCTTGGAACGGCAACGGCGCGCCACCCTCACGGGTTGGCGCGCCGTTTTTTATTTGTGACGCGTTCTTTTAAACGTAGTAGATCAGCGCAGCCAGGCCGACGATCAGCGCAACTTTCGTCGCCTTGTACGCGGTCTTGTTCCAGGCTTTATAGCGGCGGCGGTACTGGCCCATGATGTGGGAGATGCGGAACAGCTTGCTCACCAGGCCGGTCTGGTCGCCGGACTCATTGGGCGAGGCGGCGGCCGTCATCATCGTGCGTCCCAGCCAGCGGTTGACGGCGCCCATGCCGAAGCGCAGCGGGCGCTCGACGTCGCAGAACAGGATCACGCGGTCCTGGCCGCTGGTGTTCTCGGCCCAGTGGATGAAGGTTTCGTCGAAGATCACGCCCTGGCCGTCACGCCAGCTGTAGCGCTGGCCGTCGACTTCGATGAAGCAGCGGTCGTCGTTCGGCGTGGCCAGGCCCAGGTGGTAGCGCATCGAGCCGGCGAAGGGATCGCGGTGCGGATTCAGTTTCGCGCCCGGCGGCAGCTCCGCGAACATCGCGGCCTTGACCGACGGGATGCCTTGCAGCAGCGCATAGGTTTTCGGGCACAGGCGCTCGGCCGACGGGTGGCTGGCGTCGTACCACTTCAGGTAGAAGCGCTTCCAGCCGGTCTTGAAGAAGGAGTTGAAGCCGGCGTCGTTATTCTCTTCGGAGGCCTTGATCTTCTGCAGCGCGACCAGGTTCAGGGCTTCTTCGCGGATCACTTCCCAGTTCTGCTGCAGGACGTCGAGCTCGGGGAATTCGCGGACCGGGATATAGGGCGTGCTGGGCACCCGCGAGAACAGGTGCATGAAGATGTTGATGGGCGCCATGAACGACGAATGGTCGAACAACTGGCGGCCGAACGGCAGGCGAACCTTGCCGCGGAAATGGATATGCAGGACGGAAAGGATGAGAAAACCGACGACTGCCCACTTCATTGCGCCTCCACGACTACCATACTAAACGGAGCGCAAGGATACCATACACCGCGCATGGCCGTACGCCGGCCCTCCCCCGCTGAGCGGGAAGGCCGGCGCTGAACGTCGATTTGTCGTGGACGTACTACAGCGTCGCGTGTCGATCAATGCATGGTGACCGAGGTGACGGCGTAGCCTTTTTCGGCCAGCTGGCCGGAGAGGTTCTGGATATCGTAGTCGTCGATCTGCTGGGCGTCGTCATCCACCTCGACAGCACGCGCTTCGACTTCCCAGTCGGTATTGGTGGCTTCTTCGGGGATGTTGCGGGTTTCGGGCACCGCCAGGTACGAGAACTTTCCGTCCTGTTCGGCTCTGCGGTAAATATCCAGGCGCATAGTCGTTTCCTTTCTAAGCATGGCTGATGGATTCAAGCCATCAGTATGCCCACGATAGGCGAAGGGCGGAGCACAGTCTGTTAATCGACGCACACTGGGTTTAAGTCAAGCAACTGATCAGGCCTAGCGGCCCGGCGAAGCCCCCAGCACACGCGCCGGCAGCAGCACGATCGCGCGCAGCAGCTCGAACACGGCTTCGACGCCAATGCCGAGCAGGCGGAAGGGCAGCAGCACCAGCCAGACCAGCGGATACAGGAACAGCGCCAGCAGGGCCAGCGGCCAGCACAGGAACAGCAGCAGCAACCAGGCGAGGAAACCGAGCATCGTTCGCTCCTTCAGGCGGAAAATTCTTCGATGCTGTGACTGTAATGACAAGTGCCCGGCGTGGCAATCCGCATGCGACGGATGGCAGCGGACCGCGACAAACGGGTGAAAACCGGGAATGAACGGTGCGCAGGTGGTAAGCTTCGCGCCTTGTCTGCTCAATAATGAATATGCGATACCGTTTTGCCCTTCTTGCCATCCTGATGGCGTCCGCCTTCCCCGCCCTGCACGCCGAGGACCGCGGCAGCGTGGCGACCCGCTACGGCCCGGTCAGCGTCATTCCCGCCAGCGAAGAACGCAGCGCCCTCCTGTTCAGGGGCAAGCCGGTCGCCCGCATGAAAGGCGACGCCAGCCTGCACAAGCTGGCGATCCGCAGCGAACGCGAATATGTGCTGGCGGACGCCGAATCGCCGAGCCTGAACTGCCGTCACGAGTTCGTGCTGCTGGAAGTGGGTAGCGAGGATGCGCCGGTGGTGTCCAGCCCCTTTGGTAGCTGCATGACCCTGTTCGGCGCGCGCCTGCAGGACGGGAAAGCGGTGGTGCAGCTAGCCGAAGCGGCGCGTACGGACCTCGCATCGGCGCGGATCCACGAATTCGCCTTCGCGGATGGCCGGATGGAAGAACTGCCGAAGGTGCTGGGATGGTGCGAGGCCGGTGCGCTGGCAGCAAACGGCACGGCGGTGGCGGTGTCGCCGGATCTGGCAAATAAAAGCGTGGCTGGCAGCGGCCGCGCCTATTTCCATTCGGCGCCGCTGGAGGAATGCCGCACGCCGAAGGTTTTCCTGGTGCCCGGCGACCGGGTCAGCGCCAGCCGCGAGACCGACGCTTTCGTCGAGATCGAATACCGCAACCCGAAGAGCGGACAGGCCTTCAAGGGCTGGCTGAAGCGGGACCGTTTGCTCGACCCCGCCCAGTAAGCTGCCTCAGGCGAATTCCGCAGCGGCCGGCTGTTCGCTCGCGGCTTTTTCTTCGAAGCGCGCGACCACTTCGGCGCGGATCGACGCTTCCAGCGACGGGATCGATCCGCCGCAGCGGTAGGCAAAGCTGACCTGCACCACGTCGCCGGCCTGCACGTCCAGCGGCTGCGCCAGCGGCAGCATCATGTAGTGGTTCAGCCAGTCGATGGTCGCGCCCAGCTCTTCGATAATCGACAGCACGTTCTTGGTGATGAAGCGCAGCGCGTTCAGGCGGCCGCCTTTCTCGATCAGGAAGCGGCCTTCCCACGCGACGTTCATGTCGGTCGGCTGGCTGAAGTCCATGATGCTGTACACGCCCGGCTGGGCCAGTTCGGCCGTGCCCGGGTAGATGACGTTGGTCGGCTGGAACTGCACGATCGGGGCGTGGAAGCCTTCGAAATCGTATTCCTGCTGCAGCGGCTGGACCGCCATGATGACGGCTTCCGGCAGGAAGACCGGCAGCGGACCGCCGAAACGCGCCAGGTAGCGGCGCTTGAAGGATTCCATCATCTCGACCTGCTTTTCGCGCAGCATGCCGACATGGATCATCTCGCAGATCACGACGTCGACCGGCTCCGGCGGCAGGTACTGGAAGGCGTCGGCGTGGACCACCTCGACCTTGTGGCCATTTTCGTTCATGGCCAGGAATTTGCGGGCTTCTTGCACCATGTCCGGGTTGAACTCCACACAGTAGACCTTGTCGGCCGCCTGCGCCGCGAAGAAGGACAGCACGCCGGTGCCGCCACCCAGCTCCAGCACCTTGGCGCCCGGCTTGACGGCGTGGAAGATTGCCGACTTGAAGCTGTGCATGCGGTTCTGGTCCATCAGCATGTTGTGATGGTAGTGAACCGGGATGAACTGCCCCAGATAGCAGCTCTCGATTTCGCGTTCGTTCAGCATGATGTTCCCGTGGTTGATTGCATGGGAGCATTATCTGCAACGAGGAAATGTTTTGATGCGCCGAGCTGACGGGGTTTTATGAGCCAATTCCCGGTTCAGATGCCAAACGGGTAAGACTCATCCATAAGACAAGCTTGCGACAGAGGCGAATTTATTTGCTTGTCTTATGCTCGCGAATCGCCGACGCGATGTCGGCACGGTTGGCCCGCTCCGCGATCTGCGCCGCATTCAGGCCTTCGGTATTCGCCAGCTGCGGATTGGCGCCCTGCCCGATCAGGAACTGGGCCATGTCCGGCTGCCCTTCGCGCGCCGCCATCATCAGCGGCGTGAAGCTGCCGCTCTTCAGCGGCGAAGCAGCATCCACCTTGGCGCCGCGCTTGATCAGCAGGGCGGCGATGTCTTCGTCGCCACTGGCCGCCGCGTAGTGCAGCGGGGTCCAGCCGGCGTGATTCACGGCCGCGCCGCGTGCGATCAGCGCTTCGGCGGCCGCACGGTTGCGCTTGAAGGCCGCCATCATGAGCGCCGTGTTGCCGTTCAGGGCGGGCGCATCAACCTGGATGCCAGGCGCCTCCAGCAAGGCCTGCAGGACGCGCATCGAACCTTCGCGCGCCGCGACCACCAGCGCCGGCTCGCCGCCAGCGGGGTTCTGCTGGTTCGGGTTGACGCCCGCAACGATCAGCTTCTTGACCGTGGTCGGATCATCCATCGCCACCGCGCGGAAGAAATCGCTGACCTGTTCGGAGCTCGCGGCCATGGCCACGCCAGCGGGGAAATGGCTCAGGACGAGCGCCGCAAGAATCGACCGGCCGGCCAGGCGAAGAAAACCGCGACGCTGCATCATGATTTAATCCCTCGGTACGTTGAAGAGTTTGTGGAAATTGTCGGTGGTGCGCTCCGCGACCTCGCGCAGCGGCACGTCCTTCAGTGTAGCGATGAACTCGGCCACGTGCGGCACGAAACCCGGTTCGTTCATTTTCCCACGGTAGGGCACGGGCGCGAGATACGGCGAATCGGTTTCGATCAAGATGCGATCCAGCGGAAGTGCTTGCGCCACCGCCTGCAGGTCCTTCGCGCTTTTAAACGTGACGATGCCGGAGAAAGAGATGTAGAAACCCATCTCGATCGCGGCCAGCGCGACTTCCAGCGACTCCGTAAAGCAGTGCATCACGCCGGCCACGCCGCCCTTGTCGACCGCCGCGCCCTCTTCCTGCAGGATGCGGATGGTATCGGCGCTGGCCGAGCGGGTATGGATGATCAGCGGCTTGCGGGTCTCGCGCGACGCGCGGATGTGGGTACGGAAGCGCTCGCGCTGCCATTCGAGGTCGCCCTCGAGGCGATAGTAGTCGAGTCCGGTCTCGCCGATGGCGACGATCTTCGGATGGTCGGCCAGGCGCACCAGCTCTTCCACGCTCGGCTCGGGCGTGTCTTCATAGTCGGGGTGCACGCCGACCGACGCGTAGATATGCGGATATTGCTCGGCCAGGGCGAGCACGCTGGGAAATTCCGGCAGGTTGACGGACACGCAGAGCGCCTTGTCGACCTTGTTCTCGGCCATCTTGGCGAGAATCTCGGGCATGCGGGCGGCCAGCTCCGGGAAATTGATGTGGCAGTGCGAATCGATGTACATCCCGGTATTGTACGCGAGCCCGCTGGACGGAGCATTCGCCAGCGCCTGAACCATCCAGGCAGCGCGCTCACACGGCGTGCGCCGCCCGCTCCACTACGCTCACTGCCCGACGCAAATGATCCTGGTCTGGTACTCCTGCGCGTTGCCCTTCTTCTTTGCAGCCCAGTCGACGGCTTCCTGAGCCTGCTCGACCGTCATGACAGTCGCCTTTTCCTTGTTGCGGATGAAGGAAACGCCTTCGAACTTGCCTTCCTTGCTGCGCATTACTTTAGCGAAGACGGGCGCCGCCTTGCCACCGTCGGCGATTTTGTTTTGCTGGACGAGGTAACGCTGATCATTGGTTTCCATGCGGATGTTCTGTACGTGAGAATTCAAACCGGTATTTTACGGCTTGTGCACCCGGGCCGCGAGAACAAGACAGGCAGGCCGATGCCTGGGAGCGAACGGGACGCCACGCTCAGCGCCTCTGTGCCAGACTTCATCGCAATGAACTTTCAGCACGGAGAATTTCCATGAGCACCGAACAACGGAAGCAGAACGAACAGGCGTCCCCAGGCGGCATCCAGCAAACCGCCGACCAGTCGAGCCAGTCCCAGCAGCAAGCCCAGCCGAACAATCACCCCGACTTCGACGCCCTGGCCAACAAGAAGCCGGAAGAGCTGACCCCGGAAGAACTGCGCCTGATGGCCGATACCATGCCCGGCGAAGGTCCGGGCGACTAAGCTCAGTCGACGACGCGTTTGCCCAGAATGATGAGATCCCGCTCGATCCCATCCAGATTGGCCACGCGGGGGAAGTTCGCCCAGGTCTCGAAGCCATACTTGCGGAACAGCGCCAGGCTGGGCGCGTTGTGCCCGAAGATGAAGCCGAGCAAGGTATGCACCTTGATATTCGGCGCGAAGGCCATCGCCTGCTCCAGGCAATAGCGGCCGATACCTTTCCCGCGCCAGGCCTCGGCGATGTAGATCGACACCTCGGCGGTACCGGAGTACGCCGGGCGGCCGTAGAAATTCGAGTACGAGCACCAGCCGATGACGGCCGGGTTCTCGGCGGTATCTGAGGCATCATGGATCACCCACAAGGGCCGGCGCTCCGGCGTATGGTCGGCAAACCATTGTTCCCGCGACTGGACCGTGATCGGTTCCGTGTCGGCGGTGACTTCGCGCGAAGCGATGGTGGAGTTGTAGATCTCGACGATGACGGGCAGATCTTCGATGCGGGCAAGACGGTGGGTGTAAGACGGCATAAATAGAAACTAAAGCGTATGGGTGGCGCGCGAGGACCGAAGCGCCGCGCCCAGGATTTCTTCGATGCGCAGCTTGGCGCGCTGGCCGGTTTCGTCGGCCGGGAAATGCACGCCGATGCCCTGCGCCTTGTTGTTATTGGCGCCGGCCGGCGTGATCCAGGCGACCTTGCCGGCGATCGGGTATTTGTTCGGGTCGTCCATCAGCGACAGGATCAGGTAGATCTCGTCGCCAATCTTATAGGGCTTGTTGGTCGGCACGAACATGCCGCCATTCTTCAGGAAGGGCATGTAGGCCGCGTACAGCGCCGCTTTTTCCTTGATCGCGAGCGACAGCACGGACGGCCGCGGCGCCTGGGGCGCAGTTGGCGTGCCCTGCGGGGCACTCGGATCGGTCGGCAGGCTATTCATCGGCGTCCTTGTTTATGCAAGCGTCATGCGGCGCAACAGGCAGTGTAATCAAGCAACATGTCTTCGACAAATAATTTTGGTGACAGCGGGTGGTCCGCCACCGCGCGCCGCTCATTCGTCGACTTGATTGCCTGCATCAGCTTGGCCGTGTGCACGCGTTCGGCCAGCTTGGCCAGCTGCTGGCGATACCGCGGATAATAGCGGATCGTGCCGGACAGCTTGTACGAAAACACGTCATACAACCACCTTTGCTGCCACGCGACGAGGGATGCCAGCGGCGCTTTGCTCAATTTGTCGGCAGCACGCAACGCGGCATCCACACTCGGTTGGGCAAGGATTTGCAGCAGAGAATCGAGTTCATCGCGGCTGCCGTTTTCCGCCTGCGCCAGGGCAGCCAGCGGCGCCCCGCCCTGCTCGCGCAGCCAGCCATCCGCATCCTGCACGCCCTGGGCTTCTAGCCAGGCCAGGGCCTGGGCGTGCTCCGGCATCGGCAGCGCGAACTTGCGGCAGCGCGACAGGATGGTCGGCAGCAGCCGGTCCAGGCCGTTCGATGCCAGCAGGAACACGGTGCCCGGCGGCGGTTCTTCCAGCGTCTTCAGCAGCGCGTTCGAGGACGGCATGTTCAGCGCCTCGGCCGGGTACAGCACGATCACCCGCAGACCCTGGCGGTGGGTCGAGATGTTCATGAAGTCGGACAGGGCGCGCACCTGCTCGATCTTGATGTCCTTCGAAGCGGTCTTCGAGGATTTCGACTTTTTATCCGACTCCGCAGCCTCTTCGCCCTCGGCGGCAGGCGCCTCGTCTTCCATCGCTTCCGGCCGCACACGGCGGTAGTCCGGATGGTTGCCCTGGGCGAACCAGCCGCAGGAGGCGCACTCGCCGCAGGCATGGCCGTCGGGGCGCACGTTTTCGCACAGCAGCGCCTGGGCGAAGGCTTCGATGAAGTCGGCCTTGCCGATACCGGCGGGGCCGTAGAACAGGATCGCATGCGGCAGGCGCACGCGCATCTGCTGCAGCTGGGCCCAGGCCTGCTCCTGCCAGGGATAGATCGTAGAGCTCTGCGTCAAAGCCATTTCTCCAGGGCCGCACGGAGCGCGGCGCGCACGTCCTCGATCGACTGGGTCGAGTCGATCACGACGATGCGTCCGCCACTTTCCGCCGCGCGGCGGAGGTATTCGTTGCGGCAGCGCTCGAAAAAGGCCGCCTCTTCGGATTCGAATTTATCCAGGGTGCGGGTGGCGTCCAGGCGCTCGCGCGCCACTTCCAGCGGCACGTCGAACAGCAGGGTCATGTCGGGCTGCAGGCCCGGATGCACCCATTGCTCCAGCGCTTCGAGCTTGTGCAGAGGCAGGCCGCGGCCGCCGCCCTGGTAGGCGAAGCTGGCGTCCGTGAAGCGGTCCGACAGCACCCAGTCGCCGCGTCCCAGCGCCGGGCCGATGACCTGGGCCAGGTGTTCGCGGCGGCTGGCGAAGGCCAGCAAGGCCTCGGTACCGACGTCCATCTTTTCGTGCAGCAGCAATTCACGCAGCTTCTCGCCGAGCGGCGTGCCGCCCGGCTCGCGGGTCGAGACGACGGTCTTGCCGGCATCCTTCAGCAGGGAGGTAGCGAAGGCGATGTGGGTCGACTTGCCGGCGCCGTCGATGCCTTCGAAGGTAATGAAACGGCCGCGGTTTGACGTGTCCATTATCGCGCTCCCTGGCGCTGGTACTGGTTCACCGCCTTGTTATGTTCGTTCAGGTTGGCCGAGAAATGGCTGGTGCCGTCGCCGCGCGAGACGAAATACAGGGCTTCGGTCTTGGCTGGCGTCAGGGCCGCGGCCAGCGATTCCACGCCGGGCAGCGCGATCGGGGTCGGCGGCAGGCCGGCGCGCGTGTAGGTGTTGTACGGGGTGTCGGTTTCCAGATCCTTCTTGTGGATCTTGCCGTCGTATTTATCGCCCATGCCGTAGATGACGGTCGGGTCGGTCTGCAGCAGCATGCCGGTCTTGAGGCGATTCACGAACACGCCGGCGATCATTGCGCGCTCGCTCTTCTGCCCGGTTTCCTTTTCCACCAGCGAGGCCATGATCAGGGCCTGGTAGGGATCCTTGTACGGCAGGTTCGGATCGCGCTTTTCCCAGGCCGTTTTCAGGCGCTTCATCATCATTTCGTGGGCCTGCTTGTAGATCTGTAGGTCGCTCGAGTTTTTGGCGAACAGATAGGTGTCCGGGAAGAACAGGCCTTCCGCGGTGGCGTACTTCGCCTCGGGCGCCACTTTCGCCAGCAATTCCTTGTCCGACAGCTTGGCCGTTTCGTGTTTCAGGTTGGGCGCGGCGTCCACCACCTGGCGCATCTGGCGGAAGGTCCAGCCTTCGATGATGGTGAGCGATTCCTGGGCGTATTCGCCGCGCACGAGCTGGACCAGCAGGCGCCGCGGCGTCGTGTTGGGCTTCAGCTCGTAGCTGCCGGCCTTGATCTGGCTGGCCTTGCCGGTGACGCGCGCCAGCACGCCGAACAGGAAGCCGTTGACCGGCACGCCGGACGTGGCCATCTGCTGGGCCGCGCCCGCGACGCCGCTACCCTGGGCGACGGCGAAGGGAATGATGGGGCTGTCAGCTGGGGTGATCGGCTGCTCCGACCACCACATGAAGCCGCCAACGGCCGCGACTGACACGATCACGCTAGTTACGATGAGTTTTCTTATTAGTGCCATGTGAGGTGGTTTTACGCCGGTCCCGGCGCGAATTTGTCGACAACTCTATAATGAGGCCGTAATGATAAAGCCTAAACAGGAATAATTCCGAATTTATGAATAACTGGATCGAATCCCTGGTGTCGCTGGGCGCCCGCTTCCACCAGGCAGACTCACAGCCCGACCTTGCCACGCAAATCGAAGATTTCGGCACCACGCTGTCCGCCGCCGCTCTGCTTGAGGGTGTCGTGGCCCCGGTCACCGATCTCGGCCTCATCGCCGTCAGCGGCGAAGATGCCGCCAGTTTCCTGCACAACCAGCTGACCAACGACGTCGAGCACCTGGGCACGAACGAAGCCCGGCTGGCCGGCTATTGCACCCCGAAA